>Ga0081540_1003412_pt1 | contig 12568 bp, 7 predicted proteins | sample TabmetS2T1R1_FD_71024 | JGI IMG/M metagenome (GOLD analysis project Ga0081540, IMG submission 71024) | Tabebuia heterophylla rhizosphere microbial communities from the University of Puerto Rico - S2T1R1 | ecosystem: Host-associated > Plants > Roots > Rhizosphere ...
GGTCCTGCGGCTCGATCTTCAGCGCCTTTGCCAGCGCCGCGTCGGACTCCTTCCCCTTGCCCTGCTGCGCGAGCGCCAGTGCCACGTCCTTCTGGGCCGCGGCGCTGGAGGGATTCTCCGCCGCCCAGGTCTCGGCCTGGACCTGCGCCTCGGCCGGCTTGCCGAGCGCGACGTAGACGCGGGAGAGCGCGTGGCGGCTCTCGCCGCGGCTGCGGTTCCGCTGGATGGAGAGCTGGAGCGGCTCCACCGCCCGCTCCGGATTGCCGGACAGCCAGAGGAGGCGCCCCAGCGCGCAGGCGCCCTCGTAGTCGCGCGGGTCGCGGAGCGCGCCCTCGAACTGGGCCTTCGCCCGGTCCAGGATCCCGCGCTGCCAGTAGACCTTGCCCAGCGCCACCGCCACGTCTGCCCGGGGCCGCTTCGCCGCTCCGAGCGTGCGCTCGAGCACCGTCTGCGCCTTGTCCGGCTCGCCCTCGGCGGCGTCGGCCAGCGCGAGCCAGGCCACCGCCTCGACAGGGAACTTCCCCGAGACCGAGGTCTTCGTCAGCTCGGCGCGGGCGTGCTTCCAGTCCTTGAGGCGCCCCCAGGCGACGCCCCGGAGCAGCGCCATCTTCCGGCCCGGGTCGTCGGCGAAGCGCTGCAGCAGCTCGCGCTCCCGGTCCCGCCCGAGCAGCACCCGGCCCAGAGCCTCCTTCGCCTCCTCGCTCTTCGGCTTCTGCTTCACCGCCGCCTCGAGCGACTTCTGCGCCGCGGCCAGGTCTCCGCTCGACCGCAGCGCGTCGCCGAGCGCCACCTGGAAGTCGAAGGCCCTCTTGCCCGCGCCGGTCGCGCCCTCGGTGAGGACCTTCACTGCCTGGTCGTGCGCGCCGTTGGCGGAGAGGAGGCGGCCGCGATCCAGCGCCCGCCGGGTGGCCATCTCCGGGGTGAGCGACTCGGGAACGAGCTTGTCCACCTCGGCCAGGGCCTGGGTGAGGTCCTGCTCCAGGGCGAGACGGCTCTCGGCCTCGCCCAGCGAACGGCCGGGGTGGTCGGGCGAGAGCTGCTCTGCGGTTCCGTAGACGGTGAGTGCCGCCGCGTCGTCGCCGGCCTCGCGGTAGTAGTCGCCGAGGGCGACGAGCGCGCGCACGTTCCCGGCGTTGAGCTCGAGCGCCCGCTTGAAGTGGAGCACCGCGCCCTTCGCGTCTCCCTTCGCCAGAAGGAAGCGCCCCGCCGCATCGTGCACCTCGGTGAGGTCGAGCTGCGAGTCGAGGATGGCCTTCCGTGCCGCGTCGCGCTCGGCGCCCTCGGTGGCCATTGCCCGGGCGACGAGGATCAGTCCGGGGTGGCTGGTGCCGGCCTTCGGACGCGCGAGCGCGGCCATGGCCTGGGCGCGGTCGTCGGGCTTGCCGCCGTGCTCGTCGGCGAGCACCGCGCGGGCATACGCGGTGAAGTCCCAGGCCTCGGCGCCGTCCTCCTCCATCCGGATGGCCTGGGCGAGCGACTCGAGCGCAGCCCGGTCGCCGGCAGCGGTGTCGAGGGCGAGCGCCTTGCGTGCGCTGGAGAGCGCGTCGCTCAGGTTCCGGCCCTGATTCACGGCGCGGGTGTGGCGGTAGACGAGCCCGCCGGCCACGACCGCGACCAGCGCGACGATGGCGATGGCCAGCTTCAGCGCGTGGACCTGGAGCCAGCTCTTTGTCTGCGCCTTCTCGTCGACCTTGGCGCGGAGGGCCTTCTCGTACTCCTTGGCGATCTGCTGCGTGGTGCCGGTGGAGAACGGTCGCTTCACCGCGGGAACGGGCCCGGTCGGCACCGGCTCCGGGACGTCGGCGAGGAGGCTCGGCTCGGTGGGAGGGTCGCCGGTGGTCGGCCCGTCGCCGGCGTTCGCCCCGGGCTCGGCGCTCGCGGGGTAATCGGGTCCGCCCGGCGCGGTCGGCCCGTCGCCGGCCAGCGGGAAGGAGCCCGACCCTTTCCGTTCCGGGAGCGGCGTGAAGCCGGCCGCCTCGGCCAGCGCCTCGGGCGGAGGCGGCGGCGGAGTGGAGCCGGTGCGCGTGGGGCGGACCACGGGATTGCTCCCGGTCACGGCTCCGTTGGTCCGGGGACGGAGCGGCCGCTCGGGCGGGTTGTCCAGCACCGCCGGGCGCATGGTGGGCGCGGGTCCGCCGGCGAGCGCCGCCTGCGTCTGCTCCAGCCAGACCTTGACCTGATCGTCACCCGGTGAGAGCGCCACCGCCTTGCGGAGCAGGGGGAGCGCGGACCGGTAGAGGCCCTTGCCGACCAGGACCTCGGAGATGAGGTGGTAGGCCAGCGGGTCCTGCCGATCGATGGCGACGGCCTTGTCGAACTGCTCCATCGCCTCGGCCGGGCGCCCCAGACCGATGAGCGCCTTTCCCCAGAGCACGTACCCGTGGATGCTGTCCGGATGGTGGACGAGGCCCTGCTGGCACACCTCGGCCGCACGGGCGTTCTCGCCCTGTTCGACGAGGACCCGAGCAAGCTCGACGAAAAGCGTGGAGGTGGGATCGGTGGCGAGCAGCTGCTCGTACCGCTCCACCAAGGATTCGGGCATCGTTGTCAGCCGATGAAGGCTACCACGCACCCCCTCCTCGCCTGGCTGCTCCTCGGTGTCGTTGGATGTCACGAAGGGGGCGCAACGCAGGCCAAGCTCAAGAGCACCTACGAGGACTTCGAGCAGAAGGCCCGCTGGGGCGAGACCGCCGCCGTGGCGCAGATGCTCGTCCCCGAGCGCCGGAGCCAGTTCCTCTCGGCGCGGTCCCGCGATGGCTCGGACCTGAACATCACCGAGATCGACTTACTCAACGTCCAGCCGAACGACGATGGCACGAAGGCCACCGTCACCTCACGCTGGCGGTGGTTCAAGCTGCCCTCCACCTCGGAGCGGATGGAGGAGTCGACGGCGATCTGGGTCGCCCGGGGTCCGGAGTGGCTGCTCGAGTCGATGAAGGGCGGGCCCTATCCAGAGCTCGCGCCGCACTGACCCGCAAAAAAAAAAGCGCCCACCGCCCCGGGGCCGGCCGGGACGGTGGGCGTCGGGCGTCCCCCAATGGGACGCCCTCACCTGGGCGCAGGAGTGAGCAATGCGGGTGCCACGAAGAGGTCGGAGTGATTCCGCCAGGTTGAATGGAGAGTTCACCCGGAGTCCTGGGCCCGGGCGAGCCTGACCACGACAACCGTGTCGCGGTCGTCTGGTCTGACAGGGAGACGGCGCGGGAGTTTCCGGCCCGGACTTGCTCGGCGCCCGACCGCGGACGCATGCCTGACGGGCTGCTCGCTCGATGCGACGGCCGAGACCTAGGCGGCGGCGCGCTCCCCGTCGACGGACCGGATGGTGTCCCGCATCGAGTGCTGCGGCACCCAGCCGACGTCTGCCTGCCACCGGCTCCCGTCCACCATGCAGAGGAACTGGATGTGGTCCAGCTCCGGGGCCGGGAAGTTCGCGAGGCGGTAGCGGAAGAGCGTCCCGAGCAGGGGCCGGGCGAGGGGGTGCGGTACGGGAATGGGCGTCCGCCCGAGCTCGTGGAGCACGGCCGACAGAGGCACCTCGCCCGGGCCCGCCACGTTGTAGACGCCCTTGAGCCCCGGCCTCAGCGCCTCGACCATCGCCCGCGCGGCGTCGGCCTGGTGGATGAGCTGCAGCATCGGGTCGAAGCCCGCCAGCACCCACGGGTAACGCAGCCTCAGGTAGCTGGACGGCGCGTTGCGGATGGTGGGACCCACGATGTGCACCGGCCGGAGGATGACCGTCTCGATGTCCGGGTGCCGCCAGAAGAACCCGTGGGCGAGCATGTCGACCTCGATGAGGTCCCGCACGCCCGAGAAGCGCGAGGCGGCCATCAGCGGCGCGTCCTCGGAGAGGAAGTTCGAGTTGTCCGGGCTCGGCCCGTAGACGTTGGCGCTGGAGAGGACGACGACCTTCTTCACGCCGTACTTCGCCACCGCCTCGAGCACCCGGGTGGTCCCCACCACGTTGAAGGAGTGGTGCTCCTCGGACGACATCCGGGGGTCATGCATGATCCCCATGTGGATGACGGCCTTCACGTCGTGGATGCGGAAGACGTCCTCGGCCTTCTTCTTCCGGAGGTCCACCTGGAAGAGCTCCACGTCCTTCGGCGCGCCGGGAAACGGGCGGCGGTCCAGCCCGACGATGTGCTCGGTGCGGTGGAGGAGCTTGGTGAGCGTGCGCCCGAGGTTCCCGCTGAGGCCGGTGACGACCACCACCTGTCGTGACTCGGTGCCCATCGCCTCGCCTCACCAGAAGACGTTCTTCCGCTCCTCGAGCCCTTGCTGGAGAAGTCCCTGAAGCGTGGTCTTCACCACCCGGACCTTCCTGTCCAGCTCGGTGTCCTCGTCGTCCGCGCTCCCGGTGAAGGTCAGGGGATCCCCGAAGTACAGGCGGTACTTGGTGGGCAGCGGGAGCGGCGTGATCGTGACCGGAAGCGCGGGGAAGCCGATGAGCTTCCCCACCGACTTGAGATTGAGGATCGCCGGCGCCTGCTCCTCGGAGCCGATGATCGCCACCGGGACGATCGGGGTCGCCGTCTCGAGGGCCAGTCGCATGAACCCCAGCCCGAAGTCCTTGAGCTGGTACCGCTCCGGCCAGAGCTTGCTGATGCCCCTCACCCCTTCGGGGAAGACCATCACCGCCTCGCCGCCCTGCAGCAGCCGCCGGCAGTTCTCGGGAGTGCCGACGATCTGTCCACTCCGGGCAAAGAGCGTCGAGACGTAGGGCAGCGACGCGGCCCACTTCTCGGTCATCGCCCGGACGATGCGCGGCGGGTCGTGCTCCAGGAGCATCGACACGCCCACCATCGCCCCGTCGATGGGGATCTGGCCGGCGTGGTTGCCCACCAGCAGCACCCGTCCGTTCGGGACCCGCTCGATGCCGTGGGTCTCGACCCGGAAGTACTTCTTGTAGAGCCAGGCGAAGGGTGCGACGGCCGCCAGCGCGTAGTCCGGATCGAAGCCGAAGGGGTCGACCCCGAACTCGCCGTTGCTCCGGTGGGCGAGCGCCTCGAGCGCCGGCGCCCGCTCCCCTGCGAGCTCCAGGGTGAGGCGCTTCAGCCGCTCCCTGGTCTCATGGCTCAAGCGCTCGAACATGGCTTCTCGAAAACTTCTTCTAGCCCAGCGACCGGGCGGCGTCCCGGAGAGGGACGAGCTGGAAGTCCCGGGCGAGCCACTCCAGCACCTCGCGCAGCCGGCCGAGCTTGGCGGTCAGGGGAAGCCCGAGGTCCGGCTGGGCGCGGCCGAGCTCGGTCGGAAGCCCGTCCTCGGGGCCGAGGAGATCCACCGCGTGCAGCTCGAGCGAGACGAACGGCTCGCCCCGGAGCCGGGCATAGGCCGCGCGCACCATCGGCCACGGCGCGAGCACGACGAAGGTCCCGATGAAGGGGATGCGAGCGCCGGGGGTCACCGACATCGGCAGCTCGAGCAGCGGCGCCGCGCCGCGCCGCTCGGGTCGGTCCGGGTCCGGCCGGTACGGCATCCGGGGCGCGAGCAGGACGCGGGGGCTGTCGAGGATCGCCGCGGATCTCTTGCCCCGCACCCGCAGCCAGCCCATGGCCAGCGCCTTGGCCGCCCAGTACGGGGCGGCGGGGAAGATGCTCGCGTCGTAGGCGTACCCGCGGGCGACCACCGTGCGGAGCAGGGCCGGCGACAGGGTGTAGCCCGGCGCCCGGAACCCGAGCGGCCCGGTCGCTCCGAGCGAGGCGAGCACCTCCTCGGCCTGGGCGAGGTCCCGGTCGATGTCCGCGGCCGCGGCACGCGAGAGCGCGTAGTCGTGCCCGTGGCTGTGGCTCGCGAGCTCGTGGCCGCGGCGGAGCACGTCCTCGAGCGGCCCGCGTGAGCCGTCGTCCACCTCGCCCCCGATGACGAACAGGGTGCCGTGGCCTCCCACTCCCTCCACCAGCTCGGCGAAGCGCGGGACGGCGCGCGAGTGCACGAGGCCCCGCGCCTCTGCGCTCACCACGTCCGGGGCGAGCCCGTGCAGCGCCGCGTAGTGGCCGAGGCCGTCGAGGTCGATGGAGATGGAGGCGAGCCCCGGCATCCGCTCACCCGCCTTGCACCCGGATGACCCACACCAGCTTCGCCACCTGCCGGAGCACGTTGGGGACGCGGCGGAGGAGGTTGATGGATGGCTGGCGCTTCTCCTCGAGCTGGATGGGGATCTCCAGCACCTTGAACCCGCCACGCCAGGCCCGAATCACGAACTCCGAGGCGAACACGTCGCGATCCACGACGCAGGCGCGCGCGACGGAGACCAACCGCTCGCGACGAAAGGCCTTCAGGCCGTGGGTGTCCGTCCCCTGGAACCCGAGCAGGAGGCGCAGCAGGCCGTTGTGGACCCGGGTCGCCACTCTCCGGATCAGGGGCCTCCGGTCGACCGCGCCGCGCGCGGCCTTGCTCCCCACCACCATGTCCAGGCTCGGGTCGGCGAGGATCTCGAGCGCCCGGTCGTAGAAGCGCAGGTCGCAGAGGTCGATCTCGTCGCAGAAGACGAGCTCTCCCCTGGCCTCGATCATCCCCTGCTTCAGCGCCGCGCCGTAGTTGGGGGTGTTGCAGTGGAACCAGCGGAGCCGCGGGTTTTCCCGGGTCAGCCGCTCGAGCAGCGCCTGGGTGCCGTCGGTCGAGCCGTTCTCCGCGAGGAGCACCTCGTAGTCCAGCCGTCGTTCGTCGAGCCCCGCGGTGAGATCGGCCAGCGCCGAGGGAAGGATGCGCTCCTCGTTGTAGACCGGGATGACCACGGTCAGCCGCGGGGCAGCCATCACGCGCGCTCGACCTGGTCCGCAGCCGCGCGCCCGCCGAGCAGCGCGTCCTCCATCGACGAGTACTCCCAGTTCCCGTAGCGACCGGCGGTGCGAATCCCGACCTCGCCGAGGAAGTCGATCACCGTCTGTCGGGCCTGACCGTAGTGCGCGTCGTAGAGCACGTAGGCGTTCCGGATGACGCGGGGCTCGGTGAAGAGCACGTCCGCCGCGCTGCCGATCATCCTCGCACGGACGAGGTCCTCGACCGCCGCCCGCGCGCACGCCTCCGGCGACCGGGGGCCCGAGTACTCCACGTAGAAGGAGGAGGTCCCGGCGGGCGCGGTTCCGGGGAACACCGCCGAGGGCGAGCCGATGCGGTAGGTCGCGAACTCCGGCTCGGGCGTGTACACCCAGTGCCAGGGCTGCAGATTCGGCCCCCGGGCTCCCACCGCCACCCACGTCACGTCGGTCGCCCGCAGCCTCGAGGCCGCCTCGCGCACCGCGTCCGGGACCCGGTGCAGCAGTCCGACCAGCGCGGGGAGCGGCAGCGTGGAGACCAGCGCCGACCAGCGGACCTCGGTCCCGTCGGAGAGCTTCGCGACCCGGTGCTCCCAGTCCAGCGCCGTGGGCTCGGTGGACACGCGGATCTCGCCGCCCTCCAGCACCCGGTGGAGGGCCAAGGCGAGGCCCTCGATGCCTCCCTCCTTCGGATAGACGAAGGTGGCGTTGTAGCCGAGCGCGTCCGAGCCGAGGCCCAGCGCTCCGTCCACGACCTCCTTGAGACTCGGCTTGGGCACGAAGCGGCCGCACCAGGCCGCGCTCAGCTCGCGCGGGGGCACGCCGAAGAGCTTCGTGTTGTACGGCACCATGAAGTTCTTCGCGAAGCCCGCGCCGAGGTGCCGGAGGATGAACTCCTCGAAGTTCGCCGGCTCGCGCTCCCGGAGCGCGCGGCCACCCTCGCCCACCGTCGCCTCGACGAAGCCGAGGAGGTTCTCGGCGACGACCTCCGCCGGCAGCCCGTGGGTGTTCACCTGGTAGGGAAACCGCGTGAAGACGCCCCGGGTGAAGACAGCCGCTCTCCGGGCAACGGTGACCAGCCCGTCCTTGAGCAGGCGCTCGTGCACCAGGGCCTTGATCCCCGGATCACGGAGGTGGAGCCAGTGCCCGGTCGGGTCGAAGCGGAAGCCGCCGTGCATCGTCTCGGTCCGCACCAGCCCCCCGACGCGTGACTCCCGCTCCACCAGGAGCCAGGGCCGGCGGAGGTGGAAGGCCGTGGAGAGCCCCGCGAGGCCGCCGCCGAGGATGAGCACGGGCTCGATGTGGGTGTTGGGGCTCACGGTCGGAGGGTCCGCCTACCACGTAGACCCCGGGGCAGTCTGCTAGCCTCGGGTGCTCTCCCCATGCGCGTCACGTGTCCGTCCTGCCAGACGGCGTACAACATCGACGAGCGGCGCATTCCTCCCGGTGGCGCCAAGCTCAAGTGCAGCACCTGCCAGACGCTGATTCCGCTGCGTCTGCCGGAAGCTGCGGCTCCGCCCTCGGTCGCGGGTGTGCGATTCAACGAGGGCGCGGTGCCGCTCCCCGGGCTCGGCCTCGGCGGAGGCGCACCCGCGCCGGCCATACCGCCGCTCACCGCGCGCGTTCCCGAGGCCGCGCCGAAGGCGAACTCGAACACGACCGGGGTCATCCCACTGCCGCGCGCGCACACGCCGGGACCCGTGCCGGCGATCACCGCGACGCCGCCGGCGCCTCCACCGCGACGCAGCGACCGCACGATGGTCGCCGGCGCGCCCGGCGGCGCGGTCGAGCTTCCGGCCCCCGCGACGCCCTCGCGGGCGAACCCGGCCGTCCCTCCACCGCCATCGGTCTTCGCTCCGCCACCGCCGCCCGCCGCGCGCCCGGCCATTCCTCCGCCGCCGTCGGTGTTCGCTCCGCCACCTCCACCCGCCGCGCGCCCGGCCATTCCTCCGCCGCCGTCGGTCTTCGCTCCGCCGCCGCCGCTTCCCTCGCGCCCCGCGGCGTTCGGTGGGTCCGCGGTTCCGATGCCCTCGCCGGCCGGAAGAGCGGCGGTCGCCGCACCCCCGCCGCCGGCGCCGGTGCTTCCGGGCTTCGAGGAGGCCGGGTTCGACGACGCAGCGCTCTCCGACTCCGGAGTCCCGGCGGACGAGGGCGCGTGGCCCGCTGCCGACGCGGACGACGCCTCGTTCGGCGCCGAGCAGCTCCCCGACGAGGACACGCCCCCGGAGCCAGTCACTCCGTCCGAGGCCACGCCGCCTGCGCCGGTCGCCGCGGCAGGCCGTGACGACGAGGAGCCGTGGGATCCGGGGACCTCCCCGGAGTTCGGCACCATCGACCTGGGCGGCGACGACGCGAACGCGACCGCGCTCCCCATTCCCGCGGACGATCCGCTGCCGCCCGCCCCCGACGAGGTGGCGTGGACCGAGCCCGCAGCCGCCGGCACGGACGCCCTCGATCTGTCGAACCTGCCAAGGACCCGCGGGCTCAACGACCTCGAGGCCGCGGCGGCCGGCGACCCGCTGGAGTTCGACCCCACCCGGCCCGCGCCCGAGGATCTGGAGGCGGACCTCTCCAGGCCGCTTCCGCAGGGCGTGCGCCCGGCGGAGGACGGACTCGAGGTACTCGGGTTCCTCGATGAGGCGGCAAAGGAGATCCGCCCGCGCAGCGGACGCGTCACGCGGTACCACGTGCGCCGGAGGAGCGGGAAGGTGTTCGGCCCGTTCGAGGCGGGCGTCATCATCAAGATGCTCGAGGATGGGCAGCTCCTCGGAAGCGAGGAAGTCTCCACCGACGGCGACAACTGGAGCGGGATGGCGGCCGTGCCGGCCTTCTCCCAGGCGATGCAGCGGCTGGTCTCTTCACCCTCGCCCACCCCGACCGTCGCTCCCGCGAAGGCGGGCGCCGCCGCCCCGGCCCCGCCGCCGAAGCTCGACCTCGACCAGCTCGCCCAGGCCTACGGCGGCCGCATGGCCGTGGTCAGCGTGGTGGACGGCGCCGCTCAGGCGCGGAAGCACAAGCGTTGGCTGCTGCTCGGCCTGGCGGGGCTCGTGGTGCTGGGGCTCCTCGGCGCCGGGGCGAGCCTGCATCTCACCAAGTACGGCGCCTTCGGCTTCCGCTGGCTCTTCCCCGCCTCGGTCTCGAACAGCTCGGGCGAGGGGAAGGCCTTCTCCGAGGCGAAGGCCGCGCTTGCCGAGGACACCTTCCCCGGGCTCCGGAAGGCCCGCGGGCAGCTGGAGGCCATCCTCTCCCGCCGCAGCGTCCCCGAGGTTCGCGCGGTCTGGGCACAGTCCGTCTTCTTCGAGCAGCGCCGCTGGGGCACCTCCGACGCGTCCCAGGTGGCGCAGGCCAGCGCCGCGCTCGAGGAGCTGAACGTCCTCCCCAAGGGCAACCCCGAGCGGCTGAAGGCGCAGATCGGCCAGGCGCTGCTGAACAAGCAGCCCGACGTGGCGCTGGGGCTCATTCGCGCCGGGAAGCTAGAGGCCGACGGTCCGCTCCTCGAGGCCGAGGCCCTCCTCCAGAAGGCCCAGGCCGCGGAGGCCGCCGGCGTGCTCGAGGCCGCGCTCAAGACCGCGCCGTCGGCCGCCGGCTGGCACCTCCTCGGGCTCGTGCATCTGAAGCTCAAGAAGCTGGACAAGGCGCAGGCCGACTTCGAGGCCGCGCTGAAGGCGGCCCCCCAGCACCTCTCCTCCGCGGTGGAGCTGGCGCAGATCGCGCTGGGACGGAAGGAGCCGGTGTCGGTGCTCAAGGCCCTCGAGCCGGCGCTGGCCGAGCCGAAGGCCCTCGCTCCTCCCGAGCGGTCCCGCGCCCTCGCGCTGAAGGGCGCCGCGCAGCTGATGCAGGGCAAGCCGGCGGACGCGGTGGCCGGTCTCGAGGAAGCCGTGCGCCTCGATGGAACCAACATCTTCGCGAAGGGAACGCTGGCCCGCGCCTACTCCTCCCTGAAGCAGGACGAGAAGGCCTTGCCCCTGTGGAAGTCGGCGGTGAGCGGCGAGCCGGACAACCCGGTCTGGGCCGATGGCCAGGTGCACTCGCTCGCGGTGCTCAAGAAGACCGACGAGGCGATGTCCGCGGCGACCAAGGCGCGCACCGCCTTCCCCAAGGACGAGCCCACCGCCCTGGTGGTCGCCCGGGCCCAGGAGATGCTCGGCCGGCTCAGCGATGCCGAGGAGAGCTACAAGGTCGCGACCGTCCTCGACCCCAACGATCCCGACGCCGCCCTCGGTCTCGCCCGGCTCTACCTCCGCACGCGACGTCCCGCCGAGGCGCGCGCCGCGCTGGCCGGGGTGACCGAGAAGCAGCCGCAGAATGCCCGGCTCCGGCTCGGGCTCGGCGAGCTGGCGATGGCCACCGGCGAGCTGGGCACCGCGCAGTCCGAGTTCGAGCGGGCCACCAACCTCGCCCCCGAGCTGGCGGAGGGCTGGGTGGCGCGGGCGCGGCTCGCGCTGGAGCGGAAGTCGTGGAAGGAGGCGCGCGCCCATTCCGAGAAGGCGCTCGCCCTCGATCCCGAGGTGCCCGAGGGACGTCTCGTTCACGGCATGGCGCTGTGGAAGCTCGGCGAGCTGGACACGGCGGCCAAGGAGCTCGAGGCCGCGCGCAGCGGCGGGCCCAACAGCAAGCTCGAGGTCGCGCTCGGCGCAGTGCACTTCGAGCAGGGCGACCTCGACGGCGCCACCACCCTCCTCCAGGCGGTCTTGCGGAACGAGCCCGGAAACCCCGAGGCCAACTTCTGGATGGCGCGGGTGCACGCCAAGAAGGGCAACCAGAGCCTGGCGCTCGAGTCCATTCGCGCTGCGCTGGAGCGCGCGCCCACTCGCGCGTCGTACCACTACGAGCTGGGACTCATCCTCCGCGATGCGGGGAAGACGCCGGAGGCGATCGAGGCGTGGAAGCAGACGGTGAAGCTCGAGCCGGGCTACGCCGATGCCTGGGAAGCCATGGGGCAGGTCTACGGAGACGTCGGTCGCTACAAGGAGGCGATCGCCTCGCTCGAGTCGGCGCTCAAGGCCGACCCGACCCGTTCCCGCGTGCTCGGCAGCATGGGGGACGCGCACTTCCAGGCCGGCAAGTGGAGCCAGGCCATCACCAGCTACACCGCCGCGCTCAAGGCCGACCCCAACCTCACCGACCTCAACTACAAGCTCGGCCGCGCCTACAGCGAGCTCGCCCAGTACGACAAGGCGATCGGCTTCTATCAGCATGCGCTGGCCAGCAAGCCGAACGACGCCCAGAGCTGGTACCACATGGGCTACGCGCTCAAGGAGCGGGGCAAGAAGCGCGAGGCGATCGACGCCTTCAAGAACTACCTGGCCAAGGCGCCGGAGGCGAAGGACAAGAAGGACATCGAGAACGAGATCTACTACCTGTCCAAGTAGCGCCCGCCCCCGGAGGGCATGCTAGAGGCTCTCCGGTCATGCTGGACCCCAAGAAGTTCGAGCGAAACTTCGACGAGTTCCTGGCCCGCCTCGCCACACGCGGCGGGAACCTGGATCTCGGTGGCTTCCGCGCATTGATGGCCGAGCGGAGCGCCCTCTTTGTCTCGCTCGAGACTCTCCAGGCGAAGCGCAACGCGGCCAACGAGGAGATGAAGCGCGCGGCGAAGGAGGACCCTGCCGCGCTGGAGCGTCTCCGCGGCGACCTGCGCGCACTGAGCCAGGACGTCAAGGAGCTGGAGAAGCAGCGCGACGCGGTCAACGACCGGCTCGATTCCGTTCTCCTCACTCTGCCCAACGTCCCGGATCCGTCGGTCCCCGTGGGCGCCTCGGAGAAGGACAACGTCGTCGTCCGCACCTGGGGCGAGGGGCCGCGCCTTCCGT
>Ga0081540_1003413_pt1 | contig 12567 bp, 9 predicted proteins | sample TabmetS2T1R1_FD_71024 | JGI IMG/M metagenome (GOLD analysis project Ga0081540, IMG submission 71024) | Tabebuia heterophylla rhizosphere microbial communities from the University of Puerto Rico - S2T1R1 | ecosystem: Host-associated > Plants > Roots > Rhizosphere ...
ACCGTGCAGACCAGCGTCTCGATGTCCTACCCGAACAACGGCAGCATCTACGACGCCTCCTACGACATCTGGTTCGACCCGACACCGCGCACCACCGGCCAGAACACCGGTGCGGAGCTGATGATCTGGCTCAACCGCACGGGCTCCGTCCAGCCCATCGGTTCCCGGGTGGCCACGGTCAGTCTCGCCGGCGGGGCCTGGGACGTGTGGTTCGGGAACGTGGGCTGGAACGTGATCTCCTACGTCCGGACCTCGGCCGCGTCCTCGATCAGCTTCCCGATGACCACGTTCTGGAACGACGTGGTCAGCCGGGGATACGGGCAGACCTCGTGGTACCTCACGAGCGTGCAGGCTGGCTTCGAGCCCTGGGTCAACGGCGTGGGGCTGGGCGTCACCAACTTCTCCTACAGCATCGGCGGCTCGGGCGGCGGAGGAGGCGGTGGGACCGGCAGCCGGATCACCGGCATCGGCGGCAAGTGTGTCGACGTCGCAGGCGCGGGTACCGCCAACGGCACGAAGATCCAGCTGTGGACCTGCAACGGCAGTGCCGCCCAGCGGTGGACCGTCGGAGCCGACGGGACGATCCGCGCGCTGGGCAAGTGCATGGACGTGACTGGCGCCGGTACCGCCGACGGCACGCGCGTGCAGCTCTACGACTGCAACGCCACCAACGCACAGCGGTGGAGCCGCAGCGGCACTCAACTCGTCAACACCGGGTCGGGCAAGTGCCTGGACGCGACGGGCAACAGCTCGGCCGACGGTACCCAGTTGCAGATCTGGGCGTGCGCCGGCTCCGCCAACCAGCAGTGGACGATTTCCTGACTGAGTAGCCAGTCAGTCCCGGGTCGGGCCCGCGCGCGCGGGTCCGGTCCGGGGCCCGACCGGATCAGGATGCCGGAAGCTGGAACGTCGGCCGCAGCACGGCCCTGGCGATGGTGTGGAAGGTCAGGTTGAAGCCGACGAAGGCGGCCTGCGCCGAACTGTCCACGGACAGTTCGAGGATGTCCATCGCGTGCACCGCGAACACATAGCGGTGCGGCTTGTCCCCGGCCGGCGGTGCCGGCCCGTCGTAGCGGGGCTCGTTGAAGTCGTTCCGGACGTGGAACGAGGTGGACGGCACGTCGCCTCCGGCGCCCTGGCCCGCCCCCGCGTTGCGCTGCAGCCGGGTCGTGCCGAGCGGCACGTTCACCAGCATCCAGTGCCAGAACCCGCTGCCCGTGGGCGCGTCGGGGTCGAAGCAGGTGACCACGAATCCCCTTGTCTCGCTGGGAAATCCGTGCCAGCGCAGCTGGGGGCTGAGGTTGTCCCCGCCGACCGAACCGTGGATGAACCGCGTGCCGATCTGCTGGCCGTCGGCGATGTCGGGGCTGGTGAGTTCGAAGGCCGGTACCGGCGGCAGGATGTCATACGGATCCGGCGCGTCTCCGCGCTCAAGTGACATAGCGTGTTCCCTCCTTTCCGCTGTGTCACCGCCATTCTCACCCCGTACCACCCCGCCGGAAGTGTCAAAGTCGACGGACGCGAATGTTGGCACCCAACATGAGGGGCGCAGCGTCCGGCATTCACAACAGACAGCGAGCCGGCCCGGCTCCGTCCATTGTGGACGGCTCCGGGCCGGACCCGCGCCCCTCGCAGTGGCCGCCCGCCTACCCGAGGGCGACGTGGAATATCTGGTTGTTGCTGTTGTGCGGGGTACTGTCCTTGTCGCCGCCATTGGAGGTGGCCATCCACATTCCCCCGTCCGGCGCCGGTTCGACGGTGCGCAGCCGACCGTAGGTGCCGACGAAGAACTGCTGCACGTTCGTCAGGCTGTCGCCGCTGATCACCTCGCGGTACAGCCGGGTGCCACGCTCGCAGGCGACGTAGAGCACGCCGCGGATGACCGTGATGCCGGCACACGAACCGTTCTCGACCGGATAGGTCTGCTTCGGCGCGAGGAAGCCGGCCGTGTTGCATGTGCCGGTGGTGCCTTCACATGCCGGCCAACCGTAGTTGCCGCCCTTGACGATCAGGTTGGTCTCGTCCATGACGTTGTTGCCGAACTCCTGCTCCCACAGCCGGCCCTGCGCGTCGAACGCGAGCCCCTCCGGGTTGCGGTGGCCGTAGCTCCACACCGCGTTGCCGAACGGGTTGTCCGCCGGGATGCTGCCGTCCGGGTTGATCCGCAGAACCTTCCCGTTGAGACTGGCGGTGTTCTGGGCGTTGTTGCCGTTGAGCGCGTCGCCGGTACCGGCGTACAGGTAGCGGCCGTCCGGGCTGAACCGCAGCCGCCCGCCGTCGTGGTAGATGTTGCGTTCGATCCCGGAGACAAGGATCTGCTCGGTGGCGGTCAGCAGGCTGTCGGCCGCCGGGTCGTACTGGATGCGCACGATCCGGTTGTCGGTCGGCGAGGTGTGCATGATGTAGAGCCAGTGGTCGCTCGGGTAGCTTGCCGGGTTGATCTCCAGGCCGGTCAGCCCGCCCTCGCCGTTGGTGCTCTGCACGTTGGGTACCGTGCCGACGACCTTCTTCGCGCCCGTGTTCGGGTTGAGGTGCACGATGTTCTGGGCGTCCCGCTCGTTGTAGAGGATTGTGCCGTCCGGCAGCGTCACCAGACCCCACACCACGTCGTCGTCGGTACCCACCTGGGTCACCGTGCAGATCGGCTGCGTGCAGCCGCCACCCGGGGTCGTCACGTCGAGCACCGGCGTGCTCGCCGCGCTCTCGTTCTTGTTCGCATCGACCGCCGTCACCTGCAGGTGGTAGGTGGTGTTCGCGGTCAACGCGCTGAGCGTCGCCGCCGGAGTGTTCCCGTTGGACGCGCCGATCTTCGTGCGGGTCGAGCCGTTCACCGAGTAGACGTTGTATCCGGTCACGCCCACGTTGTCCGTCGATGCGGTCCACGCCAGCGCGATGCTCGTCGCGCTCACCGACGTGGTGTGCACGCCGGTCGGCGCGCTCGGCGGCGTCGCGTCGCTGGTGCCCGGCGTGGTGATCTGCAGCGTCGGGCTCGGCTGCGACACGTTGCCGGCCGCGTCCCGCGCGTTGACGTAGAAGCCGTAGTTCGTCTTCGGGTTGAGGTTGTTGCAGGTGCCGGTCAGCGTGGCGGCGTTGGTCTGCGCGCAGAGCTGACCGTCGTGGTAGACGTCATAACCCACCACACCCACGTTGTCGGTGGCCGCGGTCCACTGGATCGTCGCGCTGTTCGGGGTGGAGCTCACCAGCGTGGGGGTACCGGGCGGTCCCGGCGGGGTGGTGTCCCCGCCGCCGGCGCCGGTGTAGGCGGCCAACTCGAACAGCGAGTACCCGTAGGCGGTCGCCCGCTGGGTGCCGTACATCCGGAGGTACCGGCCGGTGCCCGTCACGTTGAGCGTCGCGGTACCGCCGGTACCGGTCGTGGTCGAGTAGATCGTCGTCCAGGTGGCCGCATCCGTGGACATCTGGAGCTGGAACGCCCTGGCGTACGCGGCCTCCCACTGCAGGACGACCTGGCACACGGTGACCGTGGTCAACAGGTCGACCTGGATCCACTGTGGATCGCTGAACGCACTGGACCAGCGGGAGCCGGCGTTGCCGTCGACCGCGGCCGAGGCGGGCAGCCCGGCGTTCTCCACGGAGGACGCGGTGGCCGGATGGTTGAGGGCCTGGTTGGCCGTGCCGCACCCGCCCGCGCCGACGTTGCCGTAGACCTGGAACTCCCACAGCGAATAGCCGTACTGCGTCGCCCGCTGGGTGCCGTACATCCGCACGTAGCGACCGGTGCCGCTGACGGTCAGGGTGACCGTGCCGCCGGTACCGGTCGTGGTCGAGTAGATGCTCGTCCAGTTGGTGGCGTCGGTGGACACCTGGAGCTGGAACGCCGTGGCGTAGGCGGCTTCCCACTGCAGGACGACGCGGTCGATGGCGGCGCTGGCGCCGAGGTCGACCTGGATCCACTGTGGATCGGAGAACCCGCTGGACCAACGGGTACCGGCGTTGCCGTCCACGGCGGCCGACGCCGGGGTGCCGGCGTTCTCGGTCGACGAGGCGGTCGCGGATTTTCCTTGGGACAGCAGCGAATCGGCGGCCTGGGCGGTCACCGCGGACACGGTAAGGTACCCGCCGACGAGCGCGGCCACGGACAGCAGCACGAGAATGATGCGCGAGCGGTGTCGTTTCACGACGTCTCCAGTCGAATAGACCGTCACGATCACCGGACGACGCCATGCCGCTGCCAGGTGCCACGGCGTCCCACACCGACCTGGCAGTGGTCGGTCACCGATGGAGCGCTCCCGATGATGGCGCGGGACTAGGGGACGGAATCGGGATCGCGCTTTCGCAGCCAGCCTCCCGGGTACCGCCGCCGGTGTCAAGTGGCGGTCATCGATATGGCAACCCACGGTGGGCTTGGCGCCCGGTGTTTCCCGGGGAGCCGGGGGGGTAGCAGCCGGGGCATGACCCGGGTCCACGGCCTGCGGGTAAGGCCCGACCTGCGCTATGTCGCCAACGGCTGGAGCACCCTGGTCACCGATACGCAGGGGCGGATCTCCGGTACCGGTCCGCAGGGGTTCTACGCCCGCAACACGCGCGTGCTGCACCTCGAACGGATCACCGTGGACGGCCGCGAGCCGAGCGCGTTCAGCACGGCCAACGTCGGCGCCCACGCCCAGCTCTCCTACGCCGAGCTGCGCGGCGGCGAGACCCTGCCCTCCGAGGCGCTGTACCTGACACTGGAGCGCTTCGTCGGCCCGGGGCTGCGCTCGCGGCTCACCGTGCAAAGCTGGGCCGCGCAGCCGACACAGGTGGAGCTGGGCCTCTGTATGGGCGGCGACTTCGCCGACTCGGTGGAGACCGCGCTCGGCCGGCGCGAACAGTGCGCGGAGGTCGTCGAGGAGTGGGACCCGGCCGGCCCGGAGCTGCGGCTGGTCTACAAGCATCCGGACCTCGACCGGTCGGTGTCGATCCGGATCGAGACGCCGGTACCGGTTGCCTACGCGGCCGGGGAGCTGAGCCTCACGCTGCCTGTCGAGCCGGGCGGTCGGGCCGGCGTGGATCTGGTGGTGGAGCCGGTCTTCGACGGGCAGCGGCTGGCGGCGCCGGCCGGCCGGTACACGGAGACGGACGACACGGCCGGGCGCGCCCGGGCGGTCCTGGACCGCGAGCTGACCCGGCTGCGCACCACGAACCTGGCCGTGGCGAAGGCCTGGGACGCGGCGGTGGACGACCTCGCCACCCTCCCCCTGGGACAGCCGCCCGGGCCGGCCGCGCCGATCGCCGGGCTCCCCGCCTACCAGGAGTTCTTCGGCCGGGACACGCTGACCGCGTCCTGGCAGGCGCTGCTGGCAGGGCCGACCATGCTGCGCGACAGCCTGCGCCTGAACGCCGCGCACCTCGGCCGCCGGATCGACGACTGGCACGACGAGCAGCCGGGCAAGCTGCTGCACCAGGCGCATCTGGGGCCGGTCTCCGCGCTCGGCATCGACCCGTACGCGGCCTACTACGGCGACTGGGCCGCGCCGCTCGACTTCCTGGTCTTCCTCGGCCAGTACCTGTCCTGGACCGGCGACCGGGACACCGTGCGCGAACTGCTGCCCGCCGCCCGCGCCGTACTCGGCTGGCTGGAGCGGTACGGCGACGAGGACGGCGACGGCTTCCTGGAGTACCGCCGCCGGTCGGCGGGTGGCGGGAAGAACCAGGGCTGGAAGGACTCGGACACCGCCATCGTCGACGAGTACGGCAACGACGTCGACAACCCCGTGGCCAGCAGCGAGCTGCAGGGGTACCACTACGCCGCGCTGCGGCAGGCCGCCTTCGTCTTCGGCGCCTTCGGCGAGCCCGGTACCGCGGCCGGCCTGCTCGCCCGCGCCCGCGCGCTGCGCCGCCGCTTCCACGACGTTTTCTGGATGCCCGAGCGCGGCTGCTACGCGCTGGCGCTGGGCCCGGACGGGCGGCAGGTGCGCTCGATCGGCTCCAACGACGGTCACCTGCTGGCCGCCGGCATGGTGCCCAACCGGCTGGGCCGCGTGATCGCCCGCCGCCTGCTCGCGCCGGACATGTTCAGCGGCTGGGGCGTGCGCACGCTGTCCGCCGACCATCCGGCCTACAACCCGTTCAGCTACCACCGGGGCAGCGTCTGGCCGGTCGAGGCGGCGACCTTCGCGTTCGGGCTGGCGCGCTACGGCTGCGTCGCCGAGCTGCACCGGGTGGCCGAGGGTGCCTTCGCCGCGGCGGCGCTGTTCGAGGGCGGCCGGCTGCCCGAGGTGCTCAGCGGCCTGCCCCGCGACGACGAACACCCGCACCCCGGCGTGTACCCGCAGTCCTGCTCGCCGCAGGCGTGGTCGGCCAGCGCCATCGTGGGACTGGTGCAGGCCCTGCTCGTGATGCGGCCGTTCGCGCCGCTGCGCACGGTCCTGGTCGACCCGCACCTGCCGGACTGGCTGCCCGACCTGCACCTGCTCGGGGTGCAGGTCGGTGGGGCGACGTTCGACCTGCGGGTACGGCGCGGGAGGCGAGGCCGGGTGCGCGTGGAGACGACCGGCGACCGGATAAACGTTGTGCGGCAACCGACTTGGCAGACGCGGCTGTCCGCGTACTAAACGCGGAGTAGGTTGGGTCTCATGTCGTTATGGGGGATTCTCGACCGGGTGGAGCGGCTGCGTGGGCTGGACCGGGTGGGCGATCCGGTCCAGAAGGGAGCGCAGGCCATCTTCCGGGGCCGGCTGGCGGACCTGCTGCACGGCGTGTGGCTCGGCCATCCCCTGCATCCCGCGATCATCACCGTGCCCTACGGCGCCTGGACGAGTGCGGCGGTCCTGGACGCCATCCCCGGTGGCACGCCCGCCGCGACCCTCCTCATCGGAGTCGGCACGGCCACCGCGCCCGCGGCGGCGGTCACCGGCGTCAACGACTGGGCGGCGCTGACTCCGGAGCAGCGACGCGTCGGCCTGGTGCACGCCGCCGCGAACGTCATCGCGGTCGGCCTGTACGCCGGCTCGCTCGCGGCGCGGCTGACCGGCCGCAAGAGCCTCGGCAAACGGCTGTCCTACGCCGGGCTCGGCGTGCTCAGCGTCAGCGCCTACGTCGGCGGGCACCTCGCCTACCGCCAGGCGGCCAGCGTCAACGAGGCCGCACCGCTGCTGCACCGGGTTCCGGAGGGTTGGCAGGACGTCTGCGGCTTCTCGGCGCTGGCCGAGGGCAAGCCGCTGGTGTCGCACGTCGGCGAGACGCCGGTCCTGGTCACCCGCAAGGGCGAGGCGGTGCACGTGATGGTCGAGCACTGCGGGCACAACACCGGCCCGCTCGGCGACGGCCAGTTGACTCAGGTCGACGGCGTCGACTGCGTGGTGTGCCCCTGGCACGGGAGCACGTTCCGGCTCGACGACGGCGGCGTGGTCCACGGGCCGGCCGCGACCGGGCAACCGATGCTGCGCACCCGGGTGGTCGACGGCCGGGTCCAGGCCGCGCTGCCGTAGCGCCGCCGTGGGGCTCGCGCCGCCGTGGGGCTCCCGCCGCCGCGGGCTTCTCTGGGCGCGGGCTCAGGCCGGGGCGGACGGGGCGATCATCGCGGCACCGACGATGCCCGCGTCGTTCTGCATGGCCGCCGCGACCACCTCGGTGTCGACGTGGATGAGCGGCAGGAACTTGTCCGCCTTCTTGCTCACCCCGCCGCCCACGATGATCAGGTCCGGCCAGAACAGCCCCTGGACCAACTGGAGGTACTGCTCCACCCGGTGGGCGAACTCCTCCCAGGACAGGTCCTCACGCTCGCGTACCGAGTCGGCCGCCCAGTCCTCGGCCTCGCCGTGGTGCAGGTGCAGGTGACCCAGTTCGGTGTTGGGCACCAGCGCGCCGTCCACGAACAGCGCGCTGCCGATGCCGGTACCGAGGGTGACCATCATGACCGTGCCCGACCGGCCCGCCCCGGCACCGAACTTGACCTCGGCCACCCCGGCCGCGTCGGCGTCGTTGACGACCGCGACCCGGCGGCCGGTCGCGGTACCGAACAGGTCGACCGCGTCCAGCCCGAGCCATTCCTTGTCGATGTTGGCCGCGGTGCGCATCACGCCCCCGGTCACCACGCCGGGCAGGGTCAGGCCGATCGGCCCGTCGACGTCGAGCTGCTCGACCAGGGTCGCGACCACGCCGGCGACCGCGGCCGGGGTGGCCGGCAGCGGAGTCAGCAACCGGATCCGGGTCGTGGTGAGCGCCCCGGTCGCGAGGTCGACCGGCGCGCCCTTGATGCCGGTACCCCCGATGTCGATCCCGATGACCGTTCCTGACGACATGGCTACCTCCTCGGGGCACCGGCGCCCGACTCATACCCTGCCTGAACGCGGCAGTAACGTCAGGCACCGGCGCGCCGGGACATCCGCGCCCGGGCACCGGCTACTCCCCCGGGCGTACCCGCACAGCCGCCTCCCGTAGGACGCGCCGGTACCGGTCCGGACGGCAGGCTTCGGTGCATGACCGCACGCCCGGCCGAGCGCGCCTGCTACCTGGTGGCCGCCGCACTGATCCTGGCCGGCGCCTTCCACTTCGGCGTCTTTCTGGTGCGCGGCGGGCCCTGGGAGGGCCCGGTCTCGTGGCGCAAGCCGACCACCTTCGGGCTGTCCTTCGGGCTCACTCTGGCCACGGTCACCTGGGTCACCTCCTACCTGCGGCTGCCCGGGAGGCTGCGCACCGCGCTGCTGCTGGTGTTCGCTGCCGACTGCGTGGTCGAGGTCGGTGGCATCACGGTGCAGGCCTGGCGCGGGGTGCCGTCGCATTTCAACATGACCAGCCCCGCCAACCGCTCGGTGTCCATGACGCTCGCCATCGGTGGCGCGATCCTGGTCGTCACGCTCGGCGTGTTCGCCGTTGCCGCGCTGCGCGGGGATCCGTCGCAGGCGCCGAGCATGCGGCTCGCGCTGCGGGCCGGGTTCGTGACGCTGCTGATCGGGCTCGCCTCGGGCGCCGCGATGATCGCCCGCGGGGTGACCCTGGTGAACACCGGCCACCAGCAACTCGCCTACCAGCTAGGCGGCTTCCTCAAACCGGTGCACGCGGTGAGCCTGCACGGCGTGCTCGTGCTGCCCGCGGTGGCCTGGCTGCTGGCCCGCACCTCGTTGCCGGAGCGGCGCCGGGCGCTCGGGGTGGCGGTCGCGACGGCCGGCTACGGGGTGGCCATCGCCGCCGCGCTAGCGCTGTCGCTGCTGGCCTGAGGCAAGCACCTCCAGCGTCTGGTTCACCCGGCGCGCCCGGGTCTCGGGCCGCTTCGCGCCGGCGATCCATTCCGTGTACTCGCGGCGGTGCGTGAAGGACAGCCGCGCGAAGGCGGCCGAGGCGGCCCCGTCGGCGGCGAGCGCGGCCGCGAGGTCCCCGGGCACCTCGACCTCCCGCGGGCTGTCGTCCCGCTCCAGGGTCACGTCGACCTCGTCGCCGAGGTCCACGCCGGCCGCCTGCCGGGTCGCCTTGTGCACCCCGAGGCACACCGCGCCACCGCCCATGGCCATCGTGGAGCTGGCGAACTCGACTCCGGCGAGGACACCGGTGACCCGGAACCGGCTTCCGCCGCCGAGTTCGGTGAGCACCTCGGCGGGAAGCACCACGTAGGCTCCTCCGCCGCGGCCGGCCTCCAGTCGGCCCGAGAATCGCGCCATCCGTCCGCCTCCGTCCGGAGCGGGCTCAGCCGAAGGTGAACGAGTAGGCGCTGAGCCCCGGGGTGAGTGTCACCCGCAGCGTAGTGTGCTTCTGCTGGTCGCTGTGGAACACGGTGTAGATGTTCGGTGCGCCGGAAACCGGGACGGTCGTCGTCGCGCCGTCCACGGTCACCGATGCCGTGCCGGTACCGCCGACGTCGAGATACACGTCGTCGGCCAAGAAGTCCAGAATGATGGCGGCGTCGGCGGACTGCGCGGTGATCGACTCGTCGGTGACCTGCCAGGTACCCGCGAGGGCGAACCCGTCCGGCGGCAGGCTCGCCGGCGGCGTGAAGGTCGCCGCACCGGGGGCCAGCGGCGCGTCGCCCGCGAAGCTCTGCGCCCGGGCCGCGCCGAGGTAGGTCTCCCCGGTCTGGTTGAGCGCGGTCGGCGTCCGGTCCGCGACCTGGGTCGCCGGGGGCAGGGTGGCCTTCGGGTCGGCCGCGGCCAGCAGGTCCCGGATCAGCGACTCGGTCAACTGGTACTCGCCCTCACCGATGCCGACGTGCCGCACGGTGCCGGTCGCGTCGATCAGGTAGTCGGCCGGCCAGGACTGGTTGTCGTAGTTGTTCCAGGTCGCGTAGTCGTTGTCCAGGGCCACCGGGTACCGGATGCCAAGCCGCTTCGCGCCGGCCTCCACATTGGACGGTACGTGCTCGAAGCTGTACTCCGGAGTGTGCACGCCGATCACCACGAGCCCGGCCGCCTGGTAGGCCGCGTACCAGGCGTCGACATGCGTGATGGCGCGCTGGCAGTTGATGCACGAGTAGGCCCAGAAGTCGACGAGCACCACCTTGCCCCGCAGGGAGTCCAGGCTCAGCGGGGCGTTGCCCGGGGTGTTGAACCACTGGCTGACGCCCTCGATCGCAGGCGCCGGACCGCAGTCCTCCAGCCCGCTGGTGTCCGGGTTCTGCGCGCAGGCGTCCAGCGCCGCGTGGTCGGCGGGGGCCAGCGCGTGCCGCACGGTACCGGCGGCGTTCAGCGCTCTGTTGAGCCCGGAGGTGTAGTCGGGGATCGCGCGCTGGACGGCGTCGGTGACGTTGAACGTCAGCGCGACCGCCAGCCCGACCATCACCACGCCCGCGGCGGTCCGGATGCTGCGCTGGTGCCGCCGGAACGCCCGTACCCGATCCGTGACGGTGCGCCCGGCGAGCGCGAACATCAGCAACGGCAGTGCGGTACCGGCGGCGAACGCGACCGTGAGCACCAGCGTGCGCGGGCCGATCCGGCCGGTCGCACCCGCGACGGTGATGGCGGCCAGCACCGGCCCGGCGCACGGCACGTAGACCGCGCCGAGGGCGAGCCCGAGCAGAAACCCGTTGCGGTCGGCCCGCACCCCGCGCTGCGGGATGCGGGCGAACGGCCGCTCCAGCAGCGCCTCGACGCGCGGCCAGATGAGCCCGACGCCGAGCAGGACGAGCACCACGAGACCGGTCCAGCGGATGATGTCGGCGGGCAGCGGCAACGCCTTCAGCACCAGGGTGCCCAGCAGGGTGAAGACGCTGAAACTGAGCGCGAGCCCGGCGACGACAAGGTACGGGCGGCGGGCGGCGGCACGCCGCTCCTGGCGCTGGCGCTCCTTGGCCTGGCGCCCCTTGGGCCGGCGCTCGTCGGGCGGCTGCCCGGGCTCGGCCGGGTCCGGGCGGCGCACGCCGCTGGACAGGAACACGACCGGAAGGACAGGCAGGATGCACGGCGAGATGCCGGTGATCATCCCACCGACGAGTCCGATCAGGACGAGCGCGATCAACCGGTCCTCCGGCGACGGTACCCTGGGGTCGCTCCCAGGGTAGGCCGCCGCCGGAGGCACCGGAGCTGATCCTTCCTCGGAAAGCCCTTACGGCTTCCCGGGAAGAGGATGCCGCGCCCCTTCCCCGCCCTCCCCGCCGTGGATCTGCACGCGGTGGTGTGCTGTGTGCGGTGCACCGTCACCTGTGCGTCGTGCTGGGCTGCGTTGTCATCGAGGGAGTCGAACCCTGAGCGCCGCCCTTCGCGCTACCAGGAAGGTGGCCGGAACCGCCGGCCGCGGTTGTGCACGCCTCCACGACGGGTACCTGCTGGCATCCTTGTCTACTCCAGGAGGTCGAACTCCCAGTTGGTGCGCTGGATGCGCACGTCGAGCGCGCGGATCTCGCGCGCCAGGGCGTCGGCCTGGTCCCGCAGCTCGGCGACCGGGAGCGCGGCCACCATCGCCAGCTCCGAGCGCAGCTGCCGCACGACCATGCCCCGCTGGTCCTTGCCGGCCGCGGCGTCGGCCGCCGCGGTGATGACCGCGTGCCGCATCCGCAGCACGTCCCGCCGGGCGAGCGCATCGGTCAGGGTACCGTCATCGCCCATGCCGACGACGGCGTTCGTGCGGTTGATGCGGCGGATCAACGCCTCGAGCTCGTCCAGCGTGCGGGCCACCTCGCCCAGCAGCCGGCCGGCGTCCTCCGCGGGAGTCTCGCCGTCCTGGTATCGCGCGCTGGCCACGACACGCGCACGCAGCTGCTCCACCTGGCGTACGGCGGCCGCCCGGTCCGCCAGAGCCTCAGCAAGCTTCATCGCACCACCTCCATCAGTTCCCCGGCAGTGTGGTCCACAGTGGACGCCGACGCCACGGCATTTTCCGGCGGCCAACCCTCACCGCTGCCGCGACCCGGCCAGACGCACCAGCCGTCGCGGTACTCGACGGCTGGTTCGCCGCTGGTGCGCAACCGGACCTCGCCGTGCCAGGAACCCGGCACCGGCTCGGTGCGAACAGCGACCGGTCGCTCCACGACGACGCAGACGTCCTCACCCGGCCACCACCAACCGCACGAGCGGGCGACGGTCGCCCAGTCCGCGAGCTGCCGGGCCTGCGCCGCCGGGTACCGGGCGAGGCCGATGCGGCGCGCGACGTCGTGGTACCCGACCCACCACGACTCCTGCTGCCCGTACCAGCACACCGGCA
>Ga0081540_1003414_pt1 | contig 12564 bp, 9 predicted proteins | sample TabmetS2T1R1_FD_71024 | JGI IMG/M metagenome (GOLD analysis project Ga0081540, IMG submission 71024) | Tabebuia heterophylla rhizosphere microbial communities from the University of Puerto Rico - S2T1R1 | ecosystem: Host-associated > Plants > Roots > Rhizosphere ...
GTACTCGCGTTGATAGGTGTCGATGGTGTACCGGCGCCCGGTGAACAGCTGCCGCACGTTCGACGTGCGCCCGATGATCCGATCCTCGTCGGCCATGACGCCCGCCCTCCTGCCGTCCTTGGGCGTCCTCTGGTCTTATTACGAAGAGTACCGGCGTAAATGCGAAGCGCACACAGTCGAAGATCAAACGATGGGTTAACAGCTCGTCGGCGTTTGCTGAGTGGGCACGCGGGTAGATGCCCCGCCTCCAGTCCACGCGGAGGCAGCGAGGGGACGGATCCGGATGGTTCACTCCGATCGCGTCGAGGAGTTCTTCGACGAACTGGGCCGGCGCGGGCACGAGCCGCTGCTGGATCGGCTCAACGCCACCGGTCGCTTCGAGGTGCTCGGTGGCGAGCGGACCGACGAATGGCTGGTCGCGGTCCGGGGTGGGTACATCACGGTGACCAGGGGCGGCGGCGACGCCGACTACGTGCTGCGGGGCGCGCGGCACGACTTCGACCGGATCATCCACGGCGACGCGGGATCCGTGGCGGCCCTGGTCCGCGGCACGATGACCCTCTCCGGCAGCAACGCGCATGTCCGGTTCGGCCTGATAACCAGGCTGTTCGCCGGGGCACCGGACAGCCGCCGGGTGTGGGTCGACGATCCGCGGCTCGTGGCCGAGGGGCAGCAGGACCGGGAGGGCGCGGCGGGCGGTACCCACGGATGAGCGAGGCGCTGGGCCAGGTGACCATCCTGGACGGAAACTCGTTCGTGGTCAGCGACGCCGCCGGCGACATCGAGGCGACCCCGACCGACCCGACCGGACTGTTCCTCTACGACACCCGCTACCTGTCCCACTGGGTGCTCACTGTCAACGACGAGCGCCTGCACGCACTGTCCGTCGACGACGTGCAGTACTTCGAGGCGCGCTACTTCATCGTCCCCGGCGAGGCGACCGTCTACCGGGACGCCCAGCTCTCGGTTGTCCGCCAGCGCACCATGCGCAACGGCTTCGAGGAGGAGCTGACCATCCTCAACCACGGCGAGGATGCGGTGGACCTCGTCGTGCGCGTGGATGCCGGCAGCGACTTCGCCGACCTCTTCGAGGTCAAGGACGCGCAGGGCAAGAAGGGCAAGCGGTACGCGCGGGTCGAGGACGACCAGCTGATCCTCGGGTACCAGCGGCAGACCTTCCATCGCACGACCGTCGTGACCGCCTCCGGCCCGGCCCGGTTCGACGACCGCGGCCTGACCCTGACCACCCACCTCGAGCCCCGCGGGCGGTGGATGGCGACGATTCGGGTCGAGGCCCAGATCCTGCTGCCCACCGGCGAGAACGCGATGCCGCGCTGGCGGCAGGGGCACGACCACCTCGAGCGCGACCTCGACGCCCTCATGCGCTCCACCCCCAAGCTGGAGTGCGACTGGCAGCCGCTGAAGGACACCTACCGGCGCAGCCTGGTCGACCTCGCCGCACTGCGCTTCTCGCCCCGCATCGCCGGCGGGCAGAGCCTGCCCGCCGCGGGCCTGCCGTGGTTCATGTCCGTCTTCGGCCGGGACAGCATCCTGACCAGCCTGCAGGCCCTGCCGTTCGTGCCTTCACTGGCCGCCACGACGCTGCGGGTGCTCGCCGACTTCCAGGGCACCCGGCGCAACGACCACCGCGACGAGGACCCGGGCCGGATCCTGCACGAGATGCGGTTCGGCGAGTCGATGGCCTTCGAGGAACGGCCGCACGCGCCGTACTACGGCACGGCGGACGCCACTCCCCTGTTCCTGGTGCTGCTCGACGAGTACGAGCGGTGGAGCGGCGACGCCGACCTGGTGCGGGCGGTCGAGTACGAGGCGCGGGCGGCGCTGAAGTGGATCGACGAGTACGCCGACCTGACCGGCATGGGCTACGTCGCCTACCAGCGCCGCAACCTGGAGACGGGGTTGGAGAACCAGTGCTGGAAGGACTCCTGGGACTCCGTCTCCTTCCGCGACGGGCGGCTCCCCGGTTTCCCGCGCGCCACGTGCGAGTGTCAGGGGTACGCCTACGACGCCAAGGTGCGCGCCGCCCGGCTGGCCCGCCAGTTCTGGGGCGACCCGGACTACGCCGACCGGTTGGAGCGCGAGGCCGCCGAGCTCAAGGCCCGGTTCAACCGTGACTTCTGGATCGCCGACCGGGGCTGCTACGCGCTGGCGCTGGACGGCGGGGGCAACCAGGTCGACGCGCTGTCGTCCAACATCGGGCACCTGCTCTGGAGCGGCATCGTGGAGGAGGGCGAGAAGGCGGACGCCGTCGTCGGCCACCTGATGGGGACCGAGATGTTCTCCGGCTGGGGGGTGCGCACGCTCGGCGAGGACGAGGGGCGGTACAACCCCATCGGGTACCACGTCGGGACGGTGTGGCCGTTCGACAACTCGTTCATCGCCTGGGGGCTGCGCCGGTACGGGTACAAGGAGCAGGCGGCCCGGATCGCGGCCGGCATCCTCGACTCCGCGCAGTTCTTCAACGGCCGGCTGCCCGAGGCGTTCGGCGGGTACGAGCGGGCGCTGACCCGCTACCCCGTCCGGTACCCGACGGCGTGCAGTCCGCAGGCGTGGTCGTCGGGGGCGCCGCTGCTGTTCCTGCGCACCATGCTCGGCCTGGAGCCCTCGGGCGACAACCTGGTCGTCAACCCGGCCCTGCCCGGCGGCATCACGCACATCGAGCTGCTCGACATCCCCGGCCGTTGGGGAAAGGCCGACGCGTTCGCCCGGGAGCGCAGCGAGGCCGACACCCAGCATGCGCTGCACCCGCAACTGTCCGCCGGACCCGGCTAGCCAGCGGTCGAGGCCGGCCGGGCCTCGCCCACAGGACCATTGACCGGCGTCGACCGGTTGGGTAATTTGAACGCGTGTTCAGAACGAATGTTCAGGCACGCCGGACCCTGCCCGCGCACCGGGACGTCGCGATCCTCGGTGGCGGCCTGTCCGGCATGGCGACCGCCCTGCGGCTGCAGGCCGAGGGACTGTCCACTGTGGTCTTCGAGGCGCACGGCCACGCCGGCGGGTGCGCCGGATACTTCCGCCGGCGCGGCTTCTCCTTCGACGTCGGGGCCACCACTCTCGTCGACTTCGAGCCGGGCGGCGTCGGCGCCGAACTGCTCGCCGCCGCCGGCCTGCCGCCGCTGGACGGCGAGCCACTTCCGGGGTACCGGGCGTGGCTGCCGGACCGGACGGTCACCCTGCACCGGGACCCCGCCGCCTGGCATGCGGAGCGGCTGCGGATGCTCGGTGACAGCGCGGCGCACCGCGAGTTCTGGGCGCTGCTGGACCGGCTGGCGGCCGCCTTCTGGACGGCCAGCCGGCGGGGTGTCCGCATGCCGGTGCGCCGCCCCGCCGACCTGCTGCACGACCTGCGGGCGATCGGCCTCGGGGCGCTGCCGCTGTGCCGCTACGTGCCGCGCACGCTGGGCGACGCCCTCCGCCGGTACCGGCTGGGGCACGACGCGCCGCTGGTCGGCTTGCTGGCCATGCTCGTCGAGGACACCGTGCACAGCTCGGTCGAGCAGGCGCCGCTGGTCAACGCCGCGCTCGGGGTCACCATCCGGGGCGCCGGCCTGACCCGGCACCGCGGCGGCATGCACGGCTTCTGGCGCGTGCTCGTCAACCGCTACCGGGCGATGGGCGGCAGCCTGTGGGCGTGCTGCCCGGTGCGCCGGGTCGAGGGCGGCCCGGGCGGCTACCTGGTGCACACCGGACGCGGCACGGTCGCCGCCGACCAGGTGGTCAGCGCGCTGCCCGCGGCCAACACCGCCGAAATCACCGCGGGTAGCCCGGTCGCGGCGCGGCTGCGGCCGTTCCTGCGCCGCGACGAGCACAGCATGGGCGGCGCGGTGGTCGTGTTCCTCGGGGTTCCACAGGACGAGGTCGATGGCCAGTGCCTGACGCACCACCAGTTCCTGCAGGACTACCGGCGCCCGCTCGGCGACGGCAACAACATGTTCGTCTCCGTCTCCGCGGGGGGCGACACCGACAGCGCGCCGCCCGGGTACCGCGCGGTCATGATCTCCACCCACACCGCGCTGTCTGACTGGGCGGGCCTGGCCGAGCCGGAGTACCAGGCACGCAAGGACGAACTCGGCGCGCGGATGGTCGACTACGCCCGCCGGGCGTATCCGCGGCTGGGCACCTGTCCGGTGGTCCGGATGGTCGGAACCCCGCGCAGCTACCAGCGGTGGGCGTGGCGCCCGGGCGGTGCGGTCGGCGGAGTGCGGCAGACGCCGCGCAACAGCAACCAGCACGCGGTGCCGCACGACGCGGGTACCCCCGGATTCTGGCTCGTCGGTGACTCCACCTGGCCCGGTCTGGGCACCGTCGCGTGCGTGCTGGGCAGCCGGATCGTCGCGGACGGCGTGCGCCGGTACGCCGCGCGCTCCCGGCGGCGGGCGGTCACACGGTGAGCGGCCCGGCGCTGCCCCGGCTGTCCGACCTCGGCGACGACCTGCTCGTCACCACGCCGCGGCAGCGCGCGCTGACGCTGGCCCGCCCGTTCGCCGGGGTGGCGGGCTTCGCCGTGGTGGCGGCGCTGGGCTGGTGGTGGCTGACGCCGCTGGCGGTCTTCGGCGTCTTCGTCGCCGTGGTCACCGCGACCCACGACGTGGTCCACCGGTCGCTCGGCCTTGGCCGCCGGTCCACCGACTGGTGGCTGTTCGCGCTCGGGCTGGTGCTGCTGGAGAGCGGCCACGCCTACGCCAGCACGCACACCCAGCACCACCGCCGCTTCCCGGCGCAGGACGACCCTGAGGGGTACCCGGCGAAGATGTCGCTTGCCGGAGCGGTCTGCTACGGGCCGGTGTTCCTGGCCCGGCTGTGGATCTGGGCGCTGCGGCGGGCGGCCGGCCGGCCCGGGCAGCGTGCCTGGCTGGTCGCGGAGGCGCTCGCGCCGTTCGCGGCCGTGGGCGGCGGGGTGGCGCTGCTGCCGTGGACTCCCGCGCTGCTGTGCTACGCGGTCCTGGCCATCGCCGGCAGCTGGGTGTACCCGCTGCTGACCGTGTACCTGCCGCACCACGACTACGGACCGACCCCGCTGACCCAGACCCGTACCCTGCGCGGCCGGCTGGTCCCCGCGCTGTTCCTGGAACTGACCTACCACCTCGAGCACCACCTGTACCCGCAGGTGCCCAGCCACCACCTGCCCGAGTTGGCCCGCCGGTTGAAGCCGACGTTCGAGGCCGCGGGCGTGCGACCGGTCCGGGTGCCCTGAGTGGCCGGCACGCAGGAGCGGCAGGCGCAGGCGCGGCAACGGATCCTGGAGGCGACGGTGCGCACCCTCGCCGCCGTCGGGTACCCGGCCACCACGGCGAGAGCCATCGCGCAGACCGGCGGCTTCACGCCCGGGGTCATCTACTACCACTTCGACGACCTGACCGACCTGTTCGTCGCCACGGCGCGGCACACGAGCCGGGCGCGGATGGCCCGGTATGTGTCCGAAGTGGACGGTGTGCGGGGCGCGACCGAACTGGTACGGACACTGCGCCGCCTCTACCGCGAGGACGGCGAGTCCGGTCACATCGCGGCCGTGCAGGAGCTGGTCGCGGCGGCCAACTCCGCGCCGGTACTGGCGGCCGAGGTGCGTGCCGCGACCCGGCAGTGGGAGGAGTTCGCCGAGACGGTCGTCGCCCGGCTGGTCGACGGTACCCCGCTCGCCCCGCTGGTACCGGTGAAGGAGGTCGCGGCTCTGGCGGTCGGCGCGTACCTCGGCATCGAGATGCTCTCCCACCTGAAGGCCGAGCGGACCGCGCCGGACGCCCTGTTCGATGCCGCGGAGCGCGCCGCCGCGATGTTCGACGCCTTCACCTAGGCCGCTTTTACCCCAACTGGTCGCGGCGGCGGGTCAGGTACGCGATCTCGGCGGTGTTCGCGGCCAGGTCGATGGCCTTGTCGTAGGCCGCGCGGGACTGCCGGCTGTGGCCCAGCCGGCGCAGCAGTTCGGCGCGGGTCGCGTGGTAGGCGTGATAGCCGGCCAACCTGTCCTCGAGATGGTCGACGGCCGCCAGTGCCACCTCCGGGCCGTCAAGCTCGGCGACCGCGATGGCCCGGTTGAGGGCGATGATCGGCGAGTGGTCGAGCCGGACGAGCTGGTCATAGAGGGCCACGACCTGTGACCAGTCGGTGTCGCGGATGTCGCGGGCCGAGGTGTGCACGGCGTTGATCGCGGCGAGGACCTGGTAGCGACCCGGAGCCACCCCGGCTGCGGCAGCGGCGAGGCGCTCGCGCACCAGCCGATGACCCTCGGCGATCAGCGCCGTGTCCCAGGCACCGCGGTCCTGCTCGTCGAGGGGTACCAGTTCGCCGCTGGCCGAGACGCGGGCGGTGCGGCGGGCCTCGGTGAGCAGCATCAGTGCCAGCAGCCCGGCCACCTCACCGTCCTGCGGCATGAGGGACCGGATCAGGCGGGTGAGCCGGATCGCCTCGGCGGTCAGGTCGTGGCGTACGGGATCGGTCTGGGGGCCGGTCGCCAGGTAGCCCTCGTTGAAGACGAGGAACAGGACGGCGAGTACCCCGGAGCGGCGGGCCGGGAGATCCTCGGCGGACGGCACCCGGTACGGGATACGCGCCGACCTGATCTTGTCTTTAGCGCGGGTGATCCGCCGCGCCATGGCGGCCTCCTGCACGAGGAAGGCACGGGCGATCTCGGGCACGGTCAGACCGGCGACCATGCGCAGCGTCAGCGCCACACGGGTCTCCATCGCCAGCGCCGGGTGGCAGCAGGTGAAGATAAGCCGGAGCCGCTCGTCGTCGATGGCGCCGAGAGGCTCGGGCGGGCCGTCGTCGTACAACAGCTGAGCCTCCTTCTGCTTGTCGTCGCGCTTGCTCTCGCGCCGGATCCGGTCGATGGCCTTGCGGTTGGCGGTGGTGGTCAGCCAGGCGCCGGGGTTGGGCGGTACGCCGTCGGCCGGCCACCGCTCGACGGCGGTCGCGAACGCCTCGGCCGCGGCCTCCTCGGCGATGTCGAGGTCGCCGAAACGCCTGGTCAGGGAGGCGACCACCCGCGCCCACTCCTCGTGGTGGGCCTGGGTGACCGCCGCCCGCGCGTCGACCACGCTCACAGGAACGGCCGCACCTCGACCTTCCGGTTGCAGGCCCTGGACCCCTCGGCGGCAAGCTTGAGCGCCACGTCGAGGTCGGGAGCCTCGATGATCCAGAAGCCGGCGATGAACTCCTTCGACTCCACGAAGGGCCCGTCGCTGAACATCGCCTCTTCGCCCCGGTTGTCGATGACCGTGGCCGAGCTGGGCGCCCCGAGGCCACCGGCGAAGACCCAGTGACCCTCCGCCTGGAGCCGGTCGTTGAACACGTCGATGGCAGCCTGCTCCTCCTCGGAGGCGAGGGCGGCGGAGTCGAAGATCACGGAAACCAGGTACTGCATCTGAGGATCATCTCCTGTGGTCCTGGGCGCCCCTCGTGGGCGGCCTCTCACCCCTGCTACGAACGCCTGCGCCGCGATCGGACACCGTCTCCCGGACATCTTTCACGTCACCCGGGTCACGTGCTTCAGTCGGTCGCATATTGCGGGCGCCCGGCCGGCCGGTAGACCTGGAGCGTGACCCCCTTCGGGCAGCCCGCGACTCGACCAGGTCGAGCGCCAGGTCCGGGCCGCTGTCGGGGAACTGCCGGGTGCCCTGGCCGGCGAGCAGGGGTGTGGCGGCCGGGTCCCGCCGACCCGGCCGCCACAGGATGGGGCGCCTACTTGAGCGCGATGGTGTACATGCTCGCGCTGTTGGTGGTGTCCGCGTCCGGTCCCAACTGGACGGTCCCGGCCGCGAACGTCTTGGAGTAGACGTGGAACGTCCGCGTGCTGCTGCCCTCCGTGTCGGTGAAGGTCAGGCCGGTGTCCGTCCAACTGGAGTCCATGAACGGCCGCTTGCCCTCCCGGCCGTCGACTCCGATGTAGACGGTCGCGGACTGGTTGATGGTGAACGTCGCCAGCGGGTTGCCGGTGAAGGACTTCGAGTCGTTGGCGGTGCGGATCCAGGCCGCGCCCGCCAGCGTCGACGGGAGCGAGGCGACGGTGAACGTGCGGTCGCCGTAGAGGGTGCTGCCGACCTGGAGGTTGGACTGCACCGACCAGTCGGCCGCGTTGGCGCTGTCGGCCACCGACAGGCCGGTGACGCTCAGGCCGCCGCCACCGCCACCGCACGACTGGGTGGAGCTGGTCGAGCTGGTACGCAGCGACCCGCCGCTGGTGTTGGCGCTGTTGCTCACGCAGTACCCGGTCACCGACTGGAAGCCCATGTCGTAGGACGCGGTGCCCTTCTGGGCGGTGAACCCGTCGAAGGTGATCGCGCTGCCGGTGTTGGCGATCACCGCCGGCCGGGCGTCGCTGGACGAGAACCGCACCGAGCTGCTGGTGAAGTGGATGTTGTTGGCCTGGTGGAGGTACCAGCCGTAGGCCGGCCGGGTGCCGATGCTGTTCGGGTTGTAGTCGCCGTTGTCGCTCGGTACCCCGTCGGAGACCGCGGCGTGGCCGCCGGGCAGCGTCAGGTTGACGTTGTTGAAGGTGACGTTGCTGACCTGGTGCCCGGACTGGCCCCAGATCGTCGGGCTGTAGGACCCGGCGTTGGTACCGGTGACTCCGTCGAAGGTGACGTTGCTGATGCTGCCGATACCCGGGCTGTCACCGCATCGTTTGCGGGTACCGATCTTCATCATGATCGGCGAGGCGGTACCGGACATGGTGACGTCGCTGTAGTGCACGTCCGAGATGTTCGCGCCGTCCATGGACACCACGCCCAGCCCGGACTTGCCGGTCTTGGTGATGGTGATGTGCGAGAAGTTGTAGTCGGTGAAGTCGCTGCACGTCTCGGAGCCGAACATCAGCGCGTTGCAGCACTGCGCCGACAGGTTGGCCGTGGTGACGGTGACGTGGCCCTGCGGGAACCGCTGGCCCAGCGCCCAGTCGCTCTTGAAGACCAGCGCGTCGTCGTTGGCCGCGACGGTGATGTTGGTGAACGTGGCGTGCTGGGTGTTGATGACGTTCCAGCCGTCCCGGTCGCTGGCGGTCTGGATGTTCAGGTGGTCCGAGCTGACACCGTCACAGCCGTTGATGAGGATGGCGAAATGGCCGCCCCGCTTGAGGGTGATGCCGTTCATCGTCAGGTTGCTGCATCGGGTCAGCGAGACGAGCTTGTCGGCCTGCCCGCTGCTGGGGTTGCCGGTGATGAAGTTGCCGCCGCCGTCGATCGTCCCCGAGCCGGTGAAGCCGATGTTGGACAGCCCGTCGCCGTAGAACATCGCGTCGTGGAAGTGGCTGTGCCCGAAGTCCTGGTACGAGTCGTTCGCGTTGGACTCCGGCGCGTCGTACCCGCTGGAGGTACCGGTCAGGGTCGAGCCGGAGTCGAGCTGGATGATGACGTTGCTCTTGAGGTGCACCGTGCTGCCGACCTTGTAGGTGCCGGACGGGAACTCCACCGTGCCGCCGCCGGCCGAGTTGGCCGCGTTGACGGCCTTGGTGATGGCGGACGCGTCGTTCGTGCTGCCGTTGCCCGTGGCCCCGTAGTCCTTCACGTTGAATGTGCCGGCGGCGTGCGCGGGCGTCAGCGCGCCGGTGAGGATCGGCGTCAACGCCGCGGCGAGGCCGAGCAGGCCGACCGCCGACGCGGTGATCGCGAACCTGGTCCTTCTGTTCACCCAGACTCCTTGTGTGTGGCCCTAAGGTTCTCGCTGGGTTTACGCCTCCGGTCAGTTCCCGACCAACGGACATTTCCGCGCGGCGGAATGCAAACGTTCGCAGCACGTTCCACTGCGGAGCGTGATAACCGGTGCGACGTGGGCAGGGATCAGTGCAAACGGATGCAACGGTTGCCGAGAGTGGGCGGACGGGTACCGGGAGCGAGCGTCGTGCGCTAGCTACCGAGGCGTACCACGATGCGCTGCAGCACGTCGGGCCAGCCGGGCCCCTCGTAGAGCCGCTCAGGCACCAGGTAACGCCCCTCCCACACCCGGCGCACCTCGTCCTCCCGCACCGGGATGACCGACAGCTCCAGGAGGAACGGGCGGACCTTTCGGCCGAGCGACGCCTCGACCTCGCGGACCACCCGCCCGTTGTCCGGCCTGACCGGTGGGTAGCCACCCGAGCCGGCCCGGCGGCGACCCGACATCCATTCGTGCGCCTCCAGCCACCGCCGCGTGGCCACCTCGTGCAGGGCCGGCCACCGGCGCAGGCCGTCGAAGTCCGGCGGCAGGAAGGACACGTCGAACGGCACGCCGGACGACCCGTCCAGCTCGACCGCGTAGTCGCCCAGCCGGGCGGCGACCGGGTCGGGCCGCCGCCACCGCACCGCGGCCTCCCACCAGACCGCCCAGCCCTCGGCGAGCTCCGCGGACCGCCGCGCCGCGTCGCCGGGGCTCTCGACGTTCCCGGGCGAGGGCGGGGGTACCGGGTCGATGTCCAGCGACCCGGGCACCAGAGCGCCGGCCGAATCGATGCGCTCCGCCGCGCGTACCCACAGCGGAATCTCGTGTGTCTGGCTCAACTGGTCGATCCGGATCTGCCACGACCGCGACCCCGCCAACCGCATGCCAACCTCCCCGACGCCTCACCCTTACGCGTGCGTGGTCAATGCCTCGATCTTCGGGAACGGGACGCCGACCAGTTCGCCGATCTGCACCGAGGTGGCGCGCAGGCCCCGCTGGTATGCCTGCTCGAAGGCGACGGTACCGAGGGCCGCCTCGGTGCGGGCAGCCACCCGTACGCTGTCCACAAAGGACAGATCCGGCCGGCCCCGGATGCCGGCGCCGGCACCGAGCAGGGTCGCCGCCAGCTGGGCGTCGCCCTCGTCCAGCGTCACCTCGGCGAGGCCGACCACCGCCTGCGCGACGACCGGGGCATCGAACGAGGACACCGCCAGCTCCACCGCCCGGCGGTGCTGCCGCCGCGCCTCGTCCACATCGCCGCGGGCGGCCTCCAGGTAGCCGACCGAGCTGGCCACGATCGACCGGTACTGCGACGCCACGGTGCCCTTCGGCATCAGCTCCTCCGCCCGGCGCAGGTGCTCGGCGGCCAGCACCAGGTCGCCCTCCAGCCGGGCGATGTCGCCGGAGACATATGCCAACCGGCTCAGCACGTGCGGCACGCCGAGCCGCCGGGCGGCACGGTCGGCCGTGCGCAGCTCGCCGTGCGCCCGTCCGCGCTGGCCGTCGACCCACAGCAACTGCACCTGGCGGAGCCTGAACTCCACCTCGTCCTCGGACGCGCCCAGCTCGACCACGCAGCGCAGCGCCTCCTCGGTGTGCGCGACCGCGGTGCCGAAGTCGCCCCGCCAGCCGGCCAGTGTCGCGAGCGAGCTGAGGGTGAACGCCATGCCCCAGCGCTCCCCGATCGTCCGGAACACCGCCAGGGCGCGGTGGAAGTCCAGCTCCGCCTCGGCATGCGAACGGCCGAAGTTGAGCTGGATGTGCGCGCGCATCACCCGGGCGATGCCCGAGACCCACGGCTCCGGATCGTCGACCGGCATCTCGACCTGCGACGCGAAGGGCGCGCCGGTCTCGTAGGAACGGAACGTGTGGTAGAGCGGCTCAATCATGCGCAGCCACGCCATCCTGGGGGTACCGGCCCGGTGCACCTGGCCGACCGCCGCCTCGAACCACTCCATGGCGCGGCCCGTGTCGCCGGTACCGTCGACGATCAGCATCGCGCCCATCGAGTACGCGAGCGCCATCTCCTCCGGGTCCACGCCGGTACCGTCCGGATCCTGGGCGGCGGCCAGGGCGGCGGAGCACAGCTCGGCGCCCTCGACACGGTGACCGCGCAGCCACCAGTACCAGGCGAGCGAGGCGGCCAACGTGACGGCACTGCCCGCGTCCCCGGCGGCGACCGCTCCGCGCAGCGCGGCCGTGAAGTTGTCGTGGTCGGCGGTGATCTCGGCCAGCCGCTCGACCTGTGCCCCGCTGATCAGCTGAAGGCGGGCCCCGACCGCGAAGGCGACGAAATGCGCGGCGTGGGCGGCCCGCATCCGCTCCCGCTCCCCCGCCTCCTCCAGCCTCATCTGGCCGTAGGCCCGGATCGTCTCCAACAGGTGGTAGCGCGGCTCCGGCCGCTCGTCGCGCACCGCGACGAGCGACTTGTCGACCAGCCCGGCCAGCGCGTCGAGTACCCGCTCCGGCGCCAGCCCGTCGCCCGCGCAGACCGCCTCGACGGCGGCCAAGCGCGCGCCGCCGGTGAAGACCGACAGCCGGCGCAGCAAGGCCCGCTCCGAGGCGTCGAGCAGGTCCCAGCTCCAGTCGACGACGGCGCGCAGCGTCTGGTGGCGGGGCAGGGCCGTGCGGCTGCCGCCGGTGAGCACCGCGAAGCGGTCGTCCAACCGGGCCGCCAACTGCTCGGGAGTCATCGCGCGCAGCCGGGCCGCGGCCAGCTCGATGGCCAGCGGCATGCCGTCCAGCGCCCGGCAGATCCGCAGCACCGCGCCCGCGTTGGCCTCGGTGACCGAGAACCCCGGCCGCACCAGGGCGGCCCGCTGCACCAGCAGCCGCACCGCCGGGTACCCGGCCAGCTCCCCGGGCGGCACCGACTCACCGGGCGCGGGCAGGCCCAGCGGCTCGACCGGCCAC
>Ga0081540_1003415_pt1 | contig 12561 bp, 12 predicted proteins | sample TabmetS2T1R1_FD_71024 | JGI IMG/M metagenome (GOLD analysis project Ga0081540, IMG submission 71024) | Tabebuia heterophylla rhizosphere microbial communities from the University of Puerto Rico - S2T1R1 | ecosystem: Host-associated > Plants > Roots > Rhizosphere ...
CGGATAATCGGCCCAGACCGCCGCGACATGATTGCCCATCAGCGCGTTGATCGCGGGCGCGGTGCCGCCATAGGGCACGTAGGTTATGTTGATGTTCGCCGCACGCTTGAGCACCTCGATGGCGACGTGCAGCGAGGAGCCCGGTCCGCCGCTCGCAAAGGCGAGTTCGCCGGGCTTCGCGCGCGCCGCGGTGAGCAAATCGTCGAGCGTGCGGTAAGGCGAGGAGCCCAGTACGACGAGGACCATGGGCGTCGCGGCGAGGTAGCAGACCGGATCGAAATCCCGCGTCGGATCGTAGCTCGCGCGTTTCAGGGCCGGATTGGCGACGAACGAATTCGCCACCAGCAGAACCGTGTGACCGTCGGGCTCCGCGCGCTCCACCGCTTCGGTGCCGATCACGGTGCCGGCGCCGGGGCGATTTTCGACCACGACCGTGGGTCCTTGCGCGCGGCCGATCTGCTCCGCCATCAGGCGAGAGAGAATGTCCGGCCCGCTGCCCGGAGTGTAGGGAACGACGATCTTGACCGCTCCCGACTGAGCCCATGCGCCCGGCGCAGCCGCGACGAGCGAGAGGGCGGCAGCGAGCGCGATGGCCGATCGCGGAAGGAGGGATGCTGTCATGGCTTGGGGCGCGGAAATTCCGCCGTTGTTAGCTGCCCGTGAGCCTACGCGATTTCGCGCCGCGGGCGAAGGGCGACATGAAGGGCTGCAGCGATTGGGCGGCATCCGGCCGCCCGTGCCGGGAGCGACGCGGCGTCACATGCGTGAGGGGAGCCACAAGGCGATAACCGGAAACGCGATGAGAATCACCAGCCGGATGAGGTCCGTCGCGATGAAGGGCAGGACCCCGGCGAAGATGGTCGCGAAATTGATGTCCTGGATTACGCTTTTTATGACGAACACGACCATTCCGACCGGCGGATGGATCAAGCCCAACTCGACCGTCATCACGATGATGACGCCGAACCAGATCGGGTCGAAACCGAGTTCCTTGATGACGGGAAAGATGATCGGGACGGTCAGAATGACCATGGCCAGCGCGTCCATCAGGCATCCCAGCACGAGATACATGAGCATGATGAGCGCCAGCACCCCGTAACGGCCGAGCCCCAGGCCGGTCAGGAATGCGGTCACCTTCTGCGGCGTCTGGGTGATGGTGAGAAAATAACCGAACAGCAGCGCACCGATGAGCACGGTGAACACCGCAGCGGCGGTGCGCGTCGCCTGTAAGAGCGAGCGGCGAATGTCCGCGCGGTTCAGGCGGCCGCGCAGGACGCCGATCAAGAACGCGCCGCCGGCCCCCATTCCGCCCGCCTCGGTCGGCGTGAACAAGCCACCATAGAGCCCGCCGATGACGAAGAAGAAAAGAAGGAGAGTCGCCCAGATGTCGCGCAGCGCGCTCAGTCGTTCCGGCCAATTGCTGCGCGGGCCGGCCGGTAAATATTTGGGCCGCGCCCAGACGATGACCGCCACCGTCATCATGTACATCGAAGCGGCGAGGACGCCGGGAACGATGCCGGCGATGAACAGCTTGCCGATATCCTGCTCGGTGATGATGCCATAGACGGCGAGAACCGTTGACGGCGGGAGCATGGCGCCGAGTGTCCCACCGGCGGCGATGACGCCCGCGGCAAACGACTGCGGGTAGCCGTAGCGCCGCATCTCCGGATAGGCGACGGTGGAAAACGTTGCCGCGGTCGCGACCGACGACCCGGAGATCGCGGCAAAGCCGCCGCAGGCCGCGATCGTGGCAACGCCGAGTCCGCCCCTGCGATGGCCGAGGAACCCGTTGGCCGCGCGAAAGAGCTCGCGGCTCATGCCGGAGTTGGTGACGAACGCTCCCATGAGCAGGAACATCGGAATGACGCCGAACGTGTAGTCGGTCACCGTGCGCATGGAGGTGTGGCCGACGATCTTGAAGGCGGCATCCCAGTTGACGAGATAGGAAAACCCGGCGACCCCGACCAATCCCATCGCCATGCCCACCGGCACGCGCAACATCATCAATGCGAACAACGTGATGAAGCCGACGATGGCGACCGCATCCGTGTCCATTGCCAAGCTCACTCGACGGGCTTGATCTGATACTGGCCGCCCATCAATTCCGGCTGGAAGATCAGCCGGTAGGTGCGCACGGCGATCAGGAGCACTGCTGACACGTCGCCCAGCCACGCCACCAGGAAAAACGGCCAGGTCGGCAATCGCAGATCGAAGGTCAACACGTTGTCGGCCCGCGTGGTGAGAACCTTGTCGAACAAGGTCCAGGTCTGCATCGAGACGACGAACAGGAGGACGAGGGTCGCGAACACGTCGATGAAACGTTGCAATTTCGGTCCGACATTCGCGTAGAGAAGGTCGACGGTGATGTGGGTGCCTCGGTACGAGGTCGCGGCGATGCCCCAGAAGATCAGGATGCCCAGAAGCAGCCGCCCGAAGTCGTAGCTGTCGGGAATCTGGACGCTGAAGAAGTATCGCAGCAGGACCGAGCTGAAGATGTCGGCAGCGACGATGCCGACGAAGAATGCCGCCAGCAGCTCGATCCCGTCGATGAAACGATCCATCCGGCTGGCGCGCCTAATGCCGGGCAGGGGATTTACCTCGGTTGCGGGCATGATGCCTCTGTGCGCAATGCCGACCCCACGACGCAATTGCCGCTCACGCGTCAGTACGCGGCCTTGTATTGAGCGAGCGACTGCTTGAGCTCCTTCATGATGGTGTCGGGATCGCCGCCGGCCCTGCGCACGTTGTCGATCCACTGCTTTTGCAACGGCTCGGCCGACTTCCTCCATTCCTCGAGCTGCGCGTCGGTGATGGGATAGACCTCGTGGCCCGGCTCGGCCTTAACCTTGGCCAGCCCGGCGTGCTCGAAATCCGCCCATGGGTCGGCGAATTTCCCGGCCCACTCGGTGGTGCAGTGGTCGTCGATGACTTTCTTCTGCGCAGGCGACATCGCCGCGTAGGTTCGCGGGCTCATCAGCCACTGGAACGTCACCGTGTGTAGCGGCGCGTCCATGTGATACTTCGTCACCTTGTCGACCCCGAGCAGCGGCACCGAACCCCAGGGGAAGGTGACGGCCTCCGCCACGCCCTTCTCCATGACGTCGCGCACCTCGGTTGCGCTCGCTTGCACATTGGTGCCGCCGAGTAGCGTCACCCAGGCCGCCACCGTCGCCTGCGATGGCCGCACCTTCATTCCCTTGATGTCGGCGGGAACCACGATCTTCTTCTTGCTCGAATGCCAGGTGAGCGGATCGAGGATGAAGGAGAAGCAATATTTCACGTCCTTCATTTCGGTCGGCGCGTATTTGCGATACCAGGCGTCGATCGCGCGAATGCCGCCCTTGGCGTCGCCAACCAAGAATGGCAATTCGCCGGCGGAGATGATGGGAAAGCGGCCCGGCTGGTAGCCGGGATTGACGTAGGTGAAATCGGCAATGCCGTCGCGCGCCATGTCGTAGTGGTCGAACGCCTTGCCGAGCTGCTGGGATGGAAACACCTTGGATTTGATGGTGCCGTTCGAGGCCTTCTCGATCGATGCGCCCCAGTCCTCCATCGCTTTCTGCAGCGGATGCGTGGGCGGTACCCAATGCGAAAGCTTGAGCTCGAAAGTTTTGTCCTGCGCCGATGCGGCCGACGCGGCGACCACCAGCATTGCGGCTGCGGCGATGACCGTGGCAAAGAGGTGCTTACTTCGACGCGCTGGCATCGTCTCCTCCTGTCGAAATCGGCGCCCGTTGATCGGCGCTTGCGCGGCATTGAGCCCGAAGTGACCGGAACTGTAAAGGACGGCGCGTCGCTAGCTTCGCTGGCCGAATTGGTCTATGCGGAGCGTCCGCCGCGCCGCGTGTGGTGGAAGGAACTCGTGAACGACAAGCGCGATAAGGCCGCCGACGCCAATCCCGCGTTGCTGCACAAGAAAATGCTGCAGCTCTTGAGCAGCCTGTGGGTTACTCGGGCGGTCGGAACTTTCGCGCGGCTCGGTCTCGCCGACGTGATGGAGGAGGGGGTTGCCGATCACGCGGCGATTGCCGCCGCGCGTGGCCTCGTTCCCGATCGCGTCTACCGGCTGCTGCGCGCGCTCTCCACGTTGGGCCTAGTGACGGAGCCGACACGCGGGCGTTTTGCCCTCACGCCGCTCGGGCGGCTCTTAAGCTCCCATTCTCCCCACAACACCAGAACGACGGCGATCTTCCTCAACGACTATTTCGCCGACATGTGGACGCATCTCGACGACGCACTCGCAGGCGAGCGCACCGCCTTCGAGGCGCTCAAAGGCGCTCCGTTCTTCGAGTGGCTGGCGCAGCATCCGCACGAAGCGCGCCGTTTCGACCGCATGATGCTCGAGGTGCACGGGCCGGAGACTCCGGCGATCGTCGCGGCGTACGACTTCTCGCCGTTCGAGCACGTCGTCGATGTCGGCGGCGGCAATGGCTCGCTGTTGTCCGCCGTGCTCGCCGCCTACCCGAAGCTGCGCGCGACGCTGTTCGACATGGCGGAAGCCGTCGCCGCCGCCAAGCGCGGAGAGGGGGGACCCCTCCCGGCCGTAAGTTTCGTGATCGGAGACGTGTTCACGACGGCGGCCCCCACGGGCGGCGACGTCTATCTCATCCGCCATCTCCTGCATGACTACGATGATCGCGATTGTGTCCGCATTCTCGGCAACGTGCGTGCTGCGATGCGGCCGCAGGCACGCGTGCTGGCGCTCGAGGCGCCATTGCCCTCCGACGAGAGTCCCGGCCCGGGCCGATGGCTCGACCTGCAAGTGATGCTGCTGTGTGGCGGGCGCGAACGCACGGTGGAGGAATATGCCGCCCTGTTCGAGCAGGCAGGCCTGCGTCTGGTGCGCACGATCCCGACGCAGCATCCGGCGATGACCGTCATCGAAGCGGTGGCGGCGGGGAGCCCGCGTGGCTGACCCAACGAGCATTCGCGCCGAAACGACTTTGATCGCGCGGCGGCACGTTATTTACGTCAGCGGCTACGATCCGCAGGGCGCCGAAGGCTACTACCGGCTGTTCGGCCGCTCCTTCGCGCGCTTCCTCAAGGTCTGGCCGCTCGCGGCGCGGCTGGGCGAGCTCGAAGTGGAGTCGCAGGACTTCGCGCACTGGACCATCGAGGCGGCGGGCCCGAACTGGCGGGTCGCGACTCGCTATGACTTCCTGCGCCAGGAGCACATCATCCGCCCCAAGATGCCGCAGCCGTTGTGGCAGCAGATCCCGCGCGCGCTCGCCTGGGCGCTCGATCACCTCGTCAGCGGCGCGCTCCTGCGCGTGCTGCGCACGTCATGGCAGTTCGGCCTCGTGTTGATCTATTTCCAGATGATGCTGATCTCGTGGATCGTGCTGTCGCTCGCCGGTGGCGCGCTCGCCGCCTACGTCGCGGTGCGATACGGCTTTCCCATCGCGGCGGCGCTGCCGCTCGGCATTGCCTGTGCGTTTGCGATCTTCGCCTTGCTGCGGCCCCTCGCCGACCGCTGGTTCGTGGTGCAGATCAACAATCATTGGCCGCATCTGTGCGCGTTCGCGCGTGGCGAGCCGACCTGCTTCGACCGGCCGATCGAGAGCTGCGCGCAGCGCCTCGTTGCGGCGGCCCGCGCCGGAGCGCCCGACGAGATCATCGTCGTCGGCCATAGCGGCGGGTGCGCGCTGGCGCCGGCAGTCGTGGCGCGCGCGCTGGAGCTGGACGGCGATGTCGGCCGGCGCGGAGCGCCGCTCGTGCTGCTTACGCTCGGCTCGATGGCGCCGGGAGCGGCGTTGCATCCCAAAGCGGCGCGACTGCGCGCGCTGGCCGCGCGGCTTGCGGCCGAACCGTCCATTGTCTGGATCGACTGCCAATCGCGCGCGGACGCGATGAATTTCTGGGATTTCGATCCGGTCGAAGGGATCGGCGCCCGGGTAAGCGCGGGGCGCTGCAATCCCCGCATCTGGATGGTGCGCTTCCGCGATATGATCTCGCCTGAATTTTTCCGCCGAATTCGCTTCCACTTCTTCCGCTTGCACTATCAGTTCATCATGGCAAACGACCGTCGCGCCCGGTACGACTATTTCATGTTGCTTACCGGGCCGATCCCGGTTGCGACTTGGGCGCGACACGACTACGAGGCGATGATGGCGTTCGACAGCGATGCGAGCTTGGCCGTGGATCGCCTCCCTTGCGCCGACGCACAGGAGACACGCACGACCGACTACCGCCGGCCAACCAACGCCGGCTCGAATTCCGCGGCATCGTAACGGCGGTCTCGGCGCGCGATGCGGCGATAGCCTACTTCTGCGACAGGCGCTCGATCACCGCTTGCGGCATCGGCTTGGCCTGCATCGTGCCCCTGCCGGGATCCCCTTGCACCCACACCCGGGTCTCGAGGCCTTCGGCCGCGAGCGCGCCGTCCGTATACACGCGGTGGCGCACGTCGAAGCTCGAGCGGCGCAGCGCCGTGACCGCGGTCTCGACCGTCACCTCGTCGCCGAAGCGGGTGGGAATGAGAAAACGCGACTGAGCATTAACCAGCGGATGCCCGGCGAAGTCGTAGGCTTTGAGGTAATCGCGCTTGCGCATGCCGAGCGCGCGCTCGATGAGCGCCGCGGTGCTGGCGTCGAAGATCTCGAAGTAGCGGGGGTAATAGATGATCCCGGCGGGGTCGCAATCGCCCCACTCGATGCGCACGACGCGGTAGTTGACGAGCATGCGTCTCGGCTCGCTCAGCGTGGCGCAAGCCGTAGCGCGCCGTCGAGGCGGATCACCTCGCCGTTGATGTAGGTATTCTCGATGATGTGGCGGGCGAGCGCGGCGAATTGATCGGGGCGTCCGAGCAGCTTGGGAAACGGCACCGCCGCGGCGAGGCTCTGCTGCGCCTCCTGCGGCAACGCGAGCAGCATCGGCGTTTGAAAAATGCCCGGCGCGATGGCGTTGACGCGGATGCCGAACTGCGCGAACTCGCGCGCCGCCGGCAAGGTCAACGCGGCGACGCCGCCCTTGGAGGCGGAATAGGCGGCTTGCCCGATCTGTCCTTCGAACGCGGCGATCGAGGCGGTCATGATGATCACGCCGCGCTCGCCGTCGGGGAGCGGGCTCAAGCTCTGCATGTCGGCGGCAACAAGCCGCATCATATTGAAGGTGCCGATCAGGTTGATGTTGATGACGCGCTCGAACTCGGCAAGCGGCATCGGCCCGTCGCGGCCGACGATGCGCCTGGCAGGTCCGACGCCGGCGCAATTGATCAAGATTCGGGCCGCGCCGTGCCGCTCGCGCGCCTCCGCCAGCGCCGCGCTCGATTGCCCGGCATCGGTCACGTCGCACTTCAGCGCGTGGCCGCCGATCTTCTCCGCCAGCGCGCGGGCGCCGTCGAGATTGACGTCGACGACGGTGACCTTGGCGCCGGCGCGGGCGAGTTCGCTCGCAGTCGCCGCGCCGAGGCCGGAGGCGCCGCCGGTCACCACCGCGGCGTGTCCCTTGATGTCCATGGTCAGTTCTTCCGTGCGGAGGCGAAGTCGGGGTTCTCGATCAACAGCGCGATGCCCTGGCCGCCGCCGATGCAGGCCGAGGCGATGCCGTAGCGCAACTGCGCGCGCTTGAGCTCGCGCGCCAGCGTGAGCGCGAGCCGCACGCCGGTTGCACCCAATGGGTGACCGATGGCGATGGCGCCGCCGTTGACGTTGAGCTTCGCTTCGTCGATGCCGAGCTCGCGCGCGCACGCCATCACCTGCGCACCGAAGGCCTCGTTGATCTCGAAGCGATCGATATCCCCGAGCTTGAGCCCCGCGCGCGCGATCACGGCCTTGATCGCCGGGACCGGGCCGATGCCCATGATATCCGGCGGCACGCCAACGCTGGCGCCGGCAAGGATGTGTGCGAGCGCGGCCTTGCCGCGGGTATTGACGTAATCGGAGGAGGCGACGAGCGCCGCCGCCGCGCCGTCGACGATGGCCGATGAATTGCCGCCGGTCTGCACGCCGCCGAAAGAGGGGCGGATGGCGGCGAGCGTCTCGACCGGGGAGGGACGCACATGGGTGTCGTCGGCGAGCTCGTCCATGCCATTGAGCTTGAGTGCGCGGGGCGCAAGGCCCTCACGCTCGAACGTCTCGGTCTTGACCGGCGCGATCTCGCCGGCGAGGAAGCCCGAGGCTTGCGCAGCGACTGCGCGCGCGAAGCTGCGCGCGGCGTAGGCGTCGACCTCGGGCCGCGTGATCTGGTAGGTGCGCGCGAGGTTCTCCGCGGTATCTCCCATGCTGACGTTGGCGGCGGGATCGCGCAGCGCTTCCCAGAGGAAATCCTTGAAATCGACCGATCCCATGCGGAAGCCGCGCCGCATGGTGTAGGAGGCGACCGGGTTGCGGCTCATGGACTCCGCGCCAACGCAAAGCGTGAGTCCGATCTGTTTGTGGCCGACGATGTCCGCCGCCTGGATCAGCACTTCGATGCCGGTGCCGCACACCCGCTGCACCATGTGCGCCGGCACCTCGATCGGCACCCCGGAATAAAGCCCGATATGGCGCGGCAAACAGTAGGTGTCGAAGCTCGCTTGCGCCATCGAGCCGGTGATGACGGCGCCGACGTCCTGCGGCGACACACCCGAACGCTCGAACGCCTCGCGCGCGGCCTTGATGCCGAGATCGGTCGGTGAGGCCTGCGCCAGTGCGCCGTTGTAATCGGCGAACGGGGTGCGCACGCCGTCGAGGAGCCACACATCGCTCCAGCTCGCGCTTAGACCCGCGGTTTTGCTTGCCACGTCGCCTGCTCCTCGCTCACCGGCGATAGCGTTTACATACCGGGCCCGTCAACCAGGGCAACGCCTGTGGCGCAACCTGCATGGCAAAAAAAGGCGGTCGGCAAGCTGGCTGGTTGCCTAGCCGGACTGGCCGGCTAGAAGAAGGGTCCGCCGGCGGGGAGCAGGCTAGCCGGGTGTTATGAGCGAGCGGCGTCCATTTGCGGTGCCGGAGGCGACGCCCTTACGGCGGCGGTACTCGGAGCGCCAAAAATCCACGCGCCGACGCCTAACAGCAAAAATAAGGTCAGCAGCGCCACCGAGGCGACGGCAAACTTGTAATCTGCGCGTCGCCATTGATTGCTGCGTCGTTCTGATCGCCTCGCCTTCATGCTGGTTCTTTCACATCGCTCGGCAATTCGCCGGGAGGCGAATGCGAATAACGGCCGGCGCTTGCGCGGACTGCTTCTTTCGGCTGCGGCGCTGCCGAGCCGAGGCGCAAATCGAGCTTGCTCGGCGGGTACGCACTCTCGCCATATGTCCAAACTTTTTGGAAATCGGTCTTCGTTTTCTGAAACAGGACCACAGCCGGTTTGCCGTCTTTTCCGCTGTCATTCGCGAGCTTGATCGCGGCTTCCACGGCTTTGCGTTGCGCAGGAAATACGCGTTCCAACTCCTTGGACTTCACCACCCACTTGTCCTCACGCCTGAGGACGACGAATTGGACGAGTGGCGTTTTTCTAGCGAGCACGCTGGGCGCTTGCATCCTTCGTCTCCGCGATAACTGCGTGCCCTCAACGCCCTGGAGGAACCTAGGTTCCCTGAGCGGATTGTACGGTTGTCGACGGATCGCCGGCGGAGTCGATGCCTGGGCTCTGCCGGCGGCGTCTTCCGAGGCGAGAGGTCATGCGCATGTCGGAGACGGCAAAAGGCGATCGTCCTGCTCGTGCATCCAATGCGAAGAGACCCCGCCTCATAGGCCTGATCGGACCCGGGCTCATCACCGGAGCATCCGACGATGACCCCAGCGGCATAGGCACCTATAGCCAGGCCGGCGCCCAGTTCGGCTTCGCGATCTCGTGGACTATGCTCTTCACCTACCCGCTGGTGGTTGCGATTCAGCAGGTCAGCGCGAGAGTGGGACGAATCACCGGCAGAGGCGTCGCCGGCAATCTTCGTCAGCACTACCCCACTTGGCTGCTCCAAAGCATCGTCGCGCTGCTGTTCGTGGCGAATACGATCAACATTGGCGCGGATCTCGGAGCGATGGCCGACGCTCTCAGATTGCTGATCGGCGGGCCAGCGTTGATATACGTCGTTTTATTCGGCTGCATTTGCGCGGTACTGCAGGTGTTCATGAGTTATCAACGCTACGTCAAAGTGCTGAAAGTCCTGACCCTCGCCCTCTTCGCCTATTTCGGAACCGTATTGACGGTGCAAATCCCGTGGGGCGAGGCGGCGCTCGGTCTCTTCGTTCCGACGTTCTTACCTGACGCTAGCTTCTGGACCACCGTGGTTGCCGTGCTCGGTACCACGATCAGTCCCTATTTGTTTTTCTGGCAAGCATCACAAGAAGCCGAGGACACTCGCATCCATCCCCAGCGCAAGCCGCTTGTGCGGGCGCCGCGGCAGGGTCCGGACGAGATCGAGCGCATCAGACTGGACACCTATATAGGGATGGCCTTTTCAAACCTCGTGGCGCTCGCAATCATAGTCGCGACGGCAGCAACGCTTCACGTCGCCGGCATAACTGATATCCAGTCATCGACCCAAGCGGCCGAGGCATTGCGCCCGGTGGCTGGGCCGTTTGCATTCACACTCTTTGCGCTCGGCATCATTGGAACCGGCCTGCTGGCGGTTCCTGTTCTGGCAGGATCGGCAGCCTATGCTGTCGGGGAAGCCAGCAGGTGGCCGGTCGGACTCAGCCGCAAACCGGCGAAAGCCAAGCGTTTCTACGCAACTCTGGCCATAGCAACCCTACTCGGCGTTGCGCTCAACTTTTCCCCGATCAACCCGATCAAGGCCCTTTATTGGAGCGCGGTGATCAACGGAGTTGTGGCTGTACCGATCATGGTCGCAATGATGGACATGACGGGCAATCCAAAGATCATGGGCGCGTTTCACATCCACGATGGCTTGAGGCTCATGGGCTGGGTGGCGACTGCCATCATGGCAGCGGCCGCGGTCATCATGTGCGTGACGCTGATTTTCTGATCGTCCGACACCTGCCTGTCCGATTTTAACCCATCGCACCGATCCGTGGCCGGAGTCCGCGTCGCGTGAAACCGAACGCCGTGGCTTTGCGTTCGTCATTTAGCGGACGAACGGACGCCGGTGATGATCAAGCGAGCAAACCAGTATCGCGACCTCGCGCAAGACTGTCAGAGGATCGCGAACACCCTGCCCGCCGGCAGCCATGCCAGAACCGATCTCTTGGAGATGGCGAAAATCTGGGAGCGGCTGGCGGATGAGCAGGATCGCGCCACCGATCTGCGCAATAAGGAATAAGCAGGCTCGTCGCTTTTATCTGGCCGCCGCGGATGGGCTGCGCGAGCTGATGACGCAGCCCCGGCGTTCAAGTCTGAAGGCAAAGACATCCCGTCGCGGCCGTGTGCGCCGCGTCTGATCCGACTGCGGCAGGGCTAATAGTAAGTTCGACCCGCGCGATCGTACTGCGGCGAAGGGCGGTAGGCTTGTGCGCGTTTCTTCGCGTGATGCCGGCCGACCAGACACCCCACTGCTGCGCCTATGACGCCATGATGGCCTGCATAGTGGCCGGCAACGCCCCCGACGACGGCGCCTTTGAGACAACCTTTGGCCGAAGCAGGCGTGGCGGCCAGCGCAGCTGAAAGCAAGACGACCAACACGAGAGGCAATCTCATCGTCGCTCTCTCCACGAACGGTTGGATCGAATTGCGTCGCGCACGCGAACTGCGCTCGCAGTTCTCTCGACCGCTAATGATGCAGGAGCGCTAATAGGATGAGGATCGGGATCGGAATGCCGATCAGCCACAACAAGATATAGCCCATAGTGGTCTCCCTAGGTTGTCGTTCGTTGAGTGCGGTAACTTCTTCCGCCGATGACGCCGTGCCATCTGCCATCCCGCAGCTGGCCGCCCTCGATGGCAGCGAGGCTCGCGGCAAACGCGCCGATGAGCATGGCGGCGGTCAGCCAGAGAGCGGTTTTGGCGGCGGCGCTGCGCGCCTCGTCCGCGGCGATTTTCGCTTGATTGAGCGCGTCGGCCACTCGCTTGTCCGCTTCTGCCTGATCGACGCCCGCGCGTGAGGACACGAGCTGCACCAAATAGGTGCGATCCGCAGCAGAAAGGTTCTGCTCCCGCAGACTTCGCGTGAAGATGCGTCCGACTTCGCGGCGGAGAGTCACATCACTAGCGCCTTGCGAGGCGGAAGTGCTTTGACCGGCCGGATTGGGACGTAGCAGCAGATCGACGAAATACTCGTTTGCTCCCCCCGAGGATTGGGGGGCCACGGCGCCTTGAGCAGCGCCTTGCGCGGCGCCGCCGACCAAATAGGTGGCAGCTCCGCCGAGCAGTGCTGAACCGAGGACGGCCGCAAAGGCCCAGGCTAAGAAGCCATGCGCTGTGTCACGGAAGGCAACCTCGTCATTATGTACGCCAACCCACTTTGTCCGCAGACGGCCAGCCACATAGCCTCCGATCGTGGAAGCAAGCATCGCCACCACGATGAGATAAATGCCGGCTGCGACCTTAAAAGTTTCAGCCGAGATCCCGGAACCGGACCAGGGCGAGATTGCCGAAAATCCCATACCGGCGCCAAAAGCCAACAGCAATAGCGTCAAAGCGGCGGTCGCCACGCCACCGGCAGCAATGGCGGCCCAGGAC
>Ga0081540_1003416_pt1 | contig 12558 bp, 11 predicted proteins | sample TabmetS2T1R1_FD_71024 | JGI IMG/M metagenome (GOLD analysis project Ga0081540, IMG submission 71024) | Tabebuia heterophylla rhizosphere microbial communities from the University of Puerto Rico - S2T1R1 | ecosystem: Host-associated > Plants > Roots > Rhizosphere ...
CGTGGTGTCGATCGCCAACACGACGCTGAACCAGACCGGGCAGGCGATCGAAGCCATCGCGCTCATCATGATGGTGTTCCTGACCATCAGCCTCGGCATCAGCCTGTTCATGAACTGGTACAATGCGCGCATCGCGCTGGTGGAGCGCTGATCCCATGACGTCGATATCGGATGCGCCGCAAAATCCTCTGCCGTTCAACAGCGCGCGATCGCGCAAGGTCCCGGGCGGGCGCGTCATCCGCTGGCTGCGTGCCAACCTGTTCGCCTCGGTCACGTCCTCGATCATCTCCCTGCTTCTGATCGCACTGCTCGGCAAGGCGCTGGTGAGCCTCGTGCAATGGGGCTACTGGAATGCGATCTGGTCGGTGCCCGGCGACCAGACCGCCGCCTGCCGGTCGATCCGCGGGCTTGGTGCGTGCTGGGCCGTGATCCCCGAAAAATACCGCTTCATCCTGTTCGGCACCTATCCGTTCAATGAGCAATGGCGTCCGGCGCTGGTGTGCCTGATCTTCATTGCGCTGTTCTATGTATCGAGCCGGCGGAGCTGGTGGCGCAAGGAACTGGTGGCGGTGTGGGCGGCGGCACTGATCCTGATCGGCGTGCTGATGTGGGGCGGCATCGGCGGACTAGCCTATGTGTCGCAGGACCGCTGGGGCGGGCTGCCGGTGACGCTGATCCTGGCAACCTTCGGGCTCGCCTTCGGCTTTCCGCTCGGCATCGTCGTGGCGCTGGGGCGTCGTTCGAAACTTCCCGCGATCCGTTCGCTCTGCGTGCTCTATGTCGAGCTGATCCGCGGCGTTCCCTTGATCAGCCTCCTGTTCATGGCGAGCGTGATGTTTCCACTGTTCATGCCCGACGGCGTCAATATCGACAAGCTGCTGCGCGCGCAGATCGCGTTCGTGCTGTACGCGGGCGCGTATCTGGCCGAAGTGATCCGTGGCGGCCTGCAGGCCGTTCCACGCGGGCAGCACGACGCCGCCGACGCGCTCGGGCTTTCCTACTGGAAGAAGAACGGCCTGATCATCCTGCCGCAGGCGATCCGCCACGTGATCCCACCGCTGGTGAACACGTTCATCGCCTTCTTCAAGGATACCAGTCTGGTGCTGATCATCGGCATCTTCGACCTGCTGACGACGGCGAAGACGTCGATCATCGATCCAGCCTGGCAGCCATTCAGCGTCGAAGTCTACGTGTTCGTGGGAGTGATCTACTTCCTGTTCTGCTTCGCCATGTCGCGCTACAGCCGCAGCCTGGAGGCGCAGGCACGGCCGGGGTGACGGCGGGTTGATCCCGGAACGGCACAGCCCGCCGAAGCGCCGGAAACGCGACACCCCATCGAAGACGGCTTACGCGGCCTTGATGCGGGCCAGGAAGCGGCCGACTTCGGCGCTGAGCGCTTCCGATTCCGCCGCCAGACCGTCGGAGGATTGCAGAACGTCGGATGCGGTTTGGCCGGTCTCATTGGCTGCGCTGGAGACACCGACGATATTGTTGGAAACGTTCTGCGTTCCGGAAGCCGCCTGCTGGATGTTGCGTGCGATCTCCGCCGTCGCGGCGCCCTGCTCCTCGACCGCCGAAGCGACAGTCGTTGCGATCTCCGACATCTTGTCGATGATCTGGCCGATGCCCTTGATGGTGTCGACCGCCTCCTGGGTTGAGCCCTGAATGGCCGAGACCTGCGCGGTGATGCCTTCGGTGGCGCGCGCGGTTTGCGTGGCAAGGCTCTTGACCTCGGAGGCGACGACGGCAAATCCCTTGCCGGCCTCACCCGCGCGCGCGGCTTCGATGGTCGCGTTCAGCGCCAGCAGGTTGGTCTGCGCCGCGATCGTGTTGATCAGGCCGACTACCTCGCCGATGCGGTTGGCCGCGTTGGCAAGCTCGGTGACCGTGACTTCGCTCTTCGCCACCTGCTCCACCGCCTGCGCAGCGATCCGGGCGGATTCGCCGACCTGCCGGGAAATCTCTGATATCGAGCCTGAAAGCTGTTCGGTCGCAGCCGCAACCGTCTGAACGTTCGCGGCAGCCTGTTCGGAAGCCGACGCCACGGCGCCGGTCTGTTCCTTGGCCTGGGCCGCGACCTTGGACATCTTCTCGGCCGAACCCTTCATGCGCGACGCCGCCGTGGACACCGCGGCCAGCGCGCTGGTCGCGCCGTCATTGAACTCGCGCGTCAGCTGGTCGATCAGCGCGGCCTGCCGCTGCTTCGCTTCCTGCTCGGCGGCCTTTTCGGCAGCGGCGGCGTTGGCCTGGACGATGCCTTCGCGGAACACCGACAGCGCTTCGGCCATCTGACCGATCTCGTCGCCACCGCGCCTTGTCTCAACTTCGGCGGAGAGGTCGCCGCCTGCGAGCCGCGTCATGGTCTTCTCCAGACCGACCAGCCGCGCCACCAGGTTGCGACCGATATAGAACCAGACGAACAAGGCGGCGCCGGCGACGCTAATCGCCGCGATCATCAGCATCACGAAGGTGCCGAAACCAATGGCCTCGTCGGAACGGTCGGTGGCTTCCTTGGTCTTGTTGGTGACGGCCTTGACCTGCCCGGCGACTTCCTTCGCGAGTTCGTCGGTCAAACCGCGCGTCTCGTCCAGCAGCTTTTGGCCGAGCTGGCTGGCGGCGAGCTCCTTGCGGCGCGTCTCGAAGATCGTCTCGCCCGTGCTGAGCTTCAGCCAGGCCTCCCCTGCCTTGGGCAGGCCCTCGGTCGGTTGCAGGGTGTTGACGATATCGAGCTTCTCCTCGACCTTGGCCGACATCGCCTTGAAATTCTTCTCCAGCGCCGTGACGCTTTCGGTATTCGGCGCGACTGCGGCGCGATCCAGCAGGCTCGACGCCAGATTGACGAAGCCGACGAGATCCGCGAAGCCCTGTGACACCGGCACCTGGGTCGACACCAGCTTGAGCAGCGTCATCATGGTCTGATTGGCGTCGCCGCCAAGGGTCATCGACACCATGGTGATGTCGGCCTGGGCCTTTTCACCGGCCGGGAGCAGCACATCGTTGAGTTTCGTCTGGGTATTCTGGGCCGCCTTCACGATCTCTTCGCCACGGGCGCCGAGCTTGAGGCGATCGTCGACCGCGCCATCGAGTGCCGCCAGCTTGGTGTTCATCGCGGCAATCAGCTTGTTCAGCCGTTCGATCGCTTCACGATCGGATTGGGTGCGGGCGACCTCGCCAAGCCGTTTCGCGACCCCTTCCTGACGCGCCTTCAGCGCGGTCATTTCCTGCTGCCGCTGTGCCTGCGATTTTGCCGCCAGCAAGGTCGGGGCGGAACCGGCCAGCGCCTGGGTGTCCGTCTGCAATCCCAGCGTCTCGACAATCTCCGGAATGTTGCGCCCCGCCACACCATGGAAGAGATCGCGAACCTGCGAGAACATCAGCCAGGCGGCGGCGCCGGCGATGACGGTGGTTCCCGATACCGCGGCGAAAGCGAAGAAAAGCTTGGCCCGGATGCCGAGTTTGCGAACTGATGTCACGGTCGTTTCCTCAATTCTTGAGCGCAGCTTGGCTTATTTTATCTGAGCATGATCTTCTCGGAAAACCGGTGTCCACTTTGCGCTACGCGGCCGTGCCGGTCCGGATCATGCTCTACTTGGTGGCAACCTTGTATTGCTGGATCAATTCCCTGGCGCGCGCGTAGAGCCGCTCGCCGTCAATGCCGAGCTTCGCCATGTTGGCTTTCCATTCGGCCACGGCTGGCGCGGTGACGCGTTGCAATTCGGCGCGCTGCTCGTCGTTGAGGGAGAGCGCGGTGAAGCGCGGATCGTTCTGCAGCTTCTTCTTGGTGACGGCTTCCTGCGCCTCGCGGATGCGCGCGCTGCCCATCGCGATGTCGGAAGAGTGCTTTTCGATGATCTTCTTCAAATCGGCGGGCATCGATTCCCACGTGGCGCGGTTCATGACGATCATCACCGCCGGCGCAGCCAGCCGCGCGTCGATCACGACATTGAGCTGGTCGGCGAGATACTTTCCGGCCGCGCCTTTGGTCGTCGTCGCGGAATCCCAGCCATAGGCGATGGCATCGACATAACCGCTGGCGATGGTATCGCCGATCAAGTTGAGGGGGATGCCGAGCGGCACGGCGCCGAGCTTGGCCAGCGCCACGCCGACGGTGGTGCTGGGCGTGCGCATGCGCAGGCCGCGGAAATCCTTCACCGACTGGATCTTCTTGCCCGTCGTGAAGATCGGGTAGGGCGACAGCACGTAGAGGCCGAGAACCTTGACGGATGCGTAGTCCTTGTCGAGCAGGCCTTCCTGGTACAGCGACATCATCGCCGAGGTGCCCGCGATCGAGTTCTCGAACATGAAGGGCAGCTCCATTACCGAAGACTGCGGGAAGCGTCCGGGATGGTACCCCTGCACGGTTGCCGCGATTTCGATGGTGCCCTTCTCGACCATCGTAAACAGCTCGGCCGGCTTGCCATATCCACCGAGCGGCTTCAGCGCCACTTCGATGCGCCCGCCGGATTCCTCCTCGACGGCCTTCCCGAACGGCAGCAGGACCTGATCGTAGGCCGCGGCGTTTTCGGTGTTGATCGAACCGAAGCGCAAAACCACTTCCGCGGCCGACGCAGGCGTGGAGAAGAAAGCAGCGAGACCAAGCAGGGCTGTGGCCGCGGATGGCATCCTGGAGCGGGAGAACATTCTGTTTCCTTCGTCACCGGCAGTTGTCGCGTTTTAGCTCGCAGCACCTGTCGGTCGCATGGGCGGGTCCTTGACGGCGTCAACCCTAACTTTGGCGGATTAATCGCGGGTAAACCAACCGCACGCGAACGACATGGTCGAAAAACAAACGCGCACGCTGTAGCCGATCACGTGATGAGATATCCGCAAAACTACTGATCTCGACGCAGCACGATCAGCGCCTGACGCCGGCTATTGAAGCGATGGCCGAAGACAATCGACGCTCCGGGCGCGCGACAGCGCTCGGGACAAGCGCTGATAATTCCGTTGTGCGGCATGCATGCCGTCAGGGGCGCAGCGACGCCCAGAGTCGACCCTATCGGCCAATCCATTCCATCGCGGCGCGGTCCTGCAACGAAAACAGCGGTCCGTCGTAGAGGAACGAGCATTGATGGATCACGACCTGCCCGGCGCTGACGGTCACGTGTGAATAGTCCGGCAGCTCATGCGATCCGGGAATGTGATCCGCCGTATCGAGATCGAACGCCACCTGATGCGACAGCGCGCGCTGGATGTGAAACGGAATGCCGCGCCAGATGCCCGAGACCGGCCGGTGCAGATGGCCCATGAACAGATAGTCCGGCTTTCGCGTGCGCGTGATCACGTCCCACTCAGCCTCAGGGTTGGCGAGCTTGATGCCGTCCATGTAACGCAGCCCGGTATCGAACGGCGGATGGTGCTGGAACAGCAGCAGCGGGCGGTCGGACGGCGCCGAGGCCAGCGCCTGTTCGAGGAAGGCGAGCCGCGCCTCGCACAGCAATCCGGCATGATCAGGGGCGGCCTCGTTCAGCGTGTCGAGCGTGACGACCGTGGCCGCGTCGAACGGATGGACGCTTTGCACGAAGCCGGACGGGTCGCGCGCAACGCCCGGGAAATAGCGGCCGAACGGTTCGCGCTTATCGTGATTGCCCATCAGGAGAATGGTCGGCGCGTTCAACCGCGCGAGGATCGAAGCGAGGTTTTCATAGGCGGCGTCCTCGCCCCAATGGGCGAGATCGCCGGTCACGATCACGAAGGAAATATCGGGATGATCGCGGTTGATCCGATCGACCGCGGCGGCGAGCCGTTCCGCGGGATCGAGACCGTAAAGCTTGCGGCCGCGCGCGACAAAATGGGTGTCGGTAAGGATGACGAATTTCATCGCACCATGCTCTCCCGGTCCCACGCCTTGTAATCGGGCGAGCCCTCGATCCGGATCGGGCCGGCATAGCCGAACTCGACCATATGAACGGTGACGTAGTCCTCGCCCAAAAAGACGACGCCGTAGGCTTCCGGCAGATCGGAGGCGCTCAACAGCTCCTTCTCGGCAAACATCGGATAGCTCGCATGGTTGGTGCCGCGCAGCGACGAGGCCGGAACACCGGCAACGGAGCCTGCCAGCGGCAGATGGCAATGGCCAAAGAAGATGTGACGGATCCTGTCGCGATAACGGCCGACGATGTTGCGGAAGGCGGCGTCATCGAGCAGCCGGATCCGGTCCACCGGTTCGAGATGGGTCGGCATCGGATTGTGATGCATGAACAGGAGAAACGGCCCGCGATGTTCGGACAGCCGCGCCTCGAACCATTGCTGCCGCACGTCGCAGAAATGACCGGCGTGGGTTTCGGGTTGCACCGTATCGAGAAACAGGCAGCGACCGGCACCGGTATCGTGCACGCCGTGAGCGAAGCCGTCCGGTCCGCCATGATCAGGAAAGACGCTCAGGAATGTCGCACGCTGATCGTGATTGCCGATGCACAGCCGCACCGGAACGGGAAACCGGTCGAGCCGCGCCTTGAGCCATTCATAGTCGTCGCGGTCGCCCCAATCCGAGAGATCGCCGGTGATCACCAGCAGCTCGGCGTCGTGATGGCACTTGAGGATATCGGTCAGCGCCCGCTCGAAATTGAGCCTGGGATCGCGTCCGCCAATAGTTTTGCCGGGCGCGGTCAGATGAATATCGCTCATATGGACAAGCTTCATTGGCTGCCTCCGGCTTGATGTAATGGCAACCGCTGCGGCGTGACGCACCCCGCAGCGGTCATCGATCGTCAGGCCGTCAGCGCGTCGAACCCACCGTCTTCGGCAGCAGCTTCTGCACATCGCCCGTCATGTCCGCGAGCACGGCTTCCGGCTCCTTGGCGCGGGCGCCGGTGACGATGCTGTTGAGGTGGTCCTTGATCACGTCGGTGATCTTGAGGCCGTTGTCGCCGGGGAACGCATACCATTTGGTCAGGAGCGCAAGCTGGCTGACCGCGGTGTAGTTGTTCGGATTCTTGACGTAGAAGTCCTTCAGGTAGACGTCGTTGGCGACCTTGTTCGGCGGCATGTAGCCGGTGGTTTCCGCCATGATGGCCGCGCCCTTCGGACCGGTCCAGAATTTCACCACTTCCCAGGCCGCATCGCGCTTGGCCTTGTCCTTGGCGAGAATTAGCACGACGTTGCCGCCCGCCGGCAGCCGGCCGTTCGGCGACACCACGTCGGGGAAGGTGTGGGTCTTCAGCTCGAACTTGCCGCCGATCATCTGGGTCGTCTTGTTGAGATCGGAGGTCGAAGTGATGTGAATGCCGGTCTTGCCGGCGGCGAAGGTCGCGCGCATGGCGGGCTGGTCGAGGTTGGGCATGCCGGCCTCGCTGACGAGGCGCGCCAGCGTCTTGATCGCGAACTGCCCCTCCGGCCCGTTGAACGCCACCTTGGTTTCATCGGCGTTCAACATCGTGCCGCCGCGCGAAAACACCGGCGCCTGCCACAGCCAGTTGCCGGTGATGTCCCAGGCATAGGTGATGCCGTTGATGTCGGGGCCGAGCGCCTTGATCTTCCTGGCGAGATCGATCAGCCCGTCCCACGTCTGCGGCAGGTTGGCCGGATCGGCGCCCGCCTGCTTGGCCAGATCGACGTTGACATAGACGATCGGCAGCGAGATCGCGAACGGCAATGCGTAGACCTTGCCGCTCGCGGTACCGATATCGAACATCGCCTGATGAAAACCCTGCTTGTCGAAATCCTTCTCCGCGGCGATGTAGCCGTCGAGTTCGGCTGGAATATTCTTGTCCACCAGCACGCGGATGCGGTTGAGGCCCTGGAAGGTCACGTCGGGCATCTGGCTGGTCACTGCCTCGCGCAGGACCTTCTGGGTGCCGTCTTCATAGGAGTCGTAGGGCGCGCGCAACGTGACCTTGATGTCCGGCCGCACCTTGGCGAACTCCTCGATGATGCGCTTGTGGGTGCCCTCGAACAGTTCGGCATAGGGATACTGAACGACGACTTCGGTCTGCGCATGCGCCAGACCGGCGGCAAGCGAAAGTGCGGTAGCGGCAATCCATGTTCTGAACATTGTCGTCTCCTTGAAGAGTTGAAAAAACAACGCGGGGTTACTTGATGCCGGTCAGCGTGATGCCCTCGATGAAGCGGCGCTGGGCGAACAGGAAGGCGATGACGAGCGGCGCGATGATGACCAGCGCCGCCGCCATCAGCGGCCCGTAATTGGTGCCGGCCTCGTTGTTGCGGAAGTGCGCGACCGCGAGCGGCGGCGTCTGCAAATGCTCGCTGTTCAGCACGATCAGCGGCCAGAAATAATCGTTCCAGTGCGCCACCACCGAGAAGATGCCGAACGCGGTCACCGCCGGGATCGCGGTCGGCAGCATCACGCGCCAGACGATGCCGAACTCGGACATCCCGTCCATCCGCGCCGCGTCGATCAGATCGTCCGGCACCGTCTTGAAGAATTGCCGCATCAGGAAGATGCCGAACACCGAGATCGTGAACGGCAGCACCAGCGCCGCGTAGCTGTCGAGCACGCCGAGTTTGTGCAGCAGCAGGAACACCGGAATCGCGGTCGCCTGCGGCGGGATCAGGATGCAGAACACGACGAGCGCGAACAGCACGTCACGGCCGAGGAAGCGCAGCTTGGCGAGGGCGTAGGCAGCCGGCAGGGCAACCAGCACCTGCAGGCCGAAGATCGAGATCGTGACGATCAGCCCGTTGAGCAAAAAGCGCCACAGATCGGCCTTGGCGAACGCCGTCCGAAGATTGTCCCACAGCGCGAAGTGGTGGGGGATCAGATGCAGGTCGGAGGAAAAAATCTCGGTTTGCGGTTTTGACGCGGTCGACAGCATCCAGACGAACGGCGTCAGCATCACCAGCGCGCCGGCCAGCAACAGGAAATGCCGGGTCGCAGACCAGAGAAGCGTGCGGGCCCGCGGCGTCATGCGTAGTGCACTTCGCGGTTGCCGAGCGCGGATTTGACTGATGTGAGCAGCAGCACGAAGGCCAGGAACACGACGGTGACCGCCGCGCCATAGCCGGAGCGGAAGAACTCGAATCCTTCGGTGTACATCGTGTAGATCAGCACCTCCGATGATTTCGAAGGGCCGCCCTTGGTCAGGACCTGCACGGTGTCGAACACCTGAAACGAACGGATCGCGGAGATGGTGACCACGAACAGGGTGACCGGCCCGAGCATCGGCCATGTCACCAGGCGGAAGCGCGACCACGCGCTTTCGGCGCCGTCGATCTCGGCCGCGTCGTAGAGATGTTTTGGGATCGACACGAGGCCGGCGAGAAACAGCACCATGTTGAAGCCCGTGGCCTGCCAAATGCCGATCACGCACAGCGAATAGAGCGCGGTGCCTCGGTCCTGCAGCCAGCTATGGCCCTGCAGCCCTGCGGCGCGCAGTAACCCGTTCACGAGGCCAAACTGCGGGTGCAGCATGAATTCCCAGACGATCGCCATCGCGATCAGCGTTGCCATCACGGGAAGGAAATAGACGGTGCGATACCAGCTCCGCAGGCCGGCGCCACTCTGGATCAGGAGCGCTGTGCCGAGCCCGAGCACGACCGCGCCCGGCACCACGATGGCGACATAGGTCAGCGTATTCTTCAGCGAAATCCAGAACACCCGGTCGGCGAACATCTCGTGATAATTCGACAGGCCGATCCAGGAGAACGACGGCGCGCCGAGCTGATAGTCCGTGAACGAGAGCGCGATCACGCCGGCAAGCGGGCCGATCAGCATCATCAACATCAGCACGAAGGCTGGCGCGGCCAGCGCGTAGGCGGCTCGCGCAGCCGGGCGGGGTCCGGCAAACACCCACGCACGCAGACGTGGCGCTGTAGTCACCCCTTGCAGCGTGGCGGCGTCAGACAACGGCCACCTCCCGCGGCCGCTCGACGCGCGACGGGACGGAGGTCACGATGCGCCTGCCGCCGCCGTCGAAAGCGCGAACCGCCTCCGGCGCAAAGCCATAACCGACCGGGCTTCCGATCGACGGCAACTGGCTGGGATCGTTGACACGCGCCACCACGGGCACGCTCATGCCCGGGCTGCCGATATGCACAAAAGCTTCCGAACCCAGATTTTCCAGATGCACGACGGTGCCGGAAAGGACGCCGGACGTATCGAGATCGATCCGTTCGGGCCGGACGCAGACGCGGCACTCTCCCGCCGGCGCCGGCGTTGCCACATGGAGAGGATGTCCGAGCGCCTCCAGCCGGCCGTCGCTGCGGATGCGGCCGGGAAACGCATTGATCTTCGGCGTGCCGATGAATTCGGCAACGCGGATATCGTGCGGATCCTCATAGATCGCCGCGGGCGTGCCCACCTGAATGAGCTCGCCGCCGATCATGACCGCAATCCGCCCCGACATGGTCATGGCTTCGGCCTGGTCGTGGGTGACGTAGATGAACGTCGTCTTGAGCTGGCGGTGCAACTGGGCGATCTCGGCGCGCATATGCACGCGCAGCTTGGCGTCGAGGTTGGACAGCGGTTCGTCGAACAGAAACGCGCGGGGCTGGCGCACGATGGCGCGGCCAACGGCAACGCGCTGGCGCTGACCACCGGATAATTGCCCGGGCTTGCGCTTCAGCAACGCCGTAATTTCGAGCTGCTCGGCGACCCGTTCGACATCCTCACGGATGACGCGCTCGGCACGGCGGCGGCTCGGCAACAGCCGGCCAACGAGCGGCGCCCGCTCCAGCGCCGACAGGCGCTTCATCCGGAGCGGGACCGCGATGTTGTCGAACACGCTGAGATGCGGATAGAGCGCGTAGGATTGAAACACCATCGCCAGATTGCGCGCGCTCGGCCTGACGCCATCGGCGCTCGCGTGATCGATGCGGATTTCGCCTGACGATTGCGGTTCAAGACCGGCAATGATGCGCAGTAGCGTTGATTTGCCGCACCCCGACGGACCGACGAGCGAAATGAACTCGCCGTCCTCAATCGTCAGGTCGACGCCCTTTAAAACCTCGGCGCCGTCAAAAGCCTTGCGAAGAGCCCGAATCTCGATTTCGGCCATTGCAATCCGGTATCCGTAGGTGCGGGTACCGGATTTCCTAAAGGGCTTGTTTGACAGTTATATCACAGTGGAACCAACCGCCGGGCTTGACCCCAGCTTTCCCCGGTTGCCCGGCATGCACCGCGACAGAGAGACGCAATCCTGCCTACACCTTCACCAGGCTCTCGAAGCCGCCATAGATCAGCCGCTTGCCGTCGAACGGCGGCGGCCCTTCCGTCATCTCTTTGAGCCGCGGGTCCGCCATCACCTTGGCGTTGATCTTGTCGCGCTGGGTGCGCGACTTGTAGGTGATCCAGGAGAACACGACGGTTTCGCCGGGTTTCAGCTTGACGCTGCGCGGGAACGAGGTGAGCTTGCCGACCTTGACGTCATCGGCGACCCATTCGCGGTAATCCAGCGCGCCGTACTCGCGCCAGACCTTGCCGCACTTCTTCGACAGTTGGACGTAAGCTTCGAGCTTTTTCTTCGGCACGGCGACGATGAAGCCATCGACATAAGGCATGGGCAAGTTTCCTCTTGTTCTCCGGCGTCATTGCGCGCCACCCGGTCGGCGCAAAAGCGCCGCCGGGTGGCTCGCAATGACGGCCGGGCGATTTCAGCTATGACAAGATGCCTGAACCTGTGACGGCTGGTACTGGTCACGTAGCCGCACCCAGTCCATCGGATAAGGCAGGCCTTCCTCATGACGCCCGAGCGGGGTCAGGTCGAGGTAGTGATAGGCGGCATTCATCATGTCGAGGCCGCGCGCGAAACAGGAATAGGTGTGGAAGATGTTCCCGGCCTCGTCGCGATAGAACACGCTGATTCCAGGCGCTTCCTCGCTGCCAAAGCGCGTGGTTCCGAAATTGTAGTTGCCGCCTTTCTCGATTTGCTCCGGCGTGAACGAAACGCCGTAGTCATAATTGAACCCGTTGTCGCCGGACGACAGCCAATCGAACGTCCAGCCCATCCGCTGCTTGAACGCGGTGAGCTGTTGCAGCGGCGCGCGCGAGATCGCGATCATCGTGGTGTCGCGGGCAGCCAGATGCGGGACCATGCGCTCGAACCCGTCGGCCCAGAATGAGCAGCTCTTGCAGGCCTCGCTCCAGTCGGGCGCGAACATGACGTGCTGCACCACGAGCTGGCTGCGTCCCCTGAACAGGTCGGCCAGCGGCACCTTTCCATCGGGCCCGTCGAACACATAATCCTTGTCGACCTTGACCCATGGCAGCGCACGGCGCTCCTCGGCCAGGCGCTCGCGTGCTTTGGTGTATTCCTTCTCATGCGCAAGGTGAACCTTGCGCGCGGCAATCCATTGTTCGCGGGAGACGACGGCGTGCGGTTGCATGAGCGGCTCCTTGGTTCAGGCCAGGTAGCTTTCGAGTTTGGCGAAGAGTTCCATCCATCCGCGCTCATGATTGTCGCGCGCTGTCGCATCGGCGAACTGTTCGTGAAGGAAGGTGAGCAGTGTGCCGCTGCCTTCCGGCTTCATCGAAATCGTCACCAGCGATTCCCGCTCCGGCGTGGAATGCCACGCCCAGCTGAACACCAGCCGCTGGTTCGGAACGACCTCGCGATAGACGCCGCCGACCTCATTATAGGTGCCCTTGGCGTTGAAGCTGAT
>Ga0081540_1003417_pt1 | contig 12557 bp, 13 predicted proteins | sample TabmetS2T1R1_FD_71024 | JGI IMG/M metagenome (GOLD analysis project Ga0081540, IMG submission 71024) | Tabebuia heterophylla rhizosphere microbial communities from the University of Puerto Rico - S2T1R1 | ecosystem: Host-associated > Plants > Roots > Rhizosphere ...
CAAACGCTATTCGGGCGGCTGCCAGTTCGTCGATATCGCCGAGACCCTGGCCATCGAGCGAGCCAAGCGGCTGTTCGACTGTAGTTTCGTGAATGTCCAACCCCATTCTGGCTCGCAGGCCAATCAGGGTGTGCTGCTGGCGCTCGCCCAGCCGGGCGATACGATTCTGGGTATGAGCCTCGCAGCGGGTGGTCATCTCACGCACGGAGCCGCACCGAACCTATCCGGCAAGTGGTTCAAGCCGATCCAGTATGGCGTCTCCCGCGAGGACAGTCGGATCGACTTCGCCGAGGTCGAGCGCCTTGCCGACGAGCACAAGCCGCGCATCATCATTGCTGGCGGCTCAGCCTATCCCCGGACCATTGATTTTGCCCGCTTTCGCGAAATCGCCGACAAGGTGGGCGCGATCTTCATGGTGGACATGGCGCATTTCGCCGGCCTCGTGGCCGCAGGGGTCCATCCGAGTCCCCTGGCTCACGCCCATGTGGTCACCACGACGACCCACAAGACGTTGCGCGGCCCTCGTGGCGGCATGATCCTTACCAATGACGAGGACATCGCCAAGCGCATCAATGCAGCGATTTTCCCTGGCCTGCAAGGCGGACCGTTGATGCACATCATCGCTGCAAAGGCGGTGGCCTTTGGCGAAGCCTTGCGACCCTCCTTCACCACCTATGCGCAGAACGTCATCACCAACGCCAAAGCACTCGGCGAGGCTCTCACCTCCGCGGGCTACGGTCTGGTAACTGGTGGCACCGATACCCATCTGATCCTCGCCGATCTGCGCCCGAAGGGTCTGACGGGCAAGGTCGCGGAGGCTGCGCTCGGGCGTGCCAACATTACCTGCAACAAGAATGCGGTGCCTTTCGATCCCGAAAAGCCCTTCATCACATCCGGCATCCGGCTCGGTTCGCCAGCCGGCACTACGCGAGGCTTTGGCCAGGCGGAATTCCGCGACATCGGCCGGATGATCGCGGAAGTGCTGGATGGCATCGTCTCGAATGGCGAGAAGGGCAACGGCCAGACTGAGGCGCGCGTTCAACGAGAGGCGATTGAGTTGTGCGATCGCTTCCCAATCTACAGAGTATAAGTATCAAGTGCTTGGGAGGCCGGTATGCGATGCCCCCATTGTGGTGTCAATGATACCCAGGTTAAAGATTCCCGCCCCACGGAAGACAATACGGCGATTCGACGCCGGCGGTTCTGTCCCCATTGCGGCGAGCGTTTCACCACTTTCGAACGCGTGCAGCTGCGCGAACTGACTGTGGTCAAGCGAAGCGGGCGCCGCGTGCCATTCGACCGCGATAAGTTGACGCGGTCGGTGCAGATTGCGCTGCGCAAGCGTCCCTTCGATCAGGAGGGTATTGACCGCCTGGTGAGCGCGATGGTGCGGGAGCTGGAGAGCCAGGGCGAGAATGAAATCTCCTCGCAGACAATTGGCGAGTTGGTGATGGAGGAGTTGCGCAAACTCGATCCCGTCGCCTATGTACGGTTCGCCTCAGTCTACAAGAATTTCCGCGAGGCGCGCGATTTCGAGACGGTGCTTGGCGAGATTGCGCGAGGTGGCGTAACGGGAGGGCGACCCCCAGGCAGCAAACCGGAAGACAGGATCAGTTCCATGGGCCTCGCAACTGATGAGCGGCATTAGCAGCCGCGCCGACGAGGCAAGACGCGCGCAGCAGGCTTACTCTCACTCCCTCTCAGCAATGACGCTTGCGCTTTCGCTTGGCCGGCGGGGGCTCGGTCGGTGCTGGCCGAACCCATCGGTGGGTGTCGTCATTGCGGACAGCGGAACCGGCCAGGTCATTGGTGGTGCGTGGACAGCTCGGGGCGGGCGACCGCACGCCGAGGCCATCGCGCTTGGCGCCGCGGGCAGCGCTGCGCGTGGCGCCACGCTCTACACCACGCTCGAGCCGTGCTCGCATTGGGGAAAGACGCCGCCTTGTGCCGACGCAGTGCTGGCGGCCGGCATCAAGCGCCTTGTCTATGGGATCGTCGACCCCGACCCTCGTGTCGCCGGCCAGGGGCTTGCGAAACTTCGCGATCACGGCGTGGACGTGGTCGAGGGGCCGCTTCAGCACGAAGCAGCCTGGCTCGCAATCGGTCACACACTGAGAGTGACCAGCGGTCGGCCATTCGTGCAGCTCAAACTCGCCGTGGATGCGAACGGGCTGGTGCCGGCGGGCAATGGCGCGCCACAATTCGTAACCAGCGAGGAGGCCCGCAGTTTCGGGCATCTCCTGCGCGCGGAGACGGATGCCATTATTGTCGGCAGCGGCACCGTCAGGGCCGATAATCCTGATCTGACCTGCCGTCTGCCGGGCCTTGCCGAGCGCTCGCCAATCCGTGTCGTGCTGTCGCACAAGGGCAACCTGCCGCACGAAGCCAGAATGCTTCGCAGCGTCGCCGCACATCCGGTCTGGATCGTTTGCAGCGAGCATGCCGCAGCCAAGAAAGACCCGGAGCTTGAGCGGCTGGGGGTCATCTTCATTCCCGTGGCAAGCGGGCGCGATGGCCGACTGGATCTCCGGGCAGTGATGGCCGCTCTTGCTGAGCGGGGTATTACACGTGTGCTGGTCGAAGGTGGCCCAACGCTAGCCGCGAGCGTTCTCGCTGCCGGCCTTGTTGATGAGGCGCTGATTTTCCAAGCTGTCATCGCGAGCAGAGGTGAAACGATCTGCCCCTTCGGCGTGGCGGGCATTGCCAAGCTGACAGGTGACGAGCGGCTTCGCCTCCATGCCGAAAGGCGTATAGGTCTAGACCTTGTTTCTATCTACCGGCGCGCCGAATTCTGTTAGGAAGGTTCCCATGTTCACTGGCATCATCACCGATCTGGGGATCATCAAAGGCGCTGACCGCGGCCGCTTTCGTATCGGTTGTGGTTATGATGCCGCCTCGATTGCGATTGGTGCCTCGATCGCCTGCGATGGTTGTTGTCTCACCGTTACGCGTCTTGATGTCGAGGGAGACGGGCAGACGGTTTTTGAGATCGACGCCTCCAATGAAACCCTCGCCCGGACGACTCTGGGCAGATGGCGCGTCAGTCGGCGCATCAATCTCGAGCGCTCGTTGAAGGTGGGAGACGAGTTGGGCGGCCACATCGTTGCCGGCCATGTCGACGGTGTCGCCGAGATCGCCTCCCTCAAGCCCGACGGCTCATCCATACGCTTCGAGATTGCCGCCCCGCTGGCACTTGCGCCATTCATTGCGGCAAAGGGCTCAGTTGCGCTGGATGGCACATCGCTCACAGTCAACGCCGTGAGCGGCAATCGCTTCACGGTGAACATCATCCCACATACGCTCTCCGTCACCACCTGGGGGCGAAAGGCCGTGGGGGATGCGCTCAACATGGAAGTCGATCTGATCGCCCGCTATGTGGCGCGGCTGATGGGAAAAACAGACGAGGCCGGCTCGTGACCCTTGCGGAAAAGCTCAAATCCTATGATCCCCTTGCAAGCCTGGACAGCGATGTCATCTCTTCTCCGGAGGAGATCATCGAGGACGCTCGTCAGGGCCGCATGGTCATTCTTGTCGATGCCGAAGATCGCGAGAATGAGGGGGATCTTTATATCCCCGCTGAGAAGGCAACTCCCGAGGCTGTCAACTTCATGGCCAAATACGGCCGCGGGCTGATCTGCCTCGCCATTCCCCAGGAACGCGCGAGCGAACTTAAACTTGAGCTGATGGCCAGGTCCAACCAATCGCGGCATACAACGGCCTTCACCGTTTCCATAGAGGCGCGCGAAGGGATCACCACCGGCATCTCCGCCTATGACCGTGCCCATACAATTGCGACCGCGATTGATCCGTCGAAGGGCAGCCGCGACATCGTCTCGCCCGGTCATGTCTTCCCACTGGTTGCGCGCGCGGGCGGCGTACTGGTGCGGGCAGGCCATACCGAAACCGCCGTCGATATCGCCCGGCTCGCGGGCCTCGCGCCAGCCGGCGTGATCTGCGAGATCATGAATGACGACGGCACCATGGCGCGCATGCCCGATCTCATCGCTTTCGCACAGCGCCATGCTCTGAAGATCGGCACGATTGCCGATCTGATCGGCTACCGGCGCAACCATGATGCGATCCTGCGGGTGGTCGCGGAGAAAGTCATCGAGGACCTCCATGGCAGCGAGTTCACGCTGAAGGTCTACCGCAACACGGCCGACGGACAGGAGCATGTCGCACTGGTGAAGGGCGATGTGGCTGCGGCAGGGCCGGTGCTGGCGCGTATGCATTCACTCAATATTTTTGAGGATGTGATCGGCATCGGCCGGGATCCCGACCGGCATTCGTTGATCGACCGGGCTCTGCGTACCATCGCTGGCGAAGAACGCGGGGTGCTGGTGCTGATCCGTGATTCGAGTCCGCAGGTCGTGTCATCGAAGCTGCATGCCGAGGGGCAGCCGGGCGATGCTGAAAATCGGCTGATTGTCTATGGCGTCGGGGCACAGATCCTGGCCGATCTCGGCGTCCACGAAATCACCCTCCTGACCAATTCTCCGCTACCGAAGGTTGTTGGCCTCGAAAGCTATGGCCTGGGCATTGTCGGCCGCCGCGAGATCGAGTGATCCCATGCCCGACGTAAAACCTTCCATCCTCCTCATCGAAGGCCGCTTCTATGAGGATATTTCCGATGAGCTGGCCTCAGGCGCTGTCGCCATGCTGGAGGAGGCCGGCGCTACGCATGAGCGCATCACTGTTCCCGGCGCACTCGAGATCCCGCAGGTGCTAGCTTATGTGGCGCGCTCCGGCCTTGCCCCGTTCGGAGCCGAGCGGTGGCGCTTCCATGGTGTCGTCGCTCTCGGCTGTGTCATTCGCGGCGAGACCTCGCATTATGATATCGTTGCCAACGAATCCGCACGCTCGCTTCTCGATATCGCGACCCGCCATGCCATTCCGCTCGGCAATGGCATTCTCACCGTCGAGAATGAGGCGCAGGCTTGGGAGAGGGCATCGGTCAGCAACGGAAATAAAGGACGGGACGCCACGCGCGCTTGCCTCCGTCTCGTGGATGTTTTCATGAAGTGCTATGGTTTCAGAGAACGATAAGGACGGCGCGCCGCCCAAGGCCGAGGGCGAGCGCAGGTCGTTGTCCGCGCGGGGCATGGCGAGGCTTGCCGCAGTGCAGGCTCTCTATCAGATGGATGTCGCGAGCACCGATGCGCGCGTCGTGATCGAAGAGTTCACACGCCATCGCTTTCACGGGGAGGCAGAGAAGGCGTACTACGATCGCACTGACGAGGAATTCTTCAGCGACCTCGTTCTGGGCGTCGTCGGCAAGCAGCGCGATATCGATCCGCTGATCGGAGCGCATCTGGCCAAGGGCTGGCGCCTCGCCCGCATCGACAGCATTTTGCGCGCGATACTGCGGGCGGCCAGCTATGAGTTGCAGGAGCGCCAGGACGTGCCGGTCAAGGTGATCATCAACGAATATGTCGACATTGCCCATGCTTTCTTCGGTGGCGACGAGCCCGGCGTGGTGAACGGCATCCTCGATGCGGTCGCCCGTGAAGTCCGTTCAGGCGAAGTCAAGGACGCTCTGCATGGCTGACGAGGGCGGTAAGACGGCTGTCCCCCTCTCGGAAGAGTCTCTGATCGCACATTACTTTGCTCCGCTGGCGCAGAATTTCCCGGGCGCCTATGCGTTGCAGGACGACGCTGCGGTCCTCGAGCCGCCCGCTGGAACTGATCTTGTCGTGACCACCGATGCGCTCGTGTCGGGCGTTCATTTCTTCTCCGATGATGCACCTGCTGACATTGCCTGGAAGGCCCTGGCGGTGAATGTTTCCGATCTCGTCGCCAAGGGTGCAACGCCTCTGGCTTATAGCCTTGCCCTCGCCCTGCCACCGCCGCCATCGGCGGAGTTTCTGGAGAGCTTTGTGGAAGGGTTGGCCGAGGCACAGGCGCAGTTTGGCATTGCCCTCTCCGGGGGTGACACTACCGCCGCCAAGGGCGGGGCGATAATGATCTCCGTCACCGCCTTCGGTACGGTGCCGCATGGCAAAACGCTGCGGCGTGGCGGCGCGCGGCCCGGCGACAGCCTCTATGTCAGCGGTACCATCGGCGATGCCGCACTTGGCCTGAAACTGCGGCGCGGCGATGCGGATGCCGCAGCGTGGCCGATCGACGAAGCCGCAAGAAAATGGCTGATCCGCCGCTATCTTCGGCCGGAACCTCGCTTGCGCCTCTCGCCTGCCCTTCTTGCCCACGCCAGCGCCGCAATGGACATCTCCGACGGCCTCGCGATCGACTGCCGGCGGCTTTGTAAAGCCTCGGCCGTCGGTGCGGCGGTCGGTGCCGCCGCTGTGCCGGTTTCACTCGCGGCCGCCGTAGCACTTACGGCAGAGCCAGCGCTCCTGGCTGCGCTTCTGACCGGTGGCGATGACTATGAGGTGCTGTTCGCGGTAAGGGCTGGTGAGGAGGCAGCTCTCGAAGCAGCCGCCACCCAGGCTGGCATTCCCGTGACGCGGATCGGAAAGATGATCGCCGGGGAGCAGGGCCTCACCATCATCGACGCGGAGGGCACCGCCCTCGATTTCGGCTCGGGCGGCTTCGATCATTTCCAAAGCTGACAGGTTCGTGATGCTGCCGCATCAGCGCCGCGAAAATATTTGAACATCTACATGGGTGACTTTCCTCCTGGCGAGCAAAGCCCTATACAACCAACGCTTGCAATTTGCCGCTTCGGGAGGATCAGTCGTTGCGTGTCTTTCGTAAGAAGCGCCTCAATCCATCCCGTGTGTGGTTGGAGCGGGAGATTGCAGATTTTGCGCGCAAGCTGCCCGCCGGGGCGCTGGTGCTCGATGCCGGCGCGGGCGATCAGCCCTATCGCCATCACTTCACGCATTGCCACTATGAGTCGGCGGATTTCGAAGCCGTCGAAAAGCGCTATGTCCCGAGCACCTATGTCTGCGACCTCACGCGCATTCCGGTTGAGGATCACCGCTTCGACGCGATCCTCTTCTCGCAGGTGATGGAGCATCTGCCCGATCCGCTGGCCGTCCTGAAAGAGCTTCACCGCGTGCTGAAACCTGGTGGCGTCCTTTTCTATTCCGGCCCGCTCTGGTTCGAGGAGCATGAGAAGCCCTACGACTTCTACCGCTACACCCGCTTTGCCCTGCATCATCTGTTCGAGGCGTCAGCGTTCGAGATCGAGGATCTGCGCTGGCTTGAAGGCTATCTCGCAACGGTCACCAAACAACTCAAGGCGATGATCAAGACACTCCCACTTTCGCTCAGCGCTTATGGCGGCGGCATCGCCAGCGTGCCCATTCTTTTGCTGGCACTGGCATTCAAACCGATGGCGCGTCTCTTGGCCTTCTGTTTTGCCTATGCTGACGGGCAGTTCCGCTACACGAAGAAAGGTTTTCCGATCAACTATCTCGCGATCATCCGAAGGCCGGCGTGAAACAATTCCCCTGTTAATAACAGCCCATAAGTATCTGGTGCCGCCATTTGCCGCAAAATGCCGCGGCAATTAACCGAAGCGGCTGATAAAGCCGTCCCATAATAAGACGCTGTTGCGGAAGCAGCACGATTTTCCTATTGTCCCCCCGCCTTTCCATGGATTCCGCCGTTTGCCAAGCACCGGTGCTCAAGGCTGATTGCCACGGCCGGGGGAAACGAGAAACAGGTTGCTCACAGAAAAGCGCGTGCAACCGCCCGCCCAACGTTCTTGAGGGATGAGAAAATAACATGAGCCATATAATTTGGTTGATTATTGCCTGCGGCCTCCTGTCCATTGTCTACGGCGTCTGGGCGGTACGCTCTGTGATGGCGGCGGATGCCGGCAGTGCACGGATGCAGGAAATTGCCGGCGCCATCCAGGAGGGTGCCCAAGCCTATCTCACGCGCCAATACAGCACGATCGGCATGGTTGGTGCGGTGATCTTTGTGCTGCTCATCTTTGTCCTCTCCCTGCCCGTCGCAATCGGTTTTCTCATCGGCGCCGTGATGTCGGGTACGGCCGGCTTTATCGGCATGCACGTCTCGGTGCGCGCGAATGTACGCACGACGCAAGCCTCGACCCGGAGCCTCGCCGCCGGACTTGGCATCGCCTTCAAAGCGGGGGCCGTTACAGGCCTCCTCGTTGCTGGCCTCGCTTTGCTCTCGGTGACCGTCTATTACGCGTTGCTGACAGGCCCGCTCGGCTATTCCCCTTCCGACCGCGTTGTCGTTGACGCGTTGGTCGCGCTCGGCTTTGGCGCCTCGCTGATCTCTATCTTCGCCCGCCTTGGCGGCGGCATCTTCACCAAGGGCGCCGACGTCGGTGGTGATCTCGTCGGCAAGGTCGAAGCTGGCATCCCCGAGGACGACCCCCGCAACCCCGCAACCATCGCCGATAATGTGGGTGACAATGTCGGCGACTGCGCCGGCATGGCCGCTGATCTGTTCGAGACCTATGTCGTGACCATCGTCGCTACGATGGTGCTGGCGACGATATATTTTGCAGGCCAAGAGGTGCTCGGCGCGGCTCTGCTCTACCCTCTCATGATCGGTGGTGTGTGCGTGATCACCTCGATCATCGGTACCTTCTTTGTGCGCCTTGGCTCCAATCAGAGCATCATGGGCGCGCTTTATAAGGGCTTCATCGCCACCGGCGTGCTCTCGCTGATCGCGCTCTACCCAATTACTAGCTATCTGATCGGCATGGACACCCCGCTCAAGGCCGGTGACATAACCTTCCACGGTCGCGACTTGTTCTATTGCGGTGTCGTCGGTCTCGTCGTGACGACGCTGATCATCGTCATCACCGAATACTACACTGGTACGGACTATCGCCCCGTGCGCTCCATCGCCTACGCCTCGCAGACGGGCCATGGCACCAACGTCATCCAGGGCTTGGCAGTCTCGCTCGAGGCGACCGCGGCCCCGGCGATCGTCATCATCGCCGGCATCCTCGCGACCTATAATCTCGCCGGCCTGTTCGGCATCGCTATCGCGGTCACGACCATGCTGGCGCTTGCCGGCGTGGTGGTCGCGCTCGATGCTTTCGGCCCGGTGACGGACAACGCCGGGGGCATCGCCGAAATGGCGGACCTGCCGGCCGACGTCCGCAAGACAACCGACGCGCTCGACGCGGTGGGTAACACCACCAAGGCCGTCACCAAGGGCTATGCGATCGGCTCGGCGGGTCTCGGCGCCCTGGTGCTGTTCGCCGCCTATACACAGGATCTCAACTTCTTCATCAATAATGCCGAGCGCTTCCCCTACTTCCAGAACGTGCGCCTCGACTTCTCGCTGTCGAACCCCTATGTGGTGGTCGGCCTGTTCTTCGGCGGCCTCTTGCCCTATCTCTTCGGCGCGATGGGCATGACCGCTGTCGGGCGCGCCGCCGGCTCGATCGTCGAGGAAGTGCGGCGCCAGTTCAAGGCCAAGCCCGGCATCATGGCCGGCACGGACAAGCCGGATTACGGTGCGGCGGTGGATATGCTCACCCGCGCCGCTATCCGCGAGATGATCATCCCCTCGCTGCTGCCGGTGCTTTCGCCGATTGTGGTGTTCATTATCATCAACGCGGTGGCCGGCAAATCGGCGGCGTTCTCGGCAGTCGGCGCGATGCTGCTCGGCGTGATCGTGACGGGACTGTTCGTTGCCATCTCGATGACCGCGGGAGGCGGCGCGTGGGACAACGCCAAGAAATACATCGAAGATGGTCATTATGGCGGCAAGGGTTCGGAAACCCACAAGGCAGCGGTTACGGGCGATACCGTCGGGGATCCTTACAAGGACACGGCAGGACCGGCAGTCAATCCAATGATCAAGATCACTAATATCGTGGCCCTGCTCCTGCTGGCGGTGCTGGCCCATTGAGGTCAGTCATGCGCAAGCTGAAGTCATAATACAAAAAACAAAAGGGCCGCCGGCGGCCCTTTTTCACATAATCTCAAGATCTGAACTGGTTTCGAATGTCTGAGCCTCCCCCAGACGCGAATAAGAGTTTCGCTCTATCCCTAGTAACCGCTATCTTGACCAATTCCGGCCGACGGACGGCCGATATTACGAAACAGCTCTTTGAGGAGACCGTCCTCCGAACCTTTGGAGGGAGTTTCGCGCTTCACGAAATCGATCACCTTTCCATCCTGCAGGCCGTAATTTGCGACACGTGTCACGCTATCTTTCTTATCGAAGTAGACGGCGACGACCCGGCGATCGATGACGGAGGGTGAGAGAAATGCAGCGGACCTCTTGGTGGTGGTGGAGATGTAGTAGTACGCCTCCTGGCCGACGGTCGACTTGGTGTCGGGCGTGCCGAGCGCCAGAACAACCTGATCCCGGGCCATGCCGGGCTTAATCTGGGCCAATTCATCGTCGTTGAAGATATGGCCATGTTTCGTAATGTCCGCTGCGCAGGCCGAAAGCGTGATCGCCGCCGCAAGGAGGACGCCGCTGAGGGCCGCCGGCCGCCGCTTCTCCGACACAGCTCTGCCGGAGACGCCATTTTCGAGAAAGCCGTAATCTTGATTTGACATTGGACAGAACCTTGCGATCCAGTGTGGTGTGTTCAGGCGGGTTGACCAGATGATCCTAAGGCCGTTGCGTTTCATCCAAATTTGGTGGTTGCTGCCGTGACGAATATGACGCGTAACAGATTCCAGACCCAGGGTAATACGACACCGATGTTCCGCTGGTTCGCTGGTCGCGCAGCGCGCAAAGAAGCTGCTGAAAAAATCTATGATGCAATTGTGGCGCAGTCACGCAATCCGGCCTTCTATCTGCGATGTGGTGTACCTGATACACTATCGGGGCGATTCGACATGCTGGTCATCCACATGTTTGTCGTCCTGCAGATCCTGAAGCTCGGCGGCCGCGAAGGCCAACTCCTCGCCCAGGAGATCGTAGAGGCCTTCATCCGCGAAATGGACACCATGGTTCGCGACCTCGGCGTCAGCGACCGCAATGTGCCTAAGGAAGTCCGGAAGATCGCGCAACTGTTTTACGGCCAGCTCCTCGCCTACTCGAGCGCATTGCAGCGCAATGAGGCCAAGGGACTTTCGAACGAGGTGTGGAAAAGCTTTCAGTCGGGCGAAGGCTCAAGCGCGGCGGTTGCCGCCGAGGCGATCTCCACCTATATGCGGCAAGCCATCAAGAACATTCAGGAGATGCCGCTCAACATGCTGCTTCAGGGTAACATCCGCTTTCCAGAGATCGCCGCACAACGCAATGGCTGACCATAGTCCGGACGACGGCGCAAAGCCGCCTTTCTCCCGGATCATTGCGCCGGATGTGGGCAACGCGGCCCTCGAAGGCCGGCTCGAGGCCGACGCCTCAGAACGCAAGCGCCTCGCAGAGTTCTACCGAATCAACGATCTCGCCTCCCTCACCCTTGACTATCGCCTTGACCCGCTGCCCTCGGGCTGCTGGCGACTCACTGGCTTGCTGAATGCCGAGCTCACTCAGCTCTGCGGTATCACGCTCGAGCCGGTTGCGGAGGTGATCGAGGAGGACATTTCGCTTGAATTCTGGCCCCGGCACCTCATTCCCGAAACCGCTTCATACAATGAGGGCGAGGAGAGTCTCGAGAGCGATCCGCCCGAGCCGATTGTGAATGGCAAAATCGACCTCGGCCACGTCGCCGCTGAGATTTTTGCGAGTGCCATCAATCCCTATCCGCGCAAGGAAGGCGTCGAGTTCGACTGGACCGATCCCAAAGCCGAAGCCGACGCCTTGAAACCTTTCGCCTCACTTGCGCGGCTGAAAGGCAAGGGGTGACAGTTGCAATGCGCCGTTAGTAATAGCGGTTATAGCGGCGGTAGACCCGGCGATGGACCCTGCGGTGATGACGATAAGCGGTGCCCGGGTAGTAGCGGTGGTGGTAGTAGTATGCATTTGTGACGCCCTGCTGCCTTATCATGTCGTAAACAGAGACCGGCAGCAGTGCATTCGCGCTGGGGGCGGCCTCCACCTGCGGGCTCACGCTCAGGCTGGCGACTGCGAGCACAAAGCCTGAAAGTATCCATTTCCACGTTTTCATGACGTTACCTTCATTTTTCCAGATTGCAGAATGTCGCCGGGAAACAGTGTTTGCCAGATCACCGATTGACTGTTCGCGGTGCGAGATATGAAGAATTGATGAAATTCAAGTGAGTGCAATTTCTGAGTGAGGTAATTACTGAGGACTCGAAAAACATGCTTATTGGCCCTCCGCGATGCCACGAAAGTGAGAATATCGGTTATTAAGCTTATGATCTCTGAGAAGGAACAATCCTGCCATTTCGCGCCAGCGCTTGACTTACATCAGCACAATCGCAGCGCTAAAATCGCGTGGAACCGCGTTGCGCTTACGCTTGTCGATACCAGCGCTCCACGCGGGCTCGCTTGTCCGGACACCGGAACGGGACCGCCGCGTGGCAACCGCGCGGGGAGCGGAGATCGGAATCAAGCGGCACGATATGCTAGCCACGCAACCGTCGGCGGGTTACGGCGAGCAGCAACTTGGTCATTTCCCGGGAGAGGAGCATCCGGCGCCATCTATAAGCACCGAGCCGGCCTTTTGGGGTTCCGCCCGGCAGGCGGCATGCCGTGGGCGAGCAGCGCCTCCGCGCAGACCGACGTCGTTT
>Ga0081540_1003418_pt1 | contig 12554 bp, 13 predicted proteins | sample TabmetS2T1R1_FD_71024 | JGI IMG/M metagenome (GOLD analysis project Ga0081540, IMG submission 71024) | Tabebuia heterophylla rhizosphere microbial communities from the University of Puerto Rico - S2T1R1 | ecosystem: Host-associated > Plants > Roots > Rhizosphere ...
GCGCGACGCAGTCGACGTCATGGCGGGCCATGTGGATGGCGCTGTGAATGACGAAGCCGGCGGCGTTGACGTGATAGTCCGACGCGTTGAACAAAGTGTTGCCGTCGCAATCAACTTTGATCAGGCAGGAGGCGTCGATCTCCTCATAGAGCATGCCGTAGGGATTGATCAGGAAGTGGTCGGTCGTGCCCGGCACGCGGCAGGAGATGTGGTTGGCTATCATCTCGGTATAGCCGTACAGCGCGACGAGCCGGTAACAGGCCGCGAGGTTGACGCGGGTCTGCCATTCCTCCGCGCTCACCTGCTCGCGGACGGACTTGACGACCTTGATCGCGGGCGTGCTGACGGGCGGGTTCATGGCGTTCCTCCGGGAAAGGTTGGGCCAACAATACCGGCTCGTGTCGTCGCGCCGCAAGGCCAGTATCCCGGCGGTCCTTGCAATCCAGCCATCGCTGGTGCGCCGCAGCGATCAGGGCCGGACCGCCGGAGATTCCGTCGGCAAGCCCCTGGCGCGGGACATCAAATAGAGCTCAAGCTCGATCAATTCCGGCGAGCCAAAGTCGTAGGCCTGCGCCCGGATGCCGGTCAGGCAGGCGCGCAGCCGCCGCTGCAGCGAACCGAGGGTCTGCCATTCCAGCCGGTACAGCGGATAACCTGTGGCGTGGCCTTGCGTGATCGCCGATCCGGCGAGGCGCTTGTCCCAGTTGTCATCGTGGCAATTGGCGCAGGCGAGATTGAGCTGGCCCTGCCGCTGGCCGTAGAGCGCGCGGCCCCTGGCGATGAAGGGTTCGAGCTGCGGGTCGGCGCCGGCCTCGATCGGGCTGCCGCGGGATTGCCTGGCAACGAAGGCGGTGAGCCCGAGAAGATCGCGGCTTTCGAAGGCGAGCGGCGTCGCCTGCTGCTGACCGGTGCGGCACAGGTTGATGCGCTGCTCGAGATCGATGGGGCGGCCGAGCGCCTTGTCGAAGGCCGGATAATGTGCGGCGACGCCCTTCATGCTGGCGGCGGCATCGCCGTGGCAATCGGCGCAGGCCTTGTCCGCTGCGCCGGCCTTCCGCTTCCACAAGGCCTCGCCGTCCAGCACCCACAGCATGCCGGGATTGGTGGTGTCGTCATTCTGCATCGCCTGCGTTTCCGGCGTCATGAAACTGAAGCCGGACCGGCGCTGCTCCTGCGGGATTTCGGCGGCGGCGACGGCGGTCGCCACCAGTACGCCGGCAATCGCCATGGTGCGCGGAAAATTCATTCGACGGTGATGGACGCCGCGGCGGTCTCCGAAAAACCGAGGTCGCCGATCCATTCGAACTCGAACTTGCCGCTCTCGGTCACGGTGGTGAAGAAGCTGAAAAAGGGATTGGCGGCAATCGCCGGAAAGAGATCGGCGCGGAAGATTTCGCTGCCGTTGAAGCGGCAGGCGAAGTTGGTGATGATGTCGCGCGGCACGGTTTCGCCTGAAACAGTATGGCGATAGCCGGTTTCCATGATGTGCGACATCAGCGTCTTGATCTCGATGACATCGCCACGTTTGGCCTTGGCCGGCACGTTGATCAGGGCGGAATGCATCAGATCACCTCCTCGGTGCAGGCGGCGAGCGTGACGACGACATCGACGCTGGCGGACCAGAACGTGCCGTCGGAGAGCTTGGCGATCGCGACCACCTTCTGGCTGTCGGCCAGCCGGATGCGGGTGGAGATTTGGGCCCGGCCGGCCTGGGGGGAGAGATAGAAATTGCCGATATTCGGCTGCGGATTCTTCTCGTTGAAGACGTGGATGCTCTTGACGTGATCCTCGGGTGCCATCGGGCTTGCTACACTGACGGTCATCGGCACGTTGTTGCCGTTCTCCACCAGCGGCGGGATGTCGAGCTTGACCTTGCCGCTCTTGACCGGCTCGCTGCCGACGACGTTGCGGATGGCGGCGGTCATCGAGGCAGGGGTTGCTGCAGTGGGCCGCACCGTCACGGCAAGCATCGCCGCGCCGCCGGCAAGGACAAGAAATTCGCGTCGCGTGGAGTCTTCCATCTCGTTTCCTATTCGCGCAGCGTGACGAGATACGCCACGATGTCCTCGATCTGTTCGGCGGTCAGGATCGGCCTGCCCTGCCACGCCCGGCCGACGCGATTCAGCTCGTCGATGCGATAGTAGGAGGGCATGATGGTCGCCGCATTGAGGCGCGATGCATCGACGAGGCGGAGCCGTATCTCGCCCTCGGACCAGCGGCGGCCGGTCCCGGCAAGGCTGGGTGCAACGTCACCCTGAAAACTTTGTTCCGGAAACGGGCCGCTGTGGCAAAGGATGCAGGTGCTGGACCGCTCCACCACCAGCGCGCGGCCGCGGGCCGCATCGCCGGCTGCGCCCGTCAGCGATGCCGGAATGGCGTCGCCGGCGACGGCATAAGGCCGCTGCGCGTTCGCCGTGCCGCCGAGCGCGACGAGAATGGTGCCGGCCAGATATGCGAGCAGCCTAACCAAACGTGTCCCCTGTGATCGCCTTGAACCAGCTCAAGGCGCTCTCCGCTTCCTGCGCCCGTATCTCGCGGGACGCCTCGACCGGGCTCGTCTTGACCTCGACCTCGGCGAACTGATCGCCCCTGGGCTGATAGATGCCGGTCAGCGAGAAGGCGTAGGCGGGAGCGACCGTATTGTAGCAGGCGCCGGTCAGCCGCGGCGGCTCCGGTGGCTTTCCCGCCAGCAGGTTCACGATAGCCGTCGCGCAAGCCTTGCCTTGCGCCGCGGCGGCGCCGGCGGATTTCGGAATGCCGCCGGCAATGCAGGCATCGCCAATGACGTGAACATTCGGTACCAGCTTCGAGGCGAAGCTGACGGGGTCGATCGGGCACCAGCCCGTATTGTCGGCGGCGCCCGCGATCTCGGCGATGCGGCCGGCCTTCTGCGGCGGGATGACGTTGGCGACATCGGCGGTGTAATTGCCGAACTCGGTGACGATGGCGTTGCTGGAGGGATCGACCGAGGTGACCCGGCCGCCCTGCGACAGCGCGATGCGCTCGATCATGCCGGGATAGAGCTCCTTCCACGCGGCCTCGAACAGCTTTTGCTGCGAATAGCCGTCCTTGGCGTCGAGCACGAGCACCTTCGAACGCGGCTTCCGCTCCTTTAGATAATGCGCAATCAGGCTGGCGCGCTCATAGGGCGCAGGCGGGCAGCGCAACGGTACGGCCGGCACCGCGATCACGACGACGCCGCCATCCTTCATGGCTTCGAGCTGGCGTTTCAGCAACAGCGTCTGCTCGCCAGCCTTCCATGCGTGCGGCATTTTTGCCGATGCGGCTTCGTCATAGCCGGGCAGGGCGTCGAAGCGCATATCGATGCCGGGCGCGAGCACCAGCCGGTCGTACGTGAGCGAGGTACTGCCGGCAAAGCCGATCGTGCGCGCCTGCAGGTCAACGCTGGTCGCGGCGCTTTCCACGACCTTGATGCCATCTGCGGCGATACGATCGTACCCGAACCTCTGTGCCTCGAACTCCCGCAAGCCTGCGATCACCTCGTTGCTGAACGGGCACGATACGAAGCTGCGGTTCGCCTCGATCAGCGTCACCTCGAGCTTGCTGTCGAGCCGCTTGAGCGCACGCGCGCAACTGGCGCCGCCAAAGCCGCCGCCGATCACGGCGACGCGCGCCGAGGCCTGCGCGAGCGACGGGCAGGGGAGCGCAGCCGCCAGCGCAGCACCGGCAATGCCGAAAACGGCATTCCTGCGCGTCGGCAAGCGCGTGACCGGCATTGGCGCAATTCCGATGAACGGGCGGCGGCCGGTGATGCGGCCGCCGCCCATGACGTCAGGCAAAGCTGATGTTCTGGTCGCGCAGCGGCACCGAGCGGATCCGCTTGCCCGTCGCCGCAAAATAGGCGTTGAGCACCGCGGGCGCGGCGACACCAATGGTCGGCTCGCCGACACCGCCCCAGAAGCCGCCGCTCGGCACCATCACGCACTCCACCTTCGGCATCTCGGCGATGCGCATGGAATTGTAGGTGTCGAAGTTGGTCTGCTCGATCCGGCCGTCCTTCACGGTACAGCCGCCATAGAACAAGGCGGACAGGCCGTAGACAAAGGAGCCCGCGATCTGCCGCTCGACCTGCGCCGGGTTGACGACATAGCCGGGGTCGGTGGAGGCGACGATGCGATGCACCTTGATCTTGCTGCCGTCGGTCACGGAGATTTCCGCAGCGCCCGCAACATAGCTGCCATAGCCCATCACCTGCGCGATGCCGCGATAGACGCCCTTCGGCGTTGGCGTGCCCCAGCCGATCTTGTCCGCCACGGCATTGAGCACCGCGAGATGCTTGGGATGCTTGCTCATCAGCTTGCGGCGGAATTCCACGGGGTCCTGCCCCGCCGCATGCGCGAGCTCATCCATGAAACATTCGAGGTAGATCGCGTTGTGATTGACGTTGACGCCGCGCCAGAAGCCCGGTGGAACGTGCGGGTTGCGCATCGAGTGCTCGACCAGCAGGTTCGGCACGGAGTAGCCGATCGCAGCTTCGCCCGAAGCGTTGAGGCCCTGGAAGGCGGCGGGGTCCTTGCCGTTCTCCAGCGCCTGCGGCCGCACCGAGAACAGGATCGACTGGCCGGACAATCGCACATGCAAGGCGGTGAGATTGTTGTCGGCGTCGAATGCGCCGGTCAGCTTGCACTGCGTGATCGGATGGTACTTGCCGTGCAGCATGTCCTCTTCGCGCGACCACAGCAGCTTCACCGGGGTGCCCGGCATCTCCTTGGCGATCGTCACGGCCTGCCGGACATAGTCGGTCATGCCGCGCCGGCCAAAGCCGCCGCCGAGCATGTATTTATGGACTTCGCACTTATCGGCCGGCAACCCGGACACCTCCAGCACCGCGGCGAATGCCGCTTCGCCATTCTGCGTGCCGCACCAGACTTCGCACTTGTCCGGCGTGTAGAGCGCGGTGGCGTTCATCGGCTCCATGGTGGCGTGGTTCTGCCAGGGATAATTGTAGACGGCCTCGATCTTCTTCGGAGCGCTGGCAATCGTCGCCTTGGCATCGCCGTTCTGGTTGCCGATGTAGGCGGGCTGCGCATTGTCGAGCCCTTCGGCCAGCCACTTGTTGACCTGCTCGCTGGAAACCTTGGCATTGTCGCCTTCGTCCCAGACGATCGGCAATGCCTCGAGCGCAGTCTTGGCGTGCCACCATGTGTCGGCAACGACTGCCACGGCGGTGTCGCCGACCTTCACGACCTTTTTCACGCCCTTCATGCCGGCGACCTTGGCGGCGTCAAAGCTCTTCACCTTGCCGCCGAAAACCGGGCAATCCACGATCGCAGCGTTGACCATGCCGGGCAGCTTGACGTCGATGCCGTACATCATCTTGCCGGTGGTCTTGTCCACCGTGTCGAGCCGCTTGACGCCCTTGCCGGCGATCTTCCAGTCCTTGGGGTCCTTCAGCTTGATCTCGGCATCGGCGGGAGGCGTCAGCTTCGCGGCAGCTTCCACCACCTTGCCGTAGCTGGTTGTCCGGCCCGACGGCGTATGGGTGATGACGCTGTTCGCGGCCACACATTCCGAGGCCGGCACCCTCCATTCGTTGGCGGCGGCCTGTACCAGCATCATGCGCGCGGTGGCGCCGCCCTTGCGGACATAGTCCTGCGAGGTGCGGATGCCGCGGCTGCCGCCGGTGGAGAAGTCACCCCAGGCGCGCTTGCGGGCGACGCTTTGTCCGGGGGTGGGATATTCGGTCGTCACCTTCGACCAATCGCATTCCAGTTCCTCGGCGACGAGCTGGGCGAGGCCGGTGAGGGTGCCCTGTCCCATTTCCGAACGCGCGATGCGGATGACGGTCGTGTCGTCGGGCCGGATCACGACCCAGACATTGACCTCGGGCGAGCCGTCGGCGGCGCGCACCACGGCGGGTCCGCCGGCAGGAAGATCGAATCCGATCGCAAGGCCCGCGCCTGCGGCGGCGGTGCCGACCACGAAGGAACGGCGGCTGAGATTGACGTGCTTGTTCATGGCGTCCTCCTCAGGCGTTCGCAGCGGCGTGGATCGCCTCGCGCACCTGCTGGAAGGTGCCGCAGCGGCAGATATTGGTGATGGCTTCGTTGATGTCGTCGTCGGTCGGCTTTGGTTTGTCCTTCAGAAGTGCTGCCACGGCCATGATCATGCCGGTCTGGCAATAGCCGCATTGCGGCACATCGCTCGCAACCCAGGCCTGCTGCACCTTGTGCAGTTTGCCGTCCGCGGCGGCCAGACCTTCGATGGTGGTGATCTGCTTGCCGGTGGCTTCGCTGACCGTCATCCCGCAGGAGCGCATCGCCACGCCGTCGACGTGGACCGTGCAGGCTCCGCATTGTGCAATGCCGCATCCGTATTTGGTTCCGGTCAATCCGACGTTCTCGCGGATCGCCCAGAGCAGCGGCGTGTCGTCTTCGACGTCCACGCTGATTGTCTTGCCGTTGATGTTGAGGTTGGCCATCGCTAGTCCCCTTGCTGGCCCAATCCACCGAGAGGGCCTCGCTGTGAACTTGTACCGAAAACTGGAATCGTTCAAATCAAGAAAATGCGTGAGCCGCAGGGGATGATCGGCGACCGTCCGGTGTTACAAGCCCTGCGCTGCGCGACCATCTGCTACGACTTGGCTGCAGGCCTGTTGCGATGCCGGATCTGGTCTCACGGAAAGCCGCACCAAGCCTTACGCGCTACGGACGTCCCGACGGCAACCTGCGCGCAGTTGCGCGCGGCTGCGGCGCCGTGGACAGTCGGCGGAAAGCTGAAGGAGCATGAATTGTGAGAGGTTTCATCGTAGCCGCTGTCCTCGCCATCGCCGCGGTGTCGCCGGCGCGGGCAGGCCAAAACGTCAATCTCGTTCTGAACTGGACGCCGGCCGCCGATCACTCTCCCTTCTACTACGCGAAGGCGATTGGCTGGTACGAGAAGGCGGGCATTGATCTCGCCATCGAGGTTGGCAAAGGCTCCGGTGTGTCTTCGCTCAAGGTCGGTTCCGGCGGGGCGCCGTTCGGCATCTCCGATCTGGCGACCATGCTGGTCGCGCGCGGCAAGGGCGCCGACGCGGTGGCGGTCATGAGCATCTACGCCAATACCGGACAAACCTTCTACTGGCTGAAAAGCTATGGCGTCAGCGGTCCAAAGGACTTTGCCGGCCGCAAGATCGGCAACCCGCCCGGCGACGCCTCGCGGGTGATGTGGCCCGCCTTCGCCAAGGCCGCCGGCCTCGCGCCGGATTCGGTGTCGTTCGTCAATGTCGGGCCGACGGCGAAATCGGTGGCGCTGAAGGCGCGGACGGTCGAGATCATCAGCGACTTCTATAATTCGCACGACATCAAGCTGAAGGAATTCGGTGGCGATCTCGGCGCGCTGAACTGGAAAGACATCGGCCTCAATCCGTATGGCAACTCGCTGATCGTCAACGGCGCCTTTTTGGAAAAGAATCCGAAACTCGTCGAGGATTTCGTTCGCATCACGCAAAGGGCCTATGCGGCCTGCGTCGCCGATTTCGAACCGTGCCTGAAAGCGCTGCTCGACCAGGTCACCGGCCTCGACCGCGAGGAACAATTGCTGCAATGGGGCCGCATCAAATATCTGATGGCCGATGAATTCACGACCACCAAGGGGCTGGGCTGGATCGACGAAGGCCGGATGAAGAGCGATTACGAACTTGTGGAGACCTATCTCGGGATCGAAAAGCCGTTCTCGGCGGAGAGCGCGTTCACCGCAAGAATGCTCGATCCCGCGGTGAAGATGGACGCCGTCAAGGTGCAGAAGTGAAACGGCATAGCTAGGGTCCGGCGACGAGACCGAGACTGCCGTAGATGCGCCGCGCATAGGCACCGAACGCGTCGGTCGTCTTGATCGGCAGCCCGCGCGGGAACGGCAGCTCAATCGGAAAATACTCCGCCATCCTGGCCGGCCCCGAAGTCAGCACCGCGCAATGCGAGGCGAGGAACACCGCTTCCTGGATGCTGTGCGTCACGAAGATGATGGTCTTGCCGCTCTCACGCCAGATTCGCAGCATCTCCAGGTTCATCTGTTCACGCGTCAGCGCATCAAGCGCGCCGAACGGTTCATCCATCAGGATCAGTTTGGGATCATGAATGAAGGCGCGGGCAATCGCCGTGCGCTGTTGCATGCCGCCGGACAATTGCTGCGGATATTTGTCCTCGTAGCCGGCGAGGCCGACGAGTTGCAGAAGTTCGCGCGCGCGGGCGCGCGCCGCGCGCATCGGTAGGCCGACGATCTCCGCCGGCAGCAGCACATTGTCGAGAGTGGTGCGCCACTTCAGAAGCAGCGCCTGCTGGAATACCATGCCGGTGTCGCGGGCCGGATCGAACGGCGTTGCAGTGTTGCCGATCTTCACCGTGCCGCCGTCGGCGCCATGTAAGCCAGCGAGGATTTTCAGCACCGTCGTCTTGCCGCAGCCGGAGGGGCCGACGAGGGAAACCAGTTCGCCTTCCTGCACGTCCATGGTGACGTCGGACACGGCGAGAAATTCCTGGCCTGCCGAGCGGTACACCTTGCGGACATTGCGCAGGCTGATGAAGGGCTCTTGTGCCGTCATGCCAGCCATTTCTGAAGATTCGCGGCAACAAAAGCGTCGTCGCTGAGATCGGCGTGATCGCGGCAGACCCGGTCGATCTCCCGCATCTGCCCGGGGCTCAGGCCCTCGGCCGGATCGAGGCACCAGATGCCCTGCATCAGGCCTTGCCGTCGCAGGATCTCGTGACAGCCTGCGATGCAGCCGTGGAAGTTGTTGGCGACGTCGAAGAAGGCGCTGTTGCAATCGGTGACGCGGGCGTCGAGCGCCAGCAGTTCGGCCGAGACAGTGTCCTTGTTGCGCGCGGCCTTGCAGGTCTTGAATTGTTGGATGGCGGCTGCCGTCCATACCGACCAGTGGCCGAGCAGTCCGCCCCGGATGTGCGTGCGCGTCGTCACGCCCTTGTCGCGCAAGTCGAACGGCAGGGTCAGGTCGAGCAGGATGTGATCGTCATTGCCGGTATAGAGCGTGATGCGGTCGAGCGCGCCGGCTGCCGCCACCCCGCGCAATACGTCCAGTGTCCGATAGCGGTTAAATGGCGCGATCTTGATCGCCACGACGTTGTCGATCTCCGCGAAGCGCCGCCAGAAACTGGCGCCTAGAATGACACCGCCGACCGCCGGCTGCAGATAGAAGCCGACCAGCGGAAATTCGCTCGCCACCGCCCGGCAATGCGCGATGATCTCGTCTTCGGAAGCCGACTTCATCGCCGCAAGGCTGAGCAGGCCCGCGTGGTAGCCGATGCCGCCCGCGATCTTCGCTTCCGCGATCGCCTGCTGCGTCGGGCCGGCAAGACCCGCCACCATCGCCAGCGGCCGTTTGGTCCAGTTTGCGGCGGTCTCCGCAGCAAGCTCCAACACCGGGCGATACATGCCGACGTCGCGGATGGCGAACTGCGTGGTGTGTACGCCGACCGCCAGCCCGCCGGCGCCCGCATCGATGTAGTAGCGCGTCAGCGCGCGCTGATGTTTTTCGTCCAGCGCGCGGCTGGCGTCCAACGCGAGCGGATGTGCGGGGATCACCGTGCCTTCCGCGATCAACTTTCGTACGTCGGATTTGATCTCGCTGTGGTGCATAGCGCGCTTCCTATCCGAATTCGGGGCCGGCGACCGCAAATGACGGTTCGCCGCTCTGGATGGCGGTGCCGCCAAAACGCATGCGCTGGAACGGCCGCTCCACGTTCCAGCCGGAGCCTGTGAGGCCTTCGAGAAATTTGCTGTGGCTATGGACGGCATCAAGGAGCAGGGGACCGCGCTCGGAGCGAGCGATGGCTTGCACCAGCGCCAACGCTTCGTCGACGCTATCGGCAAACAACGGTCCGATGTGCCGCGCTGTGCGGCCGTCCCGGACCAATGCCATGGCGCTTCCCATTTTGACTCGGCGCGAGCCGGCGCGACCGGCAAACTCCGCGAGCAGCGGATCGCGGGCAAATCCCATGGCACTGATGTCACGCACCGAGAATGAAGCCGCATCGCAGGACTCGAGTGATAGCGACGCAGCCGGCGATGGCGAATTCTCAAGCCGCAGTCGGCGCAGCTCCAGTGTCGGTGTAAAGCCCAGCGGGCCATAGACGGTGGCACCGGCCGGCGTCGCATCGAGCCAGCTTATCAGGTCCATCTGTTTGGCCGTGCGCAGGCAGGAATCGACCAGCCTCGTCGCGATGCCGCGCCGCCGCCAGCTCTCGGTCACCAGAACCATGCTGATCCAGGCATTCCCAACCGAGTAGGGCAGCAATGCCGCGGTAGCGACCAGCCGGCCGCCGTCGTCGCGAACGCCGATGACAACGCCATTCGACAGGAAAAAGCGCCAATCGTCTTCGTTCTGGTTCCAGCGCGCTTCCGTCGATAGAACGAGTCCGGCGGCGGCGTCTTCGACGCCCAGCCGAACGATGGCGACTTCGTCAGTACCGACCATCGCGCACCTCGTACTTGGTCGGCTTGCCGAGGCTCGGCATGTCCCGCTGCACCCAGTCGGCCGTCCACTTGACCAGTTGCTCGGTGTCGACAACGGGCAAGCCAAACAGCTTTACCGCCTGTGAGGTGTTGGTCAGCCAGGCTGTCGGCTCCTCCTTGCCGACCAGGATCGGTTGCCGGCCAAAATGCTTGCCGAATTTGGCGGCGAGATCGCGCACGGCAAGGATCTCGTGGCCACTGACATTGATGGGCGAGGTCGGCGTATCGCAATGCGCAAGACATCGCAGCGCCTGCGAGGATGCATCGCCCTGCCAGATGAAATTGACATGACCGAGGCTGATGTCGATCGGCTTGTCCTGCAACACCTTGCTCGCGATGTCGTGCAGCACGCCGTAGCGCATGTCGATGGCGTAGTTCAGCCGGAACAGCCGCCCAGGCGTGGAAAACTTGCCGGAGAAGTACTCGAACATGCGTTCTCGCCCGACGCAGGACTGTGCGTATTCGCCAGGCGGATCGGGCTGCATTTCCTCGCGCGAGCCCCCGCTGTCCACCGCAACGAATGGATAGACGCAGCCGGTTGAGAACGCGACGATCCGCGAGCCGGCAAAGGCCTGCGCCACCAGCGCCGGCACATGCGAATTCATCGCCCAGGTCAACGCCAAATTTCCTTCGGCGCCGAATTTGCGGCCGGCCATGAACACGATGTTGGGGATTTTCGGCAGTGCGCTGATCGCGGCCTCATCGAGCAGGTCGCAATTGATCGTCTCGATGCCGCGGGCCTCAAGCCACTGCTTGACGCCGGCTTCACTGAATCGCGCGACGCCGATCACGCGGCGGTCCGGAACTGCGGCCTTGGCAAGTCCCGCGAGCGTCGGTCCCATCTTGCCGCCGACGCCAAGGATCATGATGTCGCCCTCGATCCTGGCGAGATCGTCGATCAGCGCCTGACTCGGCCGGCATAGCAGTTCGTCAAGCGCGGCGACGTCCGGGATCGTGTCGGAAAGCGTTTCGCGGGTGAGCAGCATGTTTCGGTGCCCTCTTCTTATTGCAGCCGGATGTCGCGGACGACGAACAGCCGTTCGAGGCCGAGCACGAGGCCGTAAAGCGCCACCCCAAGCAGCGTCAGCAACACGACCGCCATCACCATGGCCGGCGTGTCGAGCGAGGACTGAACCTGGATCATCAAATAACCAAGGCCGCGCTCGGAGGCGATGAACTCGCCGACAATCGCGCCGGCCACGGCCAGGATGGCCCCGACCTTCATGCCCGAGAACACATAAGGCAGCGATCCCGGCAACTGGATTTTCCGGAACAGGGTCCATCGCGAGCCACGCAGGGATTTAACGAGATCGAGCAGATCGGGCTCGACCTCGCTGAGCCCGCGCGCGGTGGTCAGCAGGATCGGGAAGAAGCAGATGCTGAACGCGATCAGGATATTTGGCCAGATGCCGTAGCTGAACCAGACGATGACCAGCGGTCCGAGCGCCACTTTCGGGATCATGTTCAAGGTCACGAACAGCGGCAGCAGCATCAGGGCAACGATCCGCGACCATGTGAAGATGACGGCGAGCGCGACGCCGACGAGCGCTCCGAGGCAAAAGCCGCCGAGAATCTCAGCGGCGGTGACAGCGGTGTTGGAAATCCAGGCGTATTTGGCCGAGCCCAGCGTCGATAGCGCCGCCAGCGGCGAGGGCAAGACGAATTTCGGAATCTTGAAGGCGTCGACCAGCACCTGCCAGAGCCCGATCACGGCAGCATGCACGATCAGGATGATCGCAAACGATTTGGCTGAACTTTTTCCGTCAGCGGGCAAGTCAGGCTCCAGAGAGGCAGCGCCGTGTGCAGCACGGCAAAACCTAGCGCGATCGCATCCCGCTTTCAACCATTTGGTTGATTAGGGTCGCAGCGACTGCATCACGAGATCGACGACATGCTTGCGGCGGACGGCTTTCGCCGCCCGGCTGGAAAAGTCCTTTCCGAAGATCGCCGACAGTGTCGGCGTGTTGGAGAAGAAGAAATAGCTGAGCCCGGCGATCGAAATATAGAGATGGACCGCGCTGATCCCGCGACGAAACGCCCCGGCCTTCACCCCTTCGCTCAGGATTTTCGAGACCAGGCTGACC
>Ga0081540_1003419_pt1 | contig 12553 bp, 9 predicted proteins | sample TabmetS2T1R1_FD_71024 | JGI IMG/M metagenome (GOLD analysis project Ga0081540, IMG submission 71024) | Tabebuia heterophylla rhizosphere microbial communities from the University of Puerto Rico - S2T1R1 | ecosystem: Host-associated > Plants > Roots > Rhizosphere ...
TCAGCTGCTTTGCGCAGCATACGGGCGCGGGGCGCTTTGCGGGTCGCGTGTGTCCCGCTGTGCAGGAGTTGTTGGACTCCACGGCGAGGGCGCAGCGCGTGGCCCCACGTTTGGCCGTGGCCTCATAGCAAAACTCACGCAACTGCTGGCGCACAGTCGGCTCTTTGCGCTGCAGCCACGTCGCCAAAAACGCACTGACGGCCGTCAACGCCCAGGAGCGAGCCAGGACCATGCCCAGGCTCCCCAGGGCCAAGACGGTGGCTTATGGTTTGCTCAAGTGGGGCATGTGCGCCTGGATGGTCAGCGTCCATGCGGTGACACGGGGGTGGCAAGACATATGTTTCCTCCTCGGATGTATAGGCTATATGGCTCCCCATACAACGCCTGAGGGAAGGCGTGTCTTGCCACGCTACATAGAGGGTAGAAACATCATAGACCCAAAAACCTACCCCAGAAAGACCCTCTGGGAGAGGGTGAGGGCATAAGCTCCGCTCAGCTGCCGACCACTCCACCGTCTGCTTTGCGGATGACCACGGTGGCGGAACGCGGGCGCCCCTTGCCGTCCGGCCAGGTGCTGACTGCCGTTGGCTTGTTGGGATCGCTCCGCTCGTTGGCCGGTTCCCCCGGGTGCTGGATGTTGACAAACATGCTCTTGCCGTCTGGCGTCGTGACCACACCAGTGATTTCGCAGCCGTTCGGTCCAGTCAAAAAGCGGCGGATCTCGCCAGAGGCAGGATCCGCCGCCAGCATCTGGTTGTTGCCCATATTGGCATAGTCGTCCTTGTTGAGCGCGCTGGTCGAGATGTCCGTCTCGATCCAGAGCACGCCACGTGCGTCGAACCAGAGCCCATCCGGGGAACCAAAAATATCCCCTTTGATGGTGCCATGCTTGTCGGCTTCAGCCATAGCAGGGCCGCCGCAGAGCACGAAAACGTCCCATTGGAACCGACTAGCCTTGGGATCACCGTCCTGTTCGCGCCAGCGGATGATATGACCATAGACATTCTTGGCGCGGGGATTGGCTGGGTCGACTGCTGGTCCCTTGTCCGTACCACGGGTGCTGTTATTGGTGAGCGTACAATAGACCTCCTTGGTGGTTGGGTGGACCGCAATCCACTCCGGACGATCCATCTTTGTGGCACCTACTTTGTCTGCTGCGGCGCGGGCCTGCACCACGACCTCCGCCTGGCTCGCGAAGCCCGCAGCCGCGTCGAGGCCGTGCTGACCGTGGACTAATGCCAGCCATTCCCCTTGCCCAGCGGCATTGAACCTGGCGACATACAGAGTGCCGCGTTCGAGGAGCCGGAGGTTCGCGGCGCGTTCGTTCGGCGCGTAGGTGCCCTCACTGACGAACTTGTAGATGTACTCGCCGCGTTCGTCGTCCCCCATGTAGACGACCACGCGATTGTCTGCACTAAGGGTCACTATTGCCCACTCGTGCTTGAATCGCCCCAGCGCCGTATGTTTTACGGGCTCGCTGCGCGGGTCAAACGGGTCGATTTCGACGACCCAGCCGAAGCGGTTCGGCTCGTTGGGATGGCGCGCGGCATCGAAGCGCTGGTCGTGCTCGTGCCAGCGGTACCCAAAACCCGTCTTGGTAATCCCGTAGCGACTCTGACCGCCGAGGATGCGCAACTTCTGAGCACTGTCGGAGACCCCTTCCACATCCACTGTAGGGTTCACAAAATATCCGTTAAAATTTTCCTCGCAGGTCAGGTACGTTCCCCAGGGGGTTATCCCATTGGCACAATTGTTGATCGTCCCCATGACCATGGTGCCAGTTGGGTCGGCGGCCGTCTTGAGGAGGGCATGTCCGGCCGCGGGTCCCGTGAAGTGCATGGGCGTCTGCCCTGTGATACGCTGCGCATACTGAGAGGGGCGTACTACAGTCCAACGGCCCTCAGCGAGGGCGACCTCGATCACCGACACGCCGTGTGCGGCCTGAGACTTGGCGACTTTGTCCGCTGTCCAGGGCTCCATACCACCGCTATGCAGCAGTCCATCGTCAGTGTATTCATGATTGATGGCGAGCAGCCCCCGGGTCGAGTTCTGCGATCCCAGCGGCAGGGGGAAGAACTGGAGGCCATCGTGATGCATGCCAGCCTGCTGGGCCTGTTCCGCGGTCGTGTTACTGGCATCCGCCTTGAACGCTGGCCCAGCGGTAATAGGATCGCCCCAGGCATAGAGCACTTCGGCAGTATAGCCAGGCGGCACGACGACTGTATCCTCTTTCGACACTGGCACACCCGCAAAGCTGAAGAGCGCGCCGGCTGCCTCGGCGCGCTGTCCTCGCCCGCTCACCAGTGGGCTATGGAGCATGGCCATACCAGCCGCAACCAGCCCTCCCTGCAGGAGGCGGCGGCGAGACAGGTGCTCGACCAGTATCTGCGTGAAACAGGGATTTGAGGAGGTGTTGGACACCGTCTCATCGCGTTGCTGCATGGCCCTGGCTCCTTTCGCTCTTACTTTTTGGGGGCAGTATTCTTGGGTGCGTGGTGGGACGAGAAACTAGTCAGTAACGGTTACACAACGATGAAGATTACGTAAAGCTTTCATGAAGCGCAAGTGCAGAGCCATGGTATGACCTTTGGCCTGGGCTTTGCCCTCGCCTGTGGGTGCGAGACTCAGCGGGCCATGTGACCCGGGCGGAAATTTGCTACAATGCCGAGCGTGAGGGCCTGACAGCCACCGTGAACTCCTAAAGTATCTACGATTTAGCCTGGAGACAGAGAGCATGCGCGCCATCACCTTCAGTACCCCGGGCGGACCTGAAGTGCTGCAGCTCACCGAGGTCCCTGATCCTACCCCTCGTCCTGAACAATTGTTGGTCCGGGTGCGAGCCACGGCCCTGAACCGCGCCGATACGCTGCAACGGCGCGGGCAGTATCCACCACCGCTCGGTGAATCGGATATCCTCGGTCTAGAACTCGCCGGAGAAGTTGAAGCCGTCGGCACCATGACCCAGGGCTTTCGCGTCGGTGACCGGGTGTTTGGGCTGGTTGGCGGCGGCGGCTACGCCGAGAGAGCCGTTATCGACTACCGCATGGCGATGCTCATCCCTGCCAACTGGAGCTTTGTCGAAGCCGCGGCGGTACCGGAAGTCTTCTTTACGGCTAATGAGACCCTCTTCACGCTGGGTCAACTAGCGCCTGGCGAGACGGTGTTGATTCACGCCGGTGCGAGCGGTGTGGGGACGGCCGGGATTCAAATGGCGCGCTATATTGGGGCGCGGGTCTTTGCCACCGCCGGTGCGCCCGAGAAGATAGAGTGTATCACCGCCCTGGGGGCCGAGGTCGGCATCAACTACAAGACCGAAGATTTTGCGGCGCGTGTGCGCGAACTCACGACCCGGGCTGGCGTTGAGCTGATCCAGGACTTTATTGGAGCTGCTTACTGGCAGCGCAATCTGCAGTGCCTCAAAGTGGGCGGTCGCCTGGTGTTAGTAGGACTCATGGGTGGCGCCAAAGTCGAGGTGGATTTAGGCTTGATCCTGCGTCAACGCTTGCACATCATTGGCTCGGTGATGCGTAGCCAATCCCTGGAAAGCAAAATCGCCATCACGCAGCGCTTCCGGGAACGCTGGTTGCCGCTGCTGACCCAGGGGCATATACGCCCTATTATTGACACCTCTTTCCCACTGGCCGAAGCGGCTGCCGCCCATCAATACATGGAGGACAACCGCAACGTCGGCAAGATTATGCTCATTGTGGAGTGAGAGACGGTGACTTCCCCGCCAAACTGGCGGGGCAATTAGCCGTACGCAGTACTTAGCGCAGCCCGGCAAACAGGTCATCCTCAGGACCATCGACGGGGACGTGTGACACGACACGGGTAAAATACTCCAGGCCAAATGCGTCACGCAAGACCTCGTGCGGGACGCGTGTGAGCCACCAGTCTGGGGCAATCTGTGTTCGGTGACAGCGCAAGGCGTTCATTTTGTGGAGTAAAAAGTCGCGGATATCGACGCGCGTGGTGATGAGTTCATCAGGCGTGGCTTCAACCTTATTCGGATCGAAGTCCGGGCGATCCGCTGGCACTTTGGCCCCCATGGCGCGCATAATTTCGTAGCGCGTGAGAATATAAGAGTGTGGATAGGCCATGTAGTACAGTTTGGATGGCTGCCAGGGGGCTAAGCCATGCTCTGGATACTGCGTGACTTTGCTAGCAGCGTTGAATGCCGCCACTGTCATGCGGTGCACCTGAATGTGGTCAGGGTGACCATAGCCCCCTTGCTCATCATAGCAGGTAATGACGTGCGGACGGAGGGCTCGGATGAGGTACACCAGGCGTCCCGTGGCTTCGTGGAGGTCTGCCTGGGCCAGGCAGTCAGGATGATTATTGGTTTCCCATCCTATCATGCCAGAGTCACGATAGCCGAGGATATGCAGCTCCTCGACCTCCAAATGTTTGCACGCGCACTCGAGTTCCGCGGTGCGCACGTCTCCAAGTTTTGGCTTCACCTCGTCAGGATTCATGTCTGGGTCCACCACTTCGCCCTCTTCCCCGCGCGTGGCGGTGACCAGCACCGTCCGTATCCCTTCATGCGCATAGCGCACCAGCACACCGCCCGTGCCCATGCACTCATCGTCGGGATGGGCATGCACTGCCATCAAAGTTAACCGTTCCGTCATCGTTCTCGCTCCTCACATTCTCTGCAGTAGGCGACGCACTCGACGAGTCGCTTCAGGCCATCACAAGCATTAGCAATGGTTTGGGTAGCCGGCATGGGGCAATTCAGGCAGGGTGAGCCTCTTGACACAGCGCCTGGAAGTATGGCATCAGCAGAGCGTAGGTGTCGTCAAGATGCTGCGGAATGACGCGCACCTCGCCGACCACAGTCATATAGTTGGTATCGCCGTCCCAGCGTGGCACCACATGCACGTGGAGATGTTCGGCGATGCCGGCCCCGGCGGCTGAACCAAGGTTGAGACCAATGTTCAAACCGTCAGGACGCATGGCCTGACGGAGCACCTGCTCGCAGCGCATGGTGAGTTCGCCGAGCTCGGCCCGTTGGGCGGGTTCCAGGGCCGTGAGTGACGCCGCATGGGCATGCGGCACAACCATGAGGTGACCGTTGTTGTAGGGATAGCGATTCAGCATCACAAAAGCCGTGTGCCCACGCCAGAGAATCAGGTTCTGGACGTCATCCTGTGCACATAATTTCTCGCAAAAAATACAGCCCGTAGGCTTGTCTCCCAGAATATAGGCCATACGCCACGGTGCCCAGACGACATCGGCCATGCTCCTGCTCCCCCCTTACATACATTCTGTCATTCTGTGCCCTCTTTCAGTAGCTCCCACACATTGTACCAGGTCCGCATGGAAAATGCCCTGCGGTCGCAAACTGAGCGGACTGTAACCTATAGCCTTGTACTGTGCCCTGTATAAACAAAAGAATACTTGACAGACCCTGGAGATGTGCGATATTTGTGGATGGTTTCATGGTAAAAAGGGATACACTAAGGACCTCATACTGCAGATGGACATCGCGTGAAACAGCAACATACCAGAGGCGTAGGAGTGAAGAGCACCGTAGTAGGTGTATTCCTGTGGCTCTTTGCAAGCGTGGTGTGGGGACAAAATGCCGGCCAGGGCCCTCAAGAACTCCTGAGACAGCAGTCAGGAGGGCCGGTCTTGGCATTGCCTGTGGAGCAGGGGTCCAGACCGGCCCAGGTGGCACAGCGCCTCAGACGGTTCGATGAAGAAAAGATCCCAGGGTCAGAGCGGGTTCCCTCCCCCCCTTCCGATGTCGAAGACCGCCTGCTCTTTGAGCCTGTCCCGGACCGCTGGCGTATTGGCTACCAGCGCAACATTGTGGATCCATACAATCAGAACGTCTTGAAAGGTGATTATCCCATCCCTGGAACTCAAAACACCTTTTTTGTTTTCACTGGTATAAGCGACACACTCGTTGATGGACATTCGCTCCCAACCCCCAGTGGGGTGAGCGCCGCCAACGCCAATAGTCTTGGTTTCTTCGGTGGCAACCAGCAGCTCTTCCTCCAGCAGAATCTCTTCCTGCGTTTTGAACTCTATCATGGCGATACCGCCTTTAAACCCCCTGATTGGCTCCTCACTCTCACACCGGTGCTCAATTTTAATTATGTGAATTTCGAGGAGCGCGGCATCGTCAATATTGATGTGCGCCAGGGTACGAACAGGTCTCGCGGGGACGCGGCGTTGCAAGAGGGCTTCTTGGAGTATCATATCGCCAATTTAAGCGACCGCTATGACTCCATATCGATCAAACTAGGTATCCAACCCTTCAATAGCGATTTCCGTGGTTTTATTTTTAATGATACCAACCTTGGGGCACGCCTGTTTGGCAATTTGGGTAATAATCGCTACCAGTACAATCTGGCCTTTTTTAATATGCTAGAGAAACAGACGAACAGCGGGCTGAATACCTTCAGCCCGCGAGATCAACGGGTCGTCATTGCCAATTTTTACTGGCAGGATTTTCTCACGCCAGGCTATACCACACAGTTCAATCTCCATTATTTGTATGACGCGGCGACGTTTCGCTTTGACGCCAATAACTTCCTGGTCCGTCCAGATCCCGTTGGGGTGTTCACCCCGCATGAACTGGATGTCGTCTATCTGGGGTGGACGAGCAGTGGACACATTGGCATATTCAACGTGACGCATGCTCTGTATGAAGCGGTCGGTACAGATACGCGTAACCCTCTCGCCGGGCGCCGGGTGACGGTCAATGCGCAGTTTGCCGCGTTGGAGCTGTCGATTGACCGTGATTGGCTGCGCCCCGTCGTTTCATTCACATACGCCTCGGGAGATCGGAATCCTACCAGTGGGAAAGCCCAAGGGTTTGATAGCATCTTCGATAACCCAAATTTTGCTGGTGGAGATTTTAGCTTCTGGAATCGGCAAGGGGTACGGCTCCTCGGCGTAGGGTTGGTACAAGCGAGTAGCTTTTTCCCCGACTTGCGCAGCAGCAAAATTGAAGGGCAGCCGAATTATGTCAACCCTGGTTTGTTCCGCTTGCACGCTGGTCTGGAGGCGGAGGTCACACCCAAATTGCGCGCCCTGCTCAATGGCAGTTATTTACGTTTCATCACGGCACAACCGTTGGAGCACTTCTTGCAGCAGCCCAACATTGGACAGAATATCGGTTTTGACTTCAGTCTCGGGCTGGTCTATCGCCCGCTGCTGAGCAACAACATCATCCTTACTGGTGGTGTAGCGGCGTTCGTCCCAGGCAATGGTTTCCGAGACGCCTTAACGAGCGAAACCCTCTTTCAAGGTTTTCTCAATGCACGCTTCATATACTAGCACGGCGACGCTACGACAGGCGCAGGGCATGGCGCGGAACTCCTCAGGGCTGCGGCGCCTGGCACTTTGCCTGGGATTCATGGCTGTATTGAGCGTGGTGTCAGGTTGCGCACCGTCTCAGCATGCCTCCGAGACAAGTCCTCCACGCCCCAAGGATCAGCTCGCGCTCCTCAGCCAGACGGCCGAGGAAACGAACCGCAAGAGCGCTGGGTGTCTGTCCTGTCATGCGCCCATCGAGACGCCCTCGATGCATACCAATCCTGCTGTACAGGCTGGCTGCGCGGATTGCCACGGTGGCAATGCGAGCGTGTTCGTTCCAGCGGGGGCTGCGCAGGGCTCGGCAGCCTACGAACAGGCCAAGACGCAGGGGCATGTGCAGCCACGCTTCCCAAAGGCGTGGCGCACTTCGGCCAATCCCGAGAATTCTTATACGTTGCTGCTCAAGGAGAGCCCAGAGTTCGTCCGCTTCATCAATCCTGGCGACCTGCGGATTGCGCAGGAAACCTGTGGGCAGTGTCACGCCAAGGAAGTGACGCAGGTGCGGGCGAGTCTCCATACCACCACTGGCGTTTTCTGGACTGCCGCCGCCTATAACAATGGTATATGGCCTTTCAAAACGCCGACCTTTGGGGAAAGCTACAGTCGTGAGGGGGCGCCACAGAAAATCGTCATGAACCCACCCCCAACCGAGGCTGAGAGACGTAAAGGTGTGATACCGTTGCTGTTGCCGCTGCCACGCTGGGAAATTCTCCCGCCAGGAGACGTCTTTCGGGTGTTTGAAGATGGTGGTATGCTGATCTCGCCGCTTTTTACAGATCTTGGGAACCCACAGATTGATGACCTTGGTGGCAAGCCGGATATCAGGCAAAGTACCCGTGGACTCGGTACGGGGCTACGCATCAGTGTGCCGGTGCTGAACCTCCATAAAACACGTCTGAATGATCCGCATTTGTCTTTCCTGGGCACGAACGATCATCCAGGGGATTACCGCTCCAGCGGCTGTACCGCCTGTCATACGATCTATGCCAATGACCGTGATCCATGGAATTCTGGCCCTTATGCGCAGTATGGGAATGATGGCCTCAGTGCGACCAAGGATCCCACGATCCCTAAAAACGAGCCGGGCCATCCCATTCGTCACGAGCTGACGCGATCTATTCCTACCAGTCAGTGCATGGTGTGCCATATGCATCAGCCGAACGTCTTCGTGAATCCGTTTCTGGGATATCAGATGTGGGATTATGAAACGGATGGGGAAGTGATGTGGCCGAAGGAGGCCCGACATCCCACTGATGCAGAGCTGTACAAGAGTCTTGAACACAATCCTGAAGAGGCTGCCGCTCGTGGGCTGTGGTCTGACCGGGCCTTCCTGGCAAAAGTCTGGGAACTGAACCCACAACTCAAGCATACGCAATTTGCGGACTACCACGGCCATGGCTGGAACTTTAAGGCCGTCTTCAAGCGCGACCGTAAGGGCAATTTTCTCGATGCCAATGGCGCGGTTATCCCCTTTGAGTCAATCAATGGGCCGCTCTTGCAACGCGCTGTCCGTGAACCCACCGATCGCCCCGAACAGCGCGCTGGAGTCCCGGTACACCTGAAGGACATCCATCTCGAAAAAGGCATGCACTGTGTTGACTGCCATTTTGACCAGGATGGGCATGGCACTGGCAAGCTGCACGGGGGATATGTCGAGGCTATCGAGATCACGTGTATCGATTGCCATGGTGGGGTGAAACAACGTGCCACGTTACGCACCACAGGGCTTGCTGCTCCAGAGGGTGGTCGTGATCTCACGCAGTTGTACTCTCCTTGGGGACAGAGACGTTTCGTGTGGCGCGAGAGAGACGGGCGCCCCGTGCTCTTACAGCGCTCCACAGTCACCAAAGATCTGGAGTGGGAAGTGGTGCAGGTCATGGATAGTATCGATCCACAATCCAAGCACTACAACGAGAAATCCCGCCTGGCCAAGACTATGCAGAAGGATGGCAAAACCTGGGGCAGTGCGCCAGCCCAACTCAGCGCCCTGGCCCATTCCGAGGAGCGCATGGAATGCTTTACCTGCCACCTCTCCTGGACGACCTCCTGCGCGGGGTGTCACCTGCCAGTGCAGGCGAACTGGAAAAAGACCGTCAACCATTTTGAGGGTGACCTGACGCGGAACTGGACTTCATACAATCCCCAGGGGATTCGGGTTGATCAGTTTATCCTGGGTCTCCACGGCTCGAGCAAAGGGCACAAGATTGCCCCACTGCGCTCAACCAGTGCTTTGGTCCTCAGTTCCAGGAATATTAACCGCGAACGCATTTATATCCAGCAACCACCTCTATCGTCGTCGGGGTATAGTAGTCAGGCGTTCAATCCGCACTTCCCGCACACCGTACGCACAACGGAAACCAAAACGTGTACCGATTGCCACATCTCAGCCCAGAACGATAACAATGGCTGGTTGCAGTCGGTCTTGGGGCAGGGCACCAACTTCGTGACCTTTATTGGGCGGTTTGCCTGGGTTGCTGAGGGTAATGGCGGACTCGAAGCTGTAGCGGTGACGGAAGAGGATGAACCGCAGGCGGTGATTGGCAGTTACCTGCACAAGCTGGCCTATCCTGACAAGTATCAGGAACACAAAGCCAAGCACGAGCAGCTGCAGGTCGCCCATCATCACCATGGCGAAGAGGTGCTACAGGTCCAGCTCCGCGGTGAGTATCTCTATACAGCCAGCGGGCGTGGAGGACTGCGTATCTATGATGTGGCCTCTGTCGACAATAAAGGATTTTCTGAACGTTATGTGACAGCGCCGGTCTCTCCCCTAGGGCAATATACCGTGGTGCCCTCGACGTTTGCCACCGCCGTGGCTTTGCCCACCACGATGCCGGTGGATCCCGCACGCCGTTACCGGAATGCGAGCATGCAGGTTGACCCGCGCCAGCCCTTACCTCCTGAGCAGAATCTTCCCAAGGAATTTCAGGAAAATCAGGAGCAGCGGATGCACGAGATATACCGCTATGCCTTCGTGACTGATAAGGCCGAAGGGCTTATCGTGGTCAATGTCGATACGCTAGCGGATCGTGATCCTAAGAATAACTTCCTGCGGCGTGCTGTGACCTTTAATCCGAATGGACAGCTCAACGGGGCGGTGAATTTGACGATTGCCGGTACGTATGCCTATGTCCTCTGCTCCCGTGGCCTGGTCGTGGTCGATCTCAATGATCCCCTCCAGCCGCAAATCGTCGCAGAAGTAGGCGAACCGTCCCTGCGTAATCCGCGCGCTGTCACCGTCATTTTCCGTTATGCCTTTATTGTCGACGAGGAGGGCATGAAAGTCATCGACGTCACTTTTCCGAATCGCCCCCGGGCTGTCCCGTCGGCGCTGGTACCGATTGCTGAAGCCCATGATATTTATGTGGCCCGCACCTATGCGTACATTGCCGCTGGCAAGCAAGGGTTGGTGATCGTTGACATCGAACGCCCTGAAGCGCCCGTGCTTGATCAGGTCTACGACGCGGATGGGCAGATGAACGATGCCCGCGGCGTGAAAGTGGGCTTCACGAACGCCAGTCTCTTTATCTACGTGGCTGATGGGCGCAATGGTCTGCGAGTGCTGCAACTCACCTCGCCTGAACGCACCCCATGGTATGAGGGTTTTAGCCCTCGTCCCGCACCACAATTGATCGCCACGTATCACACCCATAAGCCAGCCCTGGCAGTCTCGAAAGGTCTCGACCGGGACCGTGCCGTGGATGAAAGCGGTCATCAAGTGAGTGTCTTTGGGCGGGTGGGCGCCCGTCCCTTCAACCTCGAAGAAATGCAGCATCTGTACCTCCGTAATGGCCAAATCTATACCGTTACGGACACCCCGCCAGGTCCCCCTGCTCCTGCCCGCTGAGTCTAGCGGGCAGGTTGGTCCATACCTCCAGATGCAAGCAGCTGTCCAGCAGACCAGTCGTGTGCTGTCTATGGATTATGATATATTTTGCAGAGGGTATCGTACTGTGCTCTTTCGGGATGAGCGGATATGCTGGTGCTGTTGTGCCGCTCCCCGAGGCAGGAGAACGTCTATGTGCAAACCTATTAAGATACTCTTGCTCGTCTTGGTGCTACTTGTGGGGAGTACAGCCTATGCCGACGCACGCTCTGGGCACGGGGGGCGACATGGGGGCTTCCACAGAGAGGGGCATAGTGGGTTCCGCGGTGGCGGCTCTGGCCATCGTCATTTCGTTCCACGCCACAAGTTTGGACACGTTCACCGCTTTTATCCTCATTCTTATGGGGGGATATTCTTCGATGTGTCCCCGCTATGGATCGCCCCCGCCCCCTACATTGGTGTGACGCCGGCCCCCCCACCCCCGCCGGCACCTGTATGGTACTACTGCACAGACCCACCAGGCTACTATCCCACAGTAGCCGAGTGCATGGTGCCCTGGATTCCGGTAGCACCTTCTGGATAGCAGCATAGAGCCTGTAAGGGGCCCCTGCCTTTGGGGGTTCCTTCTGGTTATACGCATCCTGGCGCAGTCATGCGATGCGATTCTGGCCCTCCTACACTCAGTGTACACTCATGCTCGTCGAGATCCCTGGGGCCGTGCATACCTGCAGCGCTGGCGGAGAGAGAACAACAAAGGATGGGGCGGGGTTTGGGTGCACCAGCGACATGCGGTGGCATCTCCGCAGAGAGGGACTGGGCCATGGATATCCGTATTATCACCGAGCATGATGTCGAGGAGTTTATCAGGCTCCGCCTCGAGGCCTTAACACGCGAGCCCTATGCCTTTGCACGTGCGCCAGAGGATGAGCACTCGCGGTCTCCCGAGAGCGTCGCCCCCAGACTCCGCGCTGCGCCGGAGGGCAACTTCGTGGTTGGGGCCTTCGAGGGCAGGCACATGGTCGGCCAAGCCGGGTTCGTCCGGTACGAAGGGCGTAAAGAACGCCACAAAGGGACTATCTGGGGCGTATACGTGACTGCGGCAGCACGGGGCCAAGGGGTGGCGAAGGCCATGCTGACCCAGCTCTTGGATCGGGTACGTGGCTATCCAGGCCTTGAGCAAGTCTCTCTGAGTGTGTCTATCCCACAAGAAGCCGCACGTCGGCTCTATAGCGCTTTGGGTTTCGAGGTGTATGGCTATGAGAAGCATGCGCTCAAAGTCGGTGAGATCTATGTGGATGAAGAGCATAGAGTACTGTGGCTGCAAGAGCCACTCGCAGCGGAAGGGGTGGACCGAGGGTAGAGGGCCTTCTGCCGCAGAGGCGCAGCAGCAGATGGCGG
>Ga0081540_1003420_pt1 | contig 12550 bp, 14 predicted proteins | sample TabmetS2T1R1_FD_71024 | JGI IMG/M metagenome (GOLD analysis project Ga0081540, IMG submission 71024) | Tabebuia heterophylla rhizosphere microbial communities from the University of Puerto Rico - S2T1R1 | ecosystem: Host-associated > Plants > Roots > Rhizosphere ...
TTCGGCCGAGGGCAACAGGATGTCGCGGCTGACGCTCAAGGCCGAACCGATCGAGATCGATCCGGACCGCGCCGTGGCAATCGGCATAATCGTCAACGAACTGGTGATGAACGCCGTCAAATACGCCTATCCCGACGGCGCAGGTCCCATCCACGTCGAACTCAAGCCCGAGGGCGAAGACATCGTGGTCGCGATTACGGACGACGGCGTCGGTCTCAACGCCAAGGCCGACCCGCGCTCCACCGGCATGGGGCAACGCATCGTGAGCGCAATGGCCGCCAAGCTCGACGCCAGTGCCGAGCGCGATCCCGATCATCAGGGCACCAGGATCGTGCTTCGCTTCCGCCGCGCACCGGCGGCGGCGGCTAAGCCGACCAATGCCGCGGCGGGTTAGAACTGATCTACGTTCAAGGTTCGCCGTGAATGTGTGAGCGGTGTTGGAAGTCGCAATCGCGGCCTGATATTGCTTGATCCGGTCAATCGCATTCGGATCAATCATCACCCGCCATGCCCTTCTACCAGCTCAACGAAGACGATCTTCGCCCCGATGATGATTTCGATCCCGCGGAAGTGCCCCGCGTCATCGCTGCCGTCGGGTTCGACATGTTCACCAAGGGCGTGGAGATGCCCGTTCACGAGCATCGGAAGGCCCAGCTTATCCTGACCTTGCGTGGCGTCGTCAGGTGCGTAGCCGGCAACAGCGTCTGGATCGTGCCGCCGCGCTGTGCGGTGTGGATTCCCGGCAATGTCCCCCACAGCGTGACCGCCGCCGGAAATGTCGAGGTATATTGCCTGTTCGTCGAACCGGATGTGGCGCCGGCGCTGCCCAGGCAATGCTGCACGCTGTCGATCTCGCCGCTGCTGGAGCGTCTGCTGCTGCACGCCACCCGGATGCCGGTCCTGTACGATGTCGGCGGCGCCGACGGCCGGCTCGCCACGGTGCTGCTCGACCAATTGTCGCTGGCACCCGTCGAGAAGCTGAACTTCCCGATGCCGGTCGACGCCAGGCTGCGCAAGATCGCCGTCGCGATGATCGCCGATCCCTCCGACCGCGCGACGATAGACGACTGGGGCCGGCGCATGGCTGTCGCCCCGCGAACCCTGACCCGCGCCCTGAAACGCGAGACCGGCATGAGCTTCGGCCGCTGGCGCCAGCAGCTCCACATCCTCATTGCGCTACAGCGTCTCGACCAAGGGGCGTCGGTCCAGACCGTGGCGCTCGATCTCGGCTATGAGGGCGCGAGCGCCTTCGTCACCATGTTCCGCAAGGCCCTGGGCAAGCCGCCCGCACGGTATCTGGCGGAACGCCGCATCGCTGCGTGATCTCCGTCCGCCTTCGGACAAACCCCTTCGCGGGTACTGACCAGAAATCGCAACATATTGTCTGGTTTGCGGAATGCGGTCAGACGGGCGATTTCGTAGCGTGGCTCTGACGCTGACACCCTGGGTGCGGGTGGACTCATTCCAAGGAGCCCGAAACGTGAATTCACTCAGCAGCGGCCTGGTCGCGGAGGTTCTCGAACGCCTTCATCAGGAAGCCGAAGCGGCCGATGCGCCGCTGATGCAATCTTATGCGAGCGAGATGACCAATGTCGAACAGGCGATGAGACAGGTTGTCGAAGCTGAGACCAAGGATCTGACGGGGCTGTATCACGGTTACGCCGATAATTTCCTCAGCGTCTCCCCGGAGTTTGGGCGTTTTCTCTACATGTGCGCCCGAAGCTGCAAGGCCAGGCGCATCGTCGAGTTCGGCTCTTCGATGGGAATTTCCGCCATCTATATGGCGGCGGCGTTGCGCGACATGGGTGGCGGCCGCCTGATCGGCACCGATCTCGAGCCCAGCAAGACCGAGCGGGCGCGTGTGAACGTGACGGCCGCGGGGCTCGGCGATCTTGTCGAGTTTCGGGCCGGCGATGCGCGGGAGACCCTCAAATCCGACGTGGGCGGTGACATCGACATGGTGATGCTCGACGGCGCCTTCACCCTCTACCTTCCCATTCTCAAGCTATTGGAACCCCATCTGAAAGCGGGTGCGATCATCATTGGCGAGAATGCGTTCGCGCAAGCCGGCGGCTACATCGATTACGTCCGCGATCATCAGAACGGTTATCTCTCATTGCCGCTGTCGTTCGATCCGGGGCGCGGCAACGAACTCACCGTCAAGACGACGTGATCCGCGCCGCAGCGCCATCGAAATTTTCGGTGAAAGGAGCGAACTTTTGAGCCAACTCGCTGACGACCCGCAAAATTCTGCGCCGCCGCTCGCCCAGCCGGGCCGAGTCACGCGGACGTTGCTGCGATGGCTGATGCGTCCCGCGCGCGTTGCCGCAGTCGAGACGCTCTCGCCGCGCTTTCGGCTGGCCGACCTGGAAGGCGAAGCGCTCAGGAATGTCGCCTGGACGGCTGGCCAAAAGGTGCAGGTAGCGATGGGCTCGGGCCTTAGCGCGCGAACCTACACGCCGATGTCGTGGGACGCCGACAGCGGCAGGACACGAGTGCTCACCTTCGCGCATGGCGACGGTCCCGGCAGCCGATGGGCAAGCGGCCTGCGCGAAGACGACACCTGCCAGTTCTTCGGTCCGCGCCGCTCGCTCGATCTATCCGGCCTTGAATCGCGGGTGGTCCTGTTCGGCGATGAAACCTCGTTCGGCTTGGCGGCGGCACTCCGCGATTGCCCGCAGGTTGACGGTGCAATCCATGTGTTCGAGGCCTCGGATGTCGCGGAGTCGCGACCGGTGCTGGAGGCGATCGGCCTCGGCGAGGCGACGTTGATCGAGCGCAGCGCCGACGACGCCCATCTCGCCGCGGCCGAAGCCGAAATGTTGCGCCTCGCCGCAAGTGGCGCGCATTTCGTTCTTACAGGCAAGGCATCGTCGATCCAGCGCATTAGCCGGGCCCTGAAAGCAGTCGGCGTCTTATCATCGCAGGTAAAGGCCAAGGCCTACTGGGCGCAGGGCAAGGTCGGGTTGGACTAGGTTTGATTGACATTCAACGCAGCCAGATCATGGCGGCGATGGTCGCGCGCAACGCATCTAATCCCGCGGCGTCGCCGCCTCGATGGCGCGGGCTGCCGCGACGAGAACGTCCGCCACCTCAATCGCACGACGCGGACTTAACCTGCTTCGGATCGCGGAGAGCGTGATTGCGGCGGCGGGCTGGCCGTCCGGCGTCCGTATCCAGGCCGAAAGCGACTTCGTTCCCTGCACGAGGCCGACATCACGCAGATTGTAGCCCCTGCGCCGCGCGAGCTGGACCTGTCCGAGCACCGTCGGCGTATCGGTCCGGTAGGCGCCAAATCGCGTTTCGTTGGCAAGCACGATCTTGCGCGCCTCCGCAGCAGGCATGGCGGCCAATATCGCGACCCCGGCGCTGCTGACGCCGAGCGGACGCCGCACACCGACCTCAATAGACAACACCTGAATCGGATAGCTGCCGATGCGGCGCGCCACGCACAACGTATCGAGCCCGGTGCGTACCGTGAGAAAAATGGTATCGCCGAGTTGCGCCGACGCGGCAGCCAGATGCGGTTCCGCCGCAATCAATAGCGGCGAGCGCGACGGACGCGCGAGCGCCAGTTCCGGCACCTGGCGGCCGACAACGTAATTGCCTGTCCGCTCGCTGCGCTCGACAATTCCCTCCTCGATCAGCACATGCACGATGCGATGCACCGTGGGGCGCGCAAGCGAGGTCGCCTGCACCACTTCCGCGAGAGGCACGCCTCTTTCTCCACCGATCGCGAGCGTACGCAGCACCTCCACTGCGCGGCGGATCGCTTGTCCGCCCTGAAGCGGCCCGCTCCCGCGCGCCCTTAACCGACCGTTTGTCATACGCGCTGTCCGCTGTCCACAATGTGGACATAAACACCACAATTTGGTCGACAGTGGAAGGGGCGCGCGCAAGATCGCGGCGCGGAACAATACATGCGCATGCCGCTGGGACGGGGCTCGCGCAACAACAAAAGTAGCGACGGATGTGTCGCTTTTCGGGAGAATGCGATGAAATTTTTCGCGATCGCAGGCGTCGCCTTATCGGTACTGTCGGCGGCAGCCTTGAGCACACCGGCCGAGGCCCAGCAATGGCCGGCGCGGCAGGTGCGCCTGATCGTGCCCTATCCGGCCGGCGGCAATGTCGACAGCGCCGCGCGCGTCATCGCCGACAAGCTCCAGGCCAAGCTCGGCCAGCCGTTCATCGTCGAAAACAAGGCCGGCGCCGGCGGCCTGATCGCCGGCGAGGCGTTTGCGAAAATGCAGCCCGATGGCTACGCGCTGTTCGTCGGCGCCAACGGCCCGGTGCTGTTCGCGCCCGAGATCGCCAAGCGCGAGGCCTACAACTGGAAGCGGGATTTCGTCCCGATCACCTCGATCACGATGACGCCGCTGGTGCTCGAAGTGCATCCGTCGCTGCAGGCCAAGGATCTCAAGGAATTCATCGAGCTTGCCCGCCGCGATCCCGGCAAGCTGACGATGGCCTCGCCCGGCCAGGGCACTACCAACCATCTGCTCAGCGAACTGATGCAGTCGACGCTCGGCCTGGAATGGCTGACGGTGCACTACCGCGGCAACGCGCCTGCGCTCAACGACCTGATCGGCGGCCAGGTTCAATTTGCGCTGGACCAGATCTCGGTCGGATTGCCTTCCATCAAGAGCGGCATGCTGCGCCCGCTCGCCGTCACCGGCAACCACCGCGCCTCCTGGCTGCCGGATGTCCCGACGTTCACCGAGCTCGGCTACAAGGAATTTGACGGCCAGACCTTCACCGGCCTGTTCGCGCCCGCGCGCACGCCGCCCGAGATCGTCACCAAGCTGCACGAAACGCTCGCGGAGATCCTGAAGGATCCCGCCATCGTCGAGAAGTTCAACGCGCTCGGCGCCGAGGCGGTATCGATGACGCCGGCGGAGTTCACGGGCTACCTCGAACGCGAGGACGCCAAGTGGATTCCGGTCGTGCGCAAGGCGAACATCAAGGCTGACTGAAGGCCATCAGATGCGGATTGATCCTGCATATCTCGACGCAGAGACCGCCTACCGGCTGATCACCGGCGTCGTGGTGCCCCGCCCGATCGCCTGGGTGACCAGCCTGTCGAGCGGCGGGGTGCTCAACCTCGCTCCGTTCTCTGCCTTTACGTTCGTCTCCCCGAAGCCGCCGATGCTGGCCATCAGCGTCGGCCGCAAGGGCGGGATCTACAAGGATACCGCCCAGAACATCCTCAACAACGAGGAGTATGTCGTTCACATCGCCAACTCGAACCTGATGAATGCGGTGCACGAGAGCTCCACCGAGCATCCGTCCGATGTCAGCGAGGTCGAGGAATTGCGGCTTGCGACGCTGCCGGGAGAACGCATCAAGGTGGCCCGTCTCGCCGCAGCGCCGATCGCGATGGAATGCCGTTTCCGGCAATGCCTCGAATTCGGCGAGACCCGCAGCCGGCTGATCGTCGGCGAAGTGCTGGTCTTCCACATCAAGGACGGGCTGCTGAACAACGGCAAAATCGAAACCGAGGCGCTCGACCCGATCGCCCGCATTGCCGGTCCGCGCTACGCCAAGCTCGGCGAGATCGTCACCCTGAAGCCCGTATTCCAGACTTCGAAATCCGAATCCTGAAGCGCGGCCGATCGACATAACGTCCGCTGCTCGGACACGGCAGCGATCCGGAGAATATCGCATGCATCTTCTGAGTTTTCTCGTAAACGGTGAACCCCACTTCGGCGCGGCCGTTGCCGGCGGTGTGGTCGATCTCACCCAGCGGCTCGGACCTAAATGCCCTGACCTTCGGACCCTGATCGCCAAGGACGGCCTGGAAGTCGCACGGCAGATGATCGCCGGCCTCAAGCCGAGCCATGCGCTCGACGAGCTTGTGCTGCTGCCGCCGATCCCCAACCCGGAAAAGCTGTGGTGCATCGGCGTCAACTACAAAGACCGCAACGCTGAGTACAAGGACAATTCGGACCTGCCGAAATATCCGAGCCTGTTCGTCCGCAACCCCTCTTCCGTCGTCGGCTCCGGTCAGCCGATCGAGAAGCCGAAGATCTCCGAACAGCTCGACTATGAGGGCGAGCTCGTGATCGTGATCGGCAAGGAAGGACGGCACATTCCCCGCGAGCGCGCCTGGGAGCACATCTTCGGCATGACGCTGTGCAACGAGGGCAGCGTCCGCGACTGGCTGCACCACGGCAAGTTCAACGTTACGCAAGGCAAGAATTTCGATCGCTCGGGCAGCATCGGGCCGTGGATCGTCACGTCGGACGAATGCGATCCGCGCGGGCCTCATGACATTATTACCCGCGTCAATGGCGAGGTACGCCAGAACGATTCCACCGAGCGGCTGATGTTCCCGTTCGATTTCCTGATCGCCTATCTCTCCACCTTTGCCACCCTGAAGCCCGGCGACATGATCGCGACCGGCACCCCGACCGGGGCCGGCGCCCGGTTCACGCCGCCGCGCTGGCTCAAGCCAGGCGATGTCGTCGAGGTGGAATCCGCCGGGATCGGCATCCTCCGTAATACCGTGGCGGAGGAGCAGTAGCCGATGCTCGATCAACAGACCGTCCAACGGCTGGCGCAGCGCCTGGATGACGCCGAACGCAGCAAGTCGTTGATACCAGCGTTCACGCGCGAATATCCTGATCTCACGATCGAGGACGCCTACGCCATTCAACGCGCCTGGACCAAGCTGCAGCTCTCCCGCGGCCGCATCGTCAAGGGGCACAAGATCGGCCTGACCTCGAAAGCGATGCAGAACGCCGTCGGCATTTCAGAGCCGGATTACGGCGTGCTGTTCGCGGACATGTTCTGTCCGGATGCATCGCCGATCCCGTTCGACCGTTTCCGCGCGCCCCGTATCGAGGTCGAATTGGCTTTCGTGCTGAAGACGCCGTTGGAAGGCACCGACTGCACGCTGTTCGACGTGCTCAACGCCACCGATTACGTCACGCCGGCGCTCGAAATCCTGGAGACGCGGATGCATCGCGTCGATCCCGAAACCAAGGCGCCGCGCAAGGTGATGGACACGATCTCCGATAACGCCGCGAATGCCGCGCTGGTTGTCGGTGGTCGCCCTATCCGCCCGCTCGATTTTGATCTGCGCTGGATCGGCGCGCTGTTGTTTCGCAACGGCCAGATCGAGGAGACCGGCATCGCCGCCGGCGTTCTCAACCATCCCGCCAACGGCGTGGCCTGGCTCGCCGACCGGCTGGCCGCCCAGGGCGAGTATCTTGAAGCCGGTGAAGTGGTTCTGGCCGGATCGTTTACCCGGCCGGTCGACATCATCAAGGGCGACACGTTTCACGCCGATTACGGCCAGTTCGGATCGGTGTCCTGCCAGTTCGTCTGAACAAGAAAGCGTCCCAGGGAGAGCAGCGATGACAAGGCGCAAGAGCATTCATATCGGCGAATTCAAGCACGCCAATCCCATCCCGAACGCCTGCCGCATCGGCAATCTCCTGATGTCCGGCGTCATTCTCGGCCGCGATCCCGCGACCGGCAAGATGCCGGAAAAGATCGAAGACCAGTGCGCCAATATGTTCGGCCACATGAAGGCGATCGTGGAAGCCGGCGGCGGCACCACCGACGACATCATCAAGATGACGGTGTGGCTGCAGGATCGCACGCAGCGCGCGCCGGTAAACGTCGAATGGCTAAAAATGTTTCCCGATGAGCATTCACGCCCTGCCCGCCATGCGCTGCAGATGGACATGGAAAACGGCGCGCTCGTGCAATGCGATTTCACCGCCGTGATCCGCTGATCGCGACCAGATAAGGAACCCGAGATGCCGACCTATCTTCCGTTCGATCCGAACCCGCGCCGCCCTTCAAAACTGCCGCCGCCGAAGAGCATCGACAGCCAGTTTCATGTGCTGGGACCGCTGGAGAAATATCCGGTGCGGCCGGGCGCCGCCTACCAGATGCCGACCGCGACCTGGAAGGCCGCGTTGCGCGTCCACAAGGCGCTCGGCATCGAGCGCGGCATCATCGTGCAGACCACCACCTATGGTGCCGATCATGCCGTGGTGCTCGATGGCTTAGCTGCGATGGGGCCGAACTATCGCGGCTGCGCCAACGCCTTGGTGTTTGCGGAAGCCGATGATGCCTATTTGGCAAAACTGCACGACGCCGGCGTGCGCGGCGCGCGCTTCAGCTTCCGGCAGGAACTTGGCGCGGTGCTCTCGGACAAGGATTTTGCGCGCGCCATTGCCAGAATTCGCGAGCTCGGCTGGTACGCAAAAATCCAGCCGGAGAAGGACGGCATCGTCTCCAGTGTCGCCAAATACGAAAACCTCGATGTGCCCGTCCTGATCGACCACATGGCCCGCCCTGACCCGGCCGGCGGCAAAGAAGACCCGAACCTGCAAAAAATGCTGGAGCTTCTGTCGAAGGGCAATTTCTGGGTGATGCTGTCGCTCGGCGAGAAGACCTCGAAGAAGGGCCCGCCGTGGGATGACGTCATCCCGATCGCGCGCGCCTATATCGAGACGGCGCCGGACCGCTGCGTCTGGGCAAGCGACTGGCCGCACCCAGTTTCGGTGGTGCAGCCGCCGAACGACGCCGATCTGCTCGAGCTGCTCTATCGCTACGTATCCGACGACGCGGAATTGAAGAGAATCCTGGTCTCCAATCCGGCCAAGCTGTTCGGCTTCGAGGACTAGGCCGCTAGCGCCTAGCGCAGGGCGACCGTCACGAAGGAAACGACGACGGGCAGCGTCACTGCCGCCAGTGTCGTGCCGAGCGCGACGGCGCCCGAGACGGCTTCGGTGAGCCGTCCGTACTGAGCCGAGAAGATGTAGGCATTGGCGCCGGTCGGCATCGCGGCAAACAGAACCACCACAGCCGCGGAGATCGGCGGCAGGGCCAGAACGTAGAACGCGAGGACGGCGGCAATTGCCGGCATCGCCACGAGCTTGAGCGCGCACATCAGCGCCATGCCGAGCGCCTGCCCCTTGATCCTGAAGCCGAACAGGTTGATGCCGAGCGCGATCAAGGCCGTCGGCGAGCCCGCCTGCGCCAGCAGTTCCAGCGTCTTGTCCGCAACGGGATGCAATCCCAGGCCGGTGAAGCGCCAGAGAAAGCCGAAGCCGAGCGCGAGCATGATCGGATTGCGCGCGATCTCCTGAACGGCCCGGACCACCAGGAGCGGTACGCTCTCCGAAGACTTGCGCTCCGCCCACGCCATCTGCAGCGTGCCGCAGAGCCAAAGCAGCGGCGTGTTGACCGACAGGATCAAGGCCATCGAGCCGGCGGCCTGACTTCCGAGCGCCGACAATGTCAGGGGAAGACCGAGCATCACGATGTTGCCGTAGATCGAGCCGATCGCGAGCACCACACCGTCCGTCCGCGATTGCCGAAGCAAAGACGAGGCCAAGAGCGCGGCAATCCATGTCATCGCCGTCGCCCCGTAATAGGCGCCCCATATCGAGAAGGCGTTGACCGCAGGAAATTCCGCGACGACCACGATCCGGAACAACAGCGCCGGAATGGCGATGCTGAAGGCGAACTCGGCAATGCCCTTATGCGCCGTCGCGGAGATGAAACGCAGCGCCACCGCCGCATAGCCGGCGGCGATCAGGGCAAACACCGGCACGACGATCAGCACCGCGCTCATGTTGCGATCAGACCACCTTCAGCCAGGGCAGCACGATCAGGAGCAGGCCGGCAAAGTAGAGCACGCCAAAGATCAGGCCGAACTTCCAGAAATCGCCCTTCCCGATATAGCCGCTGCCGTAATACATCGGCGCCGGCCCGGTCGCATACGGCGAGATCACGCCCATCAGGCCCAGCGAATAGACGCACAGCAGCGTCAACGTTGGAATCGGCAATCCGGGAATGCTGTGGCCGACCGCAAGCACCACCGGCAACACCGCGGCGGCGTGGGAGGTGATGCTGGAAAAGAAATAATGGACCCAGAAGAAGAACGAGACCAGCAGGATCAGTCCCACCGTCGGCCCCAGGCCCGCCAGTTCCTTGGCATAGCCTTCGGTCACCCATTTGATGAAGCCGATTTCGTTAAGGCCCGAGGACAGCGTCAAGAGTGAGGTGAAGTAGAAGAACACTTCCCACGCGCTCTTTTCACGCACGATGTCCTCGAACTCGATCACGCCGGTCAGCAGCATCAGCGAGATCACGACAAAGACCACCATGGTCGGGTTGATGAAGTTCGATCCCAGCAATGGCAGGCTGATGGTCGGATTGGCGCCGCAGATCCACAGGAACATCGCCAGCAGAACGAGGGCGGCCATGATCCATTCGTTGCGCGACAATGGCCCCATCGCCGCGAGCTCGGCCGAACTCCATTGGACGATTTCGGGACTTTCCTTCACCTCCGGCCGGCAGACGACGTAGCTGAGCAGCGGCACCAGGATCAGCAGGAGGATGCCGAGCGGCGCGAAGCCGATGAACCATTGCGACCAACTGACTTCGACGCCTGAGATCTTCTTGGCGATGGAAAGCGCGGCCGCATTCGGCGCCAGCGCGGTCAGGAACAATGAGCTCGTTACCGCTGTCGTCGCGAACGCCGTCCACATCACATAGGTGCCGATCTTGCCGGCGGTCGGGCCCGGTTCCGAACCATAGATGCGCGGGATGTTGCTGACGATCGGATAGATGGTGCCGCCGCTGCGCGCGGTGTTCGACGGCGTCGCCGGCGCCAGCACGAGATCGGAGAAGGCCACCGCATAGCCGAGCCCGATGGTTCGGCGGCCGAGACTGTGCACCAGCAGCAGCGCGAGCCGGCGGCCGAGCCCGCTCTTGCGATAGCCGATCGAGAACACGAAGGCGCCGACGATCAGCCACACCGTGCTTTCGGAAAAGCCGCCCAGCATCCAGCGCAGCGCCTTGTTGGGATCGTGCTCGACATATCCCGAGATGCCCGCGAACGTCAGGCCGATGATGCCGACGGCGCCGACCGGCATCGATTCCAGGATCAGCCCGGCGATCACGGCGGCAAAGATCGCAAAATAATGCCATTGATCGGCGTTGAGGCCGGCCGGAACCGGCACGAGATAGAGCGCCAGCCAGATCAATAGCGGCGCAACAGTCTTCCAGGTGATTTTCACGCGTCCCTCTTTTCCTCCCGGCTGGCCGCTATTCGGCCACCGCCGTTTTTTCCGGAAGCGTAGCATAGGGCCGCGCCGTCCTGCTATTCTCCCGCGCATGACCTCGCGCGAGTCAGCCGCCTCCGAAATCACGCCCGAAGTGCTGCTGCGGGCCTATGCCTGCGGCATCTTCCCGATGGCCGAGAGTGCCGGTGACCCGACGCTGTTCTGGGTCGAGCCGGAAATACGCGGGGTGATCCCGCTGGATGGCTTCCGCATCGCCTCGCGGCTCGCCCGCACCGTGCGCTCGGACGCTTTCAGCGTTACCGTCGACACCGCCTTCAAGGCGGTCATCGCGGGTTGCGCGGCGCCGCAGCCGGGCCGCGACGACACCTGGATCAACAAGCGCATCCGCGATCTCTATCTCGGGCTCTTCGAGCTCGGGCACTGCCACAGCGTCGAGGTCTGGCAGGACGGCGAGCTCGTCGGCGGTCTCTACGGCGTCAGCCTCGGGCGCGCCTTCTTCGGCGAGAGCATGTTTCATCGCGCCCGCGACGCTTCCAAAGTGGCGCTGGTGCATCTGGTGGCACGGTTGATCGCAGGCGGCTTCGAGCTGCTCGACACCCAATATGTCACCGAACATCTGCGCAGCTTCGGCGCGGTGGAAATTTCGAGGCGCCGCTATCGCGCCTTGCTCGACAAGGCGATTGTGGGGGAACCTGCGGAGTTTATGCGGCTGCAGCGCGCCGTCAGCGGCGAGGACGCGCTCGCGATTATTGCAAAGCGCTGACCGTGTAGCCCGGATGGAGCGCAGCGCAATCCGGGAATCGGTCCTACCTTGGAAAGCGGCCCCGGATTTCGCTTCGCTCCATCCGGGCTACGTTCTTTGCGCTTAATTCCCGAACAATCCGCCGAACAGTCCACCTGGCCGCTGCTGCGGCGGAGGCGGTGGTGGCGGCGCCTGTTGCGGCTGCTGCTGGAATTGCGGCTGCGGCGGCTGTCCCGGCGGGCGCGGGGCCGCCTGCTTCGGCTGCGGTGGACGCTTCGCGGCTGCCGGTGGCGCGGCCGGCTTCGGCAGATCGGGTTGCGCGCTGACGATCGTCTGGTCGGGTCCCTTACAGTCGGTCAGCCAGATGTCGTACACCGGATGCTCGACGCCGTGCAGGCCGGGGCTCGCTGCATACATCCAGCCCGAGAAGATCCGCTTCACCTCGCCCTGCAGCGTGATCTCGTCGACCTCGACAAAGGCATCGGTGTTGGCGGCTTCCGTCGACGGCCGCGTATAGCAGGCGCTGGTCTTCACGCGCAGCGCGCCGAACTGCACGGTCTCGCCGATGTCCTCGTCGAAATTGATGATGCGGCCGGTGATCTTGTCGAGTCCGGAGAAGCTCGCCTTCTTGTTGGTGATCTTGGTGGCCGGCGGCTCGGACACGACCTCGTCGCCCGGCTGCAGCGTCGCCGGCGTATTTGGCACTCCCTTGGCCGGGGGCTGGCGCTGGCCCGGCGGCACGTTGGCGACGCCTGGC
>Ga0081540_1003421_pt1 | contig 12548 bp, 13 predicted proteins | sample TabmetS2T1R1_FD_71024 | JGI IMG/M metagenome (GOLD analysis project Ga0081540, IMG submission 71024) | Tabebuia heterophylla rhizosphere microbial communities from the University of Puerto Rico - S2T1R1 | ecosystem: Host-associated > Plants > Roots > Rhizosphere ...
AGAGTTTTGGCAGCCATTTCCGCCGCTGCGCGTCATTGCCGAAGGCATCGATCATCCACGACGCCATGTTGTGGATGGAGATGAAGGCCGACACCGTCGGGCAGCCCTGCGCCAGCGCCTCGAAGATCAGCGCAGCGTCGAACCGCGTCATGGCGGAGCCGCCGACATCGTCGCGGATATAGACGCCGCCGATGCCGAGGCTTGCCGCCTCGCGCATCACGTCGACAGGAAAATGCTTCTCCTCATCCCAGCGGATCGCATGCGGTGCGATCTTTTCCGCGGCGAATTCCCGCGCCATCTCGCGAACCGCAATCTGGTCCTCATTGAGAGCGAATTGCATTCCGGGGCTGCTCATTTTGTCGTCATTGCGAGGAGCCAACGGGTCCGCGCAAAGCGCGGCCCGATGATAAACTCCGCCGACGAAGCAATCCAGCTTTGGGCAAGGCAAGCTGGATTGCTTCGCTGCGCTCGCAATGGCGGTGCTTGGGAACTACGTTTAGTTCATGGTCGGGATCGAGAACTCCGCGCCCTCCTTCACACCGGACGGCCAGCGCGAGGTGATGGTTTTTGTCTTGGTGTAGAAGCGCACCGAATCCGGACCATGTTGGTTAAGGTCGCCAAAGCCCGACTTCTTCCAGCCGCCAAATGTGTAATACGCAATCGGCACCGGGATCGGCACGTTGATGCCGACCATGCCGACATTGACGCGCGCCGCGAAGTCGCGCGCAGCATCGCCATCGCGGGTGAAGATCGCAACGCCATTGCCGTAGTCATGGTCGGACGGCAGCGCGAGCGCCTCCTTGTAGTCGTGGGCGCGTACCACCGAGAGCACGGGACCAAAGATCTCTTCCTTGTAGATGCGCATGTCCTTGGTGACGTTGTCGAACAGACAGCCACCCATGTAGAAACCCTTTTCATAGCCCTGCATCTTGAAGCCGCGGCCGTCGACGGCAAGCGTCGCGCCTTCCTTGAGGCCGATCTCGACGTATTTTTTGACGCGATCGAGTGCCTCGCGGGTCACCAGTGGACCGTAGTCGGCGGACGGATCAATCGAGGTGCCGATCTTCAGGGATTCGACGCGCGGGATCAGCTTTTCCATCAGCCGGTCAGCGGTGGTCTTGCCGACGGGAACCGCGACCGAGATCGCCATGCAACGTTCTCCGGCCGAGCCGTAGCCCGCGCCGATCAACGCATCGACCGTCTGGTCCATGTCAGCATCGGGCATGACGACGGCGTGATTTTTGGCGCCACCGAAGCACTGCGCACGCTTGCCGGTAGAGGCGGCACGCTCATAGATGTATTGCGCGATCGGCGAGGAGCCGACGAAGCCGACGGCCTTGATATCAGGGTCGTCGAGGATCGCGTCGACCGCTTCCTTGTCGCCGTTGACGACATTGAGGATGCCCGGCGGCAGGCCCGCCTCGATCATCAGCTTCGCCAGCTCGATGGGCACGCCCGGATCGCGCTCCGACGGTTTCAGGATGAACGCATTGCCGCAGGCAATCGCCGGCGCGAATTTCCACATCGGAATCATCGCCGGAAAGTTGAACGGCGTGATCCCGGCGACGACGCCGAGCGGCTGGCGCATCGAATAGATATCGATGCCGGGCCCCGCGCCTTCGGTGTACTCGCCCTTCATCAGGTGCGGAATGCCGCAGGCGAACTCGACGACTTCAAGGCCGCGCTGGATGTCGCCCTTGGCGTCGGGGACGGTCTTGCCGTGCTCGCGTGCCAAGAGCTCGGCGAGCTTGTCATAGTCGCGCTGGGCGAGCTCGAGAAATTTCATCATCACGCGGGCGCGGCGCTGCGGATTGGTCGCGGCCCATTCCGGCTGCGCGGCGCGCGCGTTCTCGACCGCCGCCCTCACCTCCGCTTTCGAGGCCAGCGCCACCTTGGCCTGCACGTCGCCGGTCATCGGCTCGAACACGTCGGCCGTCCGCCCGGACGTGCCGTTTACTTCCTTGCCGCCGATGAAATGTCCGATTGAGCGCATCAAAACCTCCCTTCGCCCGTCCGGATCGCATCGATCCGCTGCTGGGTCGCTTTACAAACCCTTTTGACCTGCATTTTATAGGATTCAAGTCCGAGATATTGCACCTTAGATGTGCGGAAATGCTGGATCAAGGCGGCGCGATCGACTGGGATGATTTCCGCTTCGTACTGGCCATCGTACGCGGCGGATCGGTGTCGGCTGCCGCCCGGCAGCTCGGCGTCGATCATGCCACGGTGATCCGCCGTGTCGACCGGCTGGAACATACGCTTTCCGCGAAATTGTTCGACCGCCGCAAGAGCGGCTACCTCCTCACCGAGGCCGGCCAGCGCGTTGCCGACAGCGCGGAGGCGATGGAGTCGACCATCGTCGCCAACCAGGAGGCGGTCGGCGGCTCCCGCGCGCATCTGACCGGCACCGTGCGCATCGGCGCGCCCGACGGTTTCGGCAGCCACTTCCTCGCCTCGCGGCTGGTCGCCTTCGGCGAGCGGTACCCCGATCTCGATCTGCAACTGGTCGCCACCGCGCGGCTGTTCAGCCTGTCCAAGCGCGAGGCCGACATCGCGATCAGCCTGACCATGCCGAAGGAAGGCCGCATCGTCGGGAGAAAACTGCTCGACTACAGCCTCGGCCTTTATGCCGCGCCCGCCTATCTCTCACGCGCGCCCAAAATTGAAGATCGCGCCGACCTCGCCGCCCACCGCTTCGTCGGCTACATCGAGGAACTGCTGTTCACGCCGGAGCTCGACTACCTGCCGCAGGTCTCGCCAAAAATCTCCGCCAAATTCCGCAGCGCCAACCTGATCGCGCAGCTCAATGCGACGATCTCAGGCTTCGGGATTGCCGTGCTGCCGCACTTCATGGCGACGGCGCACCCCGAACTGCAGCCGGTGTTGCCCGATGAAGTCACGATCGAGCGCACCTTCTGGATGCTGATGCACGCCGACAGCAAGGACCTCGCCCGCATCCGCGCGGTCGCCGACTACATTCATGAGACCGTGGAGCGCGAGCGGGCGCTGTTCAACCGGGCTTGAGTTAGAAAGGTTGCCTGTTGGTGAACTGGATCACTTGTGGTTGCCGGGAAATGTGATCTCATTGCAGCGAGTTCTTATACTTCCAGACTGCTTTTCGACCATTCGCCGATGAATATCTTGTGACGTCTAAATTCTGGGCTGGACCTAAATCTCTAGTTGAATAACACTTGAGAGGCAAACTCGCCCACGTTGGTTCCGACAGCTCTGCTGGTTCCAAGGAGGAGAGAGTGGCGCAACGCATCGGTATTGCTCTGCAAGGCGGTGGTGCTCACGGCGCATTCACATGGGGCGTGCTTGATCGATTGCTGGATGAGGTCAAGGCCGGCCGGTTTGAAATCGCAGCAGTTAGCGGAACCAGCGCCGGCGCCCTAAATGCTGCGGCCTTGACGTTGGGCCTTTTGGACAATCCGGACCACGCCCGCGATCAGCTCCACGCGCTGTGGCGGCATACTGCCGATCGCGCGCAATTGATCAACCCGCTGGTGACGGCATCCAGCCTCATGGCCATCGAAAAGCGGGAAGCGTGGAACATCGACGACACGCCGTTGGCCGCTGCGCTCGAAATGATGGCGCTGCGCGTCTCTCCTTATGATTGGGGACCTTTCTACCGCAATCCACTCGCGCCGGTTATCGAGAGCGCTTTTCCAGGGCTCGATCGGCTGAAGGGCGCAGGCGGGCCGCAACTTTTCATTTGCACGACCCGTATCCGGGACAACAGGCGCGAGGTGTTCAGTCGGCCGCATGTCGACCGGGATGTCCTCCTTGCTTCCGCCTGCAAACCGACCGATTTCCAGGCGATCGAAATCGAAGGGGAGCGCTATTGGGATGGCGGTTACATGGGAAATCCCGCGCTCGAGCCGCTGTTCAACACGACCGACGCATCAGCGGTCGACGACATCGTGCTAGTCCAAGTCAATCCGCTGCAACGCTCGGACGGTTGGCCGATCACGGCCACCGCAATCGCAGACCGTCTCAACCAGGTCACGTTCAATGCTTCCCTCGTTCTTGAAGTAATTGCGATCCATACGGTCAACAAGCTCCTGGCGCAAAGCCCGCCGGATGCGGAATGCCATCGCAACTACCGGCCGATCCGACTGCATGCCATCGCGAACGAACCGTTTATGCAGACGCTCGGCGTCATGTCCAAGTTCAATCCCTATTGGCCATTCCTGAAGCGGCTGTTCGATATCGGACGAGTGACTGCCGATCGCTGGCTAGGCGAGCACGGTGACAAGATCGGTCGGCAGTCAAGCTGGGACATCGAAGATGTCGTCAAGCCTAAGCTTCGCATCCAGGGGGAGTCGAAGGTTGCGTCCGCCTCGCCCGCACCCCAACCCGAAGCAGCATTGCACGACGAAAGTCATGGAGAAGTCAGGCCGCGGCAGTATCCAAAGATCGCTTGATAACAGGAGGCACCGGGCTCGTTGGCCCCCGTCGGGCCATTGAAATTGAAGCCATCTTTTGAATTAAGGCAAAAAGGGCCGCGCTGTTCCACGGCAAGAGCTTGATGTAAGCCGAAGCACATCCTTAGGGTGTTTTGTGACGTAAATGCAATCAATGGAGGTCGACATGGCAGACGAAAATACGAGACCGATCCTCATCACGGGCGGCACGGGTTTCATTGGCTCTTATTTGGCAATGAGGCTTCTGGAAAGGAATGACCAGGAACAGGTGTTGCTGTTCGATTGCAATCCCGACATGCGGCGGCTGACCGGTTTCAACGAGCGCTACAGCAAGGTCAAGAGCCGCATCAGCTTTGTCCAGGGAGATCTCGGTTCTCTTGAGCTCGTGCTTGCGCTGTTCGAGCACAAGCCGAAGAGCGTCTTTCACCTCGGGGCTCTGCTGTCCGCCGGCGCGGATGCGAATCCCACGCAGGGTTTCCAGGTGGACACTTTGGGCACCCGCCATGTGCTGGAGGCAGCGCGTATCTATTGCCAGCGCCAGAACATGGACCCGGTCAAGGTCATCTTCCCGAGCACCATTGCATCGTTCGGCTCGTTCATCACCGCCGGTCAGATGGTGAAGAATGAGGACATCCAGATGCCGACCACGATGTACGGCGTGTCCAAGGTAAGCTCCGAACGGCTCGGAGAATACTATCAGCGCAAGGAATGGGTGGATTTCCGCGCGGTACGCTTCCCTTCGGTCATCGGTGCTGCACGCGGACCGGGCGGAACGACGGTGTACTCTACACTGATGGTCCAGCAACCGGCCCTAAACAAGCCGTATGAGGCCTACGTCGCCAAAGACACACGTCTGGACATCCTATACGTCGAAGACGCCGTCAGCGCCCTGATCCAGCTGCACGACGCCCCCAAGGAGCGCCTGAAGAGGCGCGTCTACAACATCGCCGGGATCCGAGGAGTCGACAAACAGGCGCCCCAGGCGGGCGACATCGAAGCGGAGGTGCTCGAGGAGGCGAAGCGGGAGAAGAAGCCGGATGCGAAGATCTCCTACAAGGTCAATAAGCAGCTCTCGGATACCGTTCGCGGCTTCGGCGTCCTGGAGGACACTGCTGCCCGCGGGGACTGGGGCTGGAACGGCGAGTCGTTCGGCTTGCAGAATGCGGTGAAAGCCTTCTTCGGCGATGTGAAGAACTATCCGGATCGCATCAAGGCAATCGAACTTTATTGAGAAGCACGCTTTCGGGCGAGGACCGGGAAGGTCCTCTGCCCGAACGTGGCCGATGAGCACGGATCGATCGACGTAGTTCGTTCGATCCGGCCCACGGCGGATTCGAGAGATTCTCGTAGAATGGAGGCGACCATGAACACCCGATTCGCCACTGCATATCGCCGAATGGCGTTGGCTTTCTTCGCTCTATCTTCACTACTTGCGACTGCATTGCAGGCCCTCGCGGCTCCGGTGGAGGTTACCGACTTCGGATCCAATCCCGGCCGTCTCAGGATGTTCAAATATGTCCCGAGTGGACTTCCACCATCGTCCCCCTTGGTCGTGGTCATGCATGGCTGTACGCAAAATGCGCGCGACTACGGCGCCGAGTCCGGCTGGATCGAACTTGCCGACCGGCTGAAGCTGGCGCTGGCCCTGCCGGAGCAGAGCCAAAGCAACAATCCTCGCAACTGCTTCAACTGGTTCGTGATCGCGCACAACAGGCGCGGCCAAGGTGAAGCGCTGTCCATCAAACAGATGGTCGACAAGATGAAGGCAGACCACGGCATTGATTCCAGCCGGGTCTTTGTCACCGGCCTGTCGGCGGGCGGCGCGATGACCTCGGTCATGCTCGCGACCTACCCCGACGTGTTCGCCGGCGGCGGCATCGTGGCCGGTTTGCCCTATGGCTGCGCCAACGATCCCTCGCCCTTCATGCCAACCCAGGCCTTGCAGTGCATGAGTTCCGGCCACCCCTCAAGCCTGCCGAGCCCGTCGGGCCTGCCTGGCATGTCCTTCCCGCCGTTCACGTTTCCGCTCCCTCCGGGCGTATGCCAGCTATTTCCTCTGCCGATCTGCCCGTCCGGCGCCTCTGCTGCAAGCGGGTTTACGGCTTCCGAGCTCGGCGATCTCGTCCGTCAAGCTTCGAGCCACAACGGACCGTTCCCGAAGGTCTCGATCTGGCATGGCAGCAGCGATCCCACGGTGAGCCCGGTCAATGCCAGCGAGGAGATGCTGCAGTGGACCAACGTTCACGGCGTAAAGGCCGAGCCTGTCGTGAGCGACACGGTGAACGGCTTCCCGCATCACGTGTTCAACAATTCCGCGGGGAAAGCTGTTGTCGAGACCTTCAGCATCACCGGAATGGGCCATGGTGACCCCATAAATCCAGGCACCGGCCCCGACCGGTGCGGCACGGCCGCCCCGTTCGTCCTCGACGTAAATATATGTGCGAGTCTCTTCATGGCGAAGTTCTGGGGACTCGCTCCCTAGGCTTCAAACTGGATGCTTTCGCCCGCTCACCCCGATTTGGGGCGTTGTTATCGGACGGCGCATCCGCGCGGTGGCCGGCTATATCTACGAGACCGTGGAGCGCGAGGCCTGGTCGTCGCACATCCGCTTGCTGTTGCACGTTGGCAATTGAAGGGGTCGTCAGCGGACCCCATAGCGTGGGCAAAGCCACCAGATCGCGCAAACGCGCGCCCCAAGCCGGAAACTGTGGTATCCTCCGTCAAACGCGACGGGGCGGTTCAATGAAGCGGGACTTCGACCTCATCGTCTATGGCGCGACGGGTTACACCGGACATCTTATCGCCGAATATCTGGCGACGTCCTATCGCGGCGATGATGCTCCGTCCTGGGCTATTGCCGGACGCTCGATCGACAAGCTCGAGAAGGTACGTGCCGACATCGGCGCGCCGGACGATTTGCCTCTGGTCAAGGCGGATGCCGGCGAGCCGGCCAGCCTGCGCTCGATGTGCGAGCGTGCGGCCGTGATCATCACGACGGTCGGGCCTTATCAGCTCCACGGTCCCGAGCTGGTGGCTGCCTGCGCGGCGACGGGCACGGCCTATGTCGACCTGTGCGGCGAGCCGGCCTGGATGCGGCGCATGATCGACGCCCATCATGAGGAGGCGAAACGGACGGGCGCGCGCATTGTCTTCTCGTGCGGCTTCGATTCCATCCCGTTCGATCTCGGCGTGCTTACGTTGCAGGAGAAGGCGCGCGAGAAATTCGGTCGGCCAGCGCGGCGGGTCAAGGCCCGCCTGCGCAAGATAAAAGGCGGCATGTCCGGCGGCACCGCTGCGAGCGCGACTGCGACACTGGCCGCCGCCGCGCGCGACCCGGCCCTGATCCGGCTGCTCACCGACCCCTTCGCGCTGACGCCGGGGTTCACCGGACCGTCCCAGCCGGCGGGCCTCATCCCCGAATACGACCCGCGCATGAACGCGATGCTGGTGCCGTTCCCCATGGCGCCGGTCAACACCAAGAACGTGCACCGCACGAATTTCCTGTTGGGTCACCCCTACGGCACGGACTTCGTCTACGACGAGATGATGGTCGCGCCGGGACTGGGGGATATTCCTCGCGCGGCGACGGAGGTCTTCACCACGGTGATGTCCCTGCTCGGGACCGGAGGTCTCAAGCGCGGTGCAGGCCCGACCCGGGAGGATCGCGAGAAGGGCTTCTACGACATCCTCTTCCTGGGTGAACTGCCGGATGGCGGACGGGTCGAAGCGGTAGTCACGGGCGACCGTGATCCGGGCTACGGCTCGACCAGCAAGATGATCGCCGAGAGCGCGCTCTGCCTCGTGCGCGACGTGCAGGGCGAGGGCGGCATCTGGACGCCGGGCGCGCTGATGGGCCCTGCACTGTGCAAGCGTCTGAAGCAACGCGCCGGCCTCACCTTCAGCGCGCATTGAGGCAACGCGCAAGAACTGCAGCGGCGGGCAACCAAGCCTTAACCGGGTTCGACTAAACTCCAATTGGGCATTGGGGGCGTGTGAGCTGGCTTGTTGAGCCGGCCAGAAAGCGTGAGCCCGCATATGGCTTTTGATCCCGAAGAGCTGGTGACCCTCACCCATCACGGCTCCATGAGGTTACGCTCGGCGGTAGCGAGAGCGATGACCTTGCCTCTCGACGAACGCAAGAAGGCGACCATTGTCCGAAAGGGCAAACCGGCGACGCTGAGATACGAGCGTATCAAGGATCTTGCCGTGGAGTGGGCGAAAGAGCTCGCGCCCTCCGCTTGAGCCGCCGCGCCTGCCGGCGGCTCTTCTGTTTTCACCTGCCGAATCGCGCGCGCTGACAAACGGCGCAGCCGCAGATCTTTGGTCTGGCGGACAAATCAGTCTCGCAAGTTGTGGCTTCAAGAGGGATAGTCTCGATGCGTATTGAGCCGGCCGACAGAGGTTTCGATCTCGTGATTTGGGCGATCTCGGCGGCTATTAGCGGGACCCTCGTTTATCTTGTTCTGCTCGGCTGACGCAGTGCAGCGCCTCGCAGCGGCGCAATTAACCCGAGGCTGAGTTCCGGCCCGCCTACCGCGACGTTCGGACCCACCCGGCGTGGGCGGTGGACAGAAAAAGGGCTGTGGATAGCAATGATTTTGCCTGACGTGCCGCGGGTCCGACGCAATCGCCGGACACGTTTTGTGTCCCGCTGAGTGATTGAAAGGGGGGCGGGACGTTGGCTTTTTGCCGATCAGTTCGAGGTTACGAATGCGCGACCCGCACACCGTCGCGGCGATTGTCGGAGCTTTGAGGCGCGTCCATGGTGATGACACCGCACGCGCGATGCTGACGAATGGCACGACGCTGGCCGTTCTGATCGACGCCCTCTTGCACTCGCCGCTTACGAACCGCGACGCAGCCAGGCTGATGACGCGGGTGCTGCGATCCAGCGACTTCATCGTCACCCCGGACTTCAGCAATTCGGCGTGGCACGTCCAGTATGTTTACGAGAGCCCAAAATCGCTGAACGTCGTTGATCTCTCCGTCATAACGCTGGATCGCGGCACCTTTGCCAGCACGGACATCCGCTTGCTGTTGCAAGTTGGCAATTGACCGGGTTCACCCCGGCTGCGCCTTCGCGCTCCGCCTCAAATGCAAAGGCTGAGCACCTTGATGGTGCAGCCAACGGATTTGGTCCGGCCTGAGGAAGCGGCCTCGCGCTTCACGGTAACCACAGGCTCCCTGTCTTTCCGGCTCTTCCCCTTGCCCGCCTTCGGCTCGTAATCGCCGGCGATCACCATGGCCCAGTAGGTGCGCTTGCCGCTGGCGTCCCTGGCGCTCGCAATCCCGACACGGGAGGCATTGTGCAGCAGCAGGTTCCTGCGATGTCCGGAGGAGTCGATCCACTGGCCGAGCGTCTTCTCGAAACTGTCATAACCGTAGGCGATGTTCTCGGCGGCGCGCCCCGCGCGTGCCGGCGCGACTCGCCGGTTGAACGGGCCGAGCGCGTCATGACTGAGATCGTTCTTCGCCGCCATCGCCCGCGCCTGGTCCATCGCAATGCGGTCGAGGGTCGCATCGCGCGCGACGCGGACCTCGCCATGCTTGAGACGGAAGCTGGAGATCAGTTCGGCCGGCGACTCGGCGGCCGCGGCAGGCGCCGCCAGCAGCAGAAGGCCTGCTGCGGTCACTCCGCCAACTGCACGGCGTATCATCGCCCCCCGGGTGCCCATTGCTCACCAAACAAGCCGATATCGGCCGCTTCTCCATCGACAATGTGGAGGCTTCAAGGCACGGGCCGTGTGTTTTGCGCACCCCGGACGGACGTCAGGCGGGGAAAATCAGGCACGTGCTCGTGCCGTGCGCGAGCAGTCGGCCCGCGGAGTCGGTAACACGACCTTCCGCTGTGCCAACACGCTTGCCGCAGTTGAGGATCTTACCCTCGGCCCTGATCCGGCCGGTCTCCAGCGTGATGGCCCGGACGAGCGAAATCTTGAATTCAAGCGTCGTACTTCCGAAGCCCTTTTCGAGCATCGACTGGATAGCGAGGCCCATGCAGCTATCGAGAAGAGTAGCCGTGAGGCCACCATGCACGGTCCCCCATGGGTTGAGGTGAGCGCCCGTCGGATCAAGCGTAATGACGACGCAGCCCTTATCGGCGTCCACCACATCATAGCCTAGGGTCTGTGCGATCGTATTCAGCGGCAACGCCCCGCTGGCGAGGCCCTGGACGAACTCCAGCCCGCTCATCTCCTTCTGTCGTTCGGGACTGACTGTTCCGTAGGTCCTGATATCCATGTCTTGCCCTCGGTTCTCCCAGCTTTGGTTGCTGAGGGACTTACCGGCAAGGCTCGGCGGGAAGCCACCCGAAACCCGACAAGGTGGCGTTTGGCGCTGCTCGACTAGTTGGCGCGCGGCTTCTTCGCCGGCGGCTTCGCAGCGCAGCCCAGCGCGGCGGCGCGGCCCGCACCGAGAATCTCCTCCGAGAATTCGCCTGACCCGGCGACGCGCGACAGCACCAGCGCGCCGGCCATGGTCGACAGCGCCGCGATCGCCTGCTGGCGTGCAACCTTGCGCGGCAATTCCGGCACCTGGTCGGCCATCATCTCGATCATGTCGTCGAGCTTGGCGGCGAATGCCTTGCGCGTCTTCGGGCTCTCGCGGGCGATGTCGGGCCCGAGCGCCGTGATCGCACAGCCATGGCCGGGGTCGTCGCGATGCAACGCGGTCAGATAGGAGTCCACGATCGCGGCAAAGCGCTTCTCCGGCGGCGTCTCTTCCGCCATCTTGCGCCAGCGCTCGGTGGAACGGTCCATCGCGTAGTTGAACGCCTCGATCACCAGCGCCTCGCGGGAATTGAAATGAGCGTAGAAGCCGCCATGGGTCAGCCCCGCCTCCTTCATCAGGTCGGCGACGCCGATGCCATGGGCGCCCTTCTCGCGCAGCCGCACCGAAGCCTTGCGCACGATGCGCTCGTGGGTCTCCTGCTTGTGTTCCCTGGAATAGCGCATGCCAACGTCCATTACATGTTTATAGTCATATAATAGCACCCCCGATGCAAGAAAGCTGCAGCTATTTCGCCTTTTGCGGCGCGCCGATCATGGAAAAGGTCGAAGTTGCGTGCACTGCGAGATTGCCTTCGCCGTCGCGAACAAAGCCTTCGGTATAGCTGGTCTGCCGGCCGAGTTTTATCAGCTTGCCCTCGGCCTGTATGGTGCCGGATTTCACTGACAGCGGCCGCAGATACGTCAGCCTGAGGTCGAGCGTCACGGAAGTCTGGCCAGCCGGCAGCATGGTGGAGATGGCGCAGCCCATGGCGGTATCCAGGAGTGCCGCGGCGGTGGCGCCGTGCAAGAGGCCAATGGTGTTCTCCAGGCTCTCCTCGGCGTCCAGTTCCATGACGATCCGGCCTGGCTCGACGGAGCTCATGCGGAAGCCGATCAGTTTGGCCATCGGCGGCGGCGGCAGAATACCGTCGCGGATCGCGCACATCGCCTCCATTCCGGACATGCCGATCGCCGCCTTCGCGGCGGGCCCCGGCGCCTGCCAGTTCACCACCCGCTCACGCCGCAGCTGCGGCGCAAACAGATCCGGAAGTTCCAGGGCACGCTGGGCACTGCTCGGGCTCACGATCGCTCTCCTTCATTGATTGAATGACGATCATAATATATAGTGGCGCCCGTCAACAAAGGGAAGAGATGCCATGCCGAGCGCCGACTGGAAAAAGACCGCCTGCAATCTCTGCTATGTCAATTGCGGCCTTGAGGTGCTCATCGAGAACGACCGAATCACAAAGGTGCGCGGCGACCGCGATAATCCGAAGTCGCAGGGCTACCTCTGCAACAAGGCCGCGCGCATCCCCTTCTATGCGCATCACCGCGACCGCCTGACCACGCCGCTGCGCCGCCGCGCCGATGGCGGGTTTGATGCGATCGACTGGGACACCGCGATCGCGGAGATCGCCGCAAAACTGCGCGAAGTGGTGGACCGCCACGGCGGCAAGAGCATCGCGCTTTATGGCGGCGGCGGCCAGGGCAACCATGCGGGCGGCGCCTATGCCAACGCCATGTTGCGGGCGCTCGGCTCGCGACACGTCTTCAACGCGCTGTCGCAGGAGAAGACCGGCGATTTCTGGGTCAACGGCCACATTTTCGGCAGCCAGACCTGCCACACCGCCGA
>Ga0081540_1003422_pt1 | contig 12546 bp, 9 predicted proteins | sample TabmetS2T1R1_FD_71024 | JGI IMG/M metagenome (GOLD analysis project Ga0081540, IMG submission 71024) | Tabebuia heterophylla rhizosphere microbial communities from the University of Puerto Rico - S2T1R1 | ecosystem: Host-associated > Plants > Roots > Rhizosphere ...
GACCCCGCGGCCGAGTTGCCGGCGGTCCTGGCAGCCCACGGAGGGAGTGTGCAGGTACAGGGACCGCGTGGTACACGTCAGATTGCCGCCCCAGACTTCTTTCGCGCCTACTTCACGACGGCTTTAGAGCCTGATGAAATCCTTACGGAGGTCCGCTTTCCATGCCCTCTCGCAGGTACTGGCTGGTGTTTTATGGAGGAGAGTCGCCGGCATGGTGACTTTGCCATGGTAGGGGTGGCCGTGCTACTGACGCTGGATACGGCACGGCAATGCACGTATGTGGCGGTAGTCCTATGCGGCGTAGGAAGTGTGCCACATCAAGTTGCCGCTGCCCCGGCATTGTTGCTTGGGCACACCATAGATGCGGTGCGTCTGCGTGACGTCGCCCAGGCTGCGGCCTCTGAAATAGAGCCTGACAGTGACCTCCATGCCTCAGCAGACTTCCGCCGTCATCTCAGCACGGTATTGATCCAACGTGCTGTGCGCCAGGCGGCTGTACGCGCCACTGCCTAATGCCTCTTTCCTGCCCGTCTGACTACCGCACGAGATCCTCAACCTGCGTAAAGAGCACATGGTCGTGACAGTAGTGCATGAGGAGAAACGAGAGCACCACAATGTAGTAGCTGTGCTCGAAGGTGAGCCCCGAGAGCCAGAACACACCGCCAATGAGGAGCAGCGCACCGAACGTGCAGGCCACATTGATCCCATAAAAATAGCCAAAGTGGCTCGTACCAGCGCCTGACAGCCAAGGAATATACGGTCTTGCGCGCTCGCCACGTTGCTGGCGTAGCGTGTGAATATACCAGGTGAGAGCGAGATATTGAAACGAGTGCCAGGTGTTAAAACCCTGAAAGGCAATTTCGAGCTGATGGCCGCTATAACTGGTAATAAAGAACGCCATGCCAATGGTCGTCGCCATCAAGAGAATCTTGGGATAGTGCACGGTCCGCTGCTGTATCTCTCGGATGGTTTTACCAAGAAACAGCAGGAGGGCGAGGGCAAAGAAGCCAGAAATGATATAGCACACAAGGGGTGTCTTCAGTATTTCAGGATACAATAAACGTGTTTGACCAATAGAAAATTCGTCATAGATAAACTTATAAGAGGCAAAGGGATAGAGACTGCTGAAGACCACGGCGTAATCAATGAACCTGGCCCAGCGCTGGAAATGGCCACGCTGCTTGCGTTCATAGCATTCCAGAATATAGGCGATCTGGTGCAGCACATGAATGGAAGCCCAGAAGAAAAACAGCGTGATCAGCAGCTGGAAGTTCCAGAGGGCACAGGTCACGACGAGTACCGGAATCCCCAATGAACACCCGGCGAGCAGGCGATGGCGGTGCCAAAAGGATGTGTCCAGGAAGGTCCGAGAAAAAGTGGCGTACATATGAGGACCACCGATAACACCGGCAATAAAAAGGTTGACAAAGGTCGCGGACTGGCCCATCACAGCATAGAGCATCAGAGGCAACATCACGAGGGCACTACTGCCAGTGATACAGAGGAGATCCCAGCGCTGGCTGTGCAGCCAGAGTCCTTGCGTCCACATGGCTCCTGGTACTTTCCTGCCTAACGCTGCTTCAGGGGTATTCATGTCAGGCATCTCCTTTCCCCATGGTTTGACCAGCTGTTGCCTGCGCTGCCCAGGGTAGTCTCGGTTCCTCAGGACAAGCTTACTGCTGCTTATTACCAGGGCTGCAACGGATACAAGTTTTGCAAATTCCCCCTGAAAGCACAAGCGTTTTCCCAAGTGTAGGCCGGGGTATGGCCGTAACAACAACAAGGATTTTTGCAAAAATCCTAGGGAAGTTGTCCGAAATAGGGTATAGTCTCCCAGCTTATTACATGGGTTACTTCGATAGCATTAAGGTGCACAATGCATCTTCTTTCTGAAAGGGAACCAGGCTCATGACGCTGCTTTCCATTCGTCCTCCTTCTACGCTGGATCAGCGTAAGATCGCGGAGCGCACGCAAGGCATTCGCGGCCTTCACGTCGTGTTGCTCAAACCCTCAAAGTACGATGACGATGGCTATATACTGCGCCATTGGCGAGGGGTGTTGCCAAGCAACACACTGGCGTGTCTCTATGCGCTCACTGAAGATGTCAAGAGGCGTCGAGCCCTACGTGAGGATCTTGAGATAACTGTTGAGCTCCTTGACGAAGCGGTCCACAAGCTCAACGTTCCCAAGATTATCCGGCGCAGCCGTCGATCTGGATGGAAAACTGTGGTGTGCCTGGTGGGGGTACAGACCAATCAATACCCACGGGCTGTTGATCTTGCCAGGGCTTTCCGCGCTGCCGGGGTGGATGTGATTATTGGCGGCTTCCACGTGAGTGGCACTATTGCCCTGTTTCATGACCCCACGCCCGATATTCAGGAGATCCTGGACCTTGGAGTCACCGTTGTCACGGGCGAAGTGGAGGCCGAGTGGGAACATCTGCTGCGCGATGTTCTCTTAGGAGAGCTGAAGCCTCTGTATAATTTTCTCGAACCAACCCCTGATTTAAGCACGCCTCCAATCCCCATGATTCACAAAAAATATTTGCGGCGCTTTGCCCATAAACAGTTCGGTACTATTGATTGTGGACGTGGCTGCCCCTTTAGTTGTAGCTTCTGCTCTATTATTAATGTGCAGGGACGCAAGATGCGTATGCGTGATCCGGAAGCGATCGCGCAGGCTATCAAGGAGAATTACCAGCAGTCTGGTATTAATTTTTATTTTTTCACGGATGATAACTTCGCACGTAACAAGAAGTGGCGGGAGATCTTTGAGGCTCTTATCAGGCTGCAGAAAACAGAGGGTATCCAGATCGAATTTATGATACAAGTGGACGTCTTGTCCTACAAAATCAAGGACTTCATTTCCTTGGCCCGGCAGGCAGGCTGTTCGCAGGTGTTCATTGGTATGGAGAGCATCAATGATGACAATCTGCAGGCAGCTGATAAGAAGCAAAATGATGCTGCCGACTACCGCAACCTCATTGATGCGTGGCATGCGGCCGATATCTACACGCATGTTGGCTTTATTATCGGCTTTCCTTTAGATACGTATGAATCCATTGCGCGAGACATTGAACGCCTAAAAAACGAGATACAGGTTGATCAGGCATCGTTCTTTATGCTTACACCGATTCCAGGCTCCATGGATCACTTGCATGCGGTGCAAAGTGGGGTACCTATCGACACGGATTTAAACCGTTACGACTCGTTTCACCCCACCATGGACCACCCACACATGTCTCGTGAGCAGTGGTTTGAAGCCTATAAGCAGGCCTGGCAGTCTTTTTACAATTTTGAGAACCTGCGGAACATTCTGCAACGAGCCACGCCACCCATGTATTGGAATGTGTTTAAAAACCTGGTGTGGTATAAAAGTGCGGCCATTCTGGAAGGGAATCACCCCATGATGACGGGCTTTTTCCGTCTCAAAGGCCGTACAGCGCGGCGGCCTGGGTATGCCATAGACCGTCGCCTGTCCTATCTGCGTTGGCGCGTGCCGGAAGTGCTTGGCTACCTGAAAGCGTGGGTGCACTTTGTGCTTGAACTCGAAGAGTTGTGGCTGCAAACCCGCAAGCGCAGCGACCGCGAGCAGCGGGTACTGGAAGCCCTGGCAAGTATACGCGGTGGAGTGCTGCACAATGCCCGTATTGAGGAGCTACAACTGGCCTATGCCCGTGCCAAGCTGGAAGTGCCTTCGCGGCTGCGTCTGTTGCTGAGCAAATGTAACATCTGGTCTATTGGCCGCATCACCTCACGGGAGGAGCTGCGGCAATTCTGGGGCCATACGAAAGAGCACCTGCGTACTGGCAATCTGCTGAAAATTCAGATGCACAAAATGGTGCAGAACCTGTGGCGTGAGCTCAAACTGCATACCGGGTTTGCGGTGAGTTTTGCCTTTAACTTATTGCCAGGCCCCGCTGACAAGCGGATTGTGGTCGAGTGAGATAGGGCATGAGGGCGCGCAGTGTCAAAAGTCGTCTGAGACAACTGCTAGGCATCTTGCAAGAGACCTATCCAGACGCGCATTGCGCTCTCAACTTCACCACGCCTTTGGAATTACTCATTGCAACGATCCTTTCGGCGCAGTGCACAGATGTCCGGGTCAATCTGGTGACACCCGTGGTATTCCAGAAATATCGGACCGCGGTTGACTATGTGGCTGCCGATCCTGAGGAGTTAGCGAGAGATATTCAGTCTACGGGCTTTTATCGTCAAAAAGCCCATGCCATTCAGCGCTGCTGTGCGGCCCTCGTGCAGCAGCACAATGGCGCTGTGCCAGACACGATGGAGGCTCTTGTGGGGCTTCCTGGGGTAGGGCGTAAGACGGCCAATGTGGTTTTGGGGAACGCCTTTGGTCGTCCCCACGGTATCGCTGTAGATACGCATGTGCAGCGCCTGGGGCGACGTCTGGGATTGACCACCGAGACAACCCCCGATAAAATTGAGCGAGATTTAGTAGCGTTAGTGCGCCGGAAAGACTGGACACTTTTTTCGCATTTGCTCATTTCCCATGGGCGAAATGTATGTAAAGCGCGTGTTCCCCACTGTGCAGCTTGTCCTGTGCATCACCTCTGTCCCTCGACTCGCCACGAGGGCCCCGGGTAGCGATGGCACACTACGCCGATGTAGACATACTCTCTTGCCTATGGTAACAGTGCATGGATGACAAGCGTGGAGCAAGGAAGCAGTTCAACCCGGGGTACAAATCTTCCGTCCGTGATGCCAGTCAAAAGACCAAAGGTTTTGCAGGGCTCGATCCTACAAAACTCGGTTTGGAAGGGCCGGGATGGCTCTCTACCTCACAGCCGCTGACAGAGACCTCTCCTGAGCCTGCCTTATCCTCTGATGCTGAAATGAACCCATTGTCAGACGTACCTCCAGAGCCTCGCACAATTTTAGAAGGCATGAAGGTCGTATGCATCTGCAAAGGCATCAAAAAAAGTGTGTTCTGGAAAGTGCTCGATACAGGGGTGCGGACCAAAGAGGAAGTGAATCGTCTTACTGGTTCGGGAAGCGGTGGCTGCCAAGGGCGTCGTTGTGGACCACGTATTCTGGAAATGCTCCGCAACCTTGCAAAATAAGCTGGGTACAATGCTGCGCCTGCGAGGCGTGGAGAGACCAGATAGAGTAGGCAAAGCAGGATGGAGTGCATTTGCCGTAAAGGAAGGCAGTCATGTTCAGACGACAGAAACTTTCTGAGGCCCAAGTATATGAGACCTTAAAAACGGTAAAATATCCAGGTTATACGCGGGATATCGTCTCCTTCGGGCTCATCAAAAGTGTGCAAGTCCACGGGCAGAATGTCGATGTTGTGGTGCAGATGACCACCAACCAGCAGGATGTGGCCGCGAAAATCCAGCAGGCCACCGAGGAGGCCCTGCGTGCCCTGCCGGAGATTGGGACAGCGCAGGTGGAAGTACGTCTCAAAGACCAGGGGCCAGCAGAGAGCCACGCGCAGCCCCAGGCAGCGTCGAATGTAGCGCCTCTCCCGGGTGTGAAAAATATTATCGCAGTGGCCAGTGGTAAGGGAGGAGTGGGGAAGAGTACCGTCGCGACTAACCTCGCTGTGGCACTGGGTATGGCAGGGTTGCGTACTGGTCTCCTGGATGCTGATATTTATGGACCAAGTATCCCTCTGATGATGGGGATACATGACAGACCGCAGGTCACGAGTACCAATCGTATTTTGCCCTTTTTCAATCATGGGGTCAAAATGCAGTCCTTGGGATTTTTCTTGGGTGAGAATTCCCCAGTGATTTGGCGTGGCCCTATGGTCATGCGCGCCGTGCAGCAGCTCTTGCAAGATACGGAGTGGGGTGATCTCGACGTATTGGTGGTGGACCTCCCTCCTGGTACTGGGGATGTCCAACTCACGCTGGCGCAAACGGTCCCGCTCACCGGGGCGATACTCGTCACCACACCACAGGACTTGGCATTATTGGACGTCAAGAAGGGCGCGGAGATGTTCAAACAGGTGGGGGCTCCCCTCCTTGGGATCGTTGAAAACATGAGCTTTTTCACGTGCCCTGATTGTGGGAAGGAGACGGAGATTTTCCGGCGCGGAGGGGGACAGAAGGAAAGCGAACGTTTGGGGATTCCCCTCATCGGGCGTATACCGCTCGAACCAGACGTTTGCGATGCTGGTGACACTGGCGTGCCTGTTGCCATTGGCCACCCTGACACGCACGCAGGGGCAGAGTTCCATAAGATCGCTGCCGCTATGGTGGAAATTCTCAGTCAAAGTCCGCGCCGTGCGGCTGTAAGGATTATTAATTAAAAGGAAACCCTGGCCTGCCAGACATACAGAAGGCAGGCCAGGGCTAAGAGGGCGTGGTCAGTTTTCTAAAAAGCTCCGCAAGTGATTGCTACGGCTGGGGTGTTTGAGCTTGCGGAGGGCCTGTGCTTCAATTTGCCGGATACGCTCACGAGACACCCCGAAAATCTGGCCCACCTCCTCGAGCGTATGCGGGGGATCATCCCCGAGACCGAAGCGCATACGCAAAATACGTTCTTCCTTTGGGCTCAAAGTATTGAGCATCTTATGGATCTTCTCCCGCAGGTCACGATTGATCACCGCTTCCAACGGCGAGGTCGATTTTTTATCTTCGATGAGCGCCCCCAGCTCCGTATCCCCTTCCCCAACATGGTTTTCCAGGGATACCGTGCGTTTGGCGACTTTGAGGGTATTTTTGACTTTCTCAACCTGCAGCCCGGTATCCTGGGCGATCTCTTCCGGTAAGGGTTTGCGCCCCAATTCGACCGTGAGGGATTGCGAGGACCGCACCACTTTGTTCAGAATTTCAATCATGTGGACGGGAATACGAATGGTTTTGCCTTGTTCAGCAATCGCACGTGTGATGGCCTGACGAATCCACCAACTGGCATATGTACTGAACTTGAAACCGCGATGGTAATCAAATTTATCAACCGCACGCATCAAACCGATGTTGCCTTCCTGAATGAGATCCAGGAAAGACAAGCCGCGATTGATATATTTTTTCGCAATACTCACGACCAGGCGGAGGTTGGCTTCGACCATTTCTTTCTTCGCCTGCTTCAGGCGCTCTTCAATAGGCTCAAGACCGGTAATGAGGCGTTCGATCTCCTCGGGATCAGCAAAAAACTCTTCCAGAACTGGCCGGGACATGTCTATACCACTCCCGTTCCCGAGGATCCGCTGCAGAGGAGTATTGAGCGTGTTTTCTAAAGCAAGGCTTTGCCGCGCTATAGACACATTGTGATAACGCTCTTTCGCTTCTTCAAGCACGTCTCGGAGCAGAGAGATTTTGAAGTTGAGGCTTTTCAAACTCTTCAAGAGTCCATCTGCAACAGCGACATTCCTCGCCGTGTTCTGTGGCTTGGACGCGCATGGCTTTGGTTCGAACTCCGCAAGTGCGTCCAGCAGATTGTGGAGATGCTCTTGCGGGTCAGTCGGCACTTTATCTGCGTCCTCAGAAACCTCTGCCAGAGTGACTGCGCCTTCCTGCAAACGCCTACGAATGACGCGAAGAATGCTCACCAAAAGAGGGCTCTGGAGTGCAAAGACAAGATGCTCCATCTCGGCTTGCTCAATGCGTTTGGCGATTTCAACTTCACCTTTGCGATCGAGCAATGGCACCGAACGGATCTCTTGAAAATAGACAAGAACAGGCTCATCAGTCTTCTCTTCATAGCTGGGCTCTGGCGCTGACGACCGCTCATTCTCAGAGACCTCTTCATCCCCTGATTCAGCCTCATCCAGCCCGTATTTCTCCGGCAGGACACCAGCAGCATCCAAATCTTTGTGCTCAAAAAGCGCGAAAAGATCTTCGGCCTCCTCCGCCTCCTCTGGAGCGTCAGCCATCTCCAAGTCTGTGAGGGGGAGTTCCTGGGGAAAAAGGCCCTCCTGTAATTCAGGCACCGTCTCTAACTCCGACTTCTTCAACTTTTCCTTCATCAGGTACTCCGTAACTCACCAAGCGGCTCGACTTGGATAGATCAATACTCTAGACCTCTTCTCTACTACCTCTCAGGGAAGCGGCCCCGTTCTACTCTTTGTAGTCTATAGACTCCCTCTTATCCGAAAAAGCACTCATGATCTTCTCGGATGAGAAGGCTGTCTCAAAGAATGTAGCCTGAGAGTGCTTGCGCAACCTCGGCTGTCAGGTTGGATAATCCAGAGGAATAACCTTTGCAAGGTCTAACGCATCATCTACTCGTGTCCGAGATTCTCTGCTCTAGAGCCTCTAAATGCTATATTTTCCCTCTCAAGGGGATTTTGTAGCTTTGAAGAAACGGAAAACGTAAAGTCAGGGCATGATATCAAGACAATATATATCTCCAAAGGGTTGGTGTCAATCGACCTCGCCAAAAAATCTTGGCCTCGTTCTGGATGTTACCTAGAGCTTATCAAACATAGCGTAAGAGCTAAAGACAGGAAAAGACTTGGTAAGTTCACCTCTACACCCTGTGCAATGTAAATTACCACCCAAGATTTCTCTTACCATTGTCAGGGGTGTAGGGTATATTACTACTCAATATGCTCTACGAATGCTCTTGTCTCTCAATATGAAGGAGTCACACATTGGCACACGATGTGCGTCCGTTTGTATTGATCGTTCTTGATGGTTGGGGACTAGCTGCTGCTGGCCCACATAATGCTATTAGTCAAGCGCACACACCAACATTCGATCGACTCTACCGCTGCGCAGCGTGGACGTCTCTTGAGGCATCTGGAGAAGCGGTAGGTTTACCGCCTGGCCAGATGGGGAGTTCAGAAGTCGGCCATCTGAATATTGGCAGCGGGCGCGTAGTGTACCAAGATATGGTGCGCATTAGCAAGTCGATTCGCGAGGGCGACTTTGTACACAATCCTGCCTTGCAACGGGCCATGCAGATCACGCAAGAACGCTCTGCTGCTTTGCATCTGTTTGGCCTGCTTTCCGACGGCGGTGTGCATAGCCTCCAGGACCACTTGTACGCATTCTTAGGCATGGCGAAGACCCATGCTCTCCCGCGTGTATTTGTGCATGCGTGTCTTGATGGCCGCGATACTCCGCCACAGAGTGCCGTCCACTATATGACTGCCCTCCAGGAGGCCATGCAGCGGCAGGGCATCGGTGCCGTGGCGACAGTCATGGGGCGTTATTATGGTATGGATCGCGATCAGCGCTGGGAGCGTACAGAAAAAGCCTATCAGGCGATGGTGTATGGACAGGGACGTGAGGCCACCGACGCGGTAGCAGCTATTGAGCGTTCGTACAGCGAAGGCGTCACGGACGAATTTGTGGTGCCCGTGGTGCTGTGTCAGGCTGACGGCTCTCCGGTCGGTACTATCCAGGATGGCGATGTCGTGGTCTGTTTCAACTTCCGAGCAGATCGGGTCCGACAAATGACCCGAGCTCTGACCGACCAGCACTTTACTGGCTTTTCGCGTCCACAGCGACTGGAAGTGCACTATACCTGCTTGACGCACTATAGCCCGGATTTTGACCTGCCAGTGGCCTTCCCTCCGCAATCGCTCGATGACATCCTGGCTGAGGTCTTCGCTAAGCATGGCATCCACAATCTGCGTGTGGCTGAAACGGAAAAATATGCCCATGTGACGTATTTCTTTAACGGAGGTGTGGAAGCGCCTTATGCAGGAGAAGACCGTCTGCTGATCCCTTCTCCAAAAGTGGCGACCTACGATTTGCAACCTGAGATGAGTGCCAACGAGATTACTGAGGCGGCTGTAGCGCGTTTGCGTGCACGGCAAGTGGAGGCTGTCATCCTCAATTTCGCCAACGCTGATATGGTGGGGCATACGGGAGATTTCCCCGCCACCATACGGGCTGTTGAGACGCTTGATACCTGTGTGGGACGCCTGGTCGAGGCGGTGCAAGAGCTCGGCGGCTGGGCTGTCGTCACGGCGGATCACGGCAATGCGGAGCAGATGGTTGATCCTGTCACCAACGCTCCGCACACGGCTCACACCCTCAACCCCGTGCCGTTTATCCTCTGTGATAACACGTTCCATGGCACCTTGCGCCAAGGGGGAGCCCTCTGTGACATAGCGCCGACGATTCTCGGTGTCATGGGCTTGGAAAAACCTGCAGCAATGACGGGCATTGATTTGCGTCTGCCCTCGTGAGGCACTGCTGCTCCCTACCGATTGGGTCTCTCTGGCATGCCTGACGTTGCTCTCCCTGCGCGGCAGTGTTACACTCGCGAAGCGATATCAGTGTAACACATGGGCGATGCAAGTTCTGTAGCGGGGAGGAGTAACGATGCCAGGCCCACTGGAGGGGATAAAAGTTCTTGAACTCATCCGCGTAGCCCCTGGCGCCTTTTGTACGATGATGTTGGCCGATATGGGCGCCGAAGTGTTGAAAATCGAAACCCCACCAACAGAGGCGTCTGAGGCTGGTGCTGGACAAGCGACGGAGGAGGCCCGACGTGCTGCTTTTCAATTTGTCAATCGTAATAAGCGGAGTATTGCCATTAACTTGAAACATCCGGCAGGCCAGAAGATTCTCCACCAGCTGGCGGCGGATGCAGACGTCTTGGTAGAAGGTTTTCGACCTGGGGTCATGGCACGTCTGGGGGGGGACTATGCCATGCTGAGTCAGATCAATCCCCGCTTGATTTATTGCTCGCTCAGTGGCTTTGGACAGGATGGTCCGTACCGCGACCTCCCGGCGCACGATATTAACTACCTCTCTATTGGTGGAGTGCTCAATTTGATTGGTGAGCCGGATCGGCCCCCCGCTATTCCGCTCAATATTATTGCCGACTATGCGGGCGCCTCCATGCACGGTGCGGTGGGTATTCTGCTGGCCCTGCTGGCACGGCAACAGACCGGGCGCGGGCAGTGGGTGGATGTCTCCTATCTCGACACAACTGTCTCTTTGTTGGCTGCCACTCCGATGGTGCGCGACTTCTTCTTCAACGGGAACTCCCATGGACGTGGTGAGGGAGCTCTGGGCGGCTCATTTCCTTACTATACGACCTACGAGACTGCTGATGGCAAACTCTTGTCGGTGGGCTGCACTGAACCCTGGCTGTGGCAGAATTTCTGCACGGCGATTGGGCGGGCAGATTTAGCCAAGTTTGCCCTGCGTAGCGAACACTTTGCTGGCCTGGCTGATAGTACAGCGCAACAGGCCAAGCAAGAAGTCCAGGAAGTGCTGCGTCGCAAAACGCGCGACGAGTGGTGTGCGTTTTTTAAGGATAAGAATGTTTGCGTTGCGCCTGTGTATACAGTTGCAGAGACGTTTCAGGATCCGCACGTCGTGGCGCGGCACATGGTAGTAGACGTTGAAGATAGCCGCTATGGCACGGTACGTCAGGCTGGAGTAGCGATCAAGCTCTCCGAGACCCCTGGAAGCATTCGCCATGTTGGCCCGATGCTCGGTGAGCACACAGAAGCAGTGCTCGAAACCCTGGGTTACACTGCGGCAGAGTGCGCGCAATTACGTCAGGCAGGGACGGTAGCCTAGAGGCTTACAGGTGCTGCACGCTATAGCCATAGGCCGTCAAGTAGGCAGTGATAATGCGTCGGTGGCAGCGTTGCGCGTCTTGCTCGGCACAGAGCAGACAGGCACGCATTACTTGCACACAGGCCCGCAAGCGCTGGAGCCGACTCTCTGCTTCTTGGATCATAAGCTGCTGAAAAGCGCGTATCTCCGGATCCTGGCGATCGGGGTTGCCTAATTCGGGAAACCAATCATAGGCAATACCAACTTGTGCCAGCAAACGCGGCAATGGACCACTCCCTTTCTCTGGATTGAAGGTGTAAATACCCCGATAGGCACGACGTGGCTCAGCTCGCACATCACAGACCAACCCAATGTTGGCTTGGGTAAGGAGGGTGACAAAGTCCTGGGGATGCCGTCCACCGTAGCCTATGGTATACAGTGTTGTCATGTTTTCCCCCTCTGATGTTATCCACACCAGAGGTCATAGCGCTGCCCTGCTCCTCCCTCCACCCGTGATATGTCTTCCGCGAGCAAATAGCCTTTGTCTACTAATGCCTGCGCTGCTACACGCACCTGCCGTACATAGTCTTCCCGAGACCGATACCGCTCTGCGATGGCTAAACGCGGATCGCCGGTCACCTCACGGTCGGCACGCGTGGCGGGGAACGGCAGGCTCCAACCGGCGAGACCACCAGTAATGCCAATGACCAAATCAGGATTACCAACCTCCCGATGCCGCAAGTTCCAGCCAGTGTGTGTCGCCAGGGGAACCGTCAGGTCTGGGAGACGTATGCCAGCAATTTCATTGCCGTCTGTATCGACAGCCGAGACGAGTGCGGGATAGGCTTCACCCTCAACGGCTGGGAGTTGGAGGGTGCGCCCGAGATGAGTTTCAGGCCCATAGTCCAGGCGGAGAGCGTGCAGCGTCTGGGGTGGAAACCATACTCCAGGTATCTTGGTAAAGGCAGCAGCAAGTGCCTTCGATGGCACTGCAGTACCATCCGCGAGGCGTGGATGGCAACTTGGCGGTGGCGGTGCCCCCAGAGTGACCCAACGGTCCAGATTGGTCAGCACAGCGCGCAGGAGCGGAGTGTAGTCCACGGTGT
>Ga0081540_1003423_pt1 | contig 12543 bp, 12 predicted proteins | sample TabmetS2T1R1_FD_71024 | JGI IMG/M metagenome (GOLD analysis project Ga0081540, IMG submission 71024) | Tabebuia heterophylla rhizosphere microbial communities from the University of Puerto Rico - S2T1R1 | ecosystem: Host-associated > Plants > Roots > Rhizosphere ...
CGGTGAGCCAGTCCTGTGCAAATTCTACGTTTACAAGCCGGAGCTTGCCCAGCTCGCCCGCTGCCACCATGGCGCGCGCCTGACGGATCATTGGATAGCCGGTATAGTTGTATGTTACGGCGAAGACTTTTCCGGACTGTTCGGCGAGCGCCACAAGCTCCTCAGCTTCGGCCGACGTGGTGGTTAGGGGTTTATCGCAAATGACGTGGATGCCAGCTTCCAAGAAGGCCTTTGCAGCCGGAAAGTGCAGATTGTTCGGCGTGACGATCGAAACCGCCTCGACGCCGTCGGATCGAGCCGCCTCGCGCTCAGCCATCTCGTAGAAGCTCGAGTAGGTGCGATCGGTGGCAATATGAAGCTCGGCTGCTGACGCAGCAGCTCGTGAGGGGTCGGAAGAAAGCGCGCCGGCGACGAGTTCGTATCGGTCGTCAACGCGTGCCGCAATGCGGTGGATCGTTCCTATGAAAGCACCCTGACCACCTCCAACCATACCAAGACGAATTCGCGGTCTCTGTTCGTGCAGTTTGCTGACTTCGATCGCCATAAGCACCTCTTGTGACTAGTTGAGGCAGAAACGCGGTCGCGGTCGAGCGTTTCATCCCAGGGGCCGAGGCGATGCTCAAGCTCTTGGCAGAAGCGATTTGAGCGCGTCGACAATAAGGCAGTGATCGTCTACGTCCGGCAAACCGCTTACCCCGGCAGTACCGATGAGAGTCCCATTGCGAAGGATAAGCGGCAGGCCGCCACCGCTGGCGGCGAAATCCGACTCGGCCAGCCTGTAGCGACGATTGAAATCGACCGCATCCCGTTCTGCCTCGAGCCGCATCGCGAGAGAACTGCGGTGAAAACGTCCTGCGACCGCGCGCTTACGCGCGGCCCAATCGGAATTGTCGGGCGTCGCACCCGGCATCAATATCGAGAAGATGAGATCGGCGCCGTGAGCCACAGTGATGGCCACGGGAGCGCCTGCGCTCGCGGCTCGCTCTCGCATCGAAACGCCAAGCTGCCAGGCGAAGTCGTAGTCGAAGCGTTCCAGCAGCAGCCCTTTCTGCTCCTGAGCAAGCATGTCAATCGTGTAGGTCATGTGTTGCCTAACAGTTGTGCAGGCGATGTCACGGCCGATGGCCTAGTCGACAGGATAGGCGACGAAGGCAAATCGGCGACTGTCGGGCGACCAACTGTTCACGTTGATGGTCCCCTGACCGCCGAAGAGTCTTGCTGCGCGCTTAGCACGAGGCCACTGCCCGTCGTGGACAACCATTAGCTCGACCCAAAGGTCCGCAGGATGGCCCCTCGTTCCGGGCGGGTAGGCCAGGTAGACCGCGTTGCGACCATCCGGCGAGAGATGTGGGAACCAGTCAACGGTTTCGGTGAAAGTTATTTGGGAAGGATCGGAGCCGTCGGGCCGCATGCGCCCGATCTGCGCGTGTCCAGAGAAGGCCTCCGTGTTGAAATACAGCCACTTACCGTCGGGGCTATACTCGGGCCCGTCCGCCGGCGCACCGCCGCTTGTAATCTGGCGATATCCGGTACCGTCGGCGCTGATGGTGAAGATCTCGGCGGACAAGACCTTGAAGGAGGACGCACTTTCATCGATTCGAACCCCGACGAATGCCAGTTGCGTGCCATCGGGAGACACGCCGTGCAAAAAGTGCATCAGCCCCTTAGAGCCTTCAGCGCCGGTGACACGGACTGCTGTGCCGCCGGCCAGGGGTGCCTTGTAGATGTGCCAGTCGTCATAGGCTGACAGATAGATGTGAGCACCGTCCGGGTCGAGGACGTGATCATTGTTGACGGGTGGAATTGCGCCAATGGCAATGGGCTGTAGCTTCGGTCCGCCAATGGGGATGCGCCACAGGGTGCCAGCGCCGTTGAGGACGAGGGCATCACCCTGCAAGGTCCAGTTCGGTGCCTCGAGCAAGAGCTCGTTCGTCTCGAAGAGCAGCGAGTTCTCAGAAGTCTGGATGTCATGGACCCAGACTTGGCAGCGCTGGTCGTCAGACAGTTCACGCGGCGGCATATCTCTAAATCCCATTTTCGCCTGCCCGCCCGCGCTCCACGAGCGAGTGGCGAGCCGATCGACGGTTTCTTGTTGCAGTTAGTTCAGCGAGGCACTTTTGCGCGGAACCTCCTCCACCGGGTCGCTCTCGACGCGGTGGGCCGCCTCGCGTCTGTGTTCAGCGGCTCTACTCCACGTTTTGAGCGTTTGCTTGTAGTTTGCGAATGAACGCCAGCGAACGGGCGGCGACCCGACGCCAGTCGAGTGGCTCGTCATGCTCGACAACCAAGTGATCGGCGGGGGCTTTGGCAAATAGCGGCCAGAGGCCTTGCCAGTCCACGATACCGTCGCCCATCGCGGCCCAGCCACCCTCAGCTTTTTCGCCGAGGGGAAGCGTATCCTTGACCTGGATGGCAAACATCCGCTTGGCGTATTTCTCCATCTCCCTGAGAGGGTCGCCCCCGCCGCGCGTGACCCACGCAAAGTCGATCTCGTAGCCGACGTTCGGTCCGGCAGCGTCGAACAGGTGATCGATCGGCCGGGTGCCATCGGGGAGCTGGCGATACTCGAAGTCGTGGTTGTGCCACGCGAGGCGCAGACCCTCGGTGCGGACGCGTTCGGCGACGTCACCGAGGCTTCGACCGATTGTGCGCCATCCCTCCCGGGATGTTGGCCGACTCTCCTCGGGCAGGTATGGCGGGATCAGCAGACCGGCACCGATGGTGTGGGCGATGTCGATGTAGCGCTCAGGATCTGCGATCAACCCGTCATAGGGCAGATGGAAGCCGTAGCAGGCCAACCCCGCGTCATCGATCCTGCGACGGAAACCCGCCGGATCGTCGTCATAGTTTGGCAGGAAGGGTTCCACGCCATCGTAGCCGAGCTTCGCCAGTCCCTCAAGTTGCGCCTCAAGCGGGGGAAAGTTGCGGGAGCTGTAGAGCTGGAAGGCGATCTTGTATCCATTCACCATCATATTTCCTTTTTTCCTGCGTTGGGGGATGCCGAGTCGGTCGTGTTAGGAATTCAGGACCGTCCCGTCGCCCCCAAACCGGTGGATCTTGCTGGGATCAGGAGTGAGATAGACCGTGTCGCCGTGGTGGACCGGCACTTCGCCGCTGGCGCGTACGTTGATCGTGCCGATCTCATCGATGGTAACGTGGACAAAAGTGTCGGCCCCAAGATGCTCGGCTACCGCGACCTTTCCCTTCCAGGCGCCTTCTACGGCTGCGGTGGAGACAGAAATGTGTTCCGGACGGATGCCAATGGTCGTGGCGCCGCGCTTGGCCGCGTCAGGGCCTTCGATGAAGTTCATCCTCGGACTGCCGATGAAGCCTGCGACAAAGAGGTTCTTAGGATTGCGGTAGAGCTCCAGCGGCGAGCCGACCTGCTCGATCACGCCGGCGTTCAGCACGACGATCTTGTCGGCCATGGTCATCGCCTCGACCTGGTCGTGGGTGACGTAAATCATTGTGGTGCCGAGTTCGTTATGCAGTTCCGAGATCTCGAGGCGCATCGTGCCGCGGAGCGCGGCGTCGAGGTTCGAGAGCGGCTCGTCGAACAGGAAGGCAGTTGGCTGCCGGACAATGGCTCGGCCGATGGCGACACGCTGCCGCTGCCCACCCGACAGCTGGCCGGGCCGGCGTTCGAGGTAGCTGGTAAGATTCAAAACGCCCGCTGTGTCGGCCACCTTCCTTTCGATGACATCGCGGACTTCCCCAAGCATTTTCAGGGGGAAGGCAATGTTTTTCGCTACTGTCATATGCGGGTAGAGCGCATAGGACTGGAAGACCATCGCGAGTTTGCGTTTCGCCGGGGCTTCTTGCGTGACGTCGCGACCGTCGATGATGATCTTGCCGGCAGACGTACCCTCAAGACCCGCGATCATCCGAAGAAGTGTGGTCTTCCCGCAGCCCGAAGGGCCGACAAAGACGACGAACTCACCGTCCTCAATATCAAGATTGATCTTTGGAATGATAGTCGTAGCGCCAAAAGACTTGTTAACGTCGCGGAGCTGGATCGTGCCCATTGTGGTTCCCTTCAGTATGCCGGGTTGAGGACGCGGCGGACGCCGGCCCGTTCGTATATGGCTTCGAGCGCGGCCATGTTGCCGATCGCGTCGGCACCGCCCGTCGGCAACGCCGCGCCGGTGTCGACTGCGTCGAGGAATGCAGCGAGCTGGTAGTCGTAGGTGGTGCCGCCGGCGACGGTGTATTCGCGCTCCGCCCCGCCGATCCGCTCGCGGAAGGAATGGCCGGTGTGCGGCAGGCAGGGGTTGTCGAGCTCGACCGTGCCGTTCTCGGCTTCGATGCGCAGGAGGCCGCGGAACGGACCATCCTGGATGTCGGCGAAGAGGCTTGCCGGTATGCCGCCGGGAAAGCGGAACTCAGCTTCGACCCGGGTGTCGGAGCCGAGCTCGCAGAGCTTGGCGGACGCGGTGACGACATCGGGTTCGGCGCCCATGAAGCTTCGGAGCCAGTGCAGCGGGTAGCAGCCGAGATCCATCATGGCGCCGCCGCCCTGAACCGGGTCATAGCGGATGCTCTTCGGGTCCCACGGGATGTCGACGCGGAACTCGGCGCGGAGCGCTCGGAGGGCGCCGAGACGGGGCTTGAGCGCCAGGAGCTGCAAGAAGGCCGGATGGTAGCGGTCGTGGAAGGCCTCCATGAGCACGCGCCGGCTCGCGTCGGCGGCGGCGACCATTTTGCGCGCCTCGTTGGCGGTCATCGCGAGAGGTTTCTCACAGAGGACGTGCTTGCCGGCGGCGAGGGCCTTGATTGTCCACTCGGCGTGGCCGGCTGGCGGGAGCGCATTGTAGACAATGTCGACGGTGGAGTCGGCGAGAAGTGCGTCGTACCCGCTATGTGCCACGGGAATGCCGTGCTGATCGGCATAGGCCTTTGCCGTCTCGGCCCGACGCGAGGCGACAGCCCCTATCACAACGTCTTTGCGGCGGCACGTGGGCGCAATGATGGCGCGGGGTGCAATGCCAGCGGCGCCGAGGATTCCGATCCTATGCATGTAACCTCAGGGTAAAAGAGGGCCCCGGCTAGGCGCCGGGGCAAGTCAGGGAGGTTCAGACCATCTCGCTATGTAGGCGACGGATTGCCTTGTACTGCAGGCAGTCGGGCGCCATCTCCATCAGCTCGATCCGGTTTCCGTCAGGGTCCTGAAGCCAGGCCTGGCGGTTGCCGTCGAGGCCGCTGCCGATCTTTGGCTCGGATGAGGGCAATAGATCCATTCCGTTTTCTGTCTTGGTCCATGCGGCAAAGCTGCCGCCTTTCGCCGCGATTGCCTCAAGCACGGGCTCGAGCTTCTCAACCGTCAGGCAGAAATGGTGGGTGCCGTTCGCGTTCACGCCTGGGGCCCGATCGTTCGTCGCGTTCGGAAAGAGTTCGATGTACTGATTGTCAGTCACGCGAAGGTAGATAAGGAAGAGGCTACCGTCGTTGTGATGCAGACGTAGCATTTCGGGAAATCCTAGCACACCATTGTAGAAAGCCATCGACCTTCCTACGTCTTTTACCTTAAGAGCTACGTGGCCGAGGCCGTCGATCGCTTTCATTGATCGTCCTTCTATGGTCTGCGTTTAGATGTTCTTGAAGACTTCGAGGAGCTCGACTATCACGCCGAGTTGGGCGGCGCTGTCGACGTAGGTGTACATGCCGCTGCCGTCGACGAAGAGGCCCTGCTGCAGAACGGGCATGCCCTCGGCAGCGAGCGCAGCCTCGGTGGCCTTTGTGTCCTGTACGCGGAAGGCGATGTGGTGGACGCCCTCGCCGTTCTTGTCCAGGAAGTCCCGCCAAACGCTGGGCGTCTTGTCGGGCTCGATCAGCTCGACGACGAGCTGGCCGGTCTGGAAGAAGGCAAGCTTGGCCGTCGCCTCGGAGGGCTTGCCCTCGACGGTCGTCTTTGCCTTGTCGTAGCCCGGCGTCTCGATGATCCTCGGGACCGGGAAACCGAAAGCCTCGGCGTACTTCTTCGCGGTCGCCTTGACGTCGTGGACGACGAAGCCGACCTGGCAAAGAGTTTCGGGTTGCAGCATCGGCGCGGCCATCAGCGGACCTCCCCATTGGGATCGAAGGATTCAAGGAGCTCGAACACGGTGCCGAGCGAACCGGCCGTGTCGAGGTAGGTGTACATGCCGGTGTGCCCACCGTTCGGGTGGCGGCCGGTGTAGAAGCCCTTCTGAGTGACCGGGAAGCCCAGGCGGGTGAATTCGCGCGCCACGCCGTCGCTGTCGGTCACGCGGAAGGCGACGTGGTGGACGCTCGGGCCATGCTCGTCGAGCCAGTCCTGCCAGACGCTCTTTGGCCCGAGGGGCTGCAGGAGCTCGAAGCCGACGTTACCGAAGTGCCAGTGGTAGATTCGGGCCTTCGCCTCGGTCGCCTCGCCGTAGTACTCGGCTTCGGTCTCTGCATAGCCGTCTGTGACATGCACCTCAGGGATCGGGATTCCGAGAAGCTCGGAGTAGCGTCTGGCGTATTTGTCGGCGTCGTCGACAATGATGCAGATCTGGACGAGCACCTTGTCGCCCAAGCCTTTGATCGGTTCGAGGCTAGTCATGCGATACTCTCTCAGGGGTGATGGTTGAAGAGGTTGCCCTCATTGGGAACGTGACGAACGACCTCATCGCTGATTGCCGTCATGCGGTCGAAGACTTCGGCAGGGATTGCACCGGCGAGAGCCTGGACGTTCGCCTCTGCCTGCGCCTTGTTGCGGGCGCCGACCACCACCGAGGTGATGCCGGGGCGCTGCAGGCTCCAGCGGATCGCGAGGTGCATCAGCGGCCGGTCGAGCTCCATCGCGATCGCCTTGAGCTTCTCGACGCCCGCGTGGACGTGCGGCCAGATGTCGTGGCGGAACGGCAGGATATTGTGCCGCTGGTCGCCCTCGCGGAGGTCGGGGTTGTGTCCGAACTTGCCGGTCAGGATGCCGTGCGCGAGCGAGCTGTAGGTGACGACGGCGATGTCGTGCTCGCGGCAGAAGGGGATGAGGTCGTCCTCGGCGTAGCGCCAGATCAGGTTGTAGCCGAGCTGGTGGGCGTCGATCCGGCCGACCTCCTGCACCTGGCGCATCTGCTCGACGGAAAAGTTGCTGACGCCGGTCGCGCGGATCTTGCCCTGGCGGCGGGCCTCCTCGAGCGCTTCCATGCGCGGGCGCATGTCGTGGCCCGAGCGCGGCCAGTGGATGTAATAGAGGTCGATGTAGTCGGTCTTGAGGCGCCGGAGGCTCGCGTCGACCTCGGCCATCATTGCGGCGGCGGTGGTCTCGGTCGGGTTGGATTTCGAAGCGAGGAAGATTTCGCCACGGCGGCCTTCGAGGAAGTGGCCGTAGATCTCCTCGGAGTGGCCGTTGCCGTAGCCGACGGCGGTGTCGAAGTGGCGGACCCCGCCGTTGTAGGCCGCTTCGATCGCGCCGAGGAGGCGAAGGTCCTCCTCGCCCGGCTCCGAGTAGGGGACGAACCAGGAGCCGCCGAAGCCAAGCGGAAGCTGGTCGGCGAACTGGCCGATGGTGACCAGGCGGTTCGAGGGGTCGACAGAGGTGGTCAGCATCGGATCAGCCTTTCACCGCGCCGGCAGTCAGTCCCTGGATGAACTGCTTCTGCAGGATGAGGAAGATCGTGAAGATCGGGATCAGCGCGAGCATGAGCCCTGACGAGAGCGCGGTGTAGTCGGTCGAATAGCGACCTACCGCCTGGAAGAGCGCCGCTTGGATTGTCTTCAGCTCTGGGCTTGAGATGAAGGTGTTCGAGAACATGAACTCGTTCCAAATGCCCATCGACTGGATGATGACGACAGTCGCGATCCCGGGCTTGGCGAGAGGGAGGTAGACGTACCAGAACACGCCCCACTCGCCAGCGCCGTCCATCTTGGCAGCATCGCCGAGCTCACGCGGCAGGCTCACGAAGAAGGCGCGCATCAGGAAGATTGAGAACGCAACGGCGCCGCCGAGATAGGACAGCGAGAGGCCGGTCAGGGTGTTCAGCAGTCCGAGGCTCTTCAGGAACTGGAACATCGGGATCAGGATCGCCTGGCCGGGGATCATCATCGCGGCGATGAAAAGGTAGAAGAGCCAATCCTTGCCGCGGAAGTGGAAGCGGGCGAAGACGTAGCCGGCGAGCGTTGCCACGATCACCACGATGACAACGGTCAGCGTCGTGACATAGAGCGAGTTCATGAGGTGCGTCGGCAGGTCGATTGCCTTCCAGACTCGCACGAAGTTCGAGAAGTCGAGCCGCTGCGGCAGGAACGAGGTGAAGACCTCGCGCTGGTTCTTCACCGAGGTCAGGATCATCCAGACCAGCGGGAAGGCCTGAATGATCATGATGAGGATCAGCGTCACGTAGACGACGGTCTTCGAAAAGATCATCAGGAACTGCGTACGGGCGGGGTCGACCCTTGTAGCGGCAGCTTTATGCAGGGCAATGGTATTCATGTTACTTGCCTCCGCACTCATTGTTCGATCTCTAGACGCTTCCCGATGCGGATCTGAACGACGCTCAAAATCGCGCTGAGGAGGAGAATGACGATGGCGATGGCGGTGGCGTATCCCAGCTGCGGGTTCGAGCTGCCCATGGCGCCGAACGAGGTACTGTAGAGATAGGTCCCGAGGGTCTCGCTGGCATGGTTCGGGCCGCCGGCGGTCATCACCCAGATTTGGTCGAAGACCTTGATGCCGTTGATGGTGTTGAGGACGACGACGAGAACGATCACCGGACGCAGTGATGGAACAGTGACGTGCCAGAAGCGACGGATCGCGCTGGCGTTGTCCATCTTCGCCGCGTCGTAGAGCTCGGTCGAGATGCCTTGGATGGCAGCGTAATATATGACGAGATAGAAGCCGAGGGATTGCCAGACCGAGACCGCAATGACGCTCGGCATCACGGTGCGGGGGTTGGCGAGCCAGAGCTGGGTCCAGCTGTCGAGGCCGATACCGCGCAAGAACGAGTTCAGGATGCCGAAGTTCGGCTCATAGATCATTGCCCAGAGCAACCCGCTGATAGCGAGTGAAATAATGACCGGCATGAAGTAGGCAGTGCGGAAGATGACACCGCCGCGGATGCCGGAGCTCAACAGAGCCGCGACCAGGAGTGGCAGTATCGACTGCAACAGTACCGTCGCGATTGTGAAATAGGCAGTGTTGGCGAGCGCGAGCAGGAAGATACGATCGCCGAGCATCAAGCGGTAGTTGTTGAAGCCGACCCAGACCGGATCCGACATGCCGTTCCAGGACCGGAAGCTCAGCACGATAGAGTTGGCCATCGGTACCGCCATGAAGACCAGCAGTGTCAGGGCCGCCGGGGCGAGGAAGGCGAACGGCAACCAGTTCCGCCTGACGCTATGGAGACGGCTGTCGTTGGGATGGTCGGCATGGGTCATGGAGTGATCTCCAATCTGCTGTAGCGAGCCTTGATCGCGGTTGAGCCCAACTTGCTCATCCGAAGGGTTGCTGCAGGCGGCGAGGTGCTCCCCGCGTGATGACAACAGGCCAACTGGCCCGCCGCCCCGGTATGAGGAAGAACGCTTCTAGGCCGCCCAGCCTCCCGTTGCCGGAGAGGCTGGGCCAATCTGCCGCTATTGAACGGCCTTGGAGCGGGTTGCCATCACGTCCGCCTGGATCTGCTTGGCGCCTGCCGCCGGCTCAATCGAGCCGTCGAGGATGCTCTGGCAGACGTTGGAGACCGCGTCCCAGCTGCCGGCACCGAAGAGGATGTGATCGGTGCCGTCGGTGGCCATCCACTTCAGCATTTCCTGGACCTTGGGGTTCTTGACCTGGTCGTTTGCGCTCATCATCGACGGGAAACCACCGAGGCCGGCGGTGTGCTCGTCGTAAACCTCCGGCGTGAACATGTACTTCACGAACTCGAGCGTGATGTCCTTGGCTGGGCTCTTCGCATTGACCACCCATCCTTCGCCACTGCCGTCGCCGGTGTAGTGGACCCCGTCGGCGGTCACCGCGGGCACCTTATGCACTGAGTAGTTGTCGAGCCAATCCTGCGTCGCCTCGGCATCGAAGATTGCCGGTGCCCAGGAGCCGGTGTAGAGCATCGCAGCCTTGCCCTGGTAAGCGATCTGCCAGGCCGGCCGTTCGTCGATGCCATTGATGCCGTCGAGGAAAACACCCGCTTTCGCGAGCTTCTGAAGGAGTGTGAGGGCATCGACGACTGGCTTCGAATCCCAGGAAACGCCCTTCTGGGTCAGATCGTCCAAGGCGTAGACGTCGCCACCATACTGGCTGACGAGTGGCAGGAAGAAGTCGGGACAGACGTTGTGGGCGAGGTTGCCCCAGGCAATCGGCGTGATCCCCGCCTCGCGCATCTTCGGCGTCATTGCGATAAGCTCGTCCCAGGTGTTGGGCGGCGTCAGGCCCAGCTCTTTCATGATCCGGTCGTTGACGAAGAGACCGAAGATCTGCGCGGTCCAGGGCAGCGCGTAGATATCTTTGCCGTCGAAAGTGAACTGGCGCATAGGCCCCGGATAGAATTGCTTCAGGAACGCCTCGTCCACAACATCCTTGTAGTTCACCGCGAGGCCGGACCGGCCGAGTTCTGCCGCCTTCACGTGGCCGTAAAACAGCTCCGGCAGCGACCCGCCGGCGGTCATAGCAGCGAGCGTCGTGAGGTACTGATTGAATGGAACGAAGTTCGTCTCGATCTTCACCCCGGGGTGCTGCGCCTCGAAGCCCTTCGTGATCTTGTCCCACCAAGCTGTGCCGTCAACCTGTGTCGCCTCCCAGGACATCACGTGGATCGTAGTGTCTTCCGCAAAAGCGAGACCATTCAGCGCCGAAGTCATCAGCAGCATTGCGGCTCCTGCCGCCCACTTCATTTGCATGCGTATTCCTCCTCGAGTTTGTCATTGGCTATAGAGTCGTGACGTTACGTCAGCATTCGCGCTCGGTACGATCCAACACGCAGTCGGCTATCGATAGCTTTGCGTTCGATCGACAGGCCGATCCGGGCATCGCGCCACGATGCGTTGGGCCTATCACACACGCTCCACCGCCGAATTTCGCTTGCGTAGTAGCGTTCCTACGCTGTATCGTTACTACAGTCAGTTTGCAAGAGTTTTTTTCTCGCTCTAATCAGATCTGGCACCGACACGGCCGTGCGGGCACGACACCTCGCCGGATAACAGTTGACAGGAGTCAGTGATGGCCAAACAAAAGGCGAGGCTTAAGGATATCGCCCAAAAGACCGGCTACGGCACCAACACGGTTTCGCTGGCGCTGCGGGGAAGCACGCGGATCTCGAAAGCCGCGCGGGAAAAGATCGCAAAAGCGGCCGAGGAGCTCGACTACGTTCCGAACCACATTGCGAAATCGCTGGTATCGCGGCGTAGCCACACCGTCGGCCTGATCTTGCACGAGCTCAGCAACCCGATTCTCACCAGCGCGGCCGAGAAGATCCAGCGGACTCTCGCGGCTCGCGGTTACGGCGTACTCTTCGCGTCGTCCAACGGAAGCTTCGAAGAGGAGCTACGCGTGATCGAAATGTTTCGTGCGCGCATGGTCGATGGTCTGCTGATCTACCCGGCGCGCCATACAAAGCTCGAGCACCTCAGGCGGCTCCGCGAGCGCAATTTCCCGGTGGTGCTGCTGATCGGCATGGAGGGCTCCGGGATCGACGCCGTAGGCATCGACGAATACGCTGGCGCCTTTGCGGCCACCCGGCACCTGATCGATGAGGGCCACAGCCGGATCGGCGTGCTGGTCCCGGCGGAATACCACACCAATCCAAAATACGCTGGCTATCGCGGCGCACTCCTCTCGGCGGGACTGGAGAGCGGTCCCGGGCTATCAGCGTCGTTCCCCGATCATTCGATCCAAGGCGGTATCGAGGCGATGGACGGACTGATGGGGCAACCCAATCGTCCGAGCGCGGTCTTTGCCCTTGACGACCTGCTCGCGCTCGGCGCTCTGCGCTGGGCCAAGGTCAATGGAGTGGACGTGCCTAGGCAGCTTGCCATCGCCGGCTTCGACGACGATGAAGCCGCCCGGCATGCGGTAACACCGATTTCGACCATCAACAACGACGTGGACGAACTTGCGCAGAGGTCGGTGGCACGCCTGATGGACCTCATCGATGCCGGCCAGCTTCTCCCCCCACCTCAGGCTGAGCTGTTGCAAGGTCAGCTTGTCATTCGCGAGAGCACCAGAGCGACCGCAAGCGCACCCACTTCCGCAGGCTTGGCGCCTGCGGCCCGCCGCGCCCCTCGCCGCCAACGCCTCGCCGTCGGCAAAGAGATACGCCTGTTCGACGGCGAGACCTTGCGCGGCTGGCACGCAGTGCCGCGTATCACGGCGCCGCGCTGGCCTGGTGAGCCGCTACCGGTGCTCGACTTGGCGGTGGCGGAACGCATTCGCGGCCACACCGGGCGGTGGACGGTGGAGGACGGCGCGATCTGCGGCCGGCAAGACCCTCCGGGCAGCGGGCTCGGGGCCTACCTCTTGACCGATGAGACGTTCGGTGACTTCGAGCTCAGTTTCGAGGCGCGGCCCGACTGGCCAGCGGACACCGGTATCATGCTGCGGGCGACCGAGCT
>Ga0081540_1003424_pt1 | contig 12543 bp, 15 predicted proteins | sample TabmetS2T1R1_FD_71024 | JGI IMG/M metagenome (GOLD analysis project Ga0081540, IMG submission 71024) | Tabebuia heterophylla rhizosphere microbial communities from the University of Puerto Rico - S2T1R1 | ecosystem: Host-associated > Plants > Roots > Rhizosphere ...
GACTCCGGACTCTGCGCGAGGTGGCCCTGCACGGGACGATCCGCGCGGCCGCGGAGGCGCTGGCCTTCACGCCGTCTGCCGTCTCGCAGCAGCTGAGCGCGCTCGAGCGCGATCTCGGCTACGAGGTCCTCGAGCGGCGCGGCCGCAGCGTCCACCTGACCGCCGCGGGCCGCGTGCTCGTCGAGCGCGCCGACGCGATCCTGGCCGAGCTGGCGGATGCGGAGGCCGCCGCGCGCGCGGCTGCCGGCGAGGAGGAGCCCGGTGTGCGCATAGCCGCGTTCGCGAGCGCGGCCGCGACGATCGTCGCCGAGGCCGTGCGCGCCGACGGCCTGCGCGTCCACATCGTCGAGCTCGACCCCCGCCTCGGACTCGCGCGGCTGCGCGCGGGCGAGGTCGACGTCGCGATCCTCTGGGAGTACGACCACGTGCCGCTGCGGGTGTCGGGCCCGATCGAGCTCGCGCCGCTTCTCGACGACCCGATTCACGTCGTCCTGCCTCGCTCCCACCCCGCGGCGGCGTCACCCTCGGTGGAGCTGGCCGACCTGGCCGACGAGCCCTGGATCGACTCGACGATTGCCTCCTCGTGCCACCCGTTCCTCGCGCGCGCCTGTCTCGCGGCCGGCTTCGAGCCGCGTGTCGCGGCCGAGACGAACGATCACCGCACGCTGCACCACCTGGTCGCTTCCGGGGTCGGGCTCGCCGTGATCCCGCTGCTCTCGCAGCTCGACCTGCCAGCGTCGCTCGTGGCCCGCCCGATCCGCAGTTCGCCGCCGAAGCGCCGCATCTACGCCGCCCATCGCAGCGCGTCCGCCGGCGACCCGCGCGTGCAGCTCGTCCTCGAGCGGCTCGAGGCCGCCGCCGCGAGCCGTCCGCCCGTGCTGACGCTGGCCGAAGCCGGCGCCTGACCGGGAACGTCGGTGCGGCCGGCGGTGTAGAAGCGGCGCCGTGAAGATCCTGCTCGTCGCCTGAGATGGGCCGGACGGCCCATTGACGCGGCACGGCGCGGTGCCCAGGCTTGCGGTGTGAGCCGGACCCAGATCCTCCTGTGGTGCGTCGCGCTGATCGTGCTCGAGCTCAACCACCTGAAGTGGATCTGGTGGACCTACTGGGAGTGCGCCAAGTGCGGCCGCAAGCACAAGGACTGCGACTGCGGCTCCAAGTGGGTCATGTACCTCTAGCCCGGCGTGAACAGGGTCAATTGCATGCCGTCGGGCGAACGCACCCGGGCGTTGCGGTCGCCCCAGGGCGTCGGCGTCGGCGCCGCGACCTCCTCGGCGCCTGCTTCGACGAGCCGCGAGGCGGCGGCCTCGCTGTCCGCGACCTCGAACGCGAGCCTGACCGTCCCCGAGACACGCCTTCCCGCCTCGATCCGGTCGACCGTCTCGGCCTGCCGCTCGTCGAAGAGCTCCAGCGTCGCGCGGCCTCCCTCCAGGAGGACGACGCGCCCTTCCTCGGAGCTCCAGTCCGCAACCTGCTCCAGCCCGAGCGCGTCGCGGTAGAACGCGACCGCGGCGTCGAAGTCAGGCACGGTCAGCACCACACGGAACTCCTTGACCGCATCCGCCACCGGCCGAGCATACGCCTGACGGTTGGGCTTGCATTTAGCTTGTCTATTAATTAACCTCTTGGCTAAATGAAGGCCGACCAACTCAGCCTCACCTTCTCGGCGCTCTCGGACCCGACGCGGCGCGCGATGCTGAGCCGGCTCGCCGAGGGTGAGGCGACGGTCAACGAGCTGGCCGCGCCGCACGCGATGAGCCTGCCGTCGGTCTCACGGCACCTCAAGGTGCTCGAGCACGCCGGCCTCGTCAGCAAGAGCCGGTCGGCGCAGTGGCGGCTCTGCAGGCTCGAGACCGCCCCGCTCGCGGAGGCCGACGCCTGGATGGAGCCTTACCGCGCCTTCTTCGAGGCACGCCTGCCACGCCTCGAACAGCAGCTTGCAAACGAACGCAGACAGGAGGAGTCATGACAGAGCGACGCGACCTCACGTTCACCTGGACGCTCGACGCAACCCGCGCGGACGTCTTCCGGGCCTGGACAGACCCGGATCACCTGCAGTGGTTCTACAACCCGGAGCAGCCGATTCCAACCGAGCCGATCGAGCTCGACCTACGCGTCGGCGGTGTCTGGCGCCAGCGAATGGTGATCAGCGAGAACACCGACTGCGAGAACACCGAGTACATCACGGGCGGCGTCTACCGCGAGATCGTGCCCGACGAGAGGCTCGTGTTCGCCTGGGGTGCGACCGACGGCTGGCCCGAGCTCGACCCGGAGCGGCTCGACGAGAGCCCGCTCGTAACCGTCGCACTGAGCGAGGTCGGCGGCCGGACGCAGATGACCCTCTGCGTCGAGCTACCCGCGGGCCTCTCGCCGGAGCAGGTGCAGGAGTGGCTCTCGGCCGGCATCCGCGACGGCTGGCGGGACACGGTGGACCGGCTGGCCTCGTCGCTCGCAGCGCCGGCGCCGGTCAGTCGCTGACAGCGGCCGACGCTTCGGCCTCGGCGGGCTGGTCGGCCTCGTCCTTCGCGGGCTCCCGCCTGCCGGCGGCGATCGCGAGGGCGGAGCCGGCCAGCGCCGCTCCCAGCGCCGCGAGAGCTAGGCGGCCGGCGCGACGTGGTCGAGGATCACCTCGAGCAGCCGGCACGAGTGGAGGACGTGCTCGTGCGCGAGTGCTCTCGCGCCCTCGGAGCTGCGCGCTTCGATCGCGCCCAGGATCGCCCGATGCTGGTGCATGTTCTGCTCGTAGAGGTCGTCGATCTCGGGCCCGCCCGGACGCCAGCGGCTGAGAAACGTCCGGCGCGCGTTCTTCGCCACCCGCTCGACGAACGGCACCGCGGCCGCCGCGTAGATCACGTCGTGGAAGCGGTAGTTCGCCCGGACCCACTCGCCCGTCAGCTGCGTCCGCTCCTCCTCCCCGCGCCGGCGGTCGAGCAACTCCACCGTCAGCCGCGCGAAGTCGGCCTCGGCCGCGCGCAGCGCGAGGAGCCTCGCGTCGTCGAACCGAGGCACGGCCAGCTCGGTGACCAGCGCCTCCAGCTCGGCGCGCACCAGGAAGGCCTCGCGGAGCTCCTCGCGCGGGATCGCCCGCACGCGCACGCCGCGATTCGGCTCGAACGAGACGAGCCCCGTAGCGGCGAGCCGGCGGAGCGCCTCGCGAATCGGCGTGCGGCTGACGCCGAAGCGCTCCGACAGCGTCTCCTGCCGCAGAACCGTGCCCGGCGCCAGCTCGCCGGAGATGACCGCGTCCTCGAGCGCGAGTGCGATCTCGTCGGCCTTGGTGCCCCCCGCGTCGTGCTCGTCCACGCTCAGCTCCGGAACTGCGCCGCCTCCGTCGACCCCTCGAGCGCGAGCGTCGAGCTCGTCCCGCCGCTGACCGCCTGCATGACGGCGTCGAAGTACCCGGCGCCCGCCTCGCGCTGGTGGCGGGTGGCCGTGTAGCCGGCCGGCTCGAGCGCGAACTCGTCTTCCTGGAGCCGAACGTAGGCGCTCATGCCCTCCTCGGCGTACCCGCGGGCGAGGTCGAACATCGCCGCGTTCAGCGAGTGGAAGCCGGCGAGGGTGACGAACTGGAAGCGGTAGCCCATCTCTCCCAGCTCGCGCTGGAAGCCCGCGATCCGCTCGTCGCCGAGGTGGGCGCGCCAGTTGAACGACGGCGAGCAGTTGTAGGCGAGCAGCTTGCCGGGGAAGCGCTCGTGGATCGCGTCCGCGAACTCACGCGCCTCCTCGAGGTCCGGCGTCGACGTCTCGAACCAGACGAGATCCGCGTACGGCGCCGCCGCGAGGCCGCGTGCGATCGCGGGCTCGAGCCCGTCGCGCACGCAGAAGAAGCCCTCCGCGGTCCGCTCGCCGGTCAGGAACGGCTCGTCGGCCGGGTCGGCGTCGCTCGTCAGCAGCCTCGCGCTGAGCGCGTCCGTGCGCGCGATCAGCACCGTCGAGACACCGCAGACGTCGGCTGCGAGCCGGGCAGCGACCAGCATGCGGACGAACTGGCTCGTCGGGACGAGCACCTTGCCGCCGAGGTGCCCGCACTTCTTCTCGGACGAGAGCTGGTCCTCGAAGTGCACACCCGCGGCGCCGGCCTCGATCATCGCCTTCATCACCTCGAACGCGTTCAGCGGCCCGCCGAAGCCGGCCTCGGCGTCCGCGACGATCGGCGCCAGCCAGTGCGTCTCGACGTCGCCTTCCGCCGCGTGGATCTGGTCGGCCCGCAGCAGCGCGTTGTTGAGCCGCTTCACCAGCGCCGGGCCGCTGTTCGAGGGATAGAGGCTCTGGTCGGGATAGGTCTGGCCGGCGAGGTTCGCATCGGCGGCGACCTGCCAGCCGCTGAGGTAGATCGCCTGCAGCCCGGCCTTCACCATCTGTACCGCCTGGCCGCCGGTCAGCGCACCGAGGGCGGGCACGTAGTCCTCGTGCTGCAGCAGCTCCCAGAGACGCTCCGCGCCGAGCCGCGCGAGCGTGTGCTCGATCTGGACGCTGCCGCGCAGCCGCTCGACGTCGTCGGAGGTGTACGGGCGCTCGATGCCGTCCCAGCGCGCCGAGGCCGTGCCGTTGCCGTTCGTCCCCATTTCAGCCCCTCTCCAGGTAGTCGTAGGCGGGCAGCGTGAGGAACTCCTCGAACCGTTCCCCGAGGGCCACCTGCTCGAAGATCTCGCGCGCCTCGCCCAGGCGCCAGTCGCCGTCGCCGAGCTCCGCGCGGAACCGCTCGGCCTCCTCGTCGATCACTCGCTCGACCGCAGCGCGGTCGAAACGGCCGTGCCGTACCCAGTGCCAGACCTGCGAGCGGGCGATCTCGGCGGTCGCCGCGTCCTCCATCAAGTTGAAGATGCCCACCGCCCCGGTGCCGCCGAGCCAGGCGGTGAGGTAACGCAGCGCCACGGCGACGTCGTCGCGCAGGCCCTCCTGCGTCACCTCACCGGGGGTCGCCCCCACATCCAGCAACCGGCCGGGCGCGAAGGCGACGTCCTCGCGCAGGCGGTCGAGCTGGTTCTCACGCTCGAACTCGGCGAGCGCGACCGGGACGAGATCCGGGTGGGCAACCCAGGTCCCGTCGAAGCCGTCGCCGGCCTCGCGCTGCTTGTCGTCGCGGACCTTCGCGAGCGCGCGCTCGTTCAGCTCGGCGTCGCGGCGGCTGGGGATGAACGCCGCCATCCCGCCCATGGCGTGGGCGCCGCGCCGGTGGCAGGTGCGCACCAGCAGCTCGGTGTAGGCGCGCATGAACGGGGCGGTCATGGTGACGGCGTTGCGGTCGGGGAGGACGAACTCCGGCCGCTCGCGGAAGGTCTTGATGACGCTGAACATGTAGTCCCAGCGGCCGGCGTTGAGGCCGGCGGCGTGCTCGCGCAGCTCCCAGAGGATCTCGTCCATCTCGAACGCCGCGAGCACGTGCTCGATCAGCACGGTCGCGCGGATCGAGCCGCCGTCGAGCCCGAGCACATCCTCGGCATGCGAGAAGACGTCGTTCCAGAGCCGCGCCTCGAGGTGGCTCTCGAGCTTCGGCAGATAGAGCCACGGGCCGGCGCCGCGGTCGAGCAGCCGCCGCCCGTTGTGAAACAGGTAGAGGCCGAAGTCGAACAGGCTCGCGGAGACCGGCTCGCCGTCGACCAGCAGGTGCCGCTCCGGCAGGTGCCAGCCGCGCGGCCGCACGAGCAGCGTCGCGACCTCGTCGTTCAGCCGGTAGGTCTTCCGCCCGGTCTCGAGCTCGATCGTCCGCTCGATCGCGTCCACGAGATTCGCCTGGCCCTCGACCATGTTCGACCAGGTCGGCGCGTTCGCGTCCTCGAAGTCGGCCATGAACATGCGCGCGCCGGAGTTGAGCGCGTTGATGACCATCTTCCGGTCGGTCGGCCCGGTGATCTCGACCCGGCGGTCGCGCAGACCCGGAGGCACGGGCTCGATCGACCAGTCTCCCTCGCGCACAGCGCGTGTCTCCGGGAGGAACGCCGGCAACTCGCCGGCCGCGATCCGTTCACGCCGGACCGCGCGCGCTTCCAGCAGCTCGCGCCGCCGTGGCCCGAAGCGCTCCTGGAGGCCGGCGACGAGGACGACGGCGTCGGGCGTCAGCACGTCGTCGGCACGCGGCGCGCTGCCGCGCAGCTCAGCGGTGGCCACCGCGGTCACTCGTTGTCGTGATCGCGCTCGCAGAAGTCCGGGCACGTGCACGGCGCGGTCTCGGCGGCGGTGAGCACGTAACCGACGCGTGGCGTCGCGACGCGGCTGGGCACAACGCGAACGTGGCCGACGCCGCTGCCGTTCGCGCTCGCGCCCTCCTGGTTGTGCCGGATCTTCGAGAGCAAGCGGTTCATTGCGACCATCGTTCCCTATTTCGGATCCGAAGTCCAGCACGACTGGCCGTGCTCTGGCCAGACGTCCAGCGGCCCAGGCACTTTCGGATCCAAAAACCACCCCGTCCGTCGTGGCTTATAGTCGCCGCGTGCTCGACCCGCGACAGGCCTCCATCCTCCTTGCCGGGCGAGCGTGCGACTGCGACTGAGCTTCGACCGCCCTAGCCGCCGTGACCTGACCGTCTTCGCCGGCTACTGCGTCGCCAGCGCGGTGTACATCGCGATCGGCGTCACATGGATCGACTTCCTGCTCTCGTTCTGGGTCGGGCTTGGCTACCTGCTGCTGGCCGCCTGGCTGATCCCGACGCTCGTGCGGAGGCTCGCGTGAGCTGGGCGGCACACGACCTCGAGCCGTACGCGATCCAGAAGCACATGCGCCTGAAGGTTGCCTTCGTGCCGCTGCTGATCGGCTCGTACTCGCCGGACCTGATGACCAAGTGGTTCGTCTACGGGATCCACCTGGGCCCCTGGGACCTGAAGGCGTCCAACCCGGAGCAGTTCCACCGCGGCTGGCCGGGGTTCGGGTTCACGCACTCGTTGCTCTTCGGGGTCGTGATCGGGCTGATCATCTGGAAGGTCTTCGGGTCGAAGCTCTGGGGGGTCAGCTTCTGCATCGGGCAGTTCGCGCACGCGCTCACCGACACCTGCGACACGCTCGGCACGATGCTGCTCTTCCCCTGGACTTACCACTTCCACGTGGGCGCCTGGGCGTATGCGGGCCAGACCGGGCGCATGACCGACGCGGCCGCCTACTTCAGCGGGCTCGGCTCGATCTGGGATCTTGTCTTCATCGTCTACGGCCTCTACAGCTGGCGCATACTCACGAGCCAGTACTTCGACGAGGTCATCTATCGCGCGGACGCGTTCTGGCCGTGGCTGAACCGGACCGTGCCACGCGATGCGCTCGTCGTCATCTACCGCGCGGCGTTCTTCTACGGCGCCTCGCGCTGGATCGCCTGGACGATCTGGGCGCACGTGATCCACAACTATCCGTACGACCTGAGCTGGGGCGGCCCGCACTGGGTGCCGGCCGCCCACCCGTAGCTCAGGACTTCAGCGACGGAAGCAACTGACGGCAACTTCCGGTCTGGCGCGCCACACCGCAGCAGGCGCCACCGCCGGGTTCTTCGTTGTCAACCTCGCAAACCCTTCTACTGGGAGGCGAGCGTGACGATGCCGTAGGTGACGGCGAAGCCGGCGAGCGTCAGCGCGACCCGCAGGGGCGAGGTGCGCGCGTGGGCGGCGGGCAGGAGGTCGGACGCGCCGACGTAGAGGAAGAAGCCCGAGTAGAGCGCGAGCAGGTAGGCGAGGTTCTCGTCGGAGACGCTGATCAGGCTGCCGACGATCGCGCCGAAGAACGGGGCGGCGGCGTCGGCGGCGAGCCAGCGGAGCGCCCGGCGGCGGTCACCGCGCTGGCGGAGGACGAAGGTGACGGTGTTCAGGCCGTCGGCGAAGTCGTGACTGATCACCGCGACGAAGACGAGCACACCGGTCAGCGTGTTGACGCCGAACGCGAGGCCGATCCCGAGCCCGTCGACGAAGCTGTGGACGGAGAGCGCCGCTGCGCCCAGCGTGCCGACGCGGTGGTGTGCCCGCGCCTCGTCCGGATCGTCCCGGTGATGCAGCACGATCGCCCGCTGGAAGAAGAAGAACGTCAGGAAGCCGGTCGCGACGAGCGTCGTGACGGTGCGCGAGTTGTCGATCCCGTCGATCGCCTCCGGCAGCACGTCGAACAGCGCGACCCCGACGACCACGCCCCCGCTCAGCGCCAGGATCGTCTCGAGATGCCCGCGGAGCCGAAGCGCCGTCAGGCCGCCCGCGAGCGTCGAGACCACGGTGAACAGGGAGAGCGGGACCGCGATCCAGGTCACGCGCAGCGCTCGCAGACGCCGTAGAAATCGGCGTCGTGCCGCTGGACGACGAACCCGTGCCGCTTGCGCACCTCGGCGACGGCGGGCGCGGCGCAGAGCTCGGTCTCCTCGACGGAGCCGCAGGAGATACAGACGAGGTGGTGGTGATGGCCGGGCTCGCAGGCGATGAAGCGCCCTCGGTCGAGCCGCCGCACCTTCTCCTCGCGCTCGAGCAGCGCGAGCGTGCGGTAGACCGTGGCGAGGCTGACCGGCGCGGACGCTCGCGCGTCCGACCAGAGCTCCTCCGCCGTGAAGGCATGACGGCGCGACTCGACGTGCTCGGTGAGCAATCGGCGCTGGCGCGTGCTCCTGGTCGGCATGGTCGCAGCTTACTGCAAACGCTTCTCATTCTCACAACCACGGGAATGGCGCGCCGCTCCTGCGCTTGTGCAACCATCCGCCCCGTGCGTCGGCTCCTTCCCGGCCTGCTCGCGGCGACGGCGCTGCTCGCGTTCTGCCCGACTGCGCTCGGTGCGATCGCCGAGATCCGCGACGCGCAGGGCCACCTCGTCGCTGCGGCGCGGCAGGGATCGTTCGCCTCGCTGCAGGACGGCGGCTGGACCCTCCGCTTCGACTCGTCCTCGCGAAGCTCGCGCGGCGTCTCGCTGGACGGCGTCACCATCGCCGGCGGGCTGGTCTACGCCGATCGAATCTTCGTCCCCGCACACGGGCTCGCGGGCGCGGTGGTGCGAGGGCTGACGGTCAACGGCAAGGCGGTCACGGCGCGCCCGAACACGCTCGTGCCGCTCGGCCCCGGGAGCTACCTGGTCGTGCTCCAGGAGGCGGTCGTCCCCGGTGAAGGCAGCGGCGTCGTCGGCCTGCGCGTCGTCGCGGGCGACTCCTCGCTCGGGATCGACCCGGGCTCGCAGCTGCTCGTCGGCCTGGCGCGCGCGGCGTTACCGCCGCAGCCGCGGACGCACCACCGCGCCGCGCACCTGTCCTGGCTCGCGCTCGGCGTCACCGGCCACGGAGCCGACACCGGCAGCGCGGATCTCGGCTTCCCGGGGAGCCAGCTGCTCGCCCTGCCGACGAGCGGCACCGTCGGGGCGAAGGCGGTCAAGGTCGCGATGCAGTACCTGGGCGTCCCGTACGTCTGGGGCGGCGCCGACCCGCTGACCGGCTTCGACTGCTCCGGCCTGACGATGTACGTCTATGCACAGCTCGGGATCCAGCTGACGCACTACACCGGGTCGCAGTTCTACGAGGGCGCGCGGGTACCGCCCTGGGCACTGCAGCCCGGCGACCTCGTCTTTTTCGAGCCGAGCGCGCGCGGCCCGCAGCACGAGGGGATGTACATCGGGAACGGCCGGTTCATCCAGGCGCCGCACACCGGCGACGTCGTGAAGATCTCCTCGCTCTCCGAGCCGGGCTATGCCTTCGGGTTCGTCGGCGCAGTCCGCCCGTTCGGCGCCTGACCCCTAGGCAACGGGCGGCACGATCGTGCGAGCGCGCGCATCTGGCACCATGAGGCGGTGAGCAGCACGCCACTCCTCTGGATTCCGGCAGCCGCGCTGATCGTCCAGGAGCAGTTCGAGCGCCTGGCGCAGGGCGGCGACCTCGCCTCGGTGCTCGCCACCGAGCCGCTGCTCCTGGCCGGGCTGCTGCTGCAGGTGCCGTGCGGCCTGGTCGCGCTCTGGCTGTTCCGCGCGCTGCTGCGCAACGCGCTGTGGCCGGCGCTCACGCGCCGTTCGGCCCAGGGCGCGCCGCCGCTGCTGGCACGGACGAGCCTCGCCTTCCTCTCCTCGCCGTTCCGGCCCGCCGCGCTCGCGTCGCGGCACGCCGGCCGGGCTCCTCCACTCGCCGTGTAGCACGGCAGCCGCGTCGCGCGGCTGCGAACGGCGACCCAAGGAGACATTTCTTGCAACCACAGGCTCAGACTCACAACTCGAGAACGGATCTCGACACGCTGGCGACGGCACTTGCCGAGCGCCTGCAGCTCTCGCACTCCTCGCCGTGGATGAGCACGGCCGAGGCGGCCGAGTACATGCGCGTCTCGATCCGCTGGCTGCGCCAGCATCTGCACCAGATCCCGCACAGCAAGGTGGAGGGCCGGCTGTTCTTCAGCAGCAAGGAGCTCGACGCCTGGCTCGCGGACAACCGGCGGAGCTAGGGAGACGAGGTGCCGCCCCGGCTCGAGGCCGGGGCGGCACACCGTCAGCTAGAGCGGCTGCTACGGCAGCGTCAGCTTCCAGGCGCCGCGACCGTGCGTCGCGGCGTAGAGCACGTTCCCAGACTGCGACAGCGTCAGCCCGTAGACCGCCGCCGTCGGCAGCCCTGAGCCGGCCGTCTCCCAGTGGGTTGCGCCGGCCGGGAGCCGCAGGACGCCGAAGTCCGTCGCGGCATAGACGTCCCCGGTCGCGCGGAAGAGCGCGATCCCGGTCACCGGCTGGTCGCCGATGTCGAACGACCGGTCGGTGAAGCTCGCCGTCCCGGTCGCCGGGTTGAACCGGGCCTCGAACACGTGCCCGGGCTCACCCGGTGTGTACGCCTCGTAACCGGAGTACGAGATCCAGGCGTGGTTCGGGTCCGCCGGATCGATGGCGATCCCGGACACGAACCGGCCCGGCGTGCTCGGCGTGTCGATCCGCGAGAAGCGGACGTTGCGCGGCTGCGAGTCGTCGGCGTTCTTGCTGACGAACACGCGTCCGGTGCGCGTCGCTGCCCAGAGCGTGCGCGCGTCGCCAGGCGCCCGCTCGGTCGCGACCACGTAGTCGCCGAGCCGCGTCTGCCCGAAGTTCGAGCCCGTCAGGTTGGGCCCGAGCGGCTGCCAGTCGCCGCACGGCCGGTTCCGGGCCGGGTCGAGGTGCAGGGTGTTGCAGTGCGCCTCGAGGTACGCCCGGTCGCCGCCGTTGTCGTCGGTGCGCCAGACGTGCTCGAGCCCGATGTACGCCCGCCCGGCCGTGGCCGGATCGGCGATGAACGGCACGTAGAACGACCGCAGCTCGTTCGTCGTCTGGAGCGTGTCCCAGGTCGCGAGCCACTCCTGCGGGTCGTTCCCGTGGAAGTTCACCTCGGGCGTCGCATCGAAGTAGTTGTGGTACCGGATCGTGCCGTTGCCGGCGTCGAAGCCCGACTGGCCACCGTCGCCGCCCACGGACTCGAACCAGGTCGGCGTGCCCGTGTACGAGAAGGTGCCGTTGTCCTGCGTGCCGCCGAGCAGCTCGCCGGTCGGGTTCGCCGGGTTGAACGACAGCGACTGGAACTGGATCGTGTTCAGCCCGTCGTTCAGCGGCGTGATCGCCGTCGGGATCCCGTTCAGCAGGCGCTGGCAGTCCAGCAGATCCGCCGGAGCGAGCGGTTCCGCGCCGTGTCCGTTGTTGTAGACGAACCGCCGCGTCGAGCACGCCGCGGAGGCGTTCCGCGGGTTGCGCACGTCGACGCGGACGACGCCGCCGTCAGAGCCGACGAACGCGATGCCCGTGTCGGTCGGGTTGAAGACGACCGCGTGCTCGTCCGGGTGGATGCCGCCGGTGATCGGGAACCTCGGCGCCGAGCCGATCGTCCCGGTCATGTCCTGCCAGCTGACGTCCTGGGCCAGCGCGCCGCCGTTGGTCGTGCGGATGACCGCCCGGCCGTTGGAGCGAGGCGGCAGGCCGTTGTACGCGACCAGCTCGTCGTAGTTCATCGAGCCGCCCAGCCAGAGCTCGTTCGTGTGGCCGGGGCCGACGCCGGGCTGGCCGGCCGGGCTGACGACGAAGTCGTCGTAGCCGCACTGTCCGTTCTGGCAGTAGCCGTAGGCGAGGAACCCGTTCGTCCCGTTGGTCGAGCTCGAGAGCTCCGTCCAGCCGGCGTTCGAGTAGCCGACGGTCGGCGAGCCCGCGATCGACGCCGCGTCGTCGGTGCGCCAGACGCGCGCGACGAGGATGTCGTCCGAGGAGTCGCCGAGGTAGATCCGCGTCGTCGCGCCGAGGTCGACGGCGGAGAACTCGACGCGGTCGCCGAACGTGTCCCCGGGGTTCATGGTCTGGAAGACCTGCCGCCACGTCGTGCCGGCGTCGCTCGAGCGCCAGAGCCCGTACCCCACCACCGCCGCGTAGACCGCGTCGGCGTTGTTCGGGTCGAGCTCGAGTTTCGTGATCCCGCCCTGGAACCAGTCGACGCCGGACGCCGGAGGCGCCGGGTTCGGCGGGGTCTTCGAGGCCAGGTCGGCGGCGAGCGTGAACGACGCACCGCCGTTGGTCGACTTGTAGACGCCGAGCGCGGGAGCGTTCGGCGGGGGGCGGCGGGCGCCCGTCGCGGGCGGGGGGCCCGGGGGGGGGGGGGCCGGGGCGGGGTGGGGTGGCCCCCGCCGG
>Ga0081540_1003425_pt1 | contig 12542 bp, 14 predicted proteins | sample TabmetS2T1R1_FD_71024 | JGI IMG/M metagenome (GOLD analysis project Ga0081540, IMG submission 71024) | Tabebuia heterophylla rhizosphere microbial communities from the University of Puerto Rico - S2T1R1 | ecosystem: Host-associated > Plants > Roots > Rhizosphere ...
TCATGGATGTCGAGATGACGACGACGAGGCTGGGCATCACGCCGATCATCATCGATGCCCTAGTCATCGATCAGCGCGGCTGCAAGCATCAACTGCGAACGGACGACGGCGAATATTGCCGGCGCGCATCAATGTCAGGATGCGCTCCGTGAAATCAACGTTTCATTGACGCTCTCGATGCGTAGCGCGTCGATCGACGCGCCCGCGACCCTCGTGACCGAGCAATGGCCGATCGTGAATTTCGCGGCGGTCGTCAGACCCAGAATATGCACCAATAGCGTTTTGATCGGCATTCTATGTGTGAAAACGGCAATCGTTGTTGCCTTCGGATCGGCGACGATGTTCGCAAATGCCGTCAAGACCCCGGTGCGGAATTCGCCGTCATCCCTGCCAAAAAATCGCGCAGGTGACTGCTGAAACTCCTCCCAGCGTTCGGGATTTTCTTTCCGGATTGTTTCGGGCGAGCGGTAGCGATCGGTGTAACGGTCGACCTCTGCGAGGCCTTCCATCGTCTCGATGGCAAGACCGAGCCTCCCGGCGAGGGGCGCGGCGGTATTCTGTGCGCGCCTTTGTGGACTGCTGACGATGCGGCCGACGCCGTCACCGGCCAACCGCTCCGCAATCTGCGCGGCCTGACTTTCGCCTGCCTCGGTCAATGGTGGATCTTGCGGTTGCAGCGGATGCCCTTCGTCGGGGGCCCCATGCCGGACCAGAATAAGCTTCGTCATCGTCACTCCGCCAGGCCGGGAACGCGAATTCGCCAAGTTGGTTCGAGCTTTCCCGCGACCGTATTGCTGGCGCGCGCGCCGGCGAAACCCGCCTGACCAGCCTCATGCGCCGAACCGGCCGCATCGTTGCGCATGTGTACTAATTCCGTCAAGCGCGCCCGCGACCGTGCCAAGCCGAGGCACAGGTGAGACAAGCAATCGCAGCCTTTCCGCAATCGCTGGCGTTTTGCGTTTGCGGGATATAGAAGTATATGATAAACAGGTGTACTAAAATACGGGCATAGACCCGTCTCCGCCCGGTGCGGCGGGAAAAAACAGTTCGGCGTCGCGCCGCGATCGGATCGTTGGCGCCCGCTCAACGTGGCGGGGAGGGTCGTTTGCAGGAGCGGGTGCGCAGACTGACGGCGTACCGGACGGACGCGTTTCGTCCGCGGGCGCATGACGCGAGGGCGCCGGCGTGATCGCGCTGCTGATCGCCAATTCGCTGGCGCTTGCCTCGCTGCTGATCATGCTGGCCAGCGGCCTTGCGCTGATCTACGGGCTGCGCGACGTCATCAATTTCGGTCACGGCGCCATTTACATGCTCGGCGCCTATCTCGGCTACACGGTCTCGCTCGTCGGTGGGTTTTGGCTGGCGCTGATCGTGGTGCCGATCCTGCTCGCGCTGCTCGGCATCGCCTTCGAATATCTGGCGCTGCGCCCGCTGCAAGGCAGGTCGCATATCGAGGTCGCGCTGGTCACGCTCGGCCTCGGCATTATCCTCGGACAGATCATCATCTTCTTCTATGGCGGCGTTGCGCGCAGCGTCGATGCGCCGCAGATCCTGTCCGGTTCGATCACGGTCCTGAACCTGTCCTATCCGGTCTACCGCATTTTCCTGATCGTGATGGGGCTGGGGTCGTGCGTGCTGCTGGCCTTGTGGCTCCGATTCACGTCCTCGGGGCTCTATGTCCGCGCGGTGAGCCAGGATCCGTCCGTTGCGCGCATGATGGGCATCAATGCGGATCGGCTCAGCCTGCTGGTAACCAGTCTCAGCACCGCATTCGCCGGCGTCGCCGGTGTGCTCGCAGGCCCTTATATGTCGATTGATCCCGGAATGGACGTCACGATGATCGTCAACTGCCTCATCATCGTGGTGATCGGCGGCACCGGAAGCATTGGCGGTGCGATCGTCGCTGCGCTGCTGTTCGGTCTCATGCAGGTCGCGGGATCGGTTTTCCTGCCGAACATCGCCGCACTGGTTCCCTACATCTTGCTGATGGTCGTGCTGCTGATCGCCCCCCGCGGCATCGGGCGCGGCAGGGTGCTCAATTGAATAACCGGACAACGACCGCGACAAGTGACCGCGTCCCTACCATCGGCACAATGGGCGGACCGTCCTTGCGTTTGCCGCTGACCCTGGTCGCGGTTGCGATCGTGTTCGTGGTTGGCGCGGTGGCGCCAACTCATTTCGCCGGCGACTTCGTGCTCCGGCTTGCCAATGAAGGCCTGTTGCTGGGCATGCTCGCCCTCAGCGTCGCGTTCCTGATGAACCAGGCCGGACTGGTGGCGCTCGGCGCGGCAAGCATTTATGGCGGTGCCGGCCTGCTGTTCGCCATCGCCATGAACGATTGGAACCTGACACCGATGGGGGCGTTGTGCGCCTCCTTTCTCATCATTGTCGTCTACGCCACGGCTCTGGGCGCGCTCATCGTGCGCACCAACCCGCTCGCGTTCATGATGCTGACGCTCGCCGCCGGCGAGATGATCAGCCACGCTGTGATGCTCGAGGGATTGCGAGACTATACCGGAGGCGCCGACGGCCTCGTCGTCAGCTTCAAGGGCACAGTCTTCGGCATGGAGGCCGCGGATTTTGCCAGCCCGGCGCGGTTCTGGCTGGTGGTCTGGGTCGCGGCCTGGCTTGCCGGGCTGGCGCTCTGGGCCGTCGGCCGCTCGCGCCTCGGCGCGATCCTGCGCGCGGTGCGCGAGAACGAGGAACGCATGCGATTCTCCGGATTCGGCACCTATCTGCCGCGGCTGATCGCCTATGCACTCGTCAACATCGTCGCCGCCGTCGCAGGCCTTTTGCACGTGCTCAACGCCGGCTTCGTGTCGCCGGAGAGCCTCGGAATTTCGGTCAGCACCAATGCGCTGGTCGCAGCGCTGATGGGGGGCATCGCCAGCGCCGTGGGACCGATCCTGGGCGGACTGATCTTCTCCTTTGCGCAGGACGAATTCGGCGCGCGCGGGCTCACGCAGCTTTTGACCGGTATCGCCATCGTCGTGTTCATCGTGGTTTTCCCGCGCGGCGTGGTCGGGGGACTGTCGGGCATGACGTGGCTGCGGACGCGCGCGTTCGGCGGACGACGGGAGAAGTCCTGACATGCTCCAGATCGAGAATCTTTCCGTGAGCTATGGATCGGTCCGCGCACTGTCGGACGTCGATCTGGAAGTCCTTGGCGACGGCGTCCTTCACGGCGTGATCGGCCCGAACGGCGCCGGTAAATCCACGCTGCTCGACGCGGTGTGCGGCCGCCGCCGTCCGATCGCGGGAACCGTTCGCTACCGTAATGAGGATATTACGCGGCGCTCGGTGGCCTGGCGGCGCCGGCAGGGTATGGCACGCTCGTTCCAGCGCACCAGCATATTCCAGGATCTCACCGTCCATGAGCAGCTTCACTTGGTCGCGCAGCATCTCGGTGACGACAGGCTCGACGACGTGATCGAGGTGATGGATCTCACCGGCTATCTCCACCAGAAAGCCGGCCGCATCGCCTATGGCGTGCAGCGCAGGGTGGATGTTGCGCTGGCCTTGATCGGTCGCCCGCATCTGCTGTTGCTGGACGAGCCGGGCGCGGGCCTCTCGGCGGCGGAGACGCTGCATCTGTTCGAGCATCTGCGCGATCTCGTTCGCGAGCGGAAGATCGCGGCTGTCGTGGTCGAGCATGATGTCGACGCGGTATTCGCATGTTGCGGCAAGGTCACCGTACTCGACCTCGGCCGCCATCTTGCCACGGGCAGCCCCCGCGAAATTCGCGCCGACCATCGCGTCGTCGCCGCCTATCTTGGAACCGCGGCATGAGCGCCCTGCGCATCGAGAAGCTTGTTGCCGGCTATGGGGCCTCGACGGTGCTGCACGGGATCGACCTCACGGTCAATGAGGGGGAATCGGTCGCCGTGGTTGGCCGCAACGGGGCGGGAAAGTCGACGCTGCTGCTCTCGGTTTTTCGCGAGACGAACATCATCTCAGGCGCGATCTGGGTGCACGACAGCAGGGTAGATCATCTGCCGGGCTATATGGCCGCGAAGCTCGGCATTTCGATTGCGCCCCAGGGGCGTCGCATCCTGCCTAATCTGACCGTGAAGGAGAACTTGTTGCTCAGCAAGGCGACGGGCAGGGCGGGGTATTGGAACCTGAGAGCCGTCTACAATCTGTTTCCGGTGCTCGAGGAGCGCGCGAACCGGCCCGGCACCATGCTGAGCGGCGGGCAGCAGCAGATGCTGGCGATCGGGCGGGCGTTGATGGCCAATCCGAGCCTGGTCTTTCTCGACGAGCCGTCGGAAGGGCTTTCGCCGGTGCTGATCGACGGGCTGGTCGGCGCGCTCAATACGATCCGTCAAGCCGGAACCGGCGTGCTGGTGGTCGAGCAGCATTTGAATCTGGTCAAGCGTGCGACCGATCGATTCATCATTCTGGCCAAGGGAGAAGTCGTTGGCTCCGGACCGACATCGGCTATCGGTGCGCCTGAGAACCAGACGCTGATGGCGTTGTGATCAAGAACTGAAAAATCAAGCGGAGGGAGAGGGAACATGAGGAAAGCATTTATCGGCTTCGGTTTAGGCGCGCTGCTTTCGGCGGCTCTGGCTATCGGGATTGCAACGACTGCTCCGACGGTCGCGTTCGCCGACGATACCGTCAAGATCGGCGTCCTGCTCATTGACAGCGGACCATTGGCCGGCCTGAAGGAAACCCAGGTCAAGGCGGTCAACCTGGCGATCGAGCAAATCAATGCCGCCGGCGGGGCCGCGGGAAAGAAACTCGAAGCCGTCTTCATCACCTATCCCGGAACGCCGGACACCGCCGTGGACGGCGCTACGCGCGCCGTCCAGAAGGATGGGGCGATGTTTATTACTGGAATGGACACGTCGTCAGTCTCGCCCGCGCTGCAGGCGAAACTCCCCGCGTTGAAAGTCTTGATGCTGGAAGTCATGGCCAATGCCGACGGGCTGACCGGCAAGGGGTGCTCGCCGAATTATTTCCGGGTCAACGCAAACGACTCGATGATCATGGGTGCCTTCAGGGAATTCCTGAAGGACCAGGGCGTCAAGAAATGGGACATCATCGCGGTCGATTATGCGGCAGGGCGCGACTCCGCCGACAAGTTCAAGGCTTTGGTGACCTCGCAGGGTGGAACGATCGCGAAGACGTTGTTCACCCCGTTCGGCACGCCGGACTTCGGCGCCAAGATTTCCGAGCTGGGCGCGGAACCGGCCGACGGTCTGTTCGTGACGATCTTCGGCAGTGACGCCATCAATCTTGCCAAGCAGCAACAGCAGTTCGGCCTGTTCAAGAAGTACAAGATGGTGCTGGGTAATTCCTTCGTGATCCCGCAAACGCTGCCCGCCCAGGGCGATACGGTGCTCGGCGTCTATCAGAACATCGGTTTCGTTGCCGGCTTCCCCGGCGCGCAGGCCGAAGCCTTCGTGAAGGCTTACAAGGAAAAGTACAACGGCGAACTGCCGCCCTACACCAGTGCTGATCAATACGGCGCCATCGAGCTGATCGCTGCCGCGGTCAAGAAGGCGAATTCGACCGACATAAATGCGGTGCGGGCGGCGCTGTCGGGCCTCAAGGCCGACACGGTGCTTGGTGACGTGGAGATGCGCGCGGGTGACCATCAGGCCGTCCGGCGGATGGCCATCAGTCAGATCCTGCCGGGTCCGGACGGCAAGCCGGCCTACCATATCAAGAAAATCGAGCCGGGCCCGGACATCATTCCGCCGGTCGATCCCGCCTGCAAAAAGTAAGCGATCCGGCGCCGATGTCGATCAAGTTCCGATACCGGCGCCGAATTGTCTTCGCCAAACCGCGCCCGTTCGCGGCACGGCGCTTACGCCACCAGCGACACCTTGCCGAATTGCGCTCCGGACGCGAGATGGTCGAACGCCCGGCGTATGTCCGCCATCTCAAAGGTCGCATCGATGACCGGCTTCACCAGACCGCGATTGAACACCTCGAGCAGCTGGCGGAATTCACCGAGGCTGCCGCCGGTCGATCCGTAAATTTCCAGCTGGCGGATGAACACCCGTTGCAGATCGGCCGGAGGGTTGGATCCGGTCGTCGCGCCGCAGGTGACAAGCCGTCCGCCGCGTCGCAGCGAGCGGAGCGATTCGCTCCAACTCGCTTCGCCGACGCTGTCGATCACCATATCGACGCCGCCATTGCTCATTTGCAGGATTGCGTTCGAAACCCGGCCTTTCTGATAGTTGACGCCGCCGCTGGCGCCGAGCGCGATCGCACGCTCGATTTTCGCGTCGCTGGACGAGGTGACGAAGACCCGCGCGCCCACCAGCTTCGCCAACTGCAGGCAGGCGACCGCGACCCCTCCGCCGATACCGACGATCAAGACGCTCTCGCCGGGCTGCAAGGTCTTCTTGCCGAACAGCATGCGCCAGGCGGTGAGGTGGCCCGTCATCAGCGCGCCGGCCGCGACCAGATTGGAATCGTCAGGCAAGGGCAGGAAACAGCGGCTCGGCATCGCGATATATTCGGCAAACCCGCCATGGCGATGCTCGCCCATGATCTTGACGTTCTCGCACAGCGGCTGGTCGCCGGCGAGGCAATAGCGGCATCCTCCGCAAAACGCCTCGGAAAACAGGATGGCCTTCATGCCCGGTTTCAATCCCGATCTCGGTTCGGCCTCGACGACCTCACCCGCGGCTTCCACGCCCATCACCTGCGGCAAGGTGTGCGTGATCCCGGCTCCGTTGTCGCGCATGTAGAGATCGACGCGATTGAGCGACGATGCGGCGACCCTGAGCACGGACTCGCCGGGGCCGGGGGTCGGATCGGGGAAATCCCGCCAACTGACGCCTTCGGCGCCGCGTTGTTCCAGAACTGCCGCTCTCATCGTGCACCTCCGTCGGTCATCGGACGTTCGAACACACGTTTATCATATGTGAATTACCCGGGTCATCGAGTACCGCAGACACTCCGGCGATCCGGCGTACGGCGCTGACACTGTCGGCAAATGGAAGACCGATTTGGTATTGCGGTTCATCGCAAAACTAGTACACTAGCTAACCAAAGGGCCGTCAAGTGCCACGATGAGCGACATGGAGGCAGCGCATGAGCGAAATTAGATTCGATCCCGTCGCCCACGCGCGATCGATGCGCGCGGACGGCTTGATCGACAAGAGCTTCGACGAGTTTCTCCAGCAGACCATCGGCAGGTCCTGATGGCGGAACACAAGGTCGCGAAGCAGTACAGGCCGGACCGCGTGGAGATCGTCGCCGATCTGCCGAAAACGCCGGCAGGGAAGCTTCAGAAACTCCAGTTGCGCGAGATCGCGAAAGCCTTCGCCGAACCGCCGCGCAAGGCCAGCGCATGAACTCCCGCCTGCAGGATCGCGTATGCGTCGTCACCGGCGCCGCGCGCGGGATCGGCCTTGCCATCGCCGAGCGCTTCGGCCGGGAAGGCGGTCGCCTCGCCTGTGTCGATGTCAGCGCGCGCCGCCTGGAACCCGCGGTCGAGGGGTTGAAGAGCGAGGGGTTCGAAGCCAGGGCCTATGGCGTCGACGTCGGCAAGCGCGAAGACGTCCACGCCCTGTTCGCGCAGATCGAGAGCGAATTTGCCGCCCCGGTCGCGGTACTCGTCAACAATGCGGTCTGGGCGCGCTTCGAGCCGCTGGCGCAGATCGAAATCGAGACCGTCGAGCGCATGTTCGCGGTCGGCGTGCACGGCTTGATCTGGACGACGCAAGCGGCAGCGCCGCAGATGGAGCGCCGTGGCGGCGGTTCGATCGTGAATTTGAGTTCCGTGTCGGCATTTAACCCGGCCAAGGATTCGATTGCCTATTCCGCGCTGAAAGCCGGCGTCGTCGGCCTCTCCCGTGCCTCGGCAATCGAGCTCAGTGCAAAGAAGATTCGCGTCAACGTGATCGCGCCGGGCATGATCGGTACGCCGGCTTCGATCGCGCAATTCGATGAGGCGACGATCGCCGCGCGTCAAGCCGAGATGCCGGCCGGGCGCTTCGGCGAGCCGGAAGAAATCGCAGCCCTTGCCGCGTTCCTCGCCAGCGACGACGCGAGCTACATCCAGGGCGCCGTCGTCACCGCCGACGGCGGTTGGACCATCCCTGCCAGATAGGAGAAGCGCGATGAGGCGACTGGAGGGCAAGCGTGCGGTCGTGACCGGCGGCGGCAGCGGCATCGGCCGCGCGAGCGCGATCCGCTTCGCGCGCGAAGGCGCAGCCGTATTGGTGGTCGGCCGGGCCGGCAATACCGAGGAAACCGCGGCAGCGATCCGGAGCGAAGGAGAGACGGCATCTGCCCTGATCATCGATGCCTCGATCGAGGAAAACGTGGCCGAGATCGTCCGGCGCTGTGTGTCGGAACTCGGCGGGCTCGAAGTCTTCTTCGCAAATATCGGCGTTACCGGAACAAATACGCCGTTGCTGGAGCAGACGGTGGAGGAGTGGTCGGAGGTCTATCGCATCAACACCATCAGCTGTTTCCTCGCGATCAAATATGCCGGCCGTCACATGACGGCGCAGGGTTACGGCTCGATCATCCTCACCTCGTCGGCCGCATCGCTGCGCGCCAATGCCGGCGCCATCTCCTACAGTGCGAGCAAGGCAGCGGTAAATAATCTGGCGCAGACGGCGGCCAACGCCTTTGCCGGCACCGGCGTGCGCGTCAACGCCGTGCTGCCTGGGCTGGTCGAAACGCAACTGACCCGAAAAGTGTTCGAGGATGCCCGCGCGCGGGGCATCGAAGCCAAGCTAGGCCATGTGACGCCGATGAAGCGCCCGGGGCGTTCCGAGGAGATCGCCGCCGCCGCGGCCTTCCTCGCCAGCGATGATTCTTCCTATGTGGATGGTCAATTGCTCTCGGTCGACGGCGGCGTCAGCAGTACCCACCCTTACGGGCGGATCGCGCTCTAAAAACGGTCAGCAAAAAATAGAGCACCAGGAGAGGCGCCATGGATTTCGAACTGCCGAGGGAAATCACCGACAAGCTGGCCGAGCTGGATGCCTTCATCGAGGCCGAGATCAAGCCGCTCGAGCGCGACAACATCAAGTTCTTCGATCATCGCCGCGAACATGCGCGAACAGACTGGGACGATGACGGGCGCCCGCGCACCGAGTGGCGGGCGCTGATCAGCGAAATGGAACGCCGCGCCGACAAGGCAGGACATCTGCGTTATGGCCTGCCGAAATCATGCGGCGGGCAGGCCGCCTCAAACCTTGCGATCGCCGCGATCCGCGAACACCTCGCCGCCAAGGGGCTTGGCCTGCACAATGATCTCCAGGACGAATCCTCGATCGTCGGCAATTTCCCGATCATTCCGGCGCTCGCCGACTACGGCACCGAGGAGCAGAAGACCTATATCGAGGGCATCATCACCGGAAAGAAGCATCTTTCCTTCGCCCTGACCGAACCCGGGCATGGCAGCGACGCGACCTGGCTCGAGACGGCAGGCGTGCGTGATGGCGATCATTGGGTCATCAACGGCCGCAAGCGCTGGAACAGCCAGGTGGCCCGCGCCCACGCCAATCTGGTTTTTGCCCGCACCTCCGGCAAGCCGGGCGAAGCCAAGGGCATCACCGCCTTCATCGTTCCGACCGACACGCCCGGCCATAACGTCCTCTACAATCACTGGACCTTCAACATGCCCAGCGATCACGCGGAGACGGAATTGATCAACGTGCGCGTGCCCGACAGCGCGATCCTGCACAAGGAGGGCGAGGGCCTCGTTGTCGCACAGCGCTTTGTGCACGAGAACCGCGTGCGTCAGGCGGCGGCGAGCGCTGGCGCCGCGCGTTACTGTATCCTGAAGGCGGTCGAATACGCCAAGACGCGCGTCGCCTTTGGCGAGCCGCTCGCCAGGAAGCAGGCGGTTCAGTTTCCGCTGGTCGAGCTGTGGTCCGAATACGAACTGGTGCGCAACTTCATCTTCCGCACGGCCTGGCAGATGGATCGCCAGAATCCGCTGGAGATCAGCGACATGGTCTCGATCTGTAACTTCCGCGCCAACCGCCTGTGCTGCGAGGCGGCGGATCGGGCGATGCAGGTGCATGGCGGCATCGGTTACAGCCGTGCGCTGCCGTTCGAACACATCTACCGGCACCACCGCCGCTATCGCATCACCGAGGGCACCGAGGAAGTGCAGATTCGGCGCGTCGCACAATATCTGTTTAACTTCAGCGGCAAGCGGGCCAGCCGGTGATGACGGCGCCGAGCGCGCCCGATCGCGGCGTCGATTTCGACGCCACACGTCTCGACGCGTATTTGAAGGACTGGCTCGGCGGCGCCGATCCGACGCGGGTGGAACGCACGCATGGCGGCATGTCGAACCCGACGTACTTTGTCACCCGCGGCGAATGGCGCGCGGTACTGCGCAAGCAACCGAAGAACGTGCTGCCGTCGGCACATGCGATCGACCGCGAATATAGGGTGCTGACGGCGCTGCAAGGCAGTTCGGTTCCGACGCCAAAGCCTTATCGCTACTGCGAGGATCGCGAGATCGTCGGGACGCCGTTCTATCTCATGGAATGGCTGGACGGCCGCGTCTTTAACGAGTTCGGCACCCCAGGACTCGCGCGCGAAGAGCGCACCGAGCTGTTCCGCTCGATGTGCGCCGCGTTGGCCGCCATCCACAAGCTGGATTATCGGGCGCTGGGGCTGGGCGATTTCGGCAGGCCCGGAAACTATTTCGCCCGCCAGCTCAAGCGCTGGTCGGAGCAATGGTCGCAGTTCCGCCGCGGCGACGACGACAACCCTGCGCTCGACCGGATGGTGCGCTGGCTTGCCGCCCGCTTGCCTGAAAGTGAGACCGTCGCGCTTTGTCATGGCGACTTCCGCATCGCCAACGTCATGTTCCATGCAACAGAGCCGCGTGTGATCGGCGTGCTCGACTGGGAGCTATCGACGCTCGGGCATCCTCTCGTCGATCTCGCCTTCAACAGTCAGGCCTGGTTGATGGCGCCCGACGAAAACGGCGGATTGCTCGGCCTGCCGCTCGCGGAGATGGGTATTCCATCCGAGCTCGATTACCTCGAACTCTATTACGAACTGTCCGGCGCGCCCGAGCGCCTCACCCGATTTCACCAGGTGTTCGCGATGTTTCGCGGCGCGGTCGGCAGCGCCGGCGTTGCCGCGCGCGGGGATCTCGGCACCGGGGTGTTGCCGGACGCCGCACGCGTCGGACGGCATCTGGCGCGGGCCTATGCTGCGCGAGGTGTCGCGTTGATCGAGGAAGAACGATGAGCATGCACGAACGTCCGGCCGTGACCATCGACGAGGCGATCCGGCGCCGCCGCTCGGTGCGAGGCTTTCTGCCCGACGAGATTTCGGAGGCAACGTTGCGCGAGGTGTTCGAGCTTGCGCAGTGGTCGCCGTCCAATTGCAACGTGCAGCCCTGGACGCCGCATGTCATATCCGGCGATGCGTTGAAACAACTTCGTGCGGCGCTGGTCGCGGCAGGAATGCGCGACGAACCGATCAAGCCCGATTGGCCGGCCGACGGCAAATTCACCGGTGTCTATCGCGAGCGGCAAGTGGACGCGGCCCAGCAATTATACGGCGCGATGGGGGTCGCGCGAAGCGACGTGGTCGGTCGCAAGATGGCCTATATTCGCAATCACGCCTTCTTCGACGCGCCGCATGCCGTATTGATCTTCATGCCGGCGCCGTTCGATACGCGCGAGGCGGCCGACATCGGCATGTATGCACAGACGCTGATGCTGGCGCTGACCGCGCGCGGCATCGCGTCCTGCGCGCAGGGCGCGCTCGGGCTGTTTCCCGAAATCATCCGCGAACAGCTCGGCATTCCCGGGAATTACAAATTGCTGTTCGGCATTTCGTTCGGTTACGAGGACCGTAACGTCAAGGCCAACGCCGCGCGCGTCGGCCGCGCGCCGATCGATGACGCCGTCCGGTTCCACCGCTGAGACAGGGGAGATTGCATCGTGACGGGACCGTTGGATGGCTTTCGCGTCGTCGAGATGGGCGGGATCGGCCCTGCGCCATTCGCCGGAGCGCTGCTCGGCGATCTCGGCGCCGACGTCCTGCGGATCGACCGCATCGCCAAGCCGGGCGTCGAGCCGGACCTGCCACCGCGCTTCGATTTCTACAATCGCAGCAAGCGCTCGGTCGCGTTCGACCTCAAGCGGCCGCAGGCAGTCTCCGCGGTGCTTGATCTGGTGGCGAAGGCGGACGCGTTGATCGAAGGGTTTCGACCGACCGTGATGGAACGGCTGGGGCTCGGTCCCGATGTTTGCCACGCGATCAATCCGCGACTTGTCTACGCGCGCATGACGGGCTGGGGGCAGGAGGGGCCGATGGCGCAGGAGGCGGGTCACGATATCAACTATCTTGCGCTGACCGGTGCGCTGCATTGCCTGGGCGATGCCGATCGGCCGCCGCCGCCACCACTCAATCTGGTCGCCGATCTCGGTGGCGGCGCGCTGTATCTGGTGGTCGGTCTGCTCGCGGCGTCGATGGAAGCGCGTCAATCGGGCCGGGGACAGACGATTGATGTCGCCATGATCGACGGCGTCACGCATTTGATGTCGGCATTCCAGGCCTTTCGTCAGCGGGGAAGCTGGACC
>Ga0081540_1003427_pt1 | contig 12537 bp, 14 predicted proteins | sample TabmetS2T1R1_FD_71024 | JGI IMG/M metagenome (GOLD analysis project Ga0081540, IMG submission 71024) | Tabebuia heterophylla rhizosphere microbial communities from the University of Puerto Rico - S2T1R1 | ecosystem: Host-associated > Plants > Roots > Rhizosphere ...
TGCCTTGCTCGCTCGACGCAGCCTGCTGCAGCATGTCGTTGATGTAGGATGCCAGCACCTGGGATTGCTGGACCGACCTGAACCAGGCGAGGGATTGCTGAAACTCGCGACCGGTCGCCTGGAGTTGATCGAGCGGCACGGTGGAATCCGTCATGGTTTTGCGCCACTGCGCGATCTTGCCGTCCATCACGTCGATCCATGGCCCGAGCAATTGCTGCACGGCGCCGGCGACCTCGAGCTCTTTGCGAACCAGATCCTTCCTCTGCTCGGCTACTTCAAGGCGCTTGGCGACCAACAGATTGAGTTGATCGAGGTTATCGCGTAGCCGCGCAACGTAAGGCGCCATTGACGCCACGTCCTTGCTTTCAACGCCCGCCCGTCCAAGACCGACAAGCAGCGAATTCAATGAGTTGAACTCGTTTTCGATCGCGACCGATCGTTCCGATTTTTCCTCCCAGGTCGCAGCCGCGAGCAGCACGGGCGCCGCTGCCACGACGCGCTCCGCGTGGCGGGATAGTTCCTGGGACGCGACCGCAACCGGAACACGCCGTTGTGTGATGGTGGCGAGGGCATCACCGATCTCGCGGAATGAATAGAGGGCTACCGCGGCGCCAACGACCGCAAAGGCGCTGATGCCGAAGAACGCCAGCAGCAGCCGACCGCGAACGCCAAGCCTGGGAAGATGTCCAGCTTCCAGCATTCGACCGCCGATCTTCCCTGGTTGAAACGAGGCCAACGAGACTCTAGCTTCTGTCTCCGTAGGGATACTTCAGGCTGCGGGCGTTAAAAAATCCGCGCTCGGACAAATCGGCCCAACGGTTCGCCTGATTCCAAAAGGCGATGTAACTATCGTACACGCGCTGCGTCAGTGCATCCTTGCGCGCTGCATCGGCGAGCACTTCGCCGCTGGCTTTTCCCAGCGCCTGCAGGAGCGAATCGTCGAATTTGCGGATTTCGATCGCCTTGTCCTGGCGCAGCAGTTCGAGCGATTTGGCGTTGTTTACGTTGAACTCCGCCAGCGACAAGGTGAATTCGGCGGCACAGGCCGTCGAAACAGCGTTGCGATCATCGGCGCTCAGACCATCCCACAGCGGCTTGTTGAGACCAAGCGCCAACGCGGTGCCCGGTTCATGAAAGCCGGGATAGTAGTAGTATTTCGAAGCCTTCTGCAGCCCGAGCGCCATGTCGTTCCAGGGGCCGACCCATTCGGCAGCGTCGATGGCGCCCGACTTCAGGGCCGGAATTATTTCTCCTCCGGGGAGCGGCACGACAATTGCGCCCAGGCGACGCAACACCTCGCCGCTGAGACCGGGCATTCGATAGCGCAAGCCCGCATAACTTTCCGGACCCGTCACTTCCTTGGTGAACCAGCCACCCATCTGAACGCCGGTACTGCCCGCCAGCAGAGCCTTGACGTTGAAACCGGCACCCAACTCATCCCACAACGCCTGCCCGCCGCCGAAATGAATCCAGGCGGCCATTTCATCGGCAGAAAAGCCGAAGGGCACAGCTGCGAAAAAATTGAAGGCCGGTGAACGCTTTTCCCAGTAATATTCCGCCGTGTGATACATTTCGGCGACGCCGCTCGAAACCGCGTCGAACGCCTCGAACGGGCCAACAAGTTCGCCTGCGTGAAACACCTTGACCTGAAGACGCCCGCCGGCGATCGCGGTGATGGTACGACCGAGGCGTTCCGCGCTCGTGCTGAGACCGGGGAGGCCCTTCGGCCAACTCGTGACCATCTTGAGCTCGCGAATACCCTGCGAAATTGCCGGGGCAGGAAATGTTGCGGAAGCCGCGCCGGCGGAGGCGGCGTAAATAAACTTGCGTCGGTTCATGTTCACCCTGCGTCCCGGTCATTCGTCGATTTTGCCTGTCGGTTCATATTTTATAGGGGGGCCGGACAGGCCGCTTGCCATTTTGCGACATCTCTCCGTTGGACTCGGAATGGACCCTCCAGCATCCCGCGCCCCACAGGCGCGAATCCGTGTGTCGCTCATCGTGGCTAGTCGAACGAAAACACACCAATTACAGCCGCACCCAATACCAGCGCTGCGGGATTGACCTTGGTCTGTTGCAGGATCAGCAGGACGCCGACGGCGATTGCCGCGGTTTCGAGCCCAAAGATCGCGCTCTTGGCCAGAGTGAAGCTGCCTGCGAGAAGAAGCCCAATCGAAACCGGCGCAAGTCCTTGCTGAATGGATTTGCGCCAAGGCCAGTTCTCCAGCCTGGCCCACCAACGGCCGATCATGAACGTCAGGAGCGCCGTCGGTCCAAAAAACGCAATCAGCACAACAAGGGCCCCCAGAGGGCCACCTACCCAGTCACCAATGGGAACGATCATCATCATATTGGGGCCGGGCGCCAGCTGCCCCACGCTGTACAGGTGTACCAGTTGCGGAGCGGTGAGCCACCGGTGGACATCGACCGTGAGGGTCTGCATTTCCGGGAACGCCGCCATGCCACCGCCGACAGTCAGCAGCGACAGATAGGCGAACACGCGAGCAAGGTCCGGCAGCTGATTCATCGCGCCGTCTCCTGACCTGTCTCGCGGCCCGGCCGATGCCACAGAATTGCCAGGAAGCCAACGGCGACCAACGTGACCAGAACGGACTGATGTAACCGATTGACGGCCAATACGGTCATGATGACGAAGAGGTAATCAAACCGCTCCTCAAGGGATCTCTTGCTCAGCTGCAGAACCGTGGAAAGAACCAGTCCAACGGACGCGGCAGCCACCCCTTTCAATGCGCCCGTCGCCCAGGCATGATCTCCATGCGACCGGTAGATGACTCCGACAGCAAACATCAGGAGACTTCCAGGCAGGCAGATGCCGAGAACCGCGACGGCGGCGCCCGATGCTCCTTTCAGCTTCTGGCCAACGAGGATCGCCATGTTGGTGGCATTCAGACCCGGCAGGCTCTGACTGATGGACAGTAGTTCGACAAACTCCCTGTCGCTTACCCATTGTCGCTTGCTCACAAGGCTGGCGCGGAGATAGGGGACAGCCCCGCCGAAACTGGTGGCGCCGATCGTCAGGAATTCGAAAAACAATTGACTGATAGAAACTCCACGCAACCCAGCGGCATCCACCTGCGAGAGTGGCTCTTTCACTACTTCATTCATGGCTTGGCGCCTTCGCTCCGTTAAGCCCGTAGACCATGGCGGTCTTGGTCACGCCGAGCGCCAGCCAGTCTTCGACTTCGTGCTGGAGCGCGACGTAAAATCGAATGGCGCGCTTTCGCTGCGTTTCCGCAACATCCTCTCTTCGGTCAAATTTGACCTGGAAGGCAAATTCCCCCACCAGCGGCAGATGTTCGCCGCGCGTACGCCATAGCCCGATATCGCATTTGGCAAGCAGACCCTTGCCGAAGTCCAGCCTTCCCAGTGGCAGAAGCACCTCCTCGACAATTCCGCCGTTTACCAAATTGACCCGTTCTTCGCGGCCGCGCTTGAGTGTTGCCAGCGCCGGAAAGACCCGATCGAGGGCGATCATTGATGTCTTGTCCTTTTGACGGACCTGACTGAGGCCGAATTGACAGTTGTGCGAGTAGAGGAGGCGATAACCGCCGACCTCGTCCTTCAGAGGCAGCGCCTCGACCTTGAACTTGATCCGGTGCTTGCCTTTGACGCGAGGCCGCACGTCCATGGCGGTCGCTTGCTCTTCATCAGGGTGACGAAACTTGAAGACGATTTCCGGGTCGCCTTCAGCGAAGCCGTCGACATATGATACCCGCCGGCGCAGGATGAAAGCATTCCGGTAAAGAGCAAAGTCCGGCGTATCCAGAAAGATGATTTCCCTGATCTCCGGACCGGCGTCATCGTTCTGCTCCTTGATAAAGCCGATATCCGTCTGTTTCGCCACCCGCTTCACGATCCTGCCGAACTCGCGGAAGCTCTCGACGGATTTGAAGCGGTCCGGCTTCAAGATCAGCTTGGCTTCCAGATACTGCACGCGGTCCAGCGGCACGCCGTCCGCATAGGTCGATTTCGGCCTGGAAGCAGCCGCCGCCCGATTGGGCGCTTTGGATTTGAACGAGACGGCCGTCGAACTCTTCTGCATCGTTTCGATCCTGCTTGTAGAGATGAACGATCATCTCGGTAGAGGTGGGAGAGCCTGCGAGATCTGGGATTGCGGCGGCCTTATCCGAGCGAGATGATCAATAGCCAAACGGTTTCACTCACGCGGCGGCCCTTCTGGAGTGCGATGCAATCAGTTTGCAATCAAGCAAAGTGGAATTTTGCGATTGCGGAAACCAGAGCGCGCCCGCTTGCCACGCCCTGGCGCCGCATCAGGATTGCAGCGGGAACGATCGGGTTCGCCGCAGGAAGAAGTGTTCGTACAACTTGTCGCCGCCGATATCTCTGGCGACTTCTCGAAGAGCGAAGAAGGGCATCAGCACAACAAACATGATCACCGCGAGGACAAGCATTTCCAGAAAGCTGTTGGCTCCGATGCTGTCCATAAGTGTCTTGCCCTTCCACAGCCCTACGATGACCTCCTCAATGACATGGAAGATAATCAAGATCATCGAGAACACGGCCGACCTGTACGCGATCGGATAGATCAAGGGCCTGTCCCCTAATTCCTCCGCCACATGAAACTCTTCTGCAATGAACATGATCTTCGCCAGGACGAACGCATTTATGATCGCAAAGCCCTGATGGTAGAACGACGGCTCGCCCAGAACGATCGATTTGTGAAGCGCGAACAGGCTAAGCAGCACCCAGAGATAGGCAAATATCCAGAGCAGCTTCTTCGCTTCAACGACACCTTTTTCCTTGACGAGGTTGAGTAAATCTCCGGCCATCGCGCTGCCTCCCGACCGGGTTCGCCCGGTTACGCCAAAAAAATCTGCTGCTGCTAGTCTCTGCTGTCCAGCGGGCGTACGCTGCCTCGTTGCATTCGCTCCAGCTCCTCCGCGAGGATCGGTACGCCGAGATTGCAGGCCTGCACGCCTTGAACGACGCATAGTTTCAGGACCTCCATGATCTCTTCCATCGTCGCACCGGCGGCGAGGGCGCCCTTGATGTGCCGGCGCGTACCGGGCGCATACATGTGGGTGTAGGAAGCATCGAACGCGATGCTCAGGAGTTCTGTCTCCTTCTGCGTGAACGTGCCGCTTCCATAGATTGCCGCACCAGTTGCCATGAACTCGTCGGTCCAGAGCGGATCAAGCTCGAAGAAGGGGTCCCATGCCGTATTCCATTGGCCTATCGACTTCATCTTGTCGCAAGCCGGTGTCGGCGCCGCGGGTCTCTCGGCGGGCCTGGCCCCGGCCGCCTTGGCCTCCTCGAGCAGAATGGGCGCGCCCAGGCTGCAGGAATGAATCGACATCACCGATGCCATCTTGAGGATCGTGAGAATTTGATCGCGGCTCGCGCCGGCCTGGAGTGCGCCGCGGATGTGCCGGCGCGTCCCTTCCGGGTTAAGGTTGGTGCAGGCGGCATTGACGGCCACGCCGACCAGTTCCACGAACTTCCGCGGCAAGATGCCGTCAACCCACGGATTGGTTGTCATCTTCATGCATGCCGCGGCCCAGGCGGGGTCCCATTCGGCGAGCTTGGCCGCTTCCGCGTCCCACGGACCCGTCTCGTTCGGGGAGCCCGATGCGATTGGCTGACTGTTTTTCATTTTTGCTGCCTGGCTGAGAGGAGTCCGGTCTCTCCAAAGAGTCCCGCCTCGTTCAAAGGCGGGACTCTTCGGATGTGGTCGCGAATTACTTCCTCGCAGCCATCAACTTGGCTTGCGCGGCCCGAACCGGCTCCGGCGCGATCATGCACGCGGCGATCGGATGCGAGTCGCCGCCGATGACAGCCGGCTTGACCTTTCCGTCGGTCGGCCAGGTTAGGAAGCCAGGATTGAACTCGGTGGGGTTGGGCGGCATGCCGTTGTTTTGCAACGTCTCGTCAACGCTGTCGTACCAGACCCCGACCTTGCAGATTTTGCGTGCCTCCGCGGCGGTCGCCACCTTGCGGCCGAATTCCTTGCAGAGCCGCACCACGCCCTGAATTTGCTCGACCGTAGTCTTGCGCTTGCGGTCCGCGCCCCACAGGTTGTCCTCGTTGCCAACGCGCACGTGCTGGCCGAGCACAAGCGACATCGCTGAGATGGAGATCAGCCCTCTCATGCTGGACCAGAAAGTATTGACGGATCCCTGCGGTACGCGCTGCAGAAAATGCATCAGATCGAACGGATTTCGTCCGAGCGTGCCGCCGCCGTAGGCGCACAGAGCCATGTTCAGTGGCCCCATGTAAATGCCGGCGCGGATGCAGCGTTCGATAAGCTCCCACTGATGAACATGCGAGGGAACAAAGTAAGGCTGGATGCCATTCTTCCGAAGGCGTTTGAGGTGCTCGACGTAGAAGGCGGGCGTGGAATCAACCACCATGTTGGCCCACGCCGCCAACACTTTGGGGTCTTCCATGTGCGTCCCTTTGACGTCTTCCGCGGTATTCATCGACATGATGTCCCAAAGCGTGGTGCCCGTCGTTACGGTCACGAACTCCGGCTTCGGATCCAACTCCGTGAGCATGTGGCGAGTGTCGTAGTCGAGCCACTTCGCCTTGGCGTCGGCCGTGTGCGGCGCGAACGAGATCGAGCCGCCGACCTGAATGATCATCTCCGGCACGGCTTCTTTCACCCGCTTCATCAGGTAATTGTATTCGTCGAAGTTCGACGAACCCATGCCGGTGGCCGGGTTGCGAACGTGGAAGTGCAGCATGGTGGCGCCGGCCTCGTAGCAGTCCACCGCGGCCTGAACCTGCTCGTCCCAGGAGAGGGGGATGTCGCTGGCGTCGCCCGGCAGCCACGCCGGGCCATACGGCGCCGCGGTGATGATGAGCGGCGCCATGTTCTCGGGCAGGATTGAGTTGTCTGTGTAGTACATGTTGTTTCCTTTTTTGGTTGTTGGTGGTTCGTTGTCGATCGTTCGGGCTGCTTAGTCCGGCTCCGGCATCGGAAAGGCCGCCGCGTCCGCCTGCCAGATGCCGAAAATGTTTTTCGAAGGGTCTGCCACGATGGTCACCCATGCGGTTCTGGGCACTGCCGTCTTGGGGCGCACAATCGTGCCGCCCAGGTGTTGAATGCGTGCCACTGTTTCGTCGAGCGAAGGCACGTTGACGAACAGCATCCAGCCGTTCAGGTCTGGAATCGCCCGATAGGTCAAGCCGCCATGCAAGGCCGGCCCTTCCGCTGCGCCGGTCTGAATCCGCCAGTATCCGATGCCCTCCATTTGCTCGACCTGCCACCCGAACGCCTTGCGGTAGAAGTCAGCCAATGCGATCGGATGCTCGCCGTAGATTTCAAAGTGAGTGACGGTGTTTGTCATGGGTTCAACTTTTCGAATCTCGATAATTGCTCCGCCACTCGCTCGGTGCCGCACCTGACCAGCGCTGGAATGCATGCGAGAATCCGGCCGCGTTGGCGTATCCGAGCGCACGCGCGATATCGGCGATTTGCATGCTCGTGACCTTCAGCAATCGGCACGCGACTTCGAAGCGTGCTTCGCTGATCAATTCGCGGAAGGTGGTGCCCTCTGCCTGCAATCGGCGGTTCAACGTTCGTGGCTGCATTGAAAGCTCATTCGCAATTTCTTCGAGGGAAGGGTTGGGAAAAATCACCCGTGCACGGAGCACACGGCTGACCGCATGCGTCATGCTTTGCCTGTCCTCCAATCGTTGCTTTGCGCCAGTAACCGACATTCTCTACCGCCACTGGTTCAGGCCGATCCAAAGCATCGATCTCGCGAACCAGTCCTCCGAAAATGTCGCCGACCTCGCCCGGCAGCTCATCGCCTGCTTCATCGATTTGGCCTGCATTACGGTAATGCGATGCCGCCCGCGTCAGCTAACTTGGTTCGTCTCTTATTGTTGATTGAAGCAGACGCGCAGAAAGGTCGCTTGCCAATTTACGACACCGTGCCGGATTTGTTAGTTTTCGTCCCCCAGACCTCGTTTGGCCAAGGACCTTGGATATGGACGGTCAGCAACGCGTCGGCGTGTTGGTCGGAGTCCCGCAGGTGCTGCGGGAATTGGGAAAAGAACCTGCACGCGTCATCGCTCGTGCGGGCATCGATCCCGATATTTTGCGCGACCCCGAAAACTCGATTTCGTTCACCGAATTTGGCCGGCTGATCGAGACTTGTGTCGGCGAGACCGGCTGTGAACATTTTGGACTGCTCGTTGGTCAACGGTCGGCCCTGGCAAACCTTGGACTGGTGGGTCGGCTGATGCAGAACGCGCCGACGCTCAAGGATGCGATCCTCGATCTTTGCAAGAATCAAAATCGCTATGTGCGTGGCGCCGTTACCTATCTGTTGATCCAGGACGAGACTGCGTTATGGGGATATGCCGTGCACCATCCGACGATGCAGGCGACTGAATACGTCAGCGAGGGAGCGATTGCGGTAGCCTACAAAATGATGCTGGAACTGATAGGCGTGCCGCCGGACGAGATCTTGATAGCTCGTCGGGCGCCCGAAGATGTCAGTCCGTACCGGCAATTGTTCGGTTACGTCCCTACGTTCAATGCACAACAATTCGCGGCGGCTTTTCCTGCCGATTTGCTTACACGGCCTGTTCGCGGCGCTGACCGCGACCAGCGCCGCATCCTGGAAAAATCCATCGCCAGCTATTGGGCGGTGAAGCAGCCGAGCATTGCACAATCGGTTGTTCGGATTCTCCACGCCCTGGTGGTCTTTCCCGATGCGACACTTGAAAGAGTTGCCGACGAACTCTCCATGCACCCGCGAACATTGCACCGCCGTCTGGAGCGAGAGGGAGTAAGTTTTCGAGAGCTTGTCAACGAAGCCCGCTTTTTTGTTTCCGGCCAATTGCTCGTAGGCACGAAAATGGAAGTCACGGATATTGCCTTTTCGCTCGGTTACGCCGATCCGAGCGGCTTTTCACGTGCCTTTCAAAGATGGTCTGGAATGGCGCCGAGCGAGTGGCGAAGGCAAGGGGCGTAACCTGGACGCGGCTCGGCACCTCAGGGTATGACGGGCGACATCTAAATACCGCTCGGGTGTCTGGTTGCAGCTTGGACACAGCGTGATATTTCGTTGCAACAGGCCGAGAGATTGGCTGGCGTTGGCGGATTCTGCATAGCGCCCCCGCGGCTCTTCATGTCAGTTGGGTGCTCACATTCATTGAATTGATGGGGAGCAAGGCCGTGAAGAGGTTTGGTTTACAGGTCGCCGCTGCGGCGATATCTGCGGGAGCACCGGTAAGCTGAATACCATGCGCGCTGGTATCAACTATCGATTTTGAAGCTAGTTTGGTGGTGTAAACGATGAATCTCAAAGTATTGGCTCTTTCTGTAGCCCTGGTCGCAATGGCCGGTCCCGCCGTAAGTCAGAGCCCGACTTGGACACAGTCGGGCATGCTCTCGTGCAAGCTGAATCCGAGCATCGGCTTCGTCATCTTCGGCCATCAGTCGATGGAATGCCGTTTCGTTCCGTCCATACCTGGTCCGCCGCAATTCTATGAGGGGGCTCTCAACACGGTCGGCATCGATATCGGGATCGTCGGCACGGGCGGCTTGGCTTGGGGAGTTCTGGCACCTACGGCCGGCGTCCCCGCGGGCGCACTGGCCGGAACATATGTTGGGGCGAGCGGCGACATTGCGCTGGGAGCCGGGGTGGGAGCCAACGTCCTGGTCGGTGGATCAAACCGAAGCTTCGCGCTTCAGCCGCTTTCCGTAGAGGGGTCGGTTGCGCTGGATGTCACGCTTGGCCTGTCGGCGCTTCAATTGCGATGGGTTCGCTAGGGCGGGTCCGGCGCGTGACACCGCATTCGACAGATATGCGGTGATCCGACGCTGAATGCCGTCGTCCAAACGCCGCTTTCCGCTTATGTCGATAGCAACGGTTTCCGCAATGTGCAGACGCTGACCTGCGCGATCACCGGCCCCGGCTGGAAGGGTACTTTGCCCGCCGGCATCAGGAGTAATGTTGCCGCACATCGCCTGGAGAATTTGATCCAGGCGATTGGTTCCAGAAAACAAACTAGCGGTGCGCTCGACCGGGTAGCTACACACCGGGCAAAGCTCGACCGCGAGCACATTCGTGAATGTGATCTTCAATCCAACCGGTTCAAACGCGCCGGCAAAGCAGCCTGAATCAGGGACAGCTCATGTAGACGCGGCCATAGGCATCGGCAACTTGAACACAGGCGGCGGCTGCTCCAGCCGCTGCGCCTGCAGCCACAGCAGCCCCCGCAGCCACAGCCCCCGCGGTCACGGCGCCTGCCGTCACCGCTCGCGCCGTCGTGCGCCTCGCAACGCCCGCATAGCTCATGGGCGTCAGCGGCCGGCCGATGATCGCGTGCGCTTGGGTGACTAGGGAGTTTTGGTCAATGGTTGGTTTGTCGCTGGCGACCAAACCAAGAATGAAAGCGGTGCCCACAGCCGACAGCCGGAGGGCCTTGGTGATGCAAGACGTCATTTCTTTTCTCCCCGAACTGATCCCGCCGGGATCTCGTCGATATTCACAAGTGAACGAAAATCAGCCAGCTTCGCTTCCGCGGCGGGTTTGAAAGCGAAGGCGTCGGGCGCAGGCTGGACGTTGGTTTTCCAATCCTTGATCCTCAGGGTGTATTGAGGACCGCCGGTCACCGCCTTGCTGGTGATGACGAACTTGTGCGGGATCGGATTTGCTCCGACTTCGACCCATATCTGCCAGTCCGTATCTGTTGAACGGAACGCGAGATGTTCACACTCGATTCCGTCGATGACGCCGCGGCCAACATGTTTGGCGTCGTAGACGCCCGTCATCAAATCGTCGAATGACCGCGACAGCAGCAAGTCGGCGCCCGGTGCTTCCACGCCGAATTCGGCGCGCAACTTGGCAATCAGCTGATCTACGCTACCCGTAAAGTCAGCCTGGGCATAGGCGCCGATATTCTTCCCATAGATCGTCGCCTTCTTGCCATCGAAAACCAATTCGACGTCGGCGTAACCGCCCGTTCGGGTGGCACGCAGTTTATCCGGACGGCTCAGCGTCACCTGTCCTGAACTTGCAAACTGAATCTTCTGCAGGTCGTCGGTAATGACCTCGATATCAGTGTCGAAACTCGTCAGGATGGTCTGCTGACTGCCGACGTAGCTGGACATCCTCTTCAGGATTTCCACGGCACTATTGTCCTGTGCTTGAGTACCGCTTGCGGCAACGCTTGCAAAGAGCGCGGCAAGCAAAGTGCGCCGAACAGGGCCGCGCCAGCAAAGCTCGAGTGGTGAGAATTTGATCATTGATGTTTCCCGGCGAAATTCCATCGATATGGGTGGAGTCGCCCGCTAGATCGGTCCGCTCTGCTCTTCGAACGAAGCTGCCAACCTTAAGGCAGCCGCAGCGCCCGATGTTGTTTTGTTCATCGGTTGAGAAATTCCGATGCGATCAGGTAGCATCGATTGCTTTTCACCCGATATGCAAATTCGGACATCGCGACCAATTTTCCGGAGCGCTCAAGTTGCCGGGCGGAGACGACGACCATTGCGCAGGGAAGGCCGGAGTATTTCCGCTAAACCTGTAAGCTCGTGTGTTTGGCGACGAACTTGTAGCCCGGATGGAGCGCAGCGAAATCCGGGGGCAGTCACACCGCGGCGACGAATCCGGATTGCGCGGGGCCCGTCACCGGGCGCGCATTCGCGCGACCCGCTGGCTCCATCCGGACTACGTCGTTGGGCTGTCTGACAATCGAGAACCGCGCTACCCCGGCGGCGTCACCGAAATCCTGGCGCAGTTGCGCAGGCCCATCAGGACGCAATCCTGGGTCCTGCGGAGATCGGCGATGCTCATGGCGAGCCAGATACCGATCGCGGTCAGCGCCACGGTGAAGGCGAGCGCCGCGAGATTGGCGAGCATGCGATGACGGAAGTCGTCGGGCTCGTCGCGCGGGCGCTCGTAGCGCGACAGATCACTCGCGGCAGGCTGCGCTTTCGCCGGGTCGGCTTGTTCGCGCCGGGTGGGTGGATGGTGGGAGGCGCGCGGCCGGAACCTGAGCACGACGTGCTCGTCGTCCTTGATAATGGGCCGCTGCGTTTTCAATGCTGTCGTCCGACGAAAATCCTCGCCCTCTGTCTAGCATGACGGGCGCACTTCCAACATGAAAAGTTTGGCGTGGCAGCCATCCATCCCGTGCAACGTCAGATGGAACCCGTCGCCGTTCGGGAGCCGGAAGTCAGTGGCATCCGGTGATCGCTGCCTGCCTGCCGCGGGGCTTGAGCCGCGCGCACGGGCTGTTTGGGGCCGCATTATCACGGCATAGTGAATCCATTTGATGGTAATTTGGCGGTTATGCAGGAGGGTCGAACAGAGGGGAAAGCCATGGCAAACACGCGCGATCCAATCCTCAAGCCGGTCCCGATCGTGTCACTGCGCCCGACCCAGATGACGGTCGGCCTCCGCGAAGTGAAGGAAAAACGCAAGCGCTGGCGGGAGCAGAAGTCGGACAAGAGACGCGCCGAGATGCTCGGCACGCACATGATCCCGGTCGTGGAAGGGCCGGACGGTCACCACTACGTGGTCGACCATCATCATC
>Ga0081540_1003428_pt1 | contig 12534 bp, 10 predicted proteins | sample TabmetS2T1R1_FD_71024 | JGI IMG/M metagenome (GOLD analysis project Ga0081540, IMG submission 71024) | Tabebuia heterophylla rhizosphere microbial communities from the University of Puerto Rico - S2T1R1 | ecosystem: Host-associated > Plants > Roots > Rhizosphere ...
AACAGTCTCACCGGGCGCGATTGAGACGTCGATGCCACGGACCGCATGCACCACGCCCTCGGCGGAGCGAAACGACTTGGTCAGGTTGGATAGGACGACACCGGTCAGGGCGCGGCCGGATGGCGGGCTCAAGCTCATGTCACCAGCCTGCCGTCACCAACGGCGGCGCGGCAGTGTCACTGCGGCAGGACTCTACGATGACATTCGTCAGTGCCCAGTGGAGAACGCCGACTGTGCTCCGCATCCCGCTAGGGTTGCTGGCGTGAGCACCCCTCCGCCCACGGCGGACGAGGACAACGAGTCCCCTGACCTGCCGGAACAGTTGCGGATCCGGCGGCAGAAATATGATCGACTTCACGGCACCCTCTATCCGGTAAAGGTTCCGCGTACTCATTCGCTGGCCGAGATCCGTGCGGCATATCCAGACCTCGCTCCGGACGAGCACACGGGCGACGAGGTGGGCGTCGCCGGGCGAGTGATCTTCGCCCGCAACACCGGGAAGCTCTGCTTTGCCACGCTGCGCGAAGGTGGCGTCGAACTGCAGGTTATGCTCTCGCTGGATCGAGTTGGAGCCGACTCACTCGCGGCCTGGAAATCGGATGTCGACCTCGGCGACCTGGTATTCGTCCACGGCGAGGTCATCTCCTCTCGGCGAGGTGAGTTGTCCGTGCTGGCCGACTCCTGGCAGGTCACGGCGAAAGCCTTGCGCCCGTTGCCAGTCGCGCACCGTCCATTGTCCGAGGAATCCCAGGTCCGGCTTCGGTACGTCGATTTGATCGTTCGGTCCGACGCACGGAGCATGGTGGAGCTACGGGCGACGGTGCTGCGCTCCCTACGTTCTACGCTGGATTCACGGGGATTCGTCGAAGTTGAAACTCCAGTGCTTCAGGTGGTACATGGCGGCGCTGCCGCGCGCCCATTCCGAACCCACCTGAACACCTTCGACCTGGACATGTCGCTGCGCATCGCCACCGAGCTCTACCTCAAGCGGGTTCTCGTCGGCGGCATCGAGCGCGTCTACGAACTCGGCCGATCGTTTCGCAACGAAGGTATCGACTCGACCCATTCCCCGGAATACACGCATTTAGAGGCGTACGAAGCGTATGGCGACTACGACACGATGGCGGAATTGACGCGCGGGCTTATCGTCGACGCCGCGATTGCGGCGGGCCAACCGGTCGCCATCGCGCTGGACGGCACCGAGATCGACCTGATGGGGGATTGGCGCTCGGTCACGTTACATGATGCGGTCTCGGCCGCGATCGGCGAGCAGATCACGGTGGCCACGGATATCACACAATTGCGGCAGCATGCGAAAGCGTCCGGTGTGCCAGTACCGGAGACCGCTAACGCCGGTGAGATCGTGCTTGAGCTCTACGAAAAGCTCGTCGAACCCACGCTGATGGAGCCGACATTCGTCCGGGATTATCCGGTCGAAGTGCGCCCTTTAGCGCGGCCACACCGACGCGATCCGCGATTGGCTGAGGCGTGGGATCTCGTCATCGGAGGAATCGAAATCGCGCCGGCGTACTCCGAGCTCGTGGACCCCGTAGAGCAGCGTCGACGGCTGATGGCCCAAGCAGCTGGAGCGAGTCGCGGGGATCCGGAGGCAATGCAGGTCGACGAAGACTTTCTGCGAGCACTTGAATACGGAATGCCACCCGCTGGTGGAATGGGAATGGGCGTCGACCGCCTGCTGGTGTTGCTCACCGGGCGTGGTATTAGGGAGACGATTCTGTTTCCCCTCTTGAAGCCGCTGTGAATCCTAGCGTTACGCATGGCGGCCGGCTCACCGAATGTCACCTAACACGCTGCAGTGCGCTAATATAATAAGAATCCAAAATTACTCCAACGAAGGAGCGGTCTGCGCATGGCCAAGAAGGTACAGGTCACGCTTGTAGACGACATCGATCAGAGCACAGCCGCGGAGACCGTGAGCTTCGGCTTGGATGGCGCCGTCTATGAGATAGACCTCTCAAAGTCGAATGCACGGAAACTGCGTGATGCTCTATCGGTCTATGTCGGCAGCGCGCGACGTGTTAGCCGAACCGGAAGGTCCGGACCTCGCGCGGCTCGATCGACGGCGCGCGCCGGTCGGGAACAGACCCAGGCAATCCGCGAATGGGCGCGATCGAATGGGTACGCAGTGAGCGACCGCGGCCGCGTACCGGCTGTCGTTCTCGAGGCGTACAACAGCGCGAGCTAGCAGACGCGCGACACCACGAAGGCGAGCTCGGTACCGCTCGCCGTCGCGCCGGACACGCGCGGAACGAGGTGCGGGCCAAGTCTGATCGGGTGCAGCGCCTAAACCACCCCTGGGGCTTCCCTAGGGGTGGTTTAGTGTGGAGCTAGCGCCGAGCCGCCCGCGGGCGTGGTGCTACTTCCGGTCTGCGCGCCGTCCACACAATACGAAGATATTGGATAATACGGACCGCAGCCCATCGGGGTGGCAGGCGGCCGTTCGCTTCGAGCGGACGAGCTAGCGGCATCGAAAATCGTGTTGGAACGTTGACATGATTGACGCCCGGTCCGGCCAGACATGTGACCGGGCGCGTTAGACGCCGGCGCTACAGTCGTTGGTGGCACCGTCACTACGGCGCGGGAAGGAGCTAGACCATGTTCGAGAGGTTCACCGACCGCGCACGTCGGGTTGTCGTCCTGGCCCAGGAAGAGGCTCGGATGCTCAACCACAACTACATCGGGACCGAGCACATCCTGTTGGGCTTGATCCACGAGGGTGAGGGCGTTGCCGCAAAGGCCTTGGAATCCCTTGGCATCTCGCTGGACGCGGTGCGCCAGCAGGTCGAGGAGATCATCGGCCAGGGCCAGCAGGCGCCGAGTGGGCACATTCCGTTCACTCCGCGCGCGAAGAAGGTTCTCGAGTTGTCGCTGCGCGAGGCGCTGCAGCTCGGGCACAACTACATCGGGACCGAGCACATCCTGCTCGGTCTGATCCGCGAGGGCGAGGGCGTCGCTGCGCAGGTCTTGGTCAAGCTGGGTGCTGACCTGAACAAGGTGCGCCAGCAGGTCATCCAATTGCTCAACGGTTACCAGAGCAAAGAGCCGGCCGGCACGGCCGCCGAGTCCACGCCGTCCACCTCGCTCGTACTCGATCAGTTCGGGCGCAACCTGACCCAGGCCGCCCGCGAGGGCAAGCTGGACCCTGTCATCGGCCGCGAGAAAGAGATCGAGCGCCTCATGCAGGTGCTATCTCGCCGAACCAAGAACAACCCCGTCCTGATCGGTGAGCCTGGCGTCGGCAAGACGGCCGTCGTCGAGGGACTGGCGCAGGCCATCGTCAAGGGTGAGGTGCCCGAGACGCTCAAGGACAAGCACCTGTACACGCTCGACCTCGGATCGTTGGTGGCCGGCAGTCGTTACCGCGGCGACTTCGAAGAGCGGTTGAAGAAGGTGCTGAAAGAGATTCGCACCCGCGGCGACATCATCATGTTCATCGACGAGATCCACACTCTGGTCGGTGCCGGTGCGGCCGAAGGTGCGATCGACGCGGCGTCGATCCTCAAGCCGATGCTCGCGCGCGGTGAGCTGCAGACGATCGGTGCGACGACGCTCGATGAGTACCGCAAGTACCTGGAGAAGGACGCTGCGCTGGAACGGCGATTCCAGCCGGTACAGGTGGGCGAGCCGACCGTTGCGCACACCATCGAGATCCTCAAGGGATTGCGCGACCGGTACGAGGCGCACCACCGAGTATCGATTACCGATGCGGCCCTGGTGGCGGCAGCCGGTTTGGCCGACCGCTACATCTCCGACCGGTTCCTTCCGGACAAGGCCATCGACCTGATCGACGAGGCCGGATCACGCATGCGCATTCGCCGCATGACGGCGCCACCGGACCTTCGTGAGTTCGACGAACGCATCGCCGAAGTGCGCCGTGAGAAGGAGTCTTCGATCGACGCGCAGGACTTCGAGAAGGCCGCCTCCCTTCGGGACCGCGAGAAGACGTTGCTCGCGGAAAAGGCTCAGCGTGAGCACGAGTGGAAGGCCGGCGACCTGGACGTCGTGGCCGAGGTCGACGACGAGCAGATCGCCGAAGTTCTTGCGACTTGGACGGGTATCCCGGTGTTCAAGCTCACCGAGGAGGAGACGGCCCGCCTGCTGCGCATGGAGGATGAGCTGCACAAGCGCGTCATCGGGCAACAGCAGGCCGTGCAGGCGGTCTCGCAGGCGATCCGACGGACCCGGGCTGGGCTGAAGGACCCGAAGCGCCCCGGCGGATCGTTCATCTTCGCCGGCCCGTCCGGGGTCGGGAAGACGGAGTTGTCGAAGGCGCTCGCCGAGTTCCTGTTCGGCGATGCGGATGCACTCATCCAGCTGGACATGTCCGAGTTCCACGACCGGTACACCGTGTCCCGGCTCGTCGGCGCCCCTCCGGGCTACGTCGGCTACGACGAGGGTGGCCAGCTGACCGAGAAGGTTCGGCGCAAGCCGTTCAGCGTCGTGCTGTTCGACGAGGTCGAGAAGGCCCACCCGGACGTGTTCAACACGCTGCTGCAGGTGCTGGAAGACGGCCGGCTCACCGACGGGCAGGGTCGCATCGTGGACTTCAAGAACACCGTGCTGATCCTGACTACGAACCTCGGCACGCGCGACGCCTCGAAGGCGATCGCGAAGCTCGGATTCGCCGCGGCGAATGACACCGCCGGTGACTACGAACGGATGAAGCAGAAGGTGACCGACGAGCTCAAGCAGCACTTCCGGCCGGAGTTCCTCAACCGGATCGACGACACCATCGTCTTCCACCCGTTGAGTCCGGAGGAGATCGTCCAGATCGTCGACCTGATGACCGCCCGGCTCGACGTGCAGCTGCGCAGCAAGGACATGGGCCTCGAGCTGACACCGGCCGCGAAGTCCCTGCTCGCGGACAAGGGCTACGACAAGGCGTTGGGCGCGCGGCCGTTGCGCCGGACGATTCAGCGTGAGATCGAAGACGCCTTGTCCGAGAAGATCCTCTTCGGCGAGCTGGTCGCCGGGCAGATCGTCGTCGTGGACGTCGCGCCCGGTGAAGACGGGAAGCCGACGTTCACGTTCCGGGGCGAGAGCAAGTCGGCACCAGTGCCTGACCTCGCTCCGGTCGGCGAAGGCGGCGCGACCAAGTAGTAGTTGCTCTATCCGGCCTCGGATCCGTTACGACGGGTCCGAGGCCGATCCATTTTGCTGCGACATGGTGGCCCATTCCTCCTCGAGCAGCGCGAAGTCCAGCTCGTCGGTCCACTCACCCTTGAACCACTCGTTCCGCACCAGGTAGGCCTCCTGGCGCATCCCTAGGCGGCTGGCCAACCGGGCGGAGGCGTCGTTCCGGGCGTCGACCCGGGCGATGACTCGGTGCAGCCGTAAATCGTCGAACGCCAGACCAAGCAGCCTGCGCACCGCTTCGGTGGCATAGCCGTGCCCGCCGAACTCTGGATTGAGGACGTATCCGATCTCGCCTCCTCGATGCTCGCGGCTGTGCCAGAACAACACGACGTCTCCCACGAACTCGCCGGTGGCCGTGACCTCTACGCCGAGAGTCAAATTCTGTCCCTCATCGTTCAGCGAAGTCCGGGCCCAGACCGTCTCCAACCGCTCGGCGATGGTCGCGGTGTCCATCGGCGTGAACGGCACGTAGCGGCATACGTCCGCTCGGCTGCGATAAGCCAGAAGCGCGGTCGTGTCCGCCGCCGAGAGCGGACGAAGGCTCAGGCGAGGGGACCGCACCGGGTACTGGGGCGCCAGCTCCATCAGGCCATGGTCTCAACCGGCGAAGCGCTAGCCCGGTAAGGCGAACCGTCCGTCGGGCTGCGGATCCACCAGGCCGTCGACGACAAGCGTGTCGAGTGCGCGCTCTCGCTGCACCAGATCGGGCCAAACCACGTCAAGTGCCGCTCGCTCGACCGGATCGTCCGCTCCGCGAAGCACGTCGAGCAGCAGACCGCGGACCTGGCGGTCGGTGCCGGCGAAGCGCTGCGGCCGCACCGTACGCCCGGAGTGCTCCGGTGCGCCGGCTGCGCGCCAGGCGCAACTGTCCGCCAGAGGGCACGACGGGCAGCGTGGGGAGCGGGCTGTGCACACGAGCGCGCCCAACTCCATGAGCGCCACGCTCAGCCGAGCCGCTGCCTCGTTTTCCAGTGGCAGTAACGCGTCGACCTCGGCGTGGTCGCGGGCCGGTGCGGCCGGCCCGGCCTGGGCGTGGCCGCGGATTGCTCGGGCGATCAGGCGGCGCACGTTGGTGTCGACCACCGGGTGGCGTTGCCGATACGCGAACGCTGCCACTGCCCGGGCCGTATAGGTGCCTACACCCGGCAACGTCAGAAGCGCATCGAGCTCAGCCGGAACCTCACCGCCAAATCGCTCAGTCAGCACGACAGCGCATTCCCGAAGCCGCAGGGCCCGCCGCGGATAACCCAACTTGCCCCACATCCGCACAGCGTCCCCAGGGCTAGCGCGCGCCAGATCCGCTGGTGTCGGCCACCGGGCCAGCCAGGCGTGATACACCGGCTCGACCCGGGCCACGGGCGTCTGCTGCAGCATGATCTCGCTGACCAGGACGGCCCATGGGGTGGCGCCCGCCGTACGCCACGGAAGATCACGGGCCGACCGTCGATACCAGGCGAGTACCGAGGTCGCCAGATCCACACGCCCAGCCTGCCAGACTTCAGGAAGCTCCTGGAATTTTGGAGCAGGCATCCGCGCGGTGCCACCATCGCGCGACCGCGCCGAGTTACCGTCCGATGCACCATGATGCATCCGGTCGGCAGCAAGCCACCCGCCGTCTATTGGCGGCGCCGGGCAGTCCTGCTGATCACAGTGGTTCTCATCGTGGTCTCGCTGTGCGTCCTGTTCGGGCGCGGTGCCGGCAAGCCGGGAGCGTCGGCCCTGGCCCCCACGAGCACGCCATCGACGAGCGCGACCAACCATCCCACGTCCACGACGGCCGGTCCGACAGCCTCGCAGAGCACCACCGGGTCGAACAGTTGTCCGGGCGGCACGCTGAAGTTGGCGGCGACCACGGCGGCGCCCAGTTTCAAGCTGGGCAGCCAGCCGGTACTTGCACTGCAAGTGACGAACACCGGCACGAAAGCCTGCGTCGCCGACCTCTCGGACGCTCAAATCGAACTGCTGGTGTACAACGGTGAATCCCGGGTATGGGGCAGCCACGATTGCCAGGTCGAGCCGGGCACCCAGCTGATGTCGTTGAATCCACGCCAGGCGGTCCGGCGATCGATCACCTGGACCGGGCTGTCCTCACAGCCACAATGTGCCGGTACCCGCCAGCTGGTCGGCGCGGGCAGCTACACCTTGCACGCCAAGTTATCCGGCGTCGAAGGCACGACTGCGACGTTCAGCCTGACCTAGTGGCCCGTCCTCGCCCGTCACGGGTACCGATCGATTATCGATGCGTCCGCGAGCCGGGAGATGGCTTCTCGCACTGCCCTCGCCCGCGCCTCACCCAGACCGTCGACGGCCTCGAGATCCTCGACGCTTGCCGCCAAGAGCTTCTGCAGACCGCCGAACTGCTCGACTATCCGATCCAGCAGGGGCTCGGGCAGCCGCGGCACCCGGGACAGCAGCCGGTAGCCCCGGGGACTGGTCGCCGTGTCGAGTGATTCCGGCGTCCCACCGAAGCCCAGGGTGCGAGCCACTGCGGTGAGGTCCAGTAGATCGGTTGCAGATAGCTCCGCCAGTTCGACCATGACCAATTCGGAACTGCGGTCGCGCCGTCCCACCGGCGGGTAATCGCGCGCGATCAGCTGCCGGTCAGCGTCGACGCCGGCGAGCAGCTCGTCGAGCTGCAATGCCAGCAGCCGCCCGTCGGTACCGAGCTCGACGACGTAGCCGACGATTTCGTCAGCAATGCGGCGCACCATCTCCAGCCGTTGCAGCACGATCGTTGCGTCCCGGACCGTGACCAGGTCCTCGATCTCCAGGGCAGAGAGGGTGTTGGACACCTCGTCGAGGCGGGCCTTGTACCGCTCGAGGGTGGCGATGGCCTGGTTGGCTCGGGATAGCAGCTCACTCGAGCTCTCCAGCACGTGCCGCCGTGTGCCCAGGTACAGGCTGATGATGTGCATCGACTGGGATACCGAAATCACCGGATAACCGGTCTGTACTGCGACCCGCTGTGCCGTCCGGTGTCTGGTGCCGGATTCCTCGGTCGGCACCGCGGGGTCGGGCATGAGGTGCGTGGCCGACCGGAGAATCCGCGTGCCGTCGGAGGAAAGCACCACCGCGCCGTCCATCTTGGCCAGTTCCCGGAGGCGGGTGGCCGAGGATTCGACCGACAGCGGGAATCCGCCGGTGCACAGGGCCTCGACCGTGGGATCCCAACCCAGGACGATCAGCGCCCCAGTATTACCGCGCAGAATGCGCTCCAGTCCGTCCCGCAACCAAGTCCCCGGGGCGACCGTGGCCAGGACAGCCCGCAGCGCCACTTCGCGTTCAGTGGTCGGCACGGTCACCTCCGCGACGTCGCTACGCAGCCAGTCTAGGGCCAGCATCTTGACTACCATACGTAGTCGGACACTCCAGCGCAGTCACCGGCGCTTGGACGTGCCTCCCCGGCGGCTTCGCGCGTTGGTACCCAGGGGCGGATCCGGCGGTAAGACCGGAGCCCCGATCGGGTCAGGCGCGGTAGCCAGGCCAGCCGCCAGGGCGCCGGCGGCGGAGAGCGCGGCTCCAATTGTCGCGACCGGGCGCGACACCATATCGTTCGTGAGCCGATTGCGATATCCCGCCGGGACGAGTGCAGTCGTCATGCCGAGCCGGGCGGCCTCGGCGAGGCGCCGGTCGAGGCCAGGCACGCTGCGGATGTCCCCGGATAGCGACACCTCGCCGATGGCGCACACCGTTGGCGGCAGCGCGACACCCCGCACTGCCGACGCAAGGGCCAGCGCGATCGCGAGATCAGCCGCAGGTTCCGCGGCGGCAATGCCGCCCACCGTCGCCGCGTAGATCTCCTGATCGGCCACCGGAAGCCGCGCGTGGCGGGTGAGCACGGCGAGCAACATGGCAACCCGGCCAGTATCCAGCCCCGATACCGCTCGCCGCAGCGAACCGCCGCTGACGCCAGGAACAGCCAGGGCCTGGATCTCGGTAACCATCGGCCGGCGGCCTTGTTGCGTCACGGTGACGCAGGTGCCGGGCACTGCGGCAACGCGGTCGGACAGGAACAGTCCCGATGGATCCTCCAGCCCGACGATGCCACCCTCGCGCATCTCGAAGCAGCCGACCTCGTCCGCGGCGCCATAGCGATTCTTGGCGGCTCTAATGAGGCGCAGCGCCGAATGCCGTTCACCCTCGAAGTGCAGTACGACATCGACCAGGTGCTCGAGTACCCGAGGTCCGGCAATTGAGCCGTCCTTCGTGACATGTCCGACCAGAACCGTGGCGATTTCCCGCTTCTTGGCGAGGGCGATCACCGCCGACGTCACCGCGCGAATCTGGGTTACTGCGCCGGCAGAGCTCTCGACGCCCTGACTGGTGATCGTTTGGACGGAGTCGACGATGAGTAGGCCGGGCGCGACCCGGTCGACGTGTGTCAGCAGCGCGCTCAGATCGTTCTCGGCGGCGACGAACAGGGCTGGATGCACCGCGCGGGTGCGTTCCCCCCGCAGTCGAACCTGGGCGGCCGATTCTTCACCGGTCACAATCAACGCCGGCGGACCCCCTCGGGCGGCGTAGCGGCGGGCGACGTCGAGGAGCAGGGTCGACTTGCCGACGCCTGGCTCGCCGGCTAGGAGCACCACCGATCCCGGCACCAGGCCGCCGCCGAGCACCCGGTCAAGCTCTCCGATGCCGGTGGGCTGCGCTCGGGCTCGCTCCGGGTCGTGATCGCCGATCGGTTGGGCCGGACTGCTGACTGGCCCCGGACGGATCGATCGCACGGCTGCTCCGACGCCACCCTCGATCAGCGTGCCCCACGCCTGACACTCCGAACAGCGCCCGACCCAGCGGATCGCCGTCGCTCCGCACTCGACACAGCGGAAGGTTGTCGCGGGAGGACGCGTCGCGGCTCGAGTCACGCAGGCACGGTAAGCGGAGGGTCCGACAGATTCCGTTCGCCCATCCCCAGGGCCTCAAACGCGGGCTCGGCCTAGCCTTCGGTCGGCGTCGCGTTGACGGTCGGCGGGCTCGACGGCGGGCTGGTGAGGCTCACCGGAACCCGAGTGGTCACCGATCCGGCCTTCGCGAACTGGAACGTAACCGTGATGGCTTGGGCCGGGAAAAGGTTCTCGGTCAACCCGGTAAGCACGACCTGCGGGTTGCCAGGGTCGAATCCGACGCTCACGGACTCATCGCCAGGAATGTCGATCGATTGTGATTGCTGCGCAGCGGAAGAGGCCGTGGACGCCTCAACGCCGCCGTGCGCGACCACTTGCACCGAGGCCGACCGATCGCTCGACACCTTGACGAGCTGATCCGGATCCGCGCTGTTGTTGATCAAAAACATCCGCAGTGGGGCCGAGGTGCCTTCGGCCCAGCTCCGGTCAGCGGGCGGTGCTACCGCAATGGCCCGCAAATCCATGGTGCTGACTGTGGCCAACGCGCCGTCGACGACCGGCACGATCTCTGCCGTACTCGTGACCTGACCCGCCGCGCATCCGGCGAGCAGCACCGCGATCCCACCCGCGACGAGCATGACCCGCAGCCCTCGCGGGGCGCTAGCGTCCCGTGCACTCACGTCTCGACTCCTCGCGGTCGGTTCGCGGTGACTCCTGTGGCCGTTGCGGTTCGCGCGCGTCAGAAGTACACCGGCGAACGGCGACCGAGCCCAGCGTAGCGATCGAGAATCCGTCCGCAGAAGCGGGCCACGCCGGGTGCGACGCCCTCCTCGAAGCCGGGCCTCTGGCGGTTCGACTCGTCTCCTCCACAAGGCCGTTCCACCTCGCATAAGCCACATTCCTCAGTCCTGGGTGATCTAGGTCGTGTTACCCTGGAAGAAGTGGAAAGGGGCCCGCACACATGACGTTTCAGGTCGGCGAGACCGTGGTTTACCCCCATCACGGGGCGGCCAAGATCGAAGCAATCGAGAAGCGCACTATCAAGGGCGAGCAGAAGACATACCTAGTTTTGAAGGTCGCGCAGGGCGACCTCACCGTCTTGGTACCCGCTGATAACGCCGAGATTGTCGGTGTTCGTGACGTCGTCGGCCAGGAAGGGCTCGACCGCGTTTTCGAGGTTCTTCGCGCGCCACACACCGAGGAGCCGACGAACTGGTCACGGCGCTACAAGGCGAACGGCGAGAAGCTGGCGTCGGGCGACGTCAACAAGGTCGCCGAGGTAGTGCGCGACCTATGGCGCCGAGACAAGGACCGCGGCCTGTCGGCCGGCGAGAAGCGCATGCTCGCGAAGGCTCGGCAGATTCTCGTCAGCGAACTGGCTCTTGCCGAAGGCACCAATGAGGACAAGGCCGAAATCGTGCTGGACGAGGTGCTGGCCGAAGCGGTCGCATAGCGTCCGGCTCGTCGATTCCCATGGCGGCGTACGGTCCCCCGACCGTCGCCGCCATTCTTGTTGCCGCGGGCGACGGCGTAAGGCTTGGCGGCACAGTGCCAAAAGCGTTTACGGAGGTGCGTGGCCGCACCCTGCTCGAACATGCGCTGGTCCCATTCCGGGCCAGTGATGCGGTGCGCGACATCGTTGTCGTGGCGCCAGGACTGTACGTGGCCCATGCCGCGGCCATCCTGAGCGACGAGGTCACGACTGTGGCTGGTGGTCCAACCCGGCAGGCGTCGGTGTCCTTCGGTCTCGCGGCGCTGGTCGCTGACGTGGACACGGTCCTGGTCCACGACGTGGCCCGTCCCTTCGTTCCGGTTGACGTGCTGGACCGTGTGCTGGACGCCCTCGCTGACGGCGCTGATGCGGTCATCCCGACTCGCCCGGTGACGGACACCATCAAGCAGGTCGATGAGGACGGTACCGTCGTCGCGACGCTCGATCGGTCGGAGCTACGAGCCGTACAGACGCCGCAAGGATTCCGTCGCGCGGTGCTCGAAGCCGCCCACGCCGCCCAGGTGGGCCGCAACTTCACCGACGATGCTGCGCTCGTCGAGGCGCACGGCGGCCGGGTCGCGGTCGTCGACGGTGCCGATGAGGCCTTCAAGATCACTCGCCCATGGGATTTGACGCTCGCGGAGGCGGTGGCCGGCCGGTGATGCGGACCGGGATCGGCGTCGATGTGCACCAGATCGAACCGGGCCGCCCGTGCCATATCGCCGGACTGACGTGGCCCGGCGAGGACGGGTGCGCCGGCCACTCCGACGGTGACGTTGTTGCCCACGCCGCGTGTGACGCCCTGCTCTCGGCCGCGGGACTTGGCGACCTCGGCGCCCTGATCGGTCACGGCCTTGGTGATGCCCCAGGCAATCGAGCGGTTATTGGCGACGCCGAACACGACGCCGCGCTTGCCCGCCATCAATTTCCCGGCCTCGGCCATAGTCTCTCGCCCTCAGAAAGGAAGGCGTCTTATAGGGCCGGGTGGGCCTGGCCGGAAGGCTTTTTGCCGGGAGCGATGAGACCGGTCGGCGCGGCGGA
>Ga0081540_1003429_pt1 | contig 12529 bp, 17 predicted proteins | sample TabmetS2T1R1_FD_71024 | JGI IMG/M metagenome (GOLD analysis project Ga0081540, IMG submission 71024) | Tabebuia heterophylla rhizosphere microbial communities from the University of Puerto Rico - S2T1R1 | ecosystem: Host-associated > Plants > Roots > Rhizosphere ...
CGCAATCGGCAGCGGCAGCCAGTCCAAGCCGAAATCACTCAACGCGGCCTAAGAACAAACGGGTACGGGGCGGTTCTGCCTCTTGCTCGAACCGCCCCTCCACTAAAAAATGGAGGGAAATGATGTCCATCAATCGGCCTCGGGCCATAGACATTGATGAGCTGCTGCATCCCGCGCGCGCATTCAGTCATCCGATGGACGTTGTCCGGGACACTGATCTGACCCTATACGAAAAACGGGCGATACTGTCATCCTGGGCATCGGATGCCTGCGCCGTGGAAGATTTTCCGGAATTTCGCCAGCCTTCCGGCGCTGCTGCCGTGAAGTTCGACGACATCATGGACGCTTTGCGCGGCCTGGACGCCGAGCTGGAGCGAAGGGTTGATGCACATACCAAAGCCGTCGGGCGAAAGCGCTCCGGGCCAGAAGATTCCGAAGATGTCTCGTTAGTCTAACGCGCAAGGACCATGTCTTCTGACAAGGAGCAGGCCATGTTCTTTGAACGACTGGACCCGATGAAAGCGCTCGCGATGATCGGCTTCCTCCTGAGTATGTCGGTCATCGCTTCCATCATCTTGAACGGCTCCCGACCGCCGCTCTAGCCGAACTAGGTGCCTGAAAAGCTTGGAGGACTGACAATGTACCTGACTGCCGCTCTTCCGATACCCTCGGTCGAGGCCGGACTGTCTCGTTATCTAAATGAGATCAAGAAATTTCCTTTGCTCTCGCCAGAGCACGAATTTGCGTTTGCCAAGCGCTGGCGCGAGCACGGGGATCGCGATGCGGCCTATCGTTTGGTGACAAGTCATCTGCGGCTGGTCGCGAAAATTGCCATGCGGTACAGGGGCTATGGCTTGCCCCTCGCCGATGTCGTTTCGGAAGGCAACATCGGCCTGATGCAGGCGGTGAAGCGGTTTGATCCTGACCGAGGCGTGCGTCTTGCGACCTACGCAATGTGGTGGATCAAGGCGACGATCCAGGACTACGTCCTTCGATCATGGTCACTGGTAAAGATCGCGGCAAATGCTTCGCAGAAGAGGTTGTTCTTCAAACTTCGCCGGGCCAAAAGTGCAATCTCGGCACTTCAAGATGGCGATTTGCGGCCCGAACAAGCGAAGTGGATCGCTGAGCGCCTCGAGGTGTCGGAGTGCGACGTGGTCGATATGAATGGACGTCTCCGGCCTGACGTTTCATTGAGCGCACCCAGCCACGACGAGAGTGAGAGCGAACCACCATCGGACTGGCTTGTTGATTTCTCGCCCACTCAAGAATCGCGGTTGGCAGAGGAGCAGGATTCCGCTCTACGCCACCGGGCTCTGCACCATGCCCTAGCGATGTTGAAGCCTCGTGAACGTTGTATTTTCACCGCTCGCCGGCTGACTGATCAGCCGCCTAAACTCGAACAGCTTGCGGCGGAGTACGGAATATCTCGAGAACGAGTTCGCCAGATCGAGATGCGCGCGTTTCAAAAGGTAAAGGCTGCCATAGAGGCAATGACCGCGCTTCCGGCTCAGCGTGTCTCCTCGAACGACGCCAAGCAGGCACGGACGACGGATCTAGCGCGGAAGTAACATGCTGACACCACCAATTGTATTTTTGATGATGCTAAACACCGTCGCCGCAAGCGGAGCCGTACTTTTCGCTCTGCAGGTCCCCGCGCTGGAAACACGCAACGGTTTACCACCTTCCACCGCGTTAGCGTCTGACGAGGCGCAAATCACCCACAAGGGCGTTGGAAAAGAGGACACGCTTGCTCGTGCAGCATGAAAGAGATGCCAAACCAGGAACTCTCCCTTTGGTTAAACGTTCGGCGAAAAAAGTTGGGCGAGTCTCGAATACTAAGCCCGACTGAACTGGATGGAGGATGACATGATGGAAAGGCTGTTAGCATTCCTGCTGGCTAGCGCTCTCGTGGCTCCCCAAATGTGCATGGCGAGTGAGAGCGGGTTCAACGACGAAAGCGGACGACAAGCTGTATCGAAGTTTCCAGAAAAGCTTCCCCTGCCTCCTGTCCCCTACCTCGATACGATGCCTTGGATAAATCTTGAAGTGCAGACAAAGTGGCGAGGGATCGATACGTTGCTGCCGCCCGATTTAGGCGCATCGGCGAGAACCTCAGCCTTTGCCGACAACTTCTTGAATATTGAAATGCTATCGAACAAGCCAACTGACAAATAGAGAGACTATGCAGAGCGAGCGCTGCCCTTAGTAAGGATGGCGCTCGGTCTGCACGTTGGCGACAAGGCACCTGCTCATTCGGCTCAAGCGCTCAGCGTCACAAGCTCCGCGACCCACCATCGTGGAACAAGAGGCCATGACACCCTGTTCACTGGGAATGCCGCGCTATTATTTTGACTTGGTTGATTCGAAGACTGTTGCCGACGAGGAGGGGCAGGACTTGCCCGATGACGTTACAGCCATGGAGGTGGCTGAGACCATTGCGGCACGCTTACGCAGAGAGCAACCCGAGCTTCGAAACCGGCATTTCGCTATACTGGTGAGTTCTGAAGATGGCGACGAGGTGGGCCGAGTGCCCTCGACACTCTGCACTGATGCCGTTCGCTAGTGAGCGACGTGCCAAGCCATCACTCTGACTATCGCCAAGCCGTGAAAACAAAGTCAACCAGAAGGATGGTCGGCTGCGCTCGATAAGAACTAACAGCGTAGCCCAAGGGTTGGACACCGTGCCGCCCACTCCTCACTCTTCGGCGGCACGCCCCGAGAAGCCCGACCCGCAGCCGAATGGGTCGGGCTTCTGCGTCCTTGGCTTGAGCGAGCTTGAAATGGCCGGTCTTTGATCGCTCTAGTGTCGCCTCACGCGAAGCTGATGACGAATGGCTCAAGCAGCTCAATTTGAGCCGCCAGCGTATACTACTGAAATCGTTAACTTTCTGGCCGAAATTGGAACGAACGCCGCTTCGGTGCTTATCAATGGATGGCACAAGCCGTTGGCGCCGTCCATTTGGTCCGTGTGATCACTGACGATCTGGAATATCAGATCTGGGTCGCCGCAACTTCACGTGATGAGGCTGTCTCCAGGGTGCTCGATTGCGTCCCTGAGGGATGGAGCGCTTCGTTGTTGGAACAGAGCCTAGATCCGAACAAGGCAGCCGGTCTCAAGCTTCGACCAAGTGACGTTCGAGTATTAAGAACGTGAGGGCGGCGCGAGAATCGCGGCGTCGCTACGGATCACTTTTGTTTAGCAACATGAGCTTAATGACCGATTGAGTTCACTTTTGCACACAGGAGCGCGCGAAGCTATTGTAGCTCAAGAAGTGACACCTCCGGTACAACCCCAAGCAGCGCCGTTGTTTGTACAGCAGCTCGCAAGAGGTCCTCATGTCTATCTTATCTTGCCATCGCGGCCTCGATCTCGTCGGCCATTTCAGACTTGGGGATCGGGTCCTGATCTCAGCTGGCCTGGGCCAGTTGCATCGTCGCGGAAACGACCCGATTGCGGCCCCCTTTCTTGGCATCGTAGAGCGCCTTGTCTGCAACCCTCATCAGATCGCCGACGGTGTGCAGACTTTCGGTCAGCTCTGCCACCCCGACGCTTATCGTGAGCTCTAAGGCTGAATCGCCGATACGCAACGAATGTTCATGGATCGTATTGCGCACGCGCTCGGCAAAGGTCCCCGCGGCATCGATAGACGTTTCCGGGAGGATGAGCGCAAACTCCTCGCCACCGATCCGGCCCAGGATGTCGGTGTCGCGCTTGATTGAGACCAAACTTGTAGCGACCATCTTAATGATCCAGTCGCCCATCTCATGGCCGAAAGCGTCATTAATGCGTTTGAAATGATCGATGTCGATCATCAGGATCGAGGCCGGGCGCTTGTAACGCTGCGCGCGAGCAAATTCGCAGCTCGCCAGCTTCTCGAAATGCCGACGGTTGTAAATGTCAGTCAAAGGATCCATCGTCGCCAACAGTTCTAGGTCACGGGTGCGGCGTTGCGAATCCTGCCACTCCTTCACGGCGCTTGGCAGCCAATTAAAAAGAAGCAGGAACAGCACAACGCAACCAGCAGCAAGATTAGCCAGCTTCGGCACGATGAGAAGCTCGGGCACTCCAAGAAGATCGACAACCCAAGCCGGAAACAGGCCGTAGCGGCCGCCAAAATAGAACCCGAAGTAAATGTTCTCGAAAACATTGCGCAGCGTGTCGATTGCGATCACTGTCAACAGCAAACGGGTGCCGCCAAATGCGCGCGGGTTTCTCACATAGAAGTAAATCACGCTCGCTAGCACTGTCAGCCAGAGAGCCACTATCACCCAATAGATCGTCGCTGCCACGAAAGACATGGAAATGCGCTGCAGTTATGAAACACCAGCGCAGCTTGACCGCAAGAGCTTAACTAGTCATGAGGAATATGCCCGTAGAGCAGCGGTGCCCCCGAAGACGGATAATGGTGGGTTTTTGCAATAAGTGAAAAAACTCTTAAGATTTTTCCCTCGGTTGCCAGCTTTGTCCGAAGCCGACGCCAATCGTCTGGCTGCCCGCGCCGGCTTTGCCGGTTAAAGCGCAGGACGCTTCGAAGTTCGAGAATGACCATTGGGGACAATATCGCCGAGCGGTTTCTGTTGCGCTTAAGCTGCCAGCTCGCCCGAGGCTCTCTGCATATTTGAGGCCATATCTGCCGTTACAATGCTCTGTTCCTCCACGGCAGCCGCAGTGGATGCGATAAATTCATTTACGCTCTCAATCGCAGACTTGATGGCAGAGAGCGAGTTCGCAACGTCGCACGCAATGCCATTCAGTGAGTCAATCTCCTGAGAGATGGTATCTGTCGCGCCCTTGGCCTGATTGGCAAGATTTTTGACTTCGGCAGCGACGACTGCAAAGCCACGGCCAGCCTCGCCGGCGCGTGCCGACTCGATCGTGGCGTTCAGCGCCAGCATGTTGATCTGTCCCGTGATATTGCCGATCAACTCTACGATACCACTCATCGCCTGCGCTGCTTCGTTGAGTCGGTGTGCTTGCTTATCTGCAAGATCGGTTTTTGAGGTCGCCATGCTGGCCGTCTCACGTGACTTGCTCATGGTCTCCGAAATCTCGCGGATCGAAGCGCTCATCTCCTCGCTGCCTGCGGCGACCGCGTCGATTAGGCCGCGCGCGGCTTCCGCTTTCTTGCGCCCAATCGCTTGCGCGGTGATGTCCGTTGCGTATTTCACCACTTTGAACGGCCTACCGTTGAGATCGAGGATCGGATTGTAGGAGGCCTGGATCCAGATTTCGCGGCCGCCCTTGGCGATACGCCTGTATTCGCCCGCCTGGAATTGGCCGCGGTTGAGGCTTTCCCAAAATTCGCGATAGCTGGCCGCGTCGTGCTCCTTCGGCTCAACGAACATGCGGTGGTGCTGGCCCTTTATTTCGCTTAGCGCATAGCCCATCGCTGTGAGAAAGTTTTCATTGGCGTACCGGATCGTGCCGTCCATGTTGAATTCGATCACGGCCTGCGACTTGGTGATCGCGGCGATCTGACCGTCGTTGTCGGCGGCCTTCAGCTTCTGCTGCGTCACATCGGTGGCGAATTTCACCACCTTGAAAGGCTTGCCGGCCTCGTCAAAGATCGGATTGTAGGTGGCAAGGATCCAGATCTCCCGGCCGCCCTTGGCGAGACGCTTGTACTCGCCAGCCTCGAACTGGCCGCGGTTAAGCCGCGCCCAGAAATCGCGATAGGCGGCGCTGTCGCGGTCGGCCGGCGTCACAAACATGCTGTGGTGCTTGCCGCGGATTTCGTCGAGCGAATAGCCCATCGCGTCTAGGAAATTCTGGTTGGCGGTGACAATGCTGCCGTCCATGTTGAACTCAATTATCGCCTGGGCCCGGCCGATTGCATCGATCTTGCCAGCGTCTTCCACGGTCTTGATCTTCTGGGCGGTGACGTCGGTGGCGAATTTAATGACACCTGCGGGCTTACCCTTCGCATCCAGGATCGGATTGTAGGAAGCCTGGATCCAGATTTCCTTCCCGCCCTTGCCAAAGCGCTTGTACTGCGCTGACTGGAATTCGCCGCGGTTAAGTTTTGCCCAGAGCTCGCGATAGGCCGCACTTTCCCGCTCGGAGGGAGCGACGAACATGCGGTGGTGCTTGCCGCGGATTTCGTCGAGCGAATAGCCCATCGCGTCTAGGAAATTCTGGTTAGCAGTGACGACGGTGCCGTCGAGCTTGAACTCGATCACGGCCTGCGACCTGTCGATCGCGGCCGCCTTCGCCATCGCGCTGTTGATGGCGGTCTTCCGCTGCAAATTAAACATCCCGCATCCTGAGCTGAGTTCCGCAACAATTTGAACCGACAATTCGGAATCGTAAGCCGATGGTTGCAAAGCGGAATTTAAGATTGCTTAAGCAGGATAATCCGTAGGAATACGGTACCTGCGGAAAAACGAGCATGCCGCACGGCGGTCACTGCAGTCAACGTCGCTTCGCGACGTGCTCTGCTCCGCTTCGCCCTCAGATGATGGCGCCGCTTTGTATAACATTCCCTGGAGTTTGTCGGGACGCAGGCGGTCAGCAAACTAGTGCGAGGAAACGCGTGAAACAGCTCACGGTAATTACTCCGTCGGGTCGTTCCACTGCGCTGCCGGGTCATACGTCATGAGCGCTTCAATCATCTCTTCCCCCTTCTTGGTCACGCTGGCTGCTGGAGCTTTGCACCTGGCGCGCTTTCGCGCGGCACGCTCGAAGCTCGGCTCTTTCCAGAGAACTAATCAATACCGACCAGGGGTTAGCCAGCACAGTACACCGGCAAATCGCTTAAGATTTTTGGAGTAGCTTCAACGATCTGATTTAAAAATTTGTGTAAGTCTGAGCCCATGCTCCTCGAACTAGATCAAACCACTCTCATTTATTTGAACTTTGCGCTTGAAGATGTCTGCAAGAAAATCCCGCCGGAAGCAGACTCCGGCGAACTGCGTAAGCAGATTGCAGGGGCAATGCTCGCGTCGGCGAAGGGCGGCCAGCGGACATTTTCTGATTTCGAACAGGCCGGATTAGATGTTCTGAACCACCAAATCAAAGCGAAGCGCTGGTTTGCGGGGTGGTTTCGGCTTTAACGGCAGTTACCCGAGCTTCGACCGTCACGGACGTGCCGTTGCCTGCTGCGCGGATTCATTTATAAAAAAACGGCTGCTTGACCTAGCTGCCGCAGCGCCGACGGCGTATACCGACATTCCTCCGGACGAGCAGGTACTTCAGCAGAGCTTATTGATGGCGAGCTGGATCCTCGGTGCGGACTGTTCCCCGTCAGGACCCTTGAGACAACGTGAGGGTCTTCACGAAAGGAGGATTTCTGGTTCATCGTAGCCGCAAGGAGCGAAGATGAAGCAGAAATCCGGGCCGGGCAAAGCGCCGGCAGAGCAAGTGCTGAAGGACATTCGGCGTCAGACGCGCCGGCAGTATTCGGCGGAAGAGAAGATCCGCATCGTATTGGAGGGCTTGCGCGGTGAGGAGAACATCTCCGAGCTTTGCCGCCGGGAAGGCATCGCCGCCTCGATGTACTACGGCTGGTCCAAGGAGTTCCTTGAGGCTGGCAAGCGCCGACTGGCTGGTGACACCGCCCGCGCCGCAACATCCGGCGAGGTAAAGGACCTTCGTCGTGAGGCCGCCGCCTTGAAGGAAGTCGTGGCCGATCTCACCCTGGAGAACCGCCTGCTCAAAAAAAGCATGAACGGGGATGGGGAGGACGAGGCATGAGATATCCTGCGTCTGAGAAGGCCGAGATCATCGAGCTGGTCGAGCAGTCGCACCTGCCGGCCAAGCGCACGCTGGACAAGCTCGGTATACCGCGCGCCACGTTCTATCGCTGGTATGATCGTTACTGTGAGGGCGGCGTTGAAGCACTGGCAGATCATCGGTCGAGGCCGGACCGGGTCTGGAACCGCATCCCGGACGATGTCCGCTGCCAGATCATCGATCTGGCGCTGGAACTGCCAGAACTGTCGCCGCGAGAGCTGGCCGTGCGGTTCACCGACCAGCGGAAGTATTTTGTCTCGGAGGCTTCAGTCTATCGGCTGCTGAAGGCGCACGATCTCATCACCAGCCCGGCCTATGTGGTGATCAAGGCGGCGGACGAATTCAAGGACAAGACCACCGCCATCAACCAACTTTGGCAGACCGACTTCACCTACCTCAAGATCACTGGCTGGGGCTGGTACTATCTGTCCACCGTGCTCGACGACTTCTCGCGTTACATCGTGGCTTGGAGGCTTGGTCCCACCATGTGCGCCTCCGACGTCACGGCCACGCTCGATCAGGCACTCGCAGCTTCCCGCCTCGACCACATCACCGTCACGCAGCGACCGCGGCTTCTGAGCGACAACGGATCGAGTTACGTCGCGGACGATCTGGCCACGTGGCTCAAGGGCAAAGACATGCAGCATGTGCGCGGGGCTCCGTATCATCCCCAGACCCAGGGGAAGATCGCGCGCTGGCATCAGACGCTGAAGAACCGCATCCTGCTCGACAACTATTATCTACCCGGCGATCTCGAACGGCAGATCGGCGCCTTCGTCGAACACTACAATCACGTCCGCTACCATGAGAGCATCGACAACCTTACGCCCGCTGACGTCTACTTCGGCAGAGGTGAGATGATCTTGGCCGACCGTCAACGCATCAAACGCGAGACCATCGCAAACCGTCGCTTGCAACATCGAATGCAGGCCGCTTAAACTCTAACCCAGATGAGCCAGAGCCTCCCTTCTCGAAACGCCTGATCAGTCTCAAATCATCTGACGACGGACAAATCGTTTCGGTGATCGACGAGCGACGCTAAGATTGCAGCCTTGAATCCGGAGGCGGGTCCAGGACAACACGCTCACGTTAGAGAGGTTCCTTTACCGGGAACTGTACCGTTCGCCAAGCCGGGGCAGCGTCAGGCTGCCTGCCGAGAATTCATTGGACATCCGTGCCGCCCCTGGACGCTGCGTCGTAAGGGCGGTGGTGGCACGCCGAGAAAGACCTGTTCTGGATATGCCGCCCTCTGCACAAAGGTGTTTGCCGGTTCTCCCAAGTGTGCGTCGGCGCTCGCCCGCTGTCTGGAAATCGGCGTTTATGAAGGCGGCCCCACCGGCCGCGTTTTCTATGGTATGTCGCGGGAGTAGCAGCAATGCAAAAGACTTCGGCTGGGTGTGCGAGCTCCCAGTGACACCGCGTGCTAACTAGCCCCATGCGCAGTAGCTCGCGACCGTTCCGAGCCCCAAGGAATTTGCCGAGCGTCGCCGTCCGCGCTTCAGTGCGGCATGCGCCCTCAGAAAATCACCTTCGACGAGATGCGCCCGGCCGGCGGTCTCACCGACACATGACAAGCGGGCGGAACCTGCGCACTCTCTGGCTGTTGAAGACTCATGTTCGGCACGTCATCCCATCCAGCCGCCCGACCCGGACGGTTCGCACTTCTCGCCATCGCAGCGACCCTAACTTTCGCTTCGCAGGGTACTGCCGATCCTTCATCCGGGAACCCAACACTGAAAAATCCCGCCGAGTTTGCATCGATCTTAAATCCGGCCGAGCGCTCACGGATGATTTTCAACGAAATCGGCAAACTGCTTACCCACCCCCGCTGCATGAACTGTCACCCGGCCGGCGACCATCCATTGCAGGGCGACGACCATCACGAGCACATGCCGCCGGTGTGGCGCGCCGAGACCGGACACTTTGAGGTGAACTGCTCAGGCTGTCACAGCGGACAGAATGTCAGGCTTGGTGAGACAGCATCTTACAAGAGCATTCCCGGTCATCCACGCTGGGGCTTTGCGCCACTGTCCATGGCCTGGGAAGGCAAATCGTTGGGCGATATCTGCCGCCAATTGAAGGATGTCAAACTCAACGGCGGTCGCGACCTTGCCGCGCTACAGGAGCACATCGCCAAAGATGATCTCGTGGGCTGGGCCTGGAACCCCGGCGACGGCCGCAATCCCCCTCCGGGCACTCAGGAAGCCGCGGGAAAACTTGTGCAGGCGTGGATCGACAGCGGCGCGGAGTGCCCCCGCTGATCTTCCCGGTCGGTGGGCCTTTCTCATTTCAGGTGTGCTCTGTCATACGCATTAATTGCGCTGGGCCTGATGTCGAGTAACCGCGGCGCTGACGTGCTGCCCGCATTTGAAGCCTGCGCGGATGAGGACCGGCCGGCGGCAAGCTTAGGGAACGAAGACGGCATCGGCGGCTTGTCTGCTCTAGGAGCCGCTGATGTCCGAAGCCGAAATTGCCCGTACCCAAGCTGAGAAATGTCGCCGCCTTGCAGCCAAGACCGTTGATCCTGTCGACAAGCACGCTTTGCAGCGGATGGCCGACGAGTGGCTGAGGCTTGCTCAAGTGCGCACAGGCAATGGGATCGGCGCTGCTATTAATGCCTCCCGCCATTGGGCACCAAATCGCGAGAACCGATCCGGCCCGTTGCGTGGAAACGGCCCCAGCGGCTGTGACATCGCCGGGGCCGCCAACTTTAAGGTCTTACTCCCGGTTGGGCTTGGGGGATTTTCCCAGGAGCGATACACCGGCTGGGTTTGCGAATACCCCTCTCTGGGTTGAATTGGCGCGCGGCCCACAATTTCTAGCCGGTTGCCGGCCGGCCCGGGAGCGCGAAATCATGGGCGATGGCCGCCCTCACTCGGCACCGCAATCAGGACCGCAACCGCGAGAGTTGGCGCATTCTCTATGGCGACGTCGAAGTCGGATGGATCGGCCAGCGCTCGGGCGTCCCGAAGGATGCCGAGCAGTGGGGCTGGCACTGCGGGTTCTTTCCGATCTCGCATCGCGGCGTCCGCGCCCATGGTGTTGCGCCGACCCTCGAGAAAGCGCGCAATGCTTTCGAAGCCGCATGGGCTGACATCCTGCCCCGCTGCAGCAATTCCGACTTCGACGAACACCGCTTCGAGCGCGCGCACCTCGCGTGGAAATACAGGATGTGGGATACCGGCTGCAGAATGCCGACGGAGGCTGCGGCTGATCGCAGCCGATGTTTCTGTGGTGTCGAGATCACCACAGCGAGCATCAGCGAGCACATCCGCTCGCACCACATGGACGCGGCATGACTTGTCTTCTCTGCGAGGACGAAGGCTGGTCTGCGAGACCCATCCGGACCAGCCTTTTGCCGGACCTCATGCTTGCCGATGCGGCGGCGCTGGCATGCCGTGCCCGAAGTGCAATCCCTCGAGCCGAGACGACCAACCCCCTCGGCTTCCGAACCGGTGGCAGGTCTCGGATGGGCGGCCAGCCATTCGGCCGCGGGCTTAAATCTCACCCAGCCAGGCATTTCCGGCCCACGGAAGAACGAGCTGGCGCGGGCTGAGCAGGACTGCTGGCGAAACCCGGTCCGACGTGGCGGCCTTATTCTTTCGCATGGCGGAAGATCGCAATCCTTTGGTCGCGATGCCATAACTCTATGTCGTGGCCGTCCACCAGTTTTTCGGCGCGTTCTTTCGCATCGGCTTCGTCGGTGCACCACAAATCAATTCGGCTCGTCACGTGGCCGTTGGGGTCAATTACAAAGACGCGATAGTCCCGCAGCATGACACCACCTCGTGCTTACTGGCCTGGAATTACAACATCAATCGAGCGGACTGCGATGCGCTATTACAGGCAGCGCAATTCCAAAACCGCTCCGCTCAGGCACCGCGCGCCGCTCGGCCGAGTGTAGGCGCATCGGCTTTCCGCCCGGCGGATTGCGCGGACCGTCCCCGTCGAGCGCCTGGAGCGCTTCCAGAATTTGATCGATTTGGATGGGCGCCTTTAGTCCAACCGGTGCCCGCAGTGCAGGACAGGATGCGATCGCAGAGGCATCAGACGCCCACGACGCAAGGATGGCCCGCTTCTCGGCTAGACTCAATTTCGGATCGGCCACGACATCGCGCGGATGCGAGAACACCGTGCCTGGATGAAGAAGCGCATCGAAATCGAGGACGTTGTCGTGTGCGGGCGTCGTCCGCATGGCTGAGCTCCCATCATAAGACGCCTCAAGGGGCCGCGCGGGCGCACCCGCGCGGCGCGATCGAACCTAAGTCGCGGGTTGGTTAGGCGGCCTTGCCCTCGATTTGGGTGACATTGCCGGAGGCTGTGCCGGTGATGGCAATGCGCCGCGGCTTCATGGCCTCGGGGATTTCGCGCTGGAGCTCGATAACCAGGAGCCCATTCTCGAAGCGCGCACCCTTGACCTCGACGTGGTCAGCCAGGGTGAATTGGCGCTTGAACGAGCGGGTCGAGATGCCGCGGTGCAAAAAGGTCTTCTCGTCCTTCTCGGCCTTGCGGCCTTCCAAAGTCAGGACGTTCTGTTCCGTCGTCAGCGCCACTTCGTCGGGAGTAAATCCGGCGAGCGCCACCGAGATCTGGAAACGATTTTCGTCGTGCCGTTCGATGTTGTAGGGGGGATAGGTCTCTTCGGCGGTCCGCTGGACCTCGTCGAGAACGTCAAACAGGCGGTCGAAGCCAATGGTCGACCTCCACAGGGGAGTCCAATCATACCTCATAGCCAAATCCTCCAAAGAGCAAGTTGGGTACGAGCTGGCACCGGACACCTTCCGGCGCCCGCCT
>Ga0081540_1003430_pt1 | contig 12521 bp, 13 predicted proteins | sample TabmetS2T1R1_FD_71024 | JGI IMG/M metagenome (GOLD analysis project Ga0081540, IMG submission 71024) | Tabebuia heterophylla rhizosphere microbial communities from the University of Puerto Rico - S2T1R1 | ecosystem: Host-associated > Plants > Roots > Rhizosphere ...
TGTGCCGTTGCGCATGGCAAGAGACGCACACGAGCATACAGGTACAGCGGAAACACTCCGGCCTTCCCTGCGCAATGGCTTTACGGCTTACTTCGTGCTCTTCCCGGAGAACGGCTCTTTTGCCTCCGTCGCCCCCGAGAAGCTTTCGCCTCTTAAGGACTTAACGCCAGCACCGCGGCGCCCGAACCACACGACTTCGCCGTACGCATCCGGCGCGCACGTCCAGCGCGCCATCTGCGTCCACCGCATCTCACCGCGCGTTCGTGACGTTCGCGAAGCGCCCCTCTCATCGGGTGAGACGGGCGGAGTTATGCGGCTGATTTGGGTAAGAACGAAAGCGGAATATTTTTGATTCCGGAGCTTGACACGTTTTCTGAAAATCAGAAGTGATTTGCCCGAGCAAAATTCGAAGTGTTGAGGGAACGCGTTTCCGCCCCGCTCGCGCGAATTCATTCACAATCTAAGAATGCGGAGCGGCGTTTCATCAACTTTTCACTTGCGCTCGGCGTCACCATCAGTTTAGCTTGAAACCGCAGGGGTAAGAGACATTAAAGTTTCGATCGTTCCAGGCATAGCAGTGGTTCGGCCATCCATCTTTTCTTCAGCCGGCCGCCTGGATTCATCCCACGCGAACTGAATCGGCGCGGCTCGCAGCGAACGAGTGGCGCTGTGCATGAGGGAGGCGTTGCTTTAGTATTCGGCGGATACTTTGTGGGAGCCGCCGATGTCGAAGACCGGAAAGAAGAAGCAGGGGATAAATAAGGCCGCAGCGGCTGAACGCGCTGAAGCGCCACTGCTGGGCGAAGCCGCCCTGAAGGAGGCGTTGGCCGGATTTGGCGTCGCCCGGCGCGGGGAATACGCCTGGTTCTACGGCCAATGGCAGCGATGCATCGCAAGCGCATGCCGAGCTACCGCCAAAACCGTGTCGCAGGTGCTCGGCGAAATCACCTGGCTGATGACGCAAAGCCCACGCCACAAATCCATTCCGCTCGGTGACTTCGAATGGCCGCTGATGCCCGCGATCCTGCTCAAGCAGTTTCGTATCTTCTACAAGGGTGAACAGCCGGTCGGCGTCGCGTTGTGGGCGCTGGTCGATGATCTCGTGGCCAAGCGGATCGACGCGGACGACAAGCGGCTGACGGCGGTGGAGTGGAAGAGTGGGGCGAACAAGCGGATCGTCGATGTGGTGGCGCCGTTTGGGGGAGAGGCGGAGATGCGAGGGCAGATGGGTGCCACTTAGTGGCGGTTGTGCTTCGAGTTGAGGATGCGGCATGAACCAAGGCAAGCGGCTTTATACCGAAAGCGACCTAGAACGATTTCTAGGCAATGCTCGCTTTCTAGCGGCGGCACAAGCCTACTCCATGGACCTAATTTCTTTAGGCGAGGCGATTGTGCGGGCTGCCGAGGCTAAGCCCCATTATCCAGGCACGCTTGAAATAGTTGGCTATGTTCAGCTCTTTCACGAGGCGGCTGAAAGAATCTCGGATGGTCGAATTCTAGTTCCTGATGAAATTCGTCATGCATACAGTGACGTCTACGACGGCAAGAATCCCAAAGACCCGCAGGAGATCAAATTATTTTCAGAGCGCGACTTCATGAAGTTTTCGGATTTCCGTCAACCGAGTGTGAAGAAAAGCATGCTCGGTCTTTTGAGGCAGGAATACAACGAAGAAGATATCGGTGAACTCTTGAAAAATACGAAGCTGCTGGCTGCGGTCGACGCGTATGGCAGAGGCTTGATTGATCTGAAGCGGGTCAAGGAGAGCGTATTTGGTGACTTCAACGCAACTCCTCGCGATCTTAGCTTTCTAGCGTTTCAGTGCCTATGTTTTGAGGCAGTTCGTCAAATCCAGGCGGGTTTGATTCAAGTTCCGCGAGAGCTCGAAAATGAGTTTGCGGAGCTCTACCATCCGCCACCGCCCCAAGCATCGTGAGCGACGGCAGACGTTCCCGAGCATTCGGTCCTTCATATAGGGTGGCAAAATGACCAATTATGTTGCCGTAGATAACACCGTACTCAGCACGTAGCCCGCATGAGCGCAGCGATATGCGGGGTCGTTCGCCAAGATCCCGGATGTCGCTGTCGCTCACCCGGGCTACGCTCAGGCGGAAAGGGCCTCCCCATTGCTGGCTTGAATCCATACACAACCTAAGACTGCCACTGTATGCGTCATCTATTTTTCACTAGCGCGGCGTGGAGCCGTCTGCTTAGCTTTAATCGACGGGTTTGGGATTCTCGTTTTCGATAGTCCAAGAGCATAGCGGTGTGTCGGTGTCGTAGCCGGTGGTCCACGTTTCATCCCATACGAACTCAAATCGGCGCGTCTCGTAGCGGGTGCGCGATGCTGTGCATGAAGGGATCGTTGCTCCAGTATGCGGCGGATATCTTGAAGCAGGAGCCGCCGAAGACCGTAAAGAAGAAGCAGGGGGATAAGGGATGAACAAGACCGCAGCGGCTGAACGGGCTGAGCCGCCATTGCTGGGCGAAGCCGCGCTGAAGGATGCCCTCGCCGGATTTGGCGTGTCGCCTGACACAGGAAGCGCGCCCGGCGCATCGTCCGCCAATGGCGGCGGCGCCGCGCATGCTCCGGCCGAGCCGACGCAGAAAACGGTCTCGCAGGTGCTCGGTGAAATCACTTGGCTGATGACGCAGAGCCAGCGTCACAAATCCACTCCGATTGGTAACCTCGAATGGCTGTTGATGCCAGCGATCTTGCTCAAGCAATTTCGTATTTTCTACAAAGGTGATCAGCCGGTCGGAATTGTGCTTTGGGCATTCGTTGACGATCTCGTGGCAACGCGGATCGATACGGACGACAAGCGCCTTTCCGCAGTGGAATGGAGGTGTGGAAGCAATGTGCGGATCATTGATGTCGTTGCGCCGTTTGGTGGAGAGGTGGAGATGCGGGCCCAGATGGCGAAGCATGCGCTAGAATTCGGAACCGTGTAGATCGTTTCGATCCCATAGCGCTCCACCTGCCCGCTGCCGCCATCTACACCATTTTCGTCAGCTGATTTCACAATGACAGAGCCTCAGCGACTTAAGCAAAATACCATCCTATTCTTGCAAGCGATGTGTGTTTGGCTTTTCCTGCTCATGTTGCCTGCTAGCGCGGCGACGCAACTCCCATTTTATGTCTCTGTGAAATTCGGTGCCGATAAAGCTGTCGAATTTTCGGTCGATCTAACAAGGAATCGTTACTACCAGGTGGAGCTAATGTTTCCTTTCGAGAATCAAGAACAGCGTGTCGCCGCAAGAAAGCTGGTCGGTGAACCGACTCGAATTTGTAAAGAGCTCAAAGACTGCGGCGTTGCCCCGTCATTTCTGATCACAGTTAGGCAGGGGACCCATGTCCTTTTGCGCGAAGAAAGAACGCCCGGTGGAACCAACGGGTTCAGCGCAAATGCATTCTATCGTGAAATTCTAAAGACGTCGCTCAAGCCTGGTCAGTACGACATTAGAGTCGAAGTGACCTATTTGCCAGCTGAACTGATCGATTACAACGCGATGATTCAATTTACGACAGATCCTAGGTCGTCCGATCTGGAGAACTAACATGCCTACAATGACGATCTACGTCACTAGTCGCGGCACGCCAATGGCTGACGGGTCCACGTCGGCCACCGGTCATATGTGGTTCTCTTTAAGCGAGGACGGAACGAATCAGCACGTACCCCGCATGAGCGCAGCGATATGCGGGGTCGTTCGCCAAGATCTCGGATGTCGCTGTCGCTCACCCGGGCTACGCTCAGGCGGTCTCGCAGGTGCTCGGTGAAATCACCTGGCTGATGACGCAAAGCCCGCGCCACAAATCCATTCCGCTCGGCGATCTCGAATGACTGCTGATGCCCGCGATCCTGCTCAAGCAATTTCGTATTTTCTACAAGGGCGAGCAGCCGGTCGGGGTCGCCGTGTGGGCGCTGGTGGATGATCTCGTGGCGAAGCGGATCGATGCGGGCGACAAGCGGTTGACGGCGGTGGAATGGAAGAGCGGGGCGACTATGCGGATCATTGATGTCGTTGCGCCGTTTGGGGGAGAGGCGGAGATGCGCGGGCAGGTTGGTAGTGGGTGAATGCCGACCCAGCCAAAACGATTTTAGCTGCAGAGGCTGTCGGAGCAACAATGTCGCTGAACGCACTCTTCAAAGGATTGATCCTGGTGTTGGTCGGATCCTTGGTGACCTTTGGATCGGTGTTGGCGGATGGAGAAAAATGCACACCCCGAGCCGGCTACTTTAACGTTGAACCAGGTCGACTATTAGCTGGCCTGTATCAAGTTAAGCTGCAGCCACCCGATTTTCAAAACCCCATCGCAGTACAACGGCATCTGGTTTTCACGGGAATCTGGGGACAAACGCTCGGCAGCGAATTGAACAGGAGCACCCGTGAAAGATGTTATGCCATCTTCACGCCCTATGCATTTCCTGACACACGCGTGTTCTTGACGACCGCTCAATCCGCCAAGCAGTTTGATCAAGACAAGCTCGCCTGTCAGCGCACATTGGAGGACATCCTCCAACATTCATGGGCGAGTGAAGCATCAATCAACGAAGCTATTTCGTGGGTGAAGTTGAGCATGGCTCCGATGAAGCCTTCTGGTAGAAGTCTAGCTGCGGCTATACCTGATGCGGCTAATGTTCTAAGTGCCGCCTACCCACAGATTTACGAGGCAAGCTCGCTCCAACATGCGCTAGTTTCAGTGCAGTGGCACACAATTGACTCAAGTTCCAACCCGGAATATCGGGCATGGGTTCAAAGTCAACGCTCCACTGAACGCCTCGTACTAGAACCCATATCAATCTGTCCACCCGAGCCTTCCTCGCAGATGTCCGCTCCCACCGGCGCGTCTTTGCAGCGGCATTCGGCGATTTTACCTTCCGGCGAGATCAAGATATCGAGGCGAAACGGCGGACCCGTTCCGGAGGGCCCACTTCGATACGGCGTAATTGTAGATGACGCGGTATCTACCGGTTCTTTCGTCTCAGATCGGTCGATGAAGAAATACTGCAACCAAGAGTATTCTTTCCGGTCTGAGGATAGCGCATCAAGCACGACTGCGACAGTCCGGCTCCGCTGCCTGAGCACCACCGTTTACGATCTCGATCTTTGGACGTTCATTTTTTGTGATCCGGACGACTGCGCCTATGAGCCCAGAGAGAAAGCGGCGATTACATCGCTCGCGAGCGAACTCGAAATTTCAATCCTTCCAACGGAGGGCCTTGGGGAAAAAAACTTCGAGGCCGATATTTCGTCACGATCAACTGAGTTGAAATCCCACAGGTTAAGCGCGGCATGCCCGGAGCAGAAATGGCCGCCACAAATACGAAAGGCGCTTCCTTACGGGAAGCGCCTTTCGCATATCTCGGACAGTCGCGTCAGCGCGAGACCTCGCCTTGAGCTCGATGAAGCTCTCGATGAAGTCGTCGTCGAACACGCCGCCGTGCTTGAGGAGATCCAAGGGCTTCGCGCTTCAAAACGACGCAAGCATCTCCCGCATGAGCCAGTGGGGCGGGCGCATGCGCGCTCAACGACAGGCTCCACGATAAGCGGGTGACGACGGCCCCCGGTGTTGCTTCGCTCACCCGGCTGCGGCGCATCCGGGACACGATCATCAAACCGCTTCCGCGCCGAGCTGCGCTCGCCAGTGCAGCGCGCGCTCCTTCAGCTGCGCATCGCGGATATAGGGTGTCTCTTCCTCTTCCAGTCGCTCGCATTCCTCGAATGTCAGGCTGTCAGGCCCATGTTCGGTCCATGCCGCCTGCAGGGTGCGGCAGGTGTGGCTGCCCTGGCGCAGCGTGAACCAGATCCGGTTCTGTATTTTCTCCAGATTGGGCGTCTGCCCGACCCACGTCTCGGACGAGGCCTTGCAGCGGATGACGAAAACCCCTGCGAAGGTCTTCTGCTCCTTGTAGGCGGCGATGGCTGCCTTTCTGTCTGATGTCACGGAATGCCTCGCCGGTTGCGGTCAGGCGGACGCGGTACCAGAAGAGGCGGATCACGTCAATATTACCCGGGTAATATTTGTCGCTCCGAACCGGCCGATAGGAGCTTCAGGGCCGCTGAGCGAGCAGGCTGAACTCAAGCTCCCGAAAGCTGATGTAGTTCCTGCGGATCCACTGGTGCAGCTCGGTCGATGAATCCCGCTCGTTGCGCAGGTAGTCGGTGAAGGAAAAGTTCAGCCGGCCGACATAGGTCTTCAGGAACGAGGGCAGGGCCGTTATTCGCAGCACCCGCCCTGAGCCCATCTGCTCGGGCAGTTCGCCACGCACCACATACTCGTTGTCGACCGTAATCAGCGCGTTCAGCGGAATCTGCTCCCGCAACGTCGGGTAGGCGCGCGCGGAAACGCGGTCGGTATCGGCCACGAACAGGATGATCGGCGCGACGCTGCGCCGCACGGCCTCTTTCAGGAAACCGATCTCGTTGGTCATCTTGAAGAACTCGTCGAACGCATGAAAGCCGAGGTCGACCACCTTGGCGACACCGTCATGGACGATCAGGCGGTCCATGAGCTGCATCTTGCCAAAGGTGTCCATGACGTCGGCCGTCTCGGTCAGGCGCGGCAGATATTCGAGCAGCGACGGTTCCTTCAGGTTGATGTCGAAGGAGGACACCGTGCCGTCTTTCAACAGCAGGAACTCGCTCAGGAGCCGCGCGAGCAGCGTCTTGCCGACAAGCGGCCGGGGCGAGCAGACGATGTAAACGGGCGTGAGGCTCATCACCCGCTATATCAAAGGAAATCTTCGCCTATTCCAGCCCCCATCGCGGCGAGTGCGTGACTATTTTTCGCCGCCGCGTACACCCGGCTTGGCGCCGACGAGATCGGTCAGCTTGATGCGGTCGAACTCGCTCCAGACGTTGGCGAGCCAGTGCCGGACATAGCCGCGCAGCACGAACGAATAGTTCGCGGCTTCGTCGTCCTTGCCCTTGTTGGCGACGAATTTGAGGAACGGCACCGAGGAAACCTCGACCTGCTCATAGGCCATTTCGTTGAGCTTGGGGATGACGAGGTCGGTGGCGTCCTTGATGCGGTGAAAGTAGGAGTTATAGGTGGACTGGTCCCACTGGAAGAACTGGGTGTCGTTGATGAAGTTCTTCACCAGGAAATATTTGGCACCGTGCATGAAACCTGCGGTCTCGGCGATTTCATCCAGCGAGGCGATCGAGGGGCCCAGGATGTGGAACACGGCGAAGGTGATCTGGCCGGCCTTGGCCGCATCGAGAAAGCCGATGTCGCGCAGCGAGGCCAGCGCCGGGGACAGCAGTCCGGCGCGGACGTCGATCACGGTGACGGAGGGGCTGACCGCATTCAGCGTATCGAAGATCTTCATCTGGTCCGCGGTCGTCGTCATGTCGACGATCTCGGTGATGTCGGGGTGGAAGCGCTTCAGGGTGCCGCGCGGCGATTCGGTATCGAATGCCCGGGTCGGCACGTTGTTGGCACTGAAATAGTCCAGGAGCGTTCGCGACACGGTCGTCTTGCCGACCCCGCCCTTGTCCGCGCCCACCACGATCACGACTGGCTTTGCCATGGAATTCCCTTGAAACAGCAGTTCCGACCGCGGGAGCGATCGGCAATGCCCCATTGCCTGCTTTGGGCGCGAACATGGCAGAAACAAGGGAGAATTCAATTCCTTAGACCGCCATCGCCATTATTCATACCGGATTCGTTAATCCGGCGCGGGACGGCGCGGCGCAGGCGGTCAGCTACGCCGGCCCCACGGGCCTTCCAACGGGCCGGGACGAGCGTTCGGCGGGCCACCGGCGGGTTCGCCGGCGTCGCTCCAGGGCCCGCGAGGCGCCGGAGGCGGAAGTTGATCGGCGGCGGCCGGTTCCTCCCGTTCGCCGTTATCGTCGGCCGTCTGCGACGGCAAGGCCAACGGGCCGGGATCATGACCGCCGGCGAATTGCACCAGCGCCTTGACGCGCGAATCTACCGACGGATGGGTCGCGAACAGGTCGGCAAACCCCTCGCGCGGATTGTCGACGCAGAGCTCCATGACGGCCGAGGTCGCGCCTTCAAGCTCGCCGCGGTTCTCGATCTTGCGCAGCGCCGTGATCATGGCATCGGGATTCTTGGTCAGTTCGACCGAGCCCGCGTCGGCCAGCAATTCGCGCGAGCGGGACAGCGCCAGCTTGACGACCTGCGACAGCAGCCAGGCCAGCAGGATCAGCACCACCGCGATGATGACCGCGAGGATCGCACCGCCGCCTCCCTTGCTGTCACGGTCGGACGAAGACGAGGAGGACGAAGACGACGAAGACGAGGATGACGACGACCAGCCGCTGCCGGAGGAGTTCCACGACAGGTTGGTGAACATGCGGAAAAACAATTCGCCGAAAAAGCCGACCACACCGGCGATGATGACCGCGACCACCATCAGCTGCACGTCGCCGTTGCGGATATGAGTTAGCTCGTGGCCGAGCACGGCCTCGATCTCCTGGTCGTTGAGCGCCTGCAGAAGGCCCGATGTCACTGTGATGGAATATTGCCGCTGGTTGAGGCCGGCCGCGAAGGCATTCAGTGCCGGGCTGTCCATCACCTTCAGCTTCGGCATTGGGATGCCGCGCGAGATGCAGAGATTTTCCAGCAGATTATAGAGCCGCGGCTGCTGCTGCCGGGTCACGCTCTCGCCGCCGGTCACCGCGTCGATCATGTTCTGGTGGAAGAAATAGGCGATCACGATCCACAGCGCGGCGGCGATCGTGGCCCAGGGGGAGGCCGCGATCAGGTCGCGCGACGCGTGCATCAGGTAGAAGTCGAGCGGCTTGTTATTGTGCGTGAATACTTCGGCGACCAATGCGCCGGCAAAGACCAGCACGTAGATCAGCAGAAACAGACCGGCGAGCAGCAGCATCGAACGAAACTTGTTTGATGCGATATGCGTGTAGAGACCGTATGCCGCCATGAGGGCTGCTCTGCCGGGTGTTTGAAGTTCTAGAACTTCACGGTCGGCACGGCCTCGACTTCGGTGCGGCTGGCGCCGAGGTCGAAGAATTCCTTGCGGGTGAAGCCGAACATGCCGGCGAACAGCGCCGCGGGAAGCTGCTGGATGCCTGTGTTGTATTCCTGGACCGCGTTGTTGAAGAAGCGGCGGCTGGCCGCGATCTTGTTTTCGAGGTCGGACAGTTCACCCGCCAGCTGCTGGAAGTTGGCGTTGGCCTTGAGATCCGGGTAGGCCTCCGACAGCGCGATCAGGCGGCCGAGCGCGCCACTCAACTGGTTCTCGGCGGCGGACACCTGCGCCGGTCCCTGCGCCGACATCGCGGAATTGCGCGCCTTGATGACGTCGTCGAGCGTGCCGCGCTCGTGCGAGGCGTAGCCCTTCACGGTCTCCACGAGGTTCGGGATCAGATCGTGGCGCTGCTTGAGCTGCACGTCGATGTCGGCAAACGCCTGATTGACCCGCTGGCTGAGCGCGACCAGGCGGTTATACGCGCCGAAGGCGAACAGCACGATGATGACGATGACGCCGAGAACGATCCAGCCGGTCGACATGACGGACAACTCCTGGTGGGACGAAGAGGCAGGGAACCTGGACGAAAACCGCTCGCGCGGCAGCCCGCCCCGAGTTGAGGCATGGCTTTAGTCGGAAGTGGGGCGGGATAAGTTCAATTCGGCTGTGTCCCGGACGCGGTGCAGCGTTTCTTTCATCAATCCCGCAATGCGCGCGAAGCTCCTCCGAGCTGCATGCGGGTAGTGCATCCGCTATCGCTGCGCTCCTCCCGTTTGCTTTCCTCGCCCCCAGATCAACCATCCCAAAAAAATTGATGTCGCCACGTGAGCGAGCACAAACATGAGTATTACCGTGTTGCCGGGCTTCCGACCATCTAGATTGACTAAGCACACGCCGTACATTGCGACCATCGCCGAAAAGAAACCGATCCAAGCTGCCACGGCAAGCTGCGGCCGCGTTCTCAGCCATTTCGGTGTTGCCAGCAATAACGAGCCGACTACCACGAGAACAAGGGGTATAAGTACAGATAGTACTTGGTTATCGCGTAGGAAAGAGAATGAGTTGACAACCAGTACAATGAGACCGAACTGAATTGCGGTACTTGCAACGGAAACGATCGCCCAAGCCCCAATGACAGGCCACTTGCGGTGGAGGAACTTGATCACTGCCGATAGCGTAGTCGGTTGTGCTTTGCCATACTCGCCGCCGGTGTTTATGGTTAGCGAGTCCACTACGATCATAGTAGGTCGTGCTTCTGCCGATGTCGCTTGCTGTTGCGCTGATGGCGATCGTCGTGCTTCCAGGATCGACTTTAGTGTACCCACCAGTCGATCCATGTCCGAATGAAATGACGAGTGCCGTATATCGAGGCCGTTTCGGAGCGCAAGTTCACGGATGTCTTCCGGCAATTGATCCGGTTTTGGTATCCTCGCTCCTTCAACGAGAATAGGAATGACGGGAATGTCGCGCTGAAGCGCGGCGCCGATCTCGATCCTGACAAAGTCATTGGGATCGTCGAGCCGGCGCTGGTTGTTGTCGTCTCGAATGTCAAGCCACTGTGGGCCGATCACGGCGAGCAGGACATCGCAAGCCTGCACCTCGGTGGTCAAATGCTTTACAAAATTCACTCCTAACGGAATGCTGTCCACGTCCAGGAAAGAACATCCCTCGCCAAAATCGCGGTGCAACCGGTCGGTCACCCGGCCCGCTTGGCCTGCGCTATCTTTTTGCCGATAACTCAAAAAAATCCTTCTCGGCATCCAGCCTACCTCAAAGGTTGCGCGCTCAAATCCTATCACCGCCCTAGCGCAAGTCGAGAGACGGCTATTGGGATGCTCGCGTCAATCAGCGCCCCGCCATCGGGTGGGACTTTCCGATGTCTAGGGTAAGCCGTGGTTGTGCACGGCTGCCCTCCTTGGGCGTTTCCTCCCTATGACTGCGGGCCGCTCGGGGTAACGAGCGGCTCGCTCCTTTTCGGCCAAGGCCATGTGGCAGCCTGTCTGCCAATGGCATCACGACGTGATCAAGCAGAAGCTTGAACGCATGCTTGCCAAGGATGAGATTGCGGCTGCTGAGCCGTGGCTCGATAGCAAGGTCGCAGTGCGCATCACGTTAGCCGAACTCCCCTTCGAAGGAGGGGCCCGAAATCTCTGGCCCGCAAGGGTCCGGCCCCCCGGACCAGCAGCGCACCACGCCGCAAGAGGGGCGCACTGCGTAGCATTCGAGGCACGGAGACCGCTGTGAGTCAGCTCTCCTCCATCACCGCATCGCCCCACCGCCAACGCCGGGCGGCGGCGTATTCCGCCTTGGCGCGGCGAGGCACTTTTGTGACGGCGAGACCTTCCGGAGTGCAGAGCTTCGCTGTTATTTCGACCTTGGTGACGGCCGGTTGCGCCAGTACGCGCGAGAGACGCTGTGCAGCCGGCGCGCGCGTCAGCGCGACATAGGAGAACCTTTCATCCTCGAACGGCAGCTCCGCGCCCTTGACCTGCTTGTGCGCGCGCGAGCGCTGCAGGCGCTGGGTGAAGTGACACCAGTCGGGTGCTTGCAGCGGGCATTTGCCGTCATGCGGGCAGGGGGCGGCGACATGCGCGCCCACCGCGATCAGCCGTTCACGCAACGCGATGATCCGGGTATAGCCCGCGGGTGTGCCGGGTTCGACCACAAGCAGCGTGTCGCGGGTCTTTTCCCACATCAGTTCGGCGAGCGCGCGCTGTTCAGCATCGCTGATTTCGCCGATCATGTAGCTTGCCACCACCAGGTCGGAGGGATCGGCTTTTTTCAGGGTGGCGCGGGCTTCGCCGCGCTCGTAGCTCACGTCACGCAGGCGAAAGCTGTCGGTGACGAGGCCGAGCGCCAGCGTGCGCAGCGCGTCGTTGGCGTCCAGCAGGGTGAAATCCTGCAGCGACGGAAAGGCTTCGGCGGCCGCCCATGTGGCTGTGCCCGGCCCGGCGCCGACATCGAGCAGAGTTTTCGGCGCAAAATCCGGCCTGATCTTGACCAGCGCGTTCAGGCTGGCCATGACCGCGGCATAGGTCGCGGGCATCCGCGCCAGCGCATAGGCGAGCGCATCGGCCTCCGAGCGGATGGCGCCGGAGCCGCCGCCGTCGCGATAGGTCCTTGAGATCGAGGCGGCGCGGCCGGCCGCATCGCTACGCGAAAAACCCCGCAGCTTGCCGTCGAGCGCGGCTTTCAGTTCGGCGGGGAGGTCGGGTGAGGTCATCTATCGGTCATCATCCGCCTTCGCGGATGATGACGTCAACCGGGTGACGCGAGCTATCTCACGCCACGTTCTGATCCAAAATCTTCACGGCGTCGTCGAGGCCGACCGAGACCAGTTGCGAGACGCCGCGTTCAGCCATGGTGACGCCGAACAGCCGATTCATCCGCGCCATCGTGATCGGATTATGCGTGATGATGATGAAGCGGGTTTCGGTCGACGATGTCATCTCGTGCAGCAGGTTGCAGAACCGCTCCACATTGTGGTCGTCGAGCGGCGCGTCGACTTCGTCCAGCACGCAGATCGGCGACGGGTTGGTGAGGAACACCGCGAAGATCAGCGC
>Ga0081540_1003431_pt1 | contig 12521 bp, 12 predicted proteins | sample TabmetS2T1R1_FD_71024 | JGI IMG/M metagenome (GOLD analysis project Ga0081540, IMG submission 71024) | Tabebuia heterophylla rhizosphere microbial communities from the University of Puerto Rico - S2T1R1 | ecosystem: Host-associated > Plants > Roots > Rhizosphere ...
GAGGGCATCGTCTGAGGTCAGCGCCTTGTGGCTCGCGCAAAAGTTGCCAACGACACCGGCACGAATAGGGGGAAACCCGAATGCTCAGTCTCAAGGACAAGGTCGTCTTCATCTCGGGGGCGGGCTCGGTCGGCGATGACCCCGATGCCAAGATCTGGGGCAACGGCAAGGCAACCGCCGTGCTGCTGGCGCGCCAGGGCGGCAAGATTTATGGCGTCGACATGCGCAAAGCGGCGGCCGACGTCACCAAAGCCATTATCGAGCGGGAGGGCGGCACCTGTCGCACCCGTGCGGTCGACATGACCAAGGCCATGGAGGTCGAGGCGGCGGTCGCCGACTGTGTCGATGCCTTCGGGCGCATCGACGTGCTCATCAACAACGTCGGCGGCTCGGCACCCGGCACCGCCGTCTCCATGAGCGAGGAAGTCTGGGACCAGCAGATCGACCATAACCTCAAGACCGCGTTCCTCGCCTGCAAATACGTGCTGCCGATCATGGAAAAGCAGGGCGCGGGCGCCATCGTCAATTTGGCGTCCGTGGCGGGTCTGCGCATGTCGCCCGAGCGCGCCCATCTCGCCTATTCGACGACCAAGCTCGGCATGCTCGCCTTTTCCAAATCGACGGCGATCGCCTATGCCAAAAAAGGCATTCGCTGCAATACCGTGATCCCCGGCCTGATGCACACCGCGCTCGTCGAGCATCGCCTGGCCAAGACCATCGGCGCCAATGACGTGCAGGGGCTGATCGACAAGCGCAATGCCCAATGCCCGACCGGCAAGATGGGCGACGCCTGGGACATTGCCCACGCCGTGCTGTTTCTAGCCTCCGACGAAGCACGCTATATCACCGCCGCCGAAATTCTCGTCGACGGTGGCCTGACGGCAACCGCCGGCGTGGGGTAGGGACGGCATTACCCCCGATCGCCGCTCGGCGGCACTATGCTTCCAAGCAACGCCACGCGCGGCCGCGCGTCTGCGCCCTAGGCTCAGACCACCCCGCCAAGGCGCGTGGGCGCCGACTAGTCTATAGTCTAGCGTTTGGGCAGTCGCTCGAAGCTCGGCAGCCCGTCGGGAATGTGGTGGAAGGCCTGCTTGTCAACGGTGTAGATGGCAAGCTTGGGCGCACCGAACTGGCTCGGGTCATCGAGGGTGCCGACTTTGACAATGACGGCGGCAAACCCCTGCGGCCGCGTCGCCAGATGGGTGCCGCATTCGGCACAGAACTCGCGCGTCACCGGCCGCTCAAGATCGCTGCGCTTGAACGCCTTCGGCATGTCCTTGGTGTAGCGAAAGCCGTCGACGGGCATGGCGAGGAAGACATTGGGGGCACCCCCGGTGATGTATTGGCATTCGCGGCAGTGGCATTGCGCCTGCAGCATCGGCTCGCCTTCGGCGACATAGCGCACCTTGCCGCAGTAACAGCCGCCTTCGAGTTTCATGGGGTCCTCGCTACAATCGGGTTGAGGGTCATGGCAACCCGCCTCGTTTAGCCCTTGCGCGTGACATTGAGCAAATTGGGGAGCAAATGTGGCGGGCGCTTGTGGCCCACAAGCCAGAGGCTGCCCAGCGCTTTTTGCCCCATCGCGCCTCCAGTCTCTTTTCCGCCTAAATGCGGCTTGATAGGCTCGGATTCGAACTTTTTCGAGGGGCGCCCAGAGGAGAGCCGTGACGCACCTCCAGCCGGACTGCCGCATTTATCTCGTGGTCGAGGCCACCGCGGCAGCCGTCGAACAGCTGACAGCGGCCGCCGAGGCTGGCGATGTCGCCTGTTGCCTGATCGTGCCCGCCGCCGGAGCGGCCATCGAGGCTGCGGCCGCCCGGTCCCTCGTTGCCGCCGCCCAACGGGCCGGGGTGGCGGCGCTGATTGCCGATGCCACCGACCTCGCCGGAACTCTGCGCGCGGATGGGGTGCATCTGACCCCCAGGCCCCAGGTCCTCGACGCCTATGCCGCGGCGCGCCAGAGCCTCGGGCGCGACGCCATCGTCGGCGCCGACGTTGGCATTTCGCGCCACGACGCCATGTCGCTCGCGGAAGCCGGCGCCGACTATATTGCTTTCGGTGCCCCATCCCATCTCAAGGACCGCCCGCGCGCTCGCGAGCGGCGCGACGATCTGGTGTCGTGGTGGGGAGAAATCTTCGAGGTGCCGTGCGTCGCCTTGGACGTCGAGGGGCCCGCGGAAGCCCAACGGCTGGCCCGCGCGGGCAGCAACTTTGTTGCGGTGACGGTGCCAATGGGAGCGGCCGCCGGCGCCACGCGCGCGCTGGTGGCCGAGATCGGGGCGGCAATCGCCAGCGGCGCGGAGGCGGGGTGAGGGATTGACGCCCATGCGTTGGATCATTGCCATCCTGCTGACGGCGACCCTCCTGGGCGGACCGGCGCTTGCCGAAACCAGCTCGTGGTCCTCACAGGGCAATGCCGCAGGCAGCCCCCCGAAAAAAGCGCCGGCGCCGGCCAAGGCGGCAAAGCCGGCCGCGGCCGCGCCAAAGGCCGCTGCTCCCGTACCGGCGAGCACCCCTGCCCCCGCCAACGACGGCGTCAGCAGCCATGCCAAGGGCGCACCTCAAGCCGAGGATGCCGCCTATGAGGCCTTCGACCAGGGCCGCTATCTCACGGCCTTGGAACTTGCCGTGAAAGCGGCCGAGGCCGGCGATCCGCAAGCCCACACCCTCGTCGGGCGCCTCTATGGCGAGGGCTACGGGGTGGCAAAGAACTCCGCGCTCGCCGCCAAATGGTACGCGCGCGGCGCCGAGCTCGGTGATCCGGAAGCCATGTTCGCTTACGCCATGATGCTGGCCGAGGGTCAGGGCGTCGACAAGGATTACCTCGCGGCGGCGCGCTACTTCGAGAGCGCCGCCGTGCACCGGCATCCACTGGCCAACTACAATTTGGCCCTGCTGTTCCTGCGCGGCGAGGGCAAGCCCGAGAACCCTTATCGCGGCTTTATGCACATGCAGTTCGCGGCCGAAGCCGGGGTCGCGGTGGCGCAATACGATCTGGGCACGCTCTATGCGACGGGTACCGGCACCGAACCCAACGCCTTCGAGGCGGCGCACTGGATCGGCAAGGCCGCGGCGGCGGGGCATCCCGAAGCCGCGCTCGAATACGGCGTCATCCTGTTTCGCGGCCACGGCGTCCCCGTCGACGAGAAGCGGGGTGCGGAGATGTTTCGCGCCGCCGCCGAAAAGGGTTTGGCCTCGGCCCAGGACCGCTTGGCGCGCTGCTATGTGTATGGCAGGGGTGTCGAGAAGAATCTGCTTGAGGGAGCGAAATGGTATCTGCTCGCCAAGGCGGCCGGCATCCAGGATGACGGGCTCGAAAAAGTGCTCGCTCAGCTCTCGAACGTCGACCGCAACAAAGCCCAGAAGGCCGCGAGCGAGTGGCGCGATCGGGCGCAAGTCGGCATCGAGTGAGGTGCGCCTTTTGCCTCAGGCTGCGGGAGAGGCCTCGGCGGGCGCGCCGCCGGCCGCAGCCTCACTGCGGTAGGCCGCCAGGAAGGCCTTCACGGCCATCCCCACCACGTGGCCGATCCGCGCCTCCGCCGGCGGGCCGGCGGCGTGGAACAGCATCGGCTTGAAGGTGGTCGAAACGCAGGCGTCGATGAACTGGGCGGCGGCAACCTCGCTGTCGTGCGGTGCCAGCACCCCGGCGGCAATCTTGTCCTCCAAATAGCGCTGCAGCGAGGCAATGCCGCGCGCCGGCCCCGAGGCATAAAACTGGGCCCCGACCTCGGGCATGCGATCGGCGATGGCGATGATGGTGCGCAGCGACGGCACGCCGTCGGGACGGCAGAGAAAGCGGGTCAAGTCTTCCCCGACGCGCCGCAGCTCGCTGGCGACCGGAGCGGCACGGTCGAGCGTGAAGATCTGCTCGGCCTGGACCCGGCACTCGTCCTCCACAATCGCCTCAAACAACTCCTCCTTGCTCTTGAAGTAGACATAAAGGGTTCCCTTCGAAACGCCGGCCTCCCGCGCAATCGCTCCCATGCTGGCCGCGTCGAAGCCCTGGGCCAGGAACATGCGCCGTGCCCCCTCGATGATCTGGCCCCGCTTGGCCCGATCGCTGCGCCCCTCCGCCGCCGGGACCTTTGCCGTATCCGTGGTCATGGCCGTCACTCGCGTTCAGGATCTTTCGCTCACGCTCTGCTGCGGCCGATCAATGTCGCGCCCCAGCCCTTACCCGGCCCGATCACAAGCTATTGACCGAACCGTTCGGTCATTGACTTAAGCCCGATACTGGCCTATGTCAAGCACCACTGACCGAACCGTTCGGTCAAGACGGGTTGAGGTGAATCATGTTTGAGGACCAAGACGACTTTAAGCACGAGCTGGAGGCGCGGCCGTCGGGCGGGGACGAGGCCGCAGCCGAGGCGCCGCGGCCAGCCCCGGCACTGCCGCCGCTAAAGTCTCCTGCGCGCAAGCAGGGTTTGCGCATCATGGCCGCCCTGGCCGGCCTGCTGCTGCTCGGGGTCGGCGCCTACTATGGCCAGTATTGGTGGACGCAGGGGCGTTACCTCGTCACCACCGATGACGCCTATGTCGGCGCCAAGAACGCCACCCTTTCCCCCAAGGTCTCCGGCTACATCGCCGAGGTCGCCGTCGAGGATAACGCCGAGGTTGCCGCCGGTGACGTGGTGGCGCGCATCGACGATGGCGACTACCGCCTGGCCGTGCAAAACGCTCACGATCAAATCGGCGTGCAGCAGGCGACCATCGACCGCTTGGGCCGCCAGGCCACTGCGCAATTGGCCGCCGTCGATCAGGCCAAGGCGCAGCTCGCCTCCGCCAAGGCCGGCGCCACCCGCGCGCAGCTTGAGTTGAAGCGCCAACAAGATCTCGCCACGCGCCAGATCAACAGCCGCCAAGCCCTGGAGCAGGCCGAGGCCAACGCCGATCAGGCGGTTGCCGCCGTTGCGGCGGCGGAGGCTGCCATCGAAGCCGCCAGCGCCAATGTCGACGTGCTCAAGGCCCAGCAGGAGGAGGCCAGGCGCACCCTCCAGCAGTACCAGACGGCGCTCGCCAAGGCCGAGCGCGATTTGTCCTTTACCGTCATCAAGGCGCCCTTCGATGGGGTCATCGGCAATCGCGCCGTGCAGGTGGGTGACTACGTGCAACCGATGCAGCGGCTCGCCAGTCTGGTGCCCATGGACGCGGTTTACATCGATGCCAACTTCAAGGAGACGCAGCTTGCCCGCCTGCAACCCGGACAGCCCGTGCGGATCAGCGTCGATGCGCTGCCCGACCGCACCCTGGAGGGACGCGTTGCCAGCTTGGCCCCGGCGTCCGGCTCGGTATTCTCGCTGCTGCCCCCCGACAATGCGACCGGTAATTTCACCAAGATCGTCCAGCGCCTGCCCGTGCGCATTTTGGTGCCGGCCGAGGTCGCCGAGCAATCCGTGCTGCGCCCCGGCATGTCGGTCATCGTCAGTGTGAACACCAAACCGGGTGCACCCGCCGCAACCCAGCGCATGGGCAGCGCGGCGGTGCGCCCCAACGCCAACTAACGGGGCGGGAGGGGCGGCGCAGCCATGGACAAAACTGCAGCACATGCCGGCGCTGACAGGGCCGGCGCTGACGGGGCCGGCGCTGACGGAGCCGGCGCTGACGGGGCCGGCGCTGGCGGGGCCGGCGCCGCAGCGGACCGCATCGAACCGCACCGCTTCATCGCCTTCCTGGTGATGGTGTTCGGCATGTTCATGGCGATCTTGGACATCCAGATCGTGTCCGCCTCGCTCACCGAGATCCAGGCCGGACTTTCCGCCTCCGCCAACGAGATCACCTGGGTGCAGACCGCCTACCTGATCGCCGAGGTGGTGATGATCCCGCTTTCGGGCTACCTGTCGCGCGCCGTTGGGACCCGCATCCTGTTTGCGCTTTCCGCCGGCGGCTTTACCGCCGCCAGCCTGATGTGCGGGCTCTCCTCCACGATCAACGAGATGATCTTCTGGCGCGCCGTGCAGGGCTTCATCGGCGGCGGCATGATCCCGACGGTGTTTGCCACCGCCTACCTCATCTTTCCGCGCTCGAAGATGAGCCTGGTCACGCCCATGATCGGTCTGGTGGCGACGCTGGCCCCCACGATCGGCCCAACCGTCGGTGGCTATTTGACCGATGCCTTGTCCTGGCATTGGCTATTTTTCATCAACATCATTCCGGGCCTGGTGGTGACGGCGGCGGCGCTGGCGTTGATCGATTTCGATCAGCCGGATTGGTCGCTGTTTGGCGACTTCGACTGGCTGGGCCTCCTCTCCATGGCGGGCTTCTTGGGCGCGCTCGAGTATGTGCTGGAAGAGGGGCCGCGCAACGATTGGTTCGGCGATGACAGCGTCCTGCTGTTGGCCTGGGTATCGGGACTTTCCGCCGTCGTCTTTTTCGCCCGGGTCTTGACCGCCAGGCGGCCGATCGTCGATCTGCGCGCGTTCAGCGACCGCAACTTCGCGCTCGGCAGTCTGTTCTCGTTTGTGCTGGGCATCGGGCTTTATGGCCTCACCTATCTTTATCCGCTCTACCTGGGGCAGGTGCGCGGCTACAACGCGCTGATGATCGGGGAAACCTTGTTTGTCTCCGGCGCCGCCATGTTTCTAACCGCGCCGGTGGCGGGCCGGCTGTCGGCCAAGGTGGACCCGCGCTTCATGCTGATCGCCGGCTTCGTGTGCTTCGCCATCGGCACCTACTGGCTGACGTCGCTGACCAAGGATTGGGATTTTTGGGAGCTGTTCTGGCCGCAGGTCCTGCGCGGCGTCGGCTTGATGCTGGCGATCATTCCGATCAACAATATCGCGCTTGGCACGCTCGCCCCCGAGCTCGTGAAAAACGCCTCGGGCCTTTACAATCTGATGCGCAACCTCGGCGGCGCCGTCGGCTTGGCGGCGCTCACCACGCTTCTCAACGACCGCACCGATCTGCACCTTGCGCGCCTGCACGAGGCCGTCACCTGGGCGCGCCCCCCCGCGCTCGAGGCGCTCAACAACCTGCGGCAGCGCTTTTCCGCCTACGGTGGCGATGCCGAGCTGATGGCCGTCAAACAGCTGAGCGCCATCGTGCACCGCCAGGGCGTGGTGATGGCCTTCGCCGATGTCTTCCTGGTCCTGACGGTGCTGTTTTTGCTGCTGGCCGCGCTGGCAATCGTCATGAAGCGCCCGCCCGCGGCGGCCGCGGCCGCCGGCCACTAAGCGGTCAAGCGCCACGCACCTGAAGTGGGCCCAAGCGCTGGCCTGCCGGCGGGGCACGCCCCCGCCGGATGCCCGGCGCCGAACCTCAAGTGCGCTTGAAGCCTTCGAGCTCGCTTTCGGCCCACTCGAGCGTCTTCTCGATCGGCTCGCCCTTGGCGAAGCGCACGATCATCTTCGGCTGGATCGCTTGGGCCCAAATCTGGGCCGCAATCAGCGGCGGTGCCGGCGAGCACGTCACGGCGATGATCTGGTCGCCCTTGTTGGGATAGTGCGAAAGCGTGCCCTTCGGCGGACCCTCCTCTTCCCAGGTCTTGAAGTCGTTGAATTTCACGTAAGGCGGAATGTCGTAGCCTTGGCCCGCCGCCACCAGCCGCTCGGCGTTTTCGCGCGACGACAGGTGGTAGAGCAGGCTTCTGGCTGCCGCCTTGTTCTTGGAGAAGCTCCAAGTTCCATAAAGCCGCGGCAGGATCGGATTGAAACGTCCCTTCGGGCCCTTGGGGAAGCCGTGCGTCCAGCACTTCTCGGCGATCTGCGGCGCATCGCGCTTGGCCACCGCCCAGGCGCTCGGCGGATTCATGATCAGGGAGCCACGCCCCGAGATCAGCCACTTGTTGTTTGAGGCATCATCCCACGACGGCGCGTCGGGCGGCAGGAAGGCGGCAAGACGCTTGGCGTAGTCGAGGACCTGGCGCACCTGATCGGTCTTGACGGTGATGTCGCCCTTCTCCCCCATCAGATCGGCGCCGTAGGCTTTGAACAGCGCCCCGACCCATTGCATGGTGTCGGTGGTCACTCCCAGAGGCAGGCCGAAGGCGTGGTTGGCCTTGGCGCATTTTTCGGCGGCGATCAGGAAGTTGTCCCAGGTCCACTCGGCGGCCGCCGGCGGCTTGCCGGCGGGATACATGGCCTGGATGTCGATGCCGGCGTGCTCTTTCAACAGGTCATAGCGGCTACAAACCCCGAGCAGCAGGGTCCCGCGCGTCATCGGCACCGAAACCCAGGTGCCCTTGAACTTGGCCAGGTACTCGACCGCCGGCTCCAGCGGTCCATTGCGGGCGACGACGTCGCGCACCAGATCGTCGACGGGTTCCAGGGCGAAGGCATGCTGGGCCGCCTCCCAGTTCGTGAACTCCATGATGTCGTGACCGGCCTTGGCCTGTGCCTCGGCGGCGATGGTGAGAAGCAGCTTGTTTCCCTGCGAGGTGATGAAGTCTACTTTGACGTCGACTTTTTCCTTTTCGCCCCATTCCTGAATGATTTTGGCGGCGACGTCGTTGGCGCCGGGAACCCAATGATCCCACAGGCCGATCGACAGGCTACCCGCGGCCGCGGCTCGGCGCACGTAAGGAGTGGGCAGCACGGTGAGGGCTGCGGCGGCGCTTGACGCGGCCAAAAAATGGCGCCGGGTAGGTTTTTCGCTTCGCATGGGCACTTCTCCCTTCGTTTCCTTCGTGGCAGGCGGCGCCAGCCCAGGCCCTTAAACCGGTGCGCCATCGCCGGTGCGGCCGCCCTGATGCGACAACTGTGCCGCCGAGATAGGAGGTGGGCAAATCAATTCGGGGCCGTTGCCCGCCTCGGCCGCGCCCTGACCCTTGATTATTAAGGCTCGGCGCGCCCAACATACGACTTTCGATTGAGCCAACGACGCACCGCCGACCCCAAAGCGCATTGGCTTGCGCAAGGGCGCGGACCGCGTTAGCCCTCAGCCCAACAGGAGGTCGTGGCCGATGAAGCTGAGCCAAGAACACGCACGCCGGCTGTCGGCGCTGGTGTGGCGCGAGCGGTTGCGCCGCTATGCGCCAATCGTGCTCGTGGCGCTGGTGCTGACCGGTCTGTTGACCGTCTTCCTGGTGCGCCAAATCGATCGGGCCGATCGCACCGTCAGCGTGGCGGTGCACAACGCCACGGTATTGGCGGTGAAGCAGGGCGGCGGCGCGCGCGCGGCAATCGTGCATGTTCACCTCGACGACGGACGCGAGGTCGACGCCTTCAGCGCCTTGCGGCTCACCCCCTTTGCCGGCACGCACGTCGTAATCAACGAGGCCCTGCATGCCTCGGGCAAGCACACGTTCGACGTGGTCCGCTTCGCCGAATAGCGGCCCAAACCGCCCGCGCCGGTGCAGCGCCGGATCGGCAACCGTGCCGCCGGCCGTTAGGGCGCCAGCGCCTTGGCGACGGCCTCGCTGAACGAGGCCGCGGACGGGCCCAAGCCCATCACCGCCACGTAGCCCGCCTGCGCCTGCTTGAGGTGTTGGGCACCGGTGCTGAGCCCGATAATAAAAGCCTCCTCGCCGCGCAGCAGCAGCAGCGGCGATCCGGAATCGCCGGGTAGAGCATCGCAGCGGTTGAGCATGGTGCCCCCCTGGCCGGGCGCGGCGGCGCAGCCACGGTGCACGGAGAGCAAATACCGTCGATCCGCGCTATAGCCGGCGCGGGCGATTTCGCCGCCGGCGACCTCGCCGGCCACCGCGTTGGCAATGATGGCCTTTACCGGCACGGGCTTGAGGTTGAGCGCGGCCTCGAGGCGGATCAAGGCCCAATCGTACGCGACGAGCTCGCTGCGCAGGCTCTTATGCAGGGGATCGCTCCCCCCCGCCATGTCGAGTTCCGGCGGCACGATCAGGGCCGTGGCTGCGGCGTGAGCGAGCGCGCTGTCGCGCGCCTGACCGGCGACGAAATGCACGTGCTCGGGTTTAACCCAGCGTCCGAGCCGATGATCAAACAGACAATGGCCCGCCGTCAGGACGAGCTGGGCGCCAACCAGCGTGCCGGTGCAATGGCGTCGGCTGACGCTGTCGGCGATATTGACGCGGCCGATCGCATACCAGGGCCAGGCCGTGGGCTCGATCGGCACGCGCTGGTCCTTGTCGGCAAAGAACGCACCCCAGCGCGGATTGGGCACGGCCCGCGGCTCCTCGCCGCGCGCCCCCGGGCTCGCCAGGGCAATGAGGAGCCATAAAAGCAGGCAGGCCTTGGCTGTCCGCACGGGCGCCCCCGGTTGCAAACGTCCTCGCCGCGCCCGAGCCGTCACGCCCAGGCCTCAGCGATTGAGATGCCGGCTGCCGCAGTTGTCAACGGCGAGCTTGTTGGTGAGCCGAACCCCCGGGGCCGATGCGGGCCCAGCGCGGCACGGTGGTAACGCTGTTAGCGGCGCCCACCCGTGATTTGTGCGTTCATCCAGGTTGCGGTCGGCGTCACGCCGCCGAAGCTATAAAGGTGCACGCCCACCACATTGCTGGCGCTGCCGCTGCTGGCATGGCGCGCAATGGCGGTGAGCTGGGCGCTGGGATCAACGTGGGTAATGAGACGCACCGCCCGCATGCCCTCCGCCTGCAACGCTCGCAGCGAAGCGGAAACACCACAGCGCTGCGCAAACTTGAGCAGCCGGCGCGGCGTGGTCGGGCCCGCGAGCCCCACATAGACGGGGACCCGCGGCGCTGTGCGCATGAGATCGGCACAGTACTCGACGATGCGGTGCGGCGCGAACGAGAATTGCGTCACCACATAGGCGGCAAGCCGCTGCTCTGCGAGCAGCGCCAGCTTTTGGGCCAGCGCCGCATTGAGCGTCGCCGTCGGCACTCGCGGGTGGCCCTCGGGATAGCCCGGCAAGCCCACCTGCTGCAAACCGCTTTCGGCGAGCACGCCATCCCTGATGAGGGCGGCGCCATCGGCATAGGGTCCCACCGGCACACTCACGTCGCCCGCGATCAACAGCGCCTTGGCGACGCCGGCCAAGCGCACCGCCTGCTCGAGGAAGGCGCTGACCTCGACGCGCGAGGCAACGCGGCGCGCGGCGATGTGGGGCACCGGCTCCAGCCCCGCCTCGCGCAGGGCGACCAAAGCCGCCAAGGTGTGGGGCAGTTCGTGGCGCGGCAGGTGATTGACGTAGACGGGCGTGCCCGCCGGCAGCAGCTCGGCGATCCGCCGCGCGTCTTCGGGCGCTTCCGCTCCCATTTCGATCGAGCCGCAGGCAACGAGCTCGGCCGCCACCGCGGCAACGGTGCCGTCGCGCGGGCTTTCGCCGGGTCGAGAATTGAGGATAGACGCAGGCATCCTGCTCAGCCCCTTTTGCGCGATATCACGTAGGACTCATCGAGAAACCACAGCCGCCCGTGCGTCTGCAGCACCTCGCGCGTGGCATCGAGATATTTGCGCTCGCCCAGCACGTGGCCCAGCCGCTCATCGTCGATCTGGGCCACATAAACGGCGGCGTTCCAGGCCGCAAACAGCGTCGAGGTGCCGATGCTGGCGGCAATTTCGGAAGGCAGCGTGTGCATGTCGTAGCGAAACACGGCGCGCTGATCGGCATAGGCGTTGAAGTTGTAGTGGCGCGCATCGCGCCCGAGCTCGGCGCGCGTGGCGCGCAGGATATCGTGCCGGCTCGTTTGAAACGGATCCTCGTCGGGCCAGATCTTGCGGATGATCTCAAGGCCGGGGTCGCGGCCGCAGGAGTGGATGCCGAGCAGCCGTCCCCCCGGTCGCAGCGCGCGGGCCAGCGGGCTCACCACGCGCGAGGCCTTGAAGGCGACCGGCACGCGGGCGCGATAGGGCTGCGAGGCGATGATGAGGTCATAGTCGGCGCGCGCGCGGCCCTGGCGGGGAACGACGTCATCGAGCAGGAAGCGGAAGTCTTCGCGGTAAATGACGATCGCGGCCGGACGCTCATACACCGGATTGCCGGTCTTGGGGCTGTGTCGCGCCTGCCAGACGCGCGCCAACAGCGGCTCCAGCGCGGCGATCTGCTCGCTGAACTCGGCCCCCGTGCCGCCCGTCAACGCCACCTCGTGCCAGGCCAGCGAGGTCGCCGCCGAGACCGCGTTGGGCGCCAGCCACGGTGCTTCCGTATAGTACATGTTGGTGACGACGAGCACGGTGGCGGGATGCTCGTGAAAGCGGTCGGCCATCTTGTCGAGCGAGAGGCGCGTATCCTCGAGGCTGATCTCTTTGCCCACGACGTAGAACGGCAGGGTCGGGTAGCGCCGGTGCATGTCGCGCAGCACCCGGGTCAATAGCGTGCCATCGCCCATGCCGGCGTCGAACACGCGAATTGCGGGGGGTTCGGGATGCAGGTGCGCGAGCTCCATGCCGACGCGACGGGCAATCACCTCCTTCTCGCTGCAGGTGTTGACGAACAGCAGGTACTTCTGTCGATTGTCGAAGAAGCGAAAATTGCGCGAGGGCTGCTCCTCGGCGGAGGCCCGCGCTTCGATCGCACCCGCCGCCACCTGCACGCGCAAAAGCGGCTTGAGCTCGGGAGGGCTCGCCGGCGCCGCGACGCCCCGCGTGGTGAGAAAGGCGCTGACACGTTCGAGCGTCTCGGGCGTGATACGGGCGCCATCGCGCAGGCGGGCG
>Ga0081540_1003432_pt1 | contig 12521 bp, 11 predicted proteins | sample TabmetS2T1R1_FD_71024 | JGI IMG/M metagenome (GOLD analysis project Ga0081540, IMG submission 71024) | Tabebuia heterophylla rhizosphere microbial communities from the University of Puerto Rico - S2T1R1 | ecosystem: Host-associated > Plants > Roots > Rhizosphere ...
AGCCGCGAACTAGCGTGCGGACTCGTTGACGCCCCGTGGGGAGCTTGAATCACAGGCGTCCGGCCAGAAACAATGCGCCTAGCTCGGCCCCGATACCGGTGCTTTTGGGGCAAAGCGGACATCAACCAGCCGACAATCCCCGCTGACAGTCGAAAAAGAGTCAACTCGGACCTCACGGGCTCGTGAACTGAAGCAACAGCATTTGGAAAGTTCTTCCAGCTGCCGAAACTGCATATCGCGCGAAATCAATCGTCGTATGCTTTGAGCTTGGCCGGATTTGCACTGATCTAGTCAACGGCCAATCAAACGCCACTCAACTTGGGCGGCAGCGAATTACCAGCCTAGGAACAAAGACTTGTGAAGGCTCTCAATCGGAGAAAACGTCATGAGTATCCGTAACTTTGTCTGGACGAGCGCAGTCGCGGTATCAACCACTTTGGCGCTCGCAGCCTTGCCCGCGACCGCTCAGCAGCGGCCACCAAACATACTCGTCATCATGGGCGACGATGTCGGCTGGTTCAACATCGGCACGTATCATCGCGGCATGATGTCGGGGAAGACACCGAACCTCGACAAGCTCGCCTCAGAAGGCATGATGTTCACGGATTACTACGCCGAGGCAAGTTGCACGGCGGGCCGGGCGAACTTCATAACAGGCGAGCTGCCCATTCGCACCGGACTGACGACCGTCGGCCAAGCTGGGGCAGACGTCGGAATACCGGCTCAGGCGGCTACGCTGGCCACCGCTCTGAAGACTCAAGGGTATGCCACCGGTCAGTTTGGCAAGAACCATCTCGGCGATCTGAACAAGTTCCTGCCGACCCTACACGGCTTCGACGAGTTCTTCGGATATCTGTACCACCTCGACGCGATGTCGGACCCCTACTGGTACTCATTTCCCGTCAATCAAGACTATTACAACAAGAACGGGCCGCGCAGCCTGATTCACAGCTTCGCGACCGAGACCGACGATTCAACCGAGATGCCGCGCTGGGGCAAAATCGGCAAGCAGAGGATCATTGATGAAGGTCCATTGCCGCCGTTCCCGGACATGTCGAACGTACCGAACATGCACGACTTGCCATTCCTGAAGGCCAAGTACGATATGACGACCTTCGACGAGGTGCTGGTCAAGGCTTCCAGCGACTTCATGGACAAGGCAAAGCGGGACGGCAAACCGTTCTTCGTCTGGCACAACACCACTCGCATGCACGTCTGGACTTTCCTTTCGAAGAAGTACAGCGCCATGCAGAACAGCGAGACCAACTACGGTCTCGAAGAAGCTGGTATGGCGCAGCTCGATGACAGCGTCGGCGCTCTGCTCAAGAAGCTCGATGACATGGGCGAAGCCAACAACACCATCGTCATCTTCACCACGGACAACGGCGCGGAGGTGTTCACCTGGCCCGACGGCGGCATGACACCGTTCAAGAACACCAAGGGCACCGTTGGCGAAGGCGGCTTCCGTGTGCCGTGCATCATTCGCTGGCCGGGCACGATCAAGCCGGGGACCGTCGAGAACCAAATCATCTCCGGACTGGACTGGTTCCCCACGCTGATGGCCGCGGCGGGCAATCCCAATATCGGTGAGCAACTGCTGAAGGGCGTGAAGCTCGGCGATCGGACCTACAAGAACCATCTGGACGGTTACAATCAGATGGATCTGCTCACCGGAAAAGGCCCATCCAAACGCCATGAGATATTCTACTTCGGTGGCGCGCAGCTCGGCGCAGTCCGCATCGACAACTTCAAGTTCCAGTTCTATGTGCAGCCTTGGGGCTGGCCGGGCGAGAAAACCACCACCGACATGCCTTCGATAGTCAACATTCGCCAGGATCCGTTCGAGCGCACGCCGAACAATCGAGGCGAATCGACCAACGCGGGCGCATTCGGCTATGGCAACGACTTTTTCGCCCGTGAGTTCTGGCGTTTCGTCCTGGTTCAGGAGTATGTCGGGAAGCTGGCCCGGACGGCAATCGATTATCCGCCGATGCAGGATCCAGCTTCCTTCAACCTCGAATCAGTGAAGAAGAAGATCGAAGAGGCAATGAAGAATCGCCCGGGTCAGTAGATCACTCGCGACCAGAAGTGGAGGGCCTGTAGGCAAGAAGAGCAGAAAGGGAGCGCACGCGACCAGTGCGCTCCCGCTTCTCGCGCCTGCTTGTTAAACGAACAATGGATGGGAGCGCAGGATGGACAGGCACCATGTCTCCGAGAGCGCGGAATCGGCTCGTCAAAAGGGCGGCTTAAACAGGAGGGGCCTGCTCTCGGGCCTCGCTGTGCTTCCAATGGTGTCCTCGCTCGTGGCGGTCAAGAACGCGGCGGCCCAACAGGCAAGTTCCGGCTTTTCTTTTGCGGTCTGCGGTGATTCGCGACCCATGATGTATCTGCCAGTCAAAGACGGCCGTCCGGACCTCGTCGGGTTATTCGTTGAAATGTTTGGCCTGGCTATGCCGGAGAAGGTCGCGGAAGCAGTCGTGAAGCGCGACGTGAAAATGATCTTCGACCCCGTCACCAAGGAGCTTAGGCAAGTCGTCATGCCCTTCATGTCGCGGAGCGAGGTCATGACGTTGTCGGTGGATCAGGGTTGGGTGACCCGTGCAACTGTTGAAGACGTCAAACTGCTTCCCGGAGTGCACCGGGACATTTTCCAACTCGAAGGCGGCGATTGGGTCTCTCGCGAAATCGTGCAGCACATGCAGGCCGGGCGCGCCAAATTTGTGGTCAACAGCGGCGACGTCGTCTGGTGGGGCAATCAGGGCCGCTCAGTCAGCGACAGTCCGTACTGGAAGCGCGTAAACGATACCATGCTCAAGCTACTGCCTGCGCCGGATTCCGAGATGCGTGCCGCAGGGCTCGAAGGACGGTGGTTCATGTCGGTGGGCAATCACGAAGTATGGGGCGATCCAAAAATTGAAGGGACACTTGATGCGGTGCCTTATCTGAAAAAGCTCGGTGTGACGCCGGAGCGGTTGATCTACAAATTCGATTTCCGAGACATGAGATTCATCTTCTTGTGGAGTGGAAAATATGACTACCGCTCACCGTCGCTCTGGGATGCGGACCGACCAAAATACGCAGAGCAGATGGTGCAACTGCAACAGTGGCTGGACGACGCCAAGGCCAAGGGAATCAAAAAGGCATTCATTACCTTCCATTACCCGGTCTTCTGCCGCGCAGGTCTCGGTCCTATTCCGGAGCCTGATAATCCTCACAAGACCATCGCGGCCTATGCCAAGGACATCGAGTTAGTTGTGTTCAACGGACACGTACATACGACCGAGATGTACGACGTCGATGGCGTGAAATACCTGGTTCTCGGTGGTGGTGGTGCGGAGCAGGACCCGATTCTTCCCGGCCGCACCAGTATCAAGATGCCAGGCAACTATCCGCCGGACCTCTACTGGAAAGGCAAGCCACCGCAATTGGAATACAACTACCTCCTGGTCGATGTCGCACCGGGCGAGAAGACAAAATTCACCCTGTCGCGTTACCGGCCCGGCGCGGCCGAGCCGTTTGCGACCGAGGCATTGTTCTCATAGAGCGCAGGTCTGCAACCTGTGGCCACAATACTTCTCATTCTGCACGGCTTGGTCGCTGTGGCCTTGCTTGGTGCGATCACGCATCAGACATTGGCAGCGTTCGTACCTCCGAGGACCAATCCGCTTTCTTTCTTCGGTCGGTTTCGCGCGGTACCGGGCACGGCCTTTACTAATGCCGTGGTCGTTTTGTATTTGGTCTCCTGGCTGCTCGGTGCGATCGTCTACCTGTATTTCAAGATCGATGTTCAGCCCAACTTAGAACGCGATCGCCACTGGCATGCGATGGGTTACCTTGACCTCAAGGAAGATTTTGTCGCCATAGGCTTGGGTTTGCTTCCCCCATACTGGTTCTGCTGGCGTCGGCCAGTTGATGGTCAAAACCCTCTGATGCGGGCTGCGGTGACCATACTCCTGGCGTTCATTATCTGGTGGTCCTTTCTCGTTGGTCACGTCGTAAATAACATCGGAGGATTCGGGTGATAACCTCCACGTCTGCTTCGCGGTATCGCCGGTTTGCCTTTGCCTTTGGGGCAGCTTTCGCGCTCTTCTATGTTGTTGCACGGGCTCGCGGGTTCGCGCTGTTTACCGTTTATCCAGCGCAAGGCATCATCCTTCTCGGCAGGCATCGTTCGCGGGATGTTTCCGATCCCGTCTTGGATTTCCTCGCACCCGAGATGTATTGGTACGGATGGACTGCTTTTGCTGCGGTCGGCGCTCTCGCAATCGGCATTGTTGCCGCGCTTTTGCCAGATCGCTTGTGCCGGTTTTGGGCATGGTGTGCTTGCGTCGTTCCCCTAATCGCAATGATAGCCAGCGTCTATCTCACGATACCCTGGTTTCGGCTTTAGCAGAGAGCTTCCGCTTCGGCACGTGGACACACGGTTGCCTTTCGCCGATGTCCGGTTATGGCCCTAAGCCGACATGCTTTCGCGCTTCTGCGACGTCCGCTTCTGAGGGTAAAGCGGACGGCACCTCACGCATCTGTACGGGCCGGTTATGAGTACACGCCCCTAGGAACCATCCGGCTTGCCAGGCGGTAGGTTCATCGGGCCCGGTCCGCACGGCCTGGCCTGCACGGCACCCTGCTGTAAGTCCCCCCAGGATTGCCCCGGCAGGGCGCCGTGCTTTTTCAGGCGTCATCATTCTGTAATTTCTTTGTCACGAACCTTTTCTCGGTTCCATCACTTGGATATGGTGGCTCGGGGTGGAGTGACGGGGTTGCGTATCATGACCGGACGGTTAGTGGAGACGCCGCGTGACAGCTTCATGGAAGAAGCGCGGCGGGAAATGCTCGCGTTCGAGCGAAAAGAGCGAGAGTTTCGCAAGAGGGAAAAACGGGAGCGGGCAGAGGAGCTTCACATCCCCGCCCTCAGGATAGAAATTCGCAGCTAGGCGGGGGCCTAGACCACAAGACGAGGAGGTCACCTAAATTGGTGGCCTCCTTGCCTTCTCAATCAGGGTCCGGCTCGAAGCCTTTCGGTAGTCGCGGCGGCCCGTCCTCGCTGGACGGATTGCACTTGGGGCAGGGCATGCCGGCGCCGCCGCAGCGGCAGGCATGCGGACGACCGCCCAAACGGCACGTCGCCGGGTTGTACTTCGAACCACTCAAAGTGAGTTACTTACGCAGACTGCTAACTTCATTCTTCGATGGCAGTCGAAATATAGGATTCGCTTTCTCGCTGTTTCAGGCGCATGATCACGGCATCACCGCCCGGACCTGTGGATTTGTCGGTGACCGAGAGACCAATCGCACTCCCGCCCCCCACTCTAACTGGGGAGTAGCGCATGACAGAACGGCGTCGTTTCAAACAAACCCAGTCCCTCAAGCAGCGTCTATTGGACCGCGTGAGAAACTTGCGCGAGCAGGCGAGGCTAGCGAGACCCGGCCTAGAGCGTGAGGCACTTCTACGCAAAGCACGGCAGACCGAAACCGCTGCACATATGGAGGAGTGGCTGCGATCTCCTGGGCTGCAGCCGCCGAAGTAAGGCTTCCGCCGTGCTGGATTATCGCGTCTTTGTCGTCGGCGAGGACGGCCACGTTGTGGACCGCCATGAGTTTTTTGCGCGAGCGAGGACGAGGCAAAAGAACGCGCGCGACAATTAGTAGATGGCCGCGTCGTGGAACTCTGGCATCGCGACCGGAGGATTGCGATCTTCCATCACAAGAAGCGCCTCCAAAACGGGTAGGAACGCGGACGACGCCTACGAGTTGACCATAATCACCGACACGCGAACCGCAGGCGTCGGTGGCTGAGAGACCCTTGCGCTCCCGCCTCATCAAGTGGGAGCGCACCAATGTCCATCTACTATTTCGATTTGCGCGATGACGACAAGCTCGTTCCCGACGATGAGGGAACGGAACTTTCCTCCATGGACGAAGTGCAAAACGAAGCCGCCTATGCCCTTGCCGACATGCTGAGGGACCAAATGCCGATTACCAACGGTAACGGACTTGCGCGCGATCTGATTATCGAAGTTCGCGACACCGGCGGTCTGGTGATGCTAGCTAGGTTCGCGTTCGAAATCCCGCACATACAGTAAGGCCGCCTCAGTTGCCGACCTCTAGTTTCTCCTGCTCAGCGCGCGCAAGGGATTGCGCCGCCTGCTTCGCGGTCGGACCTCGGCGCCACGTTCATGCCGCCGCTTTGTCCTCTTTGTCGGCGCCGGGCATGTAGCCCGACCCGCAACGGCCCCCAGCCCCGGGTCGGGCTTTTCTTTTGACGTAGATCAATCCGACAACGGGAACCCAGCCCACGCTTGGCCCTTATGGCTGAGATCGACTGGGCGTACGTGCTGTCCTTTGCTGCCTCGCTCGCCTTAGCGATCGGCGCGATCTGCATCATGCTGTTCGCGATGTAGAACCGGTGCAGGAGATGGTGCGCGAGTGGCTGCGATCCCCCTGGACTACAGCCGCCAAAATGAAATGACACTACCACAGCGGAATTTTGGCGCAGATTTCACGTGCCACGAGAACCCATCAGGCGTACGGTACCCGAGCGCGGTAGAGTAAGGGGTACGTGCCATGGCAGACGACCTAGCGTATCGCATCTTCATCGTTGTGCTTGGATTGACACCCGTCGTTCTAACTGCAGGCGCTGTGTTCATACGGTAAGGCCGCTTAAGTTGGCGGTTCCCATCCTCGCCGGCTCAAAATGCGGCTGCACATCAGCCCGCAGACACACCGAGCTTTTTTCTCAATTCGTCGAGACTTACGCGCGCGATCGCGATGCACTCTTCATTGCGCTTGGCAGCTCGCAAGAAGATCTCGTCCTGCGCTTCTTGGGAAAACCTGGCCACCCGATCCTTAAGACCGAGAATGAACGTGTTCCATTTTGCCTGAGCTTGCGGACCGTTGGGATTAGAACGTAGCGCGTCCCGCCAAAAATCATCGACCAAATCTTCGATGGCCATAAGTAACCCCAGCGTTCGTCTGGTACCAACAACCTAGCTCAACCTTAATCTGCACGAAAGCCGCCCCAGAGGGCTTGGCAATTTCGTGAGATCGGGGTTGTGGACAGTGGCCTGTTGCATTTGCAGGTTAACGGCATGCCGGCTTATCTCGTGCGCCTCAGATCAAACCGCGATGTCGTGGGCATAGCGGACTAGATTTGCTCACGCTGAGTTTTTCGCATTTTGGACCCACAGCGGACATTCGGCCGCTGTTTGCCAACCCCAGATTTTGAGCTAACGTGGACCGCAAGCCCCACGCCCTGCCGTAAGCAGGTGTGAAGCTCCCCGCCACGACGGATCACGGGCAATCATTCTTCGGCGCGACTGCCGAGCCTAGTCCGTCGTGTTTCTTATGCGAAGCAATCCCGCCGCGTTCAGCGCTGGCGCTGTCATCGGCACCCTTGGCGGTCTCATCGGCCTTGGTGGCGCTGAATTTCGTCTCCCGCTTCTGATCAGCCTGTTCAAGTTTCGTGGCCTTGAAGCCGTCATCTTGAACAAGGCGACAAGCCTAGTAGTGGTGGCAACCGCCTTGCCGTTTCGCGCTCGCACGGTGCCGTTTGCAGAGATCGGCGCGAGCTGGCCAATCATCGTGAACCTGCTGGCTGGTAGCCTTGTCGGCGCATACGTGGGCGCGGCGTGGGCGACGCGGCTCAAATCCGAAACGCTCTACAAGATCATTGCTGTTCTGCTCATGCTGATCGCAGGCGCTCTACTGTTCGCGCATGATGGCACAGCCGGAACTGCGCCGACGCTACGTGGCGCAGCTTTAGTTGTCGCTGGCGTGGCCGCTGGCTTCGTTATTGGCGTTGTGGCATCACTGCTCGGCGTCGCTGGCGGAGAATTTCTGATTCCCACGCTGATCCTGCTATTCGGAGCGGATGTGAAGCTGGCGGGCAGTCTGTCGCTAGCCGTTAGTCTGCCAACCATGCTTGTCGGCTTCGCCCAATATAGCCGGGATCAAAGCTTCACCGTCATCCGCGAGAACTGGCCTTTCATGGTCACCATGGCGCTCGGCTCAACCGTCGGCACGTTTATTGGCGGCTTGCTGCTCGGCATCGTGCCGAGCACCATCCTGTTGCCTGCGCTTGCGGCGATCCTGTTGATCTCAGCGGCGAAGGTTTGGAGGCACGAGTAACGCGGTCTCGGTTCGACGCCCTCATTGGAAATGTCGTCTCTTGGCCCGTAGCCGACATTCCGTGTCATGGTCGCAATGTCCGGTTTCAGGGGCTAAGCGGACGTGCCGTCTTGGGCTGGGCATGCCTCCGAATGACCCAAAGCAGACGTGTCCGCCGACGACTCGCTGGTTGGACGCCAGCCCTCCGGCCGGCCGGCACGCAAGATTTTGGCACTTGCGCCTCTTCCAGAACGGAGGCCTAGCCCGATAAGATCGCCGGGCTGACCCTTGGGGGCGGAAATGGCGAGGGCATCAAGAACGGGCGGCAAGATAAATGCAGCGAAGGCGCGCAAGGCAGGCTCAGGAAAGGGCCGGAAGCCCCTCACCAAACACCGAACTGCGCCGGCGGCGGCCCGAGTTAAACGTCGTTCGGTTTCCGGTCCGAGCAGAGACCTGAAGGAAGCCCGCGAGCAGCAGGCGGCAACGTCCGAGATCCTGAAGGTAATCGCCAGCTCGCAGTCGGATTCGCAGCCGGTATTCGAAGTTATCGTCGAGCGCGCCGTGCGGCTGTGCGGGGCGCGTATGGGGCGAGTGTATCGCTACGACGGCAATGTCATTCAGATGGTGGCTGGGTACGGGCTGAGCGTGCCGGGCCTCGGCAAGGTGCAGCAAGTATTCCCAAGACCCGCGACCGACGACACGATTGCGGGACAGGTTATTCAGTCGCGTCAGGCCTACTTCGTCACCGACATTGAACGCGATCAGTCTGTTCCCCCGTTGTCGCGGCAAATGATCGAGGCATTAGGGACGCGCAGCCAAGTGACGGTGCCAATGTTGCGCGCCGGGGGCGAGCCGATTGGGGCGATCACGGTAGGATGGGCCGACCCTGGCGCCTACCAAGATCAACAGGTAGCCCTGCTCAAGACTTTCGCCGATCAGGCCGTGATCGCAATCGAGAATACGCGGCTGTTCAACGAGACGCAGGAAGCACTGGAGCGGCAGACCGCGACGGCCGACATCCTGAAGGTGATCGCCAGTTCGCCGTCGGATGTGCAGCCGGTGTTCGATGCCATCGCGACCAATGCCAAGCGGTTGATCGGCGGCTTCTCGGCTGCGGTTTTTCGATTTGTCGCCGACGTGGGTTACCTGGGGGCCTTCACTCCGATCGATCCGGCTGCGGACGAAACCTGGAAAGCTACGTTCCCGCGGCGCCTTTCCGATTTTCTGCCCTTTGAGTGGGTACGCGACGGCGAGCCTGCGCAGGTCGCCGACACCGAAACAGAGCCGGCTGTTCGGGATTTAGGGCGGTTGCGCGGCGGGTTTCGCAGCCTGCTGGTCGCGCCGCTGATGAGTAACGGGGCGCCTATCGGCCTGGTCAGCGTCACGCGCAAGGAACCCGGTGGATTTGCCGCCCACCACGTCCAGTTGCTGCAAACCTTCGCCGATCAAGCCGTCATCGCCATCGAGAACACGCGGCTGTTCAACGAGACACAGGAGGCGCTGGAGCGGCAAACCGCGACGGCTGACATCCTCAAGGTGATCGCAAGCTCGCCCGATGACGTGCAGCCCGTATTCGAAGCTATTGCCGAGCGGTCGAACCGTATCGTCGATGGCCGCTCGACGGCTGTGTACAACCTCGTCGACGGCATTCTGCACCTCAAGGCATTCACACCGACGAGCCCGGAGGCCGATGCGACCCTTCGAGCCTTCTTTCCGCGCCGTCTGTCTGAGTTGAGGTGGGGCGACGCGATTGCTCGAGGAGAGATGTCTGAAGTGATCGACATGCAGGACCCGTCCATTACTCTGGATGGGCGAAATCTGGCGCGCGTGCGTGGCTACCGAAGTCTGCTGATCGTCCCGTTGTTGCAGGATCGACAGACCATCGGCGCGATCAGCGTGACACGCGTTGCGCCCGGCAAATTCTCCAAGCATCACGTCCAGCTGCTGCAGACCTTTGCTGATCAGGCTGTCATTGCTATTTCAAATGTCGAGCTGTTCCGGGAGGTGCAGCAGCGAACCCGGGACCTCTCGCAATCCCTCGACGATCTCCGTGCCGCACAGGATCGCCTGGTGCAGACCGAAAAGCTCGCTTCACTCGGCCAGCTTACCGCCGGGATTGCCCACGAGATCAAGAACCCGCTCAACTTCGTCAATAATTTCGCGGCCCTTTCAGCGGAGTTGACCGGCGAACTCAAGGATGTGCTGAAGCAGGAGACGCTCACCGACAAGGGGCGGCACGAACTCAACGAACTGACAGGCCTCTTACAGGACAACCTCGGCAAGGTGGTTCAGCACGGCAAGCGGGCTGACTCCATTGTCAAGAACATGCTGCTGCACTCTCGAGAGGGTTCCGGCGAACGGCGGTCCGCCGAGATCAACAGGCTGGTCGAGGAAAGTCTCAACCTGGCCTATCACGGTGCCCGAGCCGAAAAAGCTGGCTTCAGCATCACGCTAAAGCACGACCTTGATCCCGAGGCAGATACGCTGGACCTTTATCCGCAGGAGATAACGCGGGCGCTGCTAAATCTGATCTCCAACGGTTTCTATGCAGCGACAAAACGCAAAGCAGAGGCACCCGATGGCGACTTCGAGCCAGTCCTTAGCGCGGCCACCAGAAATCTCGGCCAGACCGTCGAAATTCGCATTCGCGACAACGGTACGGGTATTGCGCCGGAGGTAAGGGAGAAGATGTTCAACCCCTTCTTCACCACCAAACCGACCGGCGAAGGGACGGGGCTGGGACTCTCGATGACCCACGACATTATCGTCAAGCAGCACGGAGGCCGGATCGACGTGGAGACCGAGCCCGGCGTGTTCACTGAGTTCATCATTACGTTGCCACGTAAGGGGTCGGCTCCATCTTAGACTAGGGACGGTGTCGGCTAATGGCCTTTAGCGGACAAAGCAAGGGCCGCGGGGTCATGTCGGCTTGTGACCCGTAACAGAAGTCGAGGCACCTACGACTTCCTTAAGCCGACTACATGCGCGGATACATCGAACGCTAGGTCGCCCGCTGGCGTAGCGTAGCGGGCGAGCACGTTTTCCGCTTCTGCCAGGATACGGTTGATCGTTGGTTCGGGCAGAGTAACGCCCATCACGGGCAACCAGCCCTTAATCTCCGCTTCTACAAACTCGTGCGTGCTGGGAAACCGTGCTGTGCCTTGACGGGTTGCCACATTGACAGATCCGGCTCCTGCTTCTCTGAAGAGAGCAGCCAGCGCTTGTCGGTCTCCGAGCACGAAGGGCGCTCGAAGCGCATCGCCAGCGGCGTTACCAGCGATGCGGTCGAGCAGGGCCACGAGGGCTGCGAATGCGGGGGCATTCTCAAGCGTGTCCCAAACTGCGACCGCGCAGCGTCCACCGGGAGCCAGCACGCGCAACATCTCACGAACTGCCTTGTTGCGGTCGGTAAAGAACATGAGGCCGAACTGGCAGACAACGGCATCGAAAGAACAGTCCGGGAACGGAAGCGCCTCGGCCGTACCCTGTTCCCAGTTGATCACGGGCGAAACACCCTTCGCCACCGCCAGCATTCCAGCATGCGGGTCGAGCCCCACGACGCAGCCGGTCTGTCCCGCACGCGCTGCCGCCTCGCGGGCGAGCACTCCGGTGCCGCAGGCGACATCTAGGACTCTATCTCCAGACTTGATGTGCGCGGCATCTGCCACGATTGGGGTCCATTGCCGGAAAAGGGCCGGAACGAAGAGCGCCTCATAAGCAGTTGCGGTCTCGATCAAAGCTTGGGGGACCGTCATGTTCTTGCCTCGCTGAAAACGGCCGATGTCGGCCTGAACTTCAGATGGTGGTCTCTGCCGAACCGCTGCACCATAACACGCGGCCGCCCATGAGTTGTGCAATAGGATCGAAACGCAGGGTCCAGTGCTTGCATCGCTCGCACGACGGCTCCTGGGCCCGTCGCGTCATTTCGCGTGCGCGCATCAATCAATCAGGTCGTCCTCGCTCTTCCCTGCTTGCTCCGCACGGCGTCCATTGCGTAGGACCGCAGCAGATGGAACCGAGACTCCGAATTCGTATCGATCATCCCCATGATTGATGGCTGGCATTTGACATCGCGGCAACAAGATAGATGGCGAACGCCGGAACGGAGAATAACGTTCGAATGACGTGAAACCGAATCCATCGCGCCCGCGTTTCGGCCCATTCGCGCGGTGGGTTCTCAATGGACCAGGACGCGACTTGATGGTTGATGCGGACACATGTGGGTACGCCAATTATGATCACGAGCGCATAGCAGGCTGCACCCGCTGCGGCGAGTTCTCCTGGAATGGAATCGACACCAAACATCACAGCAAGGGCTACGCCTCCTGCCAGAGCTCCGATGACCACTATCGGCATGTAGGGATCAAAAGTACGATTGGTATGCTGATGGAATTCAACATAGGCAGGAGCTGAAA
>Ga0081540_1003433_pt1 | contig 12520 bp, 13 predicted proteins | sample TabmetS2T1R1_FD_71024 | JGI IMG/M metagenome (GOLD analysis project Ga0081540, IMG submission 71024) | Tabebuia heterophylla rhizosphere microbial communities from the University of Puerto Rico - S2T1R1 | ecosystem: Host-associated > Plants > Roots > Rhizosphere ...
CTGTCGTCCCAGAGATAGCTGCCCTTGCCGCGGACGAACACGACCTGCGGGCGCGCGGTGATGTCCATCAGCGCATCGAACGAATAGGTAGCCTGGGTCATGTCGATCTCCTCTTGGGTTTTGCGGTGAAAGGGCAGGCCGAAAGCAAGAAGGCCGCACTTTGCGGGTGCGGCCTTCTCGAAAACTTGGCTGATTTAGATTTTCAGCGTTGTCGTCGGACATGGCGCGCGCCCGCATCGTCGTGGGTACGACGGCGGTCGGCGGCGCGGCGGATGGTCCGGTCCAAGATCATGGGGCGCGCTCATACAGCCGAACGGCAGGCGATGTCAAGGCGGCCGCTTGTCGGTTTCCGCCAGGCCGGGCTTGGACGTGCTCTCAAAGATGATTAACCCCGTGCCTGTCCTGCATTAGCCTCGCAGCGGCGGAGGATCCCTCATGAAGCGACGTAACGTGATAACGCTGCTCGCAGCGCTCGGGCTCGGCGGCGGCGCCATGCTGCGCCGGGCTCTCGCGGCGCTCGGGCAGCAGGCGCCTGAGCCGACGATGGCGGCGATTGCGGATACCATGTTTCCCGGTGGCGACGGACTTCCCGGCGCGTCGGCGCTGCGGCTGCACGAGCGCTTGATGGCAATGTCCGATCTGCAGGATTCGATCGGCAAGGGTGTCGCCTGGCTCGACAAATATGCCGCCGCGCGCGGCGCTGACGCCTTCGTCGCACTCGACGAGGCGGCAAGGCTCGCGGCGCTCGACGCGGCATTTGCCTCGACCGACGACGGCATGCGGCCGTTCGTGTTCGCGATGCGGCAGCATCTCGGCCAGCTCTATTACTCGAACGCCACGGTCAAGAAGGCCTTTGCCTACACCGGTCCGCCGCAGCCGGATGGTTTTGCCGGTTTTCAGGAGCGGCCCCGTTGAGTGGAGAGGCCAATTGGGACGCGGTTGTCGTCGGCGCCGGCGCGGGCGGAGCCGCGGCGGCCTATGGCCTGTGCCGGCGCGGATTGTCCGTGCTGCTGCTGGACGCCGGCCCGCGTTTCGATCCGGCGACCGACTATCCGCTGACGGAGAGCGACTGGGAGACGCGAGGCTTTCCGGAGAGGACCGGCAGCACGGGCAAGGTGACTTTTGCGCCAGCGCAAGGGCTGATCGGACAGGAGCCGCTGCTGGCCTCGGGAAGCCGCGGCCTCGGGCCGATGGTGACGAACGGCGTCCGGCTGATGGACAAATACGACCACGTCCGCGGCATCGGCGGCAGCACCTTGCATTTCACCGGCGAAGCACATCGCCTGCATCCCGCGGCGATGAAGATCAAAAGCCGGTTCGGCGTCGCCGCCGACTGGCCGCTCGAATACGCCGAGCTCGAGCGCTACTACAGCGAGGCCGAGCAATTGATCGGCGTCGCCGGCCCGGAAAGCCAGGGCGCGCGCTGGCGCTCGCAAAAATTCCCGCTGCCGCCGCATCCGCTGTCCTACGCAGCGCAGACGCTGGGAAAGGGTGCGAAGGCGATTGGTCTCGACTGGCAGGCCAACAGCCGCGCCGCGCTGTCGCAACCCTGGAACGGACGTCCGCCCTGCAACTATTGCGGCGCCTGCAACAACGGCTGTCCGCGCGCCGACAAGGGAAGCGCGGATATCACCTTCATCCAGGCCGCGCTTGCGGCCGGCCGCTGCACGATCCGGCCGGACAGCCAGGTGGTGCGCATCGAGGCCGGCGGTGACGATCGGGTCACTGCAGTCCTGGTCGGGCGCGCCGACGGCAGCATCGAGCGCATCGCCTGTCCCAATCTCGTGCTGGCCTGCGGCGCCGTCGAGACGCCGCGTCTGCTTCTCACGTCCGACGGACTCGCCAACGAAAGCGGCGAGGTCGGACGGAATTTCATGGACACGCTGTTCGTGGTGGTCGGCGCGCTGCATCCGGAGGCGCAGCACGGACGCCGCGGTCTGCCGAGCGACGCCATCTCCTGGGACTTCAATGCGCCCGATGCCATCCCAGGCGTCGTCGGCGGCTGCCGCTTCTACAATGCGGCTGGCGAAGCCGAGCTGGGCGGGCTTGGCGCATTCGCATTGCGCGCGATCCCGGGCTGGGGACGCCCGCATGCGCAATCGGTGCGGCGGCTGTGGGGGCACGCGCTGCATGTCGGCGCCATCGGCGAGAGGTTGCCTAATCGCGACAGCCGCATCGATCTCGATCCGGACGCGCGCGACCGGTTCGGCATGCAGCTCGCGCGCATTGCATCCTCGCTTGGCGAGTCCGACATCGCGCGCCTGCGCTTCATGGCGAAGAAGTCGCATGAGCTTCTCGCCGCCAGCGGCGCGGAGCGCATCTATGAAAGCTACTCCAGCTGGGATTGGTTCTTTGCCACGCACGTGTTTGGCACCTGCCGGATGGGAAACGACCCCGGCAGTTCGGTGGTCGACGCTTACGGCTGCAGCCATCGCTGGCGTAACCTCTGGATTGCCGATGCCAGCGTGTTTCCTTCCTCTGGCGGCGGCGAGGCGCCCGCGCTGACCATCCATGCCCTGGCGCTGCGCACCGCAGAGCAAATTCGGGAACGCTGAGCCTTTCTTGCAACAAGGAAATCCGCAAGCAACTTCATACAGATAAAAGAAGGTCGGCAGGACGTGTCCCGCGGAGGCCGGAATGTGGGCCGCTGCAGACATTGCCGCCGGGCTTGTTGGAACCATAGGATTTCCCAAACGCTGCGGGTTGATTCACGCGCTGGCGTTCGGCTGGAGGGGCTGATGTCACATCTTTCGCGAATCTTCGCGCTGACTGGTCTTGCCATGACGCTGGCGCTGTTTTGCAGCGACGCGTTTGCCGGCTTTGTCGCCGCCCCCCGACTGGGCTCCGGAGCCAGTTCGGCCGACGCCAGCAGTTGGGTGGCTGGCGGGCATGCCGGTTACAATTGGCAGCAAGGCGCGGCCGTCTACGGTTTTGCGACCGACCTGCAGGCAACGCACCTCGACACTTCGAAGGTTGCCCCTCTGGCCTACCCGGTAGGGTTCGGCGCCATTCTGCCGACAGACATTGCTCTCACGACTTCATTAGTCGACTGGTACGGCACGGTGCGCGGCGTGGTTGGCGTCGCCAACGGACCATGGCTGCTGTACGGCACCGCCGGCTTTGCCTATGGCCATGTCAGCTTGTACAGCCTCTACCGCACGGGAGGTTTGTCGCTGACCGTACAAGGCTCTGAAGTGAAGGGCGGATGGACGGCTGGCGGCGGCTTCAAGTACCTGGTGCTTCCCAATCTGAGCCTTGGCTTCCAGTACCTCTACGTCGACCTCGGCGGCATCGGGCTCGCAGGCTCGACACCGCCGCCGGGAGCCAGGATCGCACTTAATTCTAACGCAAACGCCCAGGTCCACACCGCGACCGTCGGCATCAGCTGGCAGTTTACACCAGGCAGCACCGCGACGCCGTGGCAAGGCGGCTACGCAGGCATTCATGGCGGCGGCGCATGGGGCAACGACACGAACGCCACCTACACTGGAAGCGGCCCGATCGCCATTTCGGATGCCCGCCTCAAGCGCGACATCACCTTGGTCGGTCGCCGGAACGACGGGCTCGGCATCTACGCCTACAGGTACCAGTGGAGCGACGCCGTCCATGTCGGTGCGCTCGCGCAGGAGGTTGCTCTCGTCTATCCGAGTGCCATCGTCCGGGATAACCTGACTGGATATCTGGCCGTCGATTACCGGATGCTGCGCCGGCTCTAGAGCGAGATGACTTTTCTTCGAATCGTCATCTCACTCTGGCTTCTTGTTTGAGCATGATCTTTTCGGAAAACCGCTTCACACTTTTCCGGATCATGCTCTGGCTAGACCCCGCTACGCTGCCGTGCAGGTCGTGCTCGGATGTCAGACGACCCGGAAGCCGGGGCGTTCGCGATCCGGCGCCGGCGGTTCGTACCAGATGGTGACGACGAACCAGGGACCACCTCTGTCAGCGGGATTCCCGTCGCCTGCCGAGATTGCCGTTTCCGTCTTGATAATGCTCACCGACGTCTGTGAAGCCAGCCAAGCGTTGATCTGTTCTTCGATCACGTTGGCGCGGTTATCCATGAAGATCTTCACTTGCAGTGGCCTTGCCATCTTGCTCGCCCCTGTCAAAAGCCGGCGACGCTGCCGTGCAGGTCGTATTCGCCGGCGCGTTCGATCTTCGCTGTGACGATCTCGCCGACCTTTAGCGGGCGACGGCTCGACAGATAGACCGCACCATCGATCTCCGGCGCATCGGCCTTTGATCGACCTTTTGCGACGGTCGGGCCGACTTCGTCGACGATCACCTGCTGCCGCGTGCCGATCTTGCGCTTCAGACGGCGCGCGGAGATTTTCTGCTGCCGCGCCATCAGCGCGTTCCAGCGCTCCTGCTTGACCTCGTCGGGCACGGCACTGCCGATCGCATTGGAAGCGGCGCCTGCGACGGGCTCGTATTTGAAGCAGCCGAGACGGTCGATCTCGGCTTCTTCCAGCCAGTCGAGCAGATAGGCGAAATCGGCATCGGTTTCGCCGGGGAAGCCGACAATGAACGTTGAGCGCAGCGTCAACTCCGGGCACGCCTCGCGCCACGTCTTGATCCGCGCCAGCGTCCTCTCCTGTGCCGCCGGACGCTTCATCGCTTTCAGCACTTCCGGGCTCGCGTGCTGGAAGGGGATGTCGAGATACGGCAGCACCTTGCCCTCGGTCATCAGCCCGATCACTTCGTCGACATGCGGGTAGGGGTAGACATATTGCAGCCGCACCCAGGCGCCGAGCTCGCCGAGCTCTTTGGCGAGATCGAAGAACCTTGCGCGCACCTCGCGATCCTGCCAGGGGCTCGCGGCATATTTGATGTCCACGCCATAGGCCGAGGTGTCCTGTGAGATCACCAGGAGCTCTTTCACGCCGGCCTTCACCAGCCGCTCGGCTTCGCGCAGCACGTCATTCGCTGGGCGCGAGACCAGGTCGCCGCGCAGTTTCGGAATGATGCAAAAACTGCAGCGGTTGTTGCAGCCCTCGGAAATCTTCAAGTAAGCATAGTGCCGCGGCGTCAGCTTGACGCCCTGTGGCGGCACCAGGTCGATATGAGGGTTGTGTGCCGGCGGCACCGCGCGATGCACGGCCTCCAGTACGCTCTCATATTGCTGCGGTCCGGTGATGGAGAGCACGCCGGGATAGGCTGCCTCGATCTGCTCAGGCTCGGCGCCCATGCAGCCCGTCACGATCACCTTGCCGTTCTCCGCCATGGCCTCGCCGATGGCGGCTAGCGATTCCTTCTTGGCACTGTCGAGGAAACCGCAGGTGTTGACGATGACGAGGTCGGCGCCGTCGTGCTTGCGCGCGAGTTCATAGCCTTCGGCGCGCAGGCGGGTGATGATCCGTTCGGAATCCACCAGCGCCTTGGGGCACCCAAGCGAAACAAAGCTGACTTTGGGCGCGTTGGCCTGCTGCATGCCCGGAAATGCCTGATTAACGGGCTGGAGCTAGTCCCATTTGTCCGCAAATACAAGGCTTTGCGGTCGCGTTTGGCGTGGGGTATGCATGCGGTGCCGGGTTATGAGTGAACGATGAGCGCCGAATCGTCTCCCAAGATCGTCATTGTTGACGAGAGCCCGATCCGTGCCGCGATCCTGGAGGAGGGATTGCGGGAGGCGGGGTTTACCGGCGTCGTCCATATCAGCGAAATGCAGAGCCTTTTGGCGCAGATTTTTGCTGTTGACCCCGACGTCATCCTGATCGACCTCGAAAACCCCAGCCGCGACGTGCTGGAACAGATGTTCCAGGTCAGCCGCGCGGTGCGCCGGCCGATCGCCATGTTCGTGGACCAGAGCGACGCCGCCTCGATCCAGGCTTCCGTCGAGGCCGGCGTCTCCGCCTATATCGTCGACGGGCTGAAGAAGGAGCGGATCAAGCCGATCCTCGACCTCTGCATCTCCCGCTTCAACGCCTTCGCCAAGCTGCAGGATGAGCTCGATCGCACCAAATCCGCGCTCGAGGACCGCAAGGTGATCGACCGCGCCAAGGGCATTTTGATGAAGGTGAAGGGCCTCACCGAAGAAGAGGCCTATGTGCTGCTCCGCTCCACCGCGATGCGCGAGAAGAAGAAAATAAGCGAGATCGCCCAGTCGATCCTGACCGCGTCGGAGATGCTGAAATGAGTACGCCCCTTCGTATCGGCTTCATTCCGCTGGTCGATGCGGCTGCCCTGATTGTCGCCGTGGACAAGGGTTTTGCCAAGACCGAGGGCCTCGACATCACCCTGGTGCGGGAAGTGTCGTGGTCGAACGTCCGCGACAAGCTCAATATCGGCCTGTTCGATGCGGCGCATCTGCTCGCGCCGGTCGCAATCGCCTCCAGCCTCGGGCTCGGCCACATCAAGGTGCCGATCACGGCGCCCTTCAATCTCGGCCTGAACGGCAACGCCATCACCGTCTCGCCAGCGCTGCATGCGGCGATCATGGCCGAGATCGACGGCGACCGTTTCGATCCGATGGCGACGGCTTCGGCGCTTGCGCGCGTGGTCGCCAAACGGAAGAAGAGCGGCGCAGAGCCGCTGACCTTCGGCATGACCTTCCCATTCTCCACCCACAATTATCAGCTGCGGTTCTGGATGGCGGCGGGCGGCGTCGATCCCGACGAGGATGTGCGGCTGGTGGTGCTGCCGCCGCCCTACATGGTCGATAGCCTCGCCGGCGGCCAGGTCGATGCGTTCTGCGTCGGCGCGCCCTGGAATTCGGTCGCGGTCGACCTTGGCGTCGGACACATCCTGCATTTCGTCTCCGACATTTTGGTGCGTGCGGCCGAGAAGGTACTGGCGGTGCGCCAGAACTGGTCGGAAAAGAATTCTGACGTGCTGGCCGCGCTGATCCGCTCGGCCGCGCGTGCGGCCGAATTCATCGAGCAGCCGGAGACCCGTGCAGAGGCCGCCAAAATTCTTTCGCAAGCCGACCGCATCGGCGTTGACGCCGAGGTCATCCAGCGCACGCTCGATGGCCGGCTGAAAATCTCGCCTGACGGCACCATGCGCCAGAGCGGCCGCTATCTGCTGGTCGGACGGGAAGGCGCGGAGCGGCCGGAGCCGGTGCAGGCCGCCTGGCTCTACGCACAGATGGTGCGCTGGGGACAGACCGCCTACAGCGCCGAGGCGCTGAAGACCGCGATGGGTGTATTCCGCCCCGACCTCTACGTCGCATCGCTCGGGCGCAATGGGAAAGCCGCCGAGGCTGCCGATGCGATCGGCGCCTTCGCCGGCCCGCCGTTCAATCCCGACGATATCGCGGGACATCTCGCGGCGTTTTCGATCCGGCATCGGAAAGCCTGACAAAGGAACTGGTTCCGGCGGGATGTCCGCCGATTAGGTCCAATCCGGGCCCAATCGGTCCGAAGAATTTTCTCGCGCGAATCCGCGGCAGAGAAGGTTTCACTGCAATTCCAGCCCGAAAAAGCGTCGGCATCGCTATTTTCGCAGGCTTATTGCATCCGGCGGCCCGCGATCTTTTCTTATCACCCAACGACTGCGTTGGAGATCGGCCTTGAGCGACCTATCGGCGGATACCCGTCTTTGCATTGATCCGCGCCTTCCGTCCTCGAGGACGGAGCGGCGGATCCATACCGTTGCCATCTACAGCTCGCTGGCGCTGATTGCCGCCGTCGTGTTCGGCACGCTTTCGGTGCATCCGTTCTAGAAGCGGCTTCGCAGGAAGGCCCTTAACGATCTCGCAATCGCCGGTGAGCGCACCTTAAAGGGCTACTCGAGACACCGTCGCCAGCCGTCAGATTCAATTCGGCTTCCTGAACGGCGCCACTTCTATTCCGGCCGCCTTCAGCGCCGCGCGCACGCCGCGCGCGATGTCGACGGCGCCGGGCGTATCGCCGTGGATGCAGACGGTGTCCGTGCGCATCTTGATCACCTTGCCGGTGACGGAAACGACCGCACCATCCTGCACCATCCGCACCACGCGGTCGGCGATGGCCTTGGCGTCGTGCAGCACCGCGCCGGGCTTCTTGCGGGACACGAGGTTGCCATCGTCCTCATAGGCGCGGTCGGCGAACACTTCATGCACCATCGGCAGATTGGCATCCTCGCCGGCCCTCACCAGCTTTGAGTTGGCCAGCACGACGAAGATCAGATTGGGATCGACCGCCTTGATGCCGTTGGCGATCGCCTTCGCCGTCATGTCGTCCTCGCAGGCGACATTCGAGATCGCGCCATGCGCTTTGACGTGGGTGACCTTGTATCCGGCCGCGGTCGCGATCGCCTGCAGGGCGCCGATCTGATAGGCGATCAGGTTCTCGATCTCCCGTGACGTCAGGCCCGGCATGGGCCGGCGCCCGAAGCCGTGGAGGTCACGATATCCGGGATGCGCGCCGACGCCGACGCCACGTGCCTTCGCGAGTTCGACTGTCTTACGCATGATGTCGGGATCGCCGGCATGGAAACCGCAGGCGACGTTGACAGAGGTCGCAAGCTCGATCATCGCGGCGTCATTGCCCATTTCCCAGGCGCCAAAGCCTTCGCCGAGATCGCAGTTCAAATCGACTGTCTTCATGGTGCTTGCTCGCTTTCTGTCCAGGCGTATGGGTGCCAGGTGCCGGCATCCACCGCGCTCACGGCGTGCCCTGCCACGTTAGCACCGGCCAGGGCCTCGATGTTGAATTCCGCGCTGTCCGCGCGCAGGCGCTCGGGCAGGCTGCCCAAGAGCTCCGCGAGCTTTTTCGCCTCGGCCTGCGCCTCCGCCATGCTGGTGGCCTTGAAGCGAAAGCTGCGGCCGGCGGAAATCTGCGCGAAGCGGCCGAAATCGGCAGAGATCACGGTCGCGATCTTGGGATAGCCGCCGCTGGTGCCGCGGTCGGGCATCAGCACGATCGGCTGACCGTTACCGGGCACCTGGATGCTGCCGTTCACCGTGCCGTCCGAAACGATGTTGTGGCCGTGCAGATGCCTGATGACGGGACCTTCCAGCCGGTAACCCATGCGGTCGCTGGTCGCCGAGATCTTCCAGTCGCTATCGATGAATAGCGCCTTGGCGTCGTCCGAAAACTCATCGTCCTGCGGTCCGAACACGACGCGGATCGGCGCCTCCGGGACATCGGGTAGTTCGATGCGACGCTCGGGTGCGCCGCTCGCCGCGTGAACCTGCAATTCGTCGCCTGTTTGCAGCGGGCGCGGGTAGGGACTGCCGAGGCCGGCGCGCGCATTCACCGACAGGCTGCCGAACATCGGCTCGCCAGCAATACCGCCCTCGATGGCGAGATAGGTGAAGGAGCCGTTGCGCGCAAAGCCGAGCGTCAGCGCCTCGCCATCGGCAAGCGTCATCGAGCTGTCGACGGCGACGCCGCGTTTGGCAATGTCCGCGCTGCGCTGCGCACCTGCAAGCGCCACACGAACCGGCCCGCCACGCGCGGTGAAACTCGCGCCGAACGGACCGACCTCGATCGCCGCCGCAAACGGCACGTTGCCGGCGAGCGTATTGGCCGCGGCCAGCGACAGGCGATCCATCGCCCCGCTCGGCACGAGGCCATAGCGCTGCGAGCCTGGACGTCCGCCGTCCTGGACCGAGCTTGCGGGGCCAATGGAGGCAATGACGAGCTTTGGCATCAGGCGACCCGCTCGGCGACGATCTCGCCCGCTTCCGCGGCGCGGTCCTGCTCCGCAAAAGTCTTGGCGTCTACCTGCGAAAACGTCACGTAATCACCGGGTTCGAGCAGGAAGGTGGGATCGCGATGTAACTGATAGGTGCGCACCGCCGTGCGCCCCAAGAGATGCCAGCCGCTCGGTCCGGCGAGGCACTGCACGCCCGTCTGCACGCCGCCAACGGAGATGGTGCCGGCCGGCGTCAGCAGCCGCGGATTCTGCCGCCGCGGCATGTGCAGCGATTTCTCCAATCCGCTGAGATACGACCAGCCCGGTGTGAAGCCGATCATCGCCACGCGATAATTGCCCGCGACGTGCCGCGCGACAATATCATCAGGCGTCGTGTTGAGCGCCTTCGCGACATCCTCGAGATCGATGCCATGTTCGCCGCCATAAGCGACGGGAATGCGCCAGCGCCGCGCGCTCGACGTTGCCTCGGCCGGCGCTTGCGCGAGTGCAAGCAGCCGCTTGCCCAGCGTGTCGTAATCGATCTGCAAGGGATCGTAGTGCACCAGCAACGAGCGATAGGTCGGCACGGCTTCGGTGACGCCATCGATCGGCGCGCGCGAAAGTGCGCGGTCGAGTGCGAGCACGCTCTGGTTGGCGGCATCGTCGATATTGCGGGAATACTCCACCGTGATGGCGCTGTCGCCGCTCGGCAGGAGGCGGGGGAGGGTGTTGGTCGCGGCCATGGCCTTCTTTGGATTCTCGGCTGGCAGGCTAGCGCGTTTTGCAACGGAGTGGAATTCGTTCTGCGAAAAAGTTCTTGCAACTTCAATAAATTAAACTGCACGCCAGCGATAGGCAGGGTTGATTGCTCCGCCCTTGACGCAAACCGTCTTCCCCGCAAGATGCGCCCGCAAGACTTTCGCACCGGAGCCTGTCTTTTCGATGTCCCTGTCCCCCGAGCAGATCGCCACGCTTTCCAGGATCTCCACCGCCACCATCACGACCGTGCTGCTCAAGAAGGGCCTGCGAAACGTCTGGATGCGCGGCACCAAGCCGCTGCATCCGGGACAGAAGCGGCTGGTAGGCCCTGCCTTCACGCTGCGCTTCGTGCCGGCGCGCGAGGATCTGGCGACGCCGGAATCCTGGTCGTCGCCGATCTCGACGCGCACCGCAATCGAGGCCATGCCTGCCGGGTGCATCGCCGTGGTCGATGCCATGGGCGTTAGCGACGCCGGCATCTTCGGCGACATCCTCTGCGCGCGCATGGTCAAGCGCGGCGTCACCGCACTGATCACCGATGGCGTGGTGCGCGACGTCGAGGGCGTGCTCGGCACCAAACTGCCGGTGTGGTGCAACGGCTATGCGGCGCCGCCGTCGGTTGCGGGGCTCACCTTCGTCGGCTGGGGCGAGCCGATCGGCTGCGGCGGCGTCGCCGTGTTCCCGAATGACATCGTGGTTGCCGACCAGGACGGCGCGGTGCTGATCCCGCAGGCCCAGCTCGACCACATCCTGGACGAGGGGCCGGAGCAGGAGCGCATGGAAGCCTGGATCGTCAATGAGGTGAACAACGGCGCCTCGCTGCCGGGCCTCTATCCCATGAATGCCGAAACCAAGGCGCGCTACGCGGCGAGCAAGAAATAACAACATCAGGGAGACGAAAAGCCCATGGAAATCCATTTCGCCGGCACCCGCTCTACTCGGCGGGCCCCGAAGGAATACTTCACCGGCACGGTACTGCAGGATCCGATCATCGTGACCGAAGCTCCGGCGCGGCTGGCCTCGACCCGGGTTTCGTTCGAGCCCGGCGCGCGTACGGCCTGGCACACGCATCCGCTCGGCCAGACGCTCTATGTGATTTCAGGCGTCGGCCGCGTGCAGGCCAAGGGCGGTCCGGTGCGGGAAATCCGGCCCGGCGACGTCGTCTGGATTCCGCCGGGCGAGAAGCATTGGCATGGCGCCTCGCCCAACAACGCGATGACCCACATCGCGATGCAGGAAGCGCTCGACGGCAGCTACGTCACCTGGATGGAGCACGTCACCGACGCCGAGTACAACGTCGCGCCGACCTGACATTCCCAGCGATCAGGTGCGCTGCGCGGTCCAGGTGCCGGAACACAGCGCCGCGCGCCAGGTGCCGGAGCCGGATGAGCCGCTGAGCCGGCCGAAGCCGACTGCGCGCTTGATGCCCGAGCTCAGGGTTACGTTGATGATGCCGGCTTCCGCGACGCGGCCGGACGCTGACACGCTCGCGGTGTTCGAGGCTACCTGACCGTTGCTGATGCCGATCGAGACCGATGCCCCGTTGGTGCAGGCGGAGTTCGAGGAAGCGATCTGCACGCTCCACTGACCGTCGAACGTCGTGCTGGCCGCAGCGGTCGCTGCCAGCAAAAGACCTGCGAAAAGCAGGCCGGTCAGTTCGGTTTTGCGAAATGCGCTCATGGTCATCACCTTCCCCCAGTTAGTGTTCCACGACGCGCAAAGTGTCATGCCGGGAACCGGGGAACCGTGATGGCCATCACGCAGAGAAAAAAGCCCTGCGGCGAGGCAGGGCCTTTTCAAATGATGCAGTCAGCTCGGGGCTAGTTCACCCGCGTCCAGGTCTGGCCACCGCAGAACACGCCGCCGAACGCGCAGCCCTGCACCCGCAGGGTGTCGGTGCCCTTCATGGCGATGGTGGAATCATAGGTGCTGCCGGTCGTTGGATCGAGGATGCGTCCGCTCCACTTGTCCTTGCCGGGCTTCATGTTGATCAGCACCTGCTCGCCGTTCTGGTTGGTCTTCTTGTCTACGGAATAGCCGCAGAGATTGCTGCCGCACTGCTCGATGCGGACCTTGCCTTCCTTCTCCTCGGTCAGCCAGACGCCGATCGGCGAATTGCTTGCCACGGCAGGCGCAGGCCGCGGGGCCGGCGGCGGTGCAGCGGGGGCCGCCGGAGGCGGCGCCACGGCAACCGCCGGCG
>Ga0081540_1003434_pt1 | contig 12515 bp, 11 predicted proteins | sample TabmetS2T1R1_FD_71024 | JGI IMG/M metagenome (GOLD analysis project Ga0081540, IMG submission 71024) | Tabebuia heterophylla rhizosphere microbial communities from the University of Puerto Rico - S2T1R1 | ecosystem: Host-associated > Plants > Roots > Rhizosphere ...
TGGCCAACCGGATCGGCCTGTAGGGGTCGAACCGTAACGCGCTGCCTGATTTCCGGGGGCGGCGCGGGTAGCGGGGGGCGTGCGGGCGGTACTCCCCGGTTATCCGCGCGTCCGCCAGCGCGGCCAGGAAGCTGGCCGGGCCGTCGAAGTCGGGCATCTCCAGGTAGGCCGCGCCGATGCCGGCCGGGTCGTGCGCGTCCGAGCCGGCCCCGCCCGGCAGGGCATAGGCCGTCGCGAGGGCAGCGGCCCGCTCGTTCGGTCCCTGGGTTTCGATCTTGGCGTTGAAGACCTCGACGATGTCCACGGCGCCCGCCGCGCACAGCCCCGGCAGCACCCGGCCCAGGCTGGACCGGCCCGCGTCGAACGGGTGCGGGGCGTAGACCAGGCCGCCCTGGGACCGTATCCGGGCGACGACCTCGGCCACGGGCAGCACGTACGGCACCCGCTCGGTGAGGAACAGGCCGATGATGTCGCCGTCCGGCGTCCTGATCTCCTCCCCGACGATGACCCGGACGTCCAGGTCGCTTGCTGCCGCGGCGGCCGAGATCTCGTTGTGGTCGGTGATGAACACCACGTCCAGGCTTTCCTGGGCGGCGCGCTCGGCCAGCTGGTCCAGCGTGGTCACCGCGTCCCCGGACGCGACCGTGTGCAGGTGGCAGTCGACCCGGACCAGGCTCATCGCCTTATCGCGGGGCCAGCTCGGCCAGCAGCTCCTGGGAGTAGGCGATCCGGCCGGTCAGCGTCTTCGGCTCGCCGCTGCACAGCCGCAGCGCGGCCTCGGCCATGACCGAGGGCGGCTCGTTGTTCGGGTCGTCCTCCGAGGTCAGGTGGTGGAAGAGCGTGCCGGGAGTGGGGACCACCTTGGTCGGCGACAGCGCGTTGACCGCGATGTCGTCGTCGTAGAGCTCGGCGGCCAGGCCGGTGGAGAACCGTTCCACGGCCGCCTTGCACATGCCGTAGACGGTCCCGCCGCGGCGGGCCCAGCCGGAGGGCGGGAACGCCGGGTGCCGGGCGGCGATCGAGGAGATGTTCAGGATCCAGCCCCGGCCCTTCTCCCGCATCCCCGGCACGACCAGCTGGGCCAGGTGGAACGGGCCCTCCACCTGGACGTCGAACATGAGCTGGAAGCGGCGCGCGGTGAAGTCGGTGACCGGGGTGAAGTAGGTGACGGCGGCGTTGCTGACCAGGATGTCCGCGGCGCCGAGCTGCTGTTGCGCCTCTGTGACCAGGCGTTCCCTGTCCTCCGGCTTGGACAGGTCGGCGCGGATGGCGGTGGCCGTGCCGCCGGCCGCGCGGATCTGCTCGACGGTCTCGGCGATGGTGCCGGGGAACGGTGAGGTGCCGGTGTCCGTGGTCCGGGCGGCCACGGCCACCGCGGCGCCTTCGGCGGCGAACCGGCGGGCGATCTCCGCGCCGATGCCGCGGCTGGCGCCGGTCACGATGGCGACCTTGCCGTCCAGGATGCCCATGGCGATCACTCCCCGGGTACGCGCGACGGAACCGAATACTAGAAGGGAATTCTAGACGATTGGATCGCGCCGCCCCGGGCGTGTCAACCCTGCCGGCCGCGGCGCGGCTTGCCATGATCGCGAACGATCTTTAGTCTCCCCGGACTAAACATCCTTCGTGATCATGGGCGGAGGGCGGGTTGACACGGATGGGGGCGCGGCTGAGAATTCGTTCTAGAACGGCGTTCTAGCAATTTCGGGCGGTTGCGGCGAGTTCGGAGGTTGTCATGGGGCTTGACCACACCCTGGTGGGAGTGCCGAGCGAGCCGCAGGAGCGGTCCTGGGACAGCAAGGACGCGCTGCTCTACGCGGTCGGGGTGGGGGCCGGGCTCGGCGACCCGCTGCAGGAACTCGAGTTCACCACGGAGAACTGCGAGGGCATCGAGCAGAAGGTGCTGCCGACGTTCGGCGTGCTGATCGCGCAGGCCCGGCCCGGGCGCACCCTGGGCGACTTCGACCGGGCCCTGCTGGTGCACGCCGAGCAGGCCTTCGAGCTGCACCGGCCGCTGCCGGTCGAGGGGACCGTGCGCACCACCGCCACCGTGACCGGCATCTACGACAAAGGCTCCGGGGCGCTGGTGGTGACCGAGAACGCGGCGGTGGACGCGGCCACCGGGGAGCCGCTGGTGACGTCGCGGAGCAGCGCCTTCATCCGCGGCGAAGGCGGCTTCGGCGGCGAGCGGGGCGGCGACCAGCCGTGGGAGCGCCCCGACCGGGAGCCCGACCACCGGGTCGTGCAGCCGACCCGGCCCGAGCAGGCCCTGATCTACCGGCTGTCCGGGGACAGGAACCCGCTGCACGTCGACCCGAAGTTCGCCGCCCGGGGCGGGTTCAGCCAGCCGATCCTGCACGGCCTGTGCACCTACGGGGTGACCGGCCGGGCCCTGCTGCAGGCGCTGTGCGACGGGGACCCGGCCAGGTTCGGGTCCATGTCCGGCCGGTTCAGCCGGCCGGTATGGCCGGGTGAGTCGCTGACGGTCTCGGTCTGGCGGCAGGACGGCAGCGACACCGCGCTGTTCCAGACGACCAAGGACGACGGCACCGTGGTCATCGACCGGGGCCGGATGCGCGTGCGCGGGTGAGGTAGCCGAAACCGCTGGAGCCTGCCCCCCGTAACCGCGACGATGCCACATCGAGGCGCATATAACCGCCACGATGCCACATCGTTGCGGTGCCAGGCGGCGTTGTGCTGGTGGCGGTGTGGTGTGTGAGGCTGAAGGGCTGTGAGGGACGAGCCTTAGCCGATGAGGGCGACGGCGCGGGTGGGGCCGCCGTGGGCGCCGCGGAGCTTGAGCGGGAAGCCGGCGAAGGTGAAGCGGGTGTTCACGACCTCGTCCAGGTGAGCGAGGTTCTCATAGTGCGTGATGTGCTCCCGGCGGCACATCATGTGCACCGGGTAGGTGGTGCTGGCCGGGTTGTCCGGGGTGGGGCTGTCCACGCCGAACGTCTTCACCTGCCGGCTGACGATCCACTCCGCGGCCGACTCGCCCAGGCCGGCGAAGTCGGTGAGGTAGCGCTTGTCGCCGCCGAAGCGGTTCCAGGTGGCGGTGTAGAGCAGCAGGATGTCGCCCGGCTGCAGGCTTACCGGCGCCACGGCCTCGATGCTGTCCAGGTCGTCGGCGGTGATGTCGGTGCGCGGCGCGAAGCCGGTGACGTCCAGGCAGACCGCGGGGCCGTAGAACAGGTCCAGCGGCATCTGCTCGATGGTTTCCGCCGACGGGTCCGGGTCGAGGTGGGAGAACGAGTCGACGTGCGTCGGCCCGTTGTCGTTCAGCATGAAACCGGTGGTCTGGAAGGAGAAACCGCCCTCAAACCGAGGCGCCGTCTCCTCGTGCGTGGCGTGCTCGAACTGCACGGTCTTCAGGTGGCCGGGGTACACCTTCATGCCCTCGTAGATGTCCTGCGAGAGGTCGATGATCCGCATCGGGCTCCTTCCCGGGATTTCAGTACATGACGACGCCGGCGGCGACGTTGAGGTCCTCGCCGGTGATGGAGGCCGAACCAGGCGCGGCGAGGAACACGCAGGCCGCGGCCACCTCCTCGGCGGTCACCATGCGGCGCAGCGGGGACAGGCCGTCCGCCTCGGCCCGGGCCTCCTCCTCGGTGATCCCGCGGGCCGCGGCCTGCCGGGCGAGCACCGCCTCGATCCGGGGCCCGGCGACCAGGCCCGGGCAGACCGCGTTGACCCGGATGTCGTAGGGTCCGAGTTCGGTCGCGAGCGTGCGGACCAGCCCGATGACGCCCAGCTTCGCCGCGGCGTAGGGGGTGCGGCCGTAGAGCGGGCGCTTGCCGGTCATCGACGAGATCGCGATCAGGCTGCCGTCCCGGCGCTCGACCATGGCCGGGATGAAGGCCCGGAAGGTGAGGAACACCCCGTCCAGGTCGGTGGCGATCGTCTCCCGCCAGTCGGTCAGCGTGATCTCGTGCAGCGGCGCGGTGGGCCCGGCGATCCCGGCGTTGGCCACGACGACGCGGACCGGGCCGAGCTGACCGGCCCGGCCGGCCAGCGCCGCCACCGAGGCCTCGTCGCACACGTCACACGCGACCGGGACCGCGGTCCCGCCCGCCTTCTCCGCCTCCGCCACCGTCTCGGACAGGCTCGAAGGGTCACGAGCGCTGGCCGCGACGGTGTATCCGGCGGCGGCCAGGGCCACGGTGATGGCGCGCCCGATCCCCCGGTTGGCGCCGGTGACCACGGCGACCGGGGCCGGTGGAGCGCTCACCCCGCATGGCCCGCGGCGCGCAGCGCGGCCAGGATCCGCTCCGGCGTCATCGGCAGTTCGGTCAGCCGGACCCCGAGCGGGGCGAGCGCGTCGTTGACCGCGGCGTTGATGGCGGCGGGCGCCATCATCCGGCCGCCCTCGCCGCCTCCCTTGATGCCGTGCGGCGTGTACGGCGACGGCGTCTCGACGTGGCCGATGGTGAGCTCGGGGACCTCCATCGCGGTCGGGATCAGGTAGTCCATGAAGCTGGAGGACAGCAGCTGGCCGTCGTCGTCGTAGACGAACTCCTCGTACAGGGCGGTGCCGATGCCCTGGGCCGTGCCGCCGACGATGTGCCCGGCCAGCGACCGCGGGTTGACCAGCGTCCCGCAGTCGTGCACGGCTGCGTAGTTCAGGAACGTGACCACGCCGGTCTCGATGTCGACCTCCACCACCGGCACGTGGCAGGCGTGGCCGACGAACGGGTAGAAGACGCCCAGGTCCTTCCGGTCCGCCGACGGCATGGTCGTGTACGGGTGGTCGAATACCTTCGAGGCGTCGAGCCCGCTCTCCATGTCCTCCGGGAAGCTGTGCTTGAACAGGTGCAGCATGATCGCGATCTCGCCGAGCGTCTTCTTCCGTTCCGGGTCGCCCCGGACCCGGAAGCCGCCGTCGGCCCATTCCAGGTCGTCGGGGCCGATCTCGAGCAGGTGGGCCGCTGCCCGGCGGGCCTTCTCCTTGATCTTGGCCGACGCGCCTTCGACCGCGCCGGCGAGCATCACCGTGGTGCGGGAGCCGCCCGGCCCGGTGGCCGGGAGCCCGTCGCGGCTGCCGTGGTAGACGATCGAGACGTCGTACGGGCTGCAGTCGAACTCCTCGGCCACGAGCTGCGCCACCATCGTCTCCGGGCTGTTGCCCCAGAATGCGCAGGAATACAGGACCGCGGTGATCCCGCCGGTGGCGTCGACCTTGAGCGACACCGACTCCGGGGTCGAGGTGACCGGCGCGCCCGGCTCGTCGAACCAGAACCAGAACTCGGTCGCGGAGAACACGCTGCGTTCCTGGGCGGTGATCACGCCGATGCCGATGTGCCGGCCCTCCTGCTCGCGCAGCCGCCGCTGCTCGTCCCGCCAGTGGTCGTACCGGGCCAGCTCCAGGGCATGGTCGAGCACCCGCTCGTAGTCGCCCGAGTCGTAGACGTTGCCGGTCGGGATGAAGTGCGGGAAGTCCCTGATGAAGTTCATCCGGCGGACCGCGACCGGATCCAGGCCGAGCTCGCGCGCGGCCTTGTCCACCATCTGCTCGAGCATCCAGTTGTTCACCTCGGAGCCGAAGCCCCGGTAGGCGCCCTGCTGGTTCTTGTTGGTCAGCGCCGCCCGGACCCGGTAGCGCACGCTGCCGATGGTGTACGGCCCGACCACCTGGGCCAGGGCGTTGCCGTGGTGGCCCACGCCGAACTGGATGTAGGCGCCGTAGTCGTCGACGACATCGATCTTGATGCCGCGCATGGTGCCGTCCCGCATCATCGCGAGCTCGACGTCGTAGACCCGGTCCGAGCCGTGGTGGTCGCAGTTGGCGATGTTGTCGGACCGGTCCTCCAGGTAGGCCACCCGGCGGCCGGTCTTGCGCGCGCACATCCCCGCGATCACCGCGGGCTTGTTCGCGAACAGCTTCGAGCCGAAGCTTCCTCCGGCCGGCACCGGCCTGATGTCCAGCTTGTTGACCGGGACCTTGAGCGTGCCCGCCGCCATGAACAGGTAGCTCGTGAAGCTCAGCGTGTTGGTGTCGATGGTGAAGCTGCCGGTGCCCTGGTCGTACTCGGCGATGGCGCCCACGGTCTCCAGCGGCTGGCCGCCCGAGCGGTGCCAGCGCAGCCGGTCCCGGACGACGACGTCGGCCTCGGCGAAGTCACGCTCGACGTCGCCGAAGTCGAAGCTGCGCTCGTAGGCGCAGTTCGATTCCAGTGCCTCGTGCACCAGCGGGGACCCGGCGTCCAGAGCGCGCTCCGGGTCGGTGACCGCGGGCAGCGGCTCGTACTCGACCTCGATCAGCTCGAGCGCGTCCTCGGCCAGGTAGCGGCTGTCCGCGACGGCCACCGCGACGCCCTCGCCGACGTACCGGACCTTCTCCGCGGCCAGGCAGCGCCAGGTGTGCTTGGCCGGGTCGGGCCCGAAGTCGGGCATCGGGTCGCATAGTTCGGCCGCCTCCCGGCCGGTGATCACCGCGTGCACTCCCGGCGCGGCCTGGGCCGCGGCGGTTTCGATCCGGCCTATCCTGGCGTGCGCGAACGGGCTGCGCAGGACGGCGGCATGCAGGGTGCCCGGGGTGATCCGGTCGGCGATGTAGCCGCCCCGGCCGAGCAGGAACTTCGGGTCCTCGACCCGGCGGATGGACTGGCCCACCCAGCGCCTGCTGGCGGCGTGGTCGCGGACGGGCGGCGCGCCCGGGGTGGCCTGGTTCGCGGTGGTCACGGGGCGACCCCCTCCTTGGCGGCCCGCATCCGCGCGGCGGCGCTGATCACGGCCTCGGTGATGAACTGGTAGCCGGTGCAGCGGCACAGGTTGCTGGCGATGGCCTCGCGGACCTGGTCCGGCGACGGGTCGGGGTTCTCCGCGAGGATCTCGCGGGCCCGCATCAGCATGCCGGGGGTGCAGTAGCCGCACTGCAGACCCTGCTTGGCCGAGAACTCGTCCTGCAGCGGATGCAGGTCACCGCCCTGGGCGAGGCCCTCGACGGTGTCGATGGAGCCGCCGTCCGCCTGGACGGCCAGGGTGATGCAGGAACGGATGCTGGCGCCGTCCAGCAGCACGGTGCAGGTCCCGCAGACGCCGTGCTCGCAGCCGATGTGGGTGCCGGGCAGGCCGAGGTCCTCGCGGAGGAAGTCGACGAGCAGGCGGCGCGGTTCTACCTGGGCCACGTGCGGCTGGCCGTTGACGGTCAGGCTGATCGTGCGGGTATCCGGGGCCATCGCTGTCACCTCTCGTTCCTGGCGCGGGCGACCGCCAGTTCGATCCCGCGTCGCAGGTAGGTCCGGGCCAGGCCGCGCCGTGTCTCCGGGCTGGCGTGCAGGTCGCCGGCTGGCGACAGGCCGGTTGCGGCCGCGTCCGCCGCGGCGCGGATGGTCGCGGCGTCGGCGGGAGCACCGGCCAGGGCCCGTTCGGCTGCCGTGGCCCGGACCGGGGTCGGGGCCACCCCGGCCAGGGCCAGGGCCGCGCGCCTGATCCGATCGCCGTCACCGTCGCCGTCCAGCTCCACCAGCGCGGCCACGGCCACCACGGCGAAGTTGGCGTGCACCCGGGAGAATTCGGTGAACGCGTGCCCGCCGGGCCAGACCGGCAGCCTGATCTCGGTCAGGATCTCGTCCGCCGCCAGCGCCGTACTGTACGGCCCGGTGAAGAACTCCGCGGCCGGGATCACGCGGGTGCCGCCGGGGCCGGCCGCCACCAGGCCGGCGTCCAGCGCCAGCGCCACCGCGGGCAGCTCGGCGGCCGGGTCGGCGTGGGCCAGGCTGCCGCCCACCGTGCCGCTGTTCCGGACCGGGGCGTGCGCGACCAGCCCGACCGCCTCGGTCACCAGCGGGGCGGCCACGGCGACCTCCGGGGATCGCTCGACCTCCGCCATCTTGGTCATCGCGCCGATGACCAGGACGTCGCCGTCACGCCAGATGCCACTCAGCCCGGCGACGTTGCGCAGGTCGACAAGGTACCCGGGTTTGGCCAGCCGGAAGTTCATCAGCGGGATCAGGCTCTGCCCGCCGGCCAGCACCCGCGGCTCGGCCTCGGCGTGCTCGGTGAGCAGCCCGACCGCCTCCTCCAGCGTGGCCGGCGCGGCGTAGGCGAACGGCGGCGGTTTCATGGCGACCTCCCGGGTGTCGGGGCTCCTTTTCGATGCTGCCGCCGGGGCTGGTCACCCGCCATGTGCAGCAGCCCAGGAATAGCCGCGTCCTGCTGGTACCGGGCACAAGAGGCTCAAGGGTTCAGCCCGGCGCTTCGGCCTGGACGATCTCCCGGATGGTCAGGGCCAGCTCGAGCTCGAGACGGACCCGGCTATCCCGCAGGCCGCGCCCGGTGAGCTGCTCGATGCGGCCGAGCCGGTAGGTCACCGTGTTGCGGTGCACCACGAGGGCGTCCGCCGCCGCGGCCGTCGAGCAGCCGGCCGAGAGCCAGGCCCGCAGCGTGGCCAGCAGGTCCCCGCCGTGGCGTTCCTCATGCTCTGCCACGGCGTGGAGCACGTCGCCGGCGAAGCGGCGCAGCGCGTCCGGCGTCCCGGTCTCGAGCAGCAGCGCAGACAGCCCGAGGCGGCCGACGTCCACGAAACCGCCGCGGCCGCTGGCCCGGCGCAGCGCCGCGGCGCCGCGGGCGACCCGGAACGCGGTCGCGTACCCGGCCGGGTCCCGGGCCACCGGCCCGGCGACCAGGGTGAGGCGGCCCCGCGGCCCGACCGCCTGGTCGGCCTTGGCCAGGATGCGGCGCAGCGCGTCACCGGGATCCGGCTCGGCGGGCAGCAGCAGGACGTACGCTCCGTCGTAGGTCCCGGCCAGCGGGACCGGACCCGGCTCGGCCGCGGCCCGGGCCAGCTCGGGGAGCCGCACGGCGGGCGGGACCGGCGCGTCGACGGTCAGCAGCGCGAGGACGTGCGGGCGGGACAGATCGTGCCCCAAGGCCGCGGCCCGGTCCAGGACGGCCCGCAGCCGGCCCGCGGGGTCCGGGCCGCCGTCGCGGAGCAGGTCCCCGAGCAGGTCACCCGACAGCCGGCTCTGCACGTCGAGCAGGTGCCGCTGCTGGAGCAGCAGCAGCGCGACGACCAGGGCAAATCGCTCGATGACGCGGAGCTGGACGGGCTCGGGCTCGGCGGGCGGATCGGTGACCCACAGACGCCCGGCCAGTTCTCCGCCCACCACGACCGGCGCGGCCCAGGCGGCGGTGGAGCGGGTAACCCGCCCGTTCGGACCCTTCGACCCCCGCACCGGCACCCGGGCTACCGTGTACCGCCGGCCGGACGTCTCCCCGGCCTCGAGCGCGGCCCGGACCGCGCCCGTCCGGCGCGCCGCCGGGGCCGGCGGCGGGCAGTAGCCCTCGGCGGGCGCGCTGGCCAGCACGCGGCCGTCGGTGTCCTCCACCGTGACCGACGCGCGCAGCGCCGACGCGAGCGCGGCGACCAGCTCGGGCAGTTCCACCTCGTCCAGCACCAGCTGCATCAGCTGGTGGTGCTGCCGCTCGGCCCACTCCAGCACGGCCCGGCCGCGGCGCATTTCCTCGTTGGCCAGGGACAGCTCGCGGATGACCTCCTGCTGCTCGGCCCGCAGCCGCGCCGTCTCCAGGGCCATCGCGGCCTGCCCGGCCAGCAGCTCGATCAGCTCCAGCTCGGGCCCGCTGAACTGCCGCGCGGTGACCGAGTAGGCGACGATGACCCCGGCCAGGGCGCCGGATCCGCGCAGCGGCGCGACCAGCAGGGCCCGGTAGCCCTGAGTGGGCGCCAGGCGCCGCAGCCTGCCGTAGGAGCGGGCCTCGCGCACGTCGGGGACGACGATCGTGCGGCCCTCCCGGTAGGCGCGGGCGGCCGGAGTGTCGAGGTCGGGACCTGGCGGCCGGATACGCAGCCCCTGGCCGTCGCTGACCTGGGCCAGGTAGTCGGGGGTGAGGCCGCTCCAGCCGGCGATCTGCAGGCACTCCCGCCGTTCATCGGCCAGCATCACCGCGCAGAACTCGAACCCGATCAGCTCGCAGGCCTGGTCGGCCACCCGGGTCAGCACGCTGGCGAGCGGCTCGGCCGCGTTGACCGAGCGGACGATCTCGCTGACGGCGGACATCCACGACCGCAGCGAGGCCGGCACCTCCGGCACGCCCATACCGCCTCATCCTGGTGGCAGCGTCGTGGCGTGGCAAGGGTCGCACAGGGCGTCGGGCTGGCCCGGCTCTTGACGGATCATAATGAACGCCCGTTTAATTCCTCTATGGGGCGCATCGCGGGCGTCACCGCGGCCGAGACCCGGGAGCGGCTGCTGCGGGCGGCGGCCGACGTGTTCGCCGAACGAGGCTACGACGGCACCCGGGTCGCCGACATCGCCGCCGCGGCGGGGGTGAGCAACGGAGCGCTGTACGCGCACTTCGCCTCCAAGGCGGACCTGCTGGTGGACGCGCTGCGGACGCACGGGCGGCACCTGCTCGGCGAGCTGTTCGCCGCCGACCCGGACCGGCCGGTGGTGGACCTGCTGCTCACCGTGGGCCGGTGGCTGCCGCGCCGCCGCGACGCGCGCGGCTACCTGATCGTCGAGGCGCTGGTCGCGGCGCGGCGCGACGAGGACGTGGCCCGGCCGATGCGGGAGTACGTGGGCGAGCGGGGCGACTGGCTGGGCGGTCTCGTGGAGCTAGCCCAGGCGCGCGGCGAACTCGACCCGGGGCTGTCCCCGGCCGCCCTGGCCCACTTCTGCCTGCTGCTGGCGATGGGCAGCGCGCTGGTCACGCCGGACCTGCACGCGACCGGCGAGGACGAGTGGGCCGCCCTGCTGGCCCGGGTGGCGGGGGCGCTGGGCACCAGCACGACAGAAAGGGGAATGGCGCAGTGAAGGTACAGATAGATCCCGAACGCTGTCAGGGCCACGGTCGCTGCTACGACCTCGCCGCTGATCTGTTCGGCGACGACGAAGAGGGATACGGGCAGGTCCTCGGCGACGGGACCGTGTCACCGGACGCCGAACGCAACGCCCGGCTGGCGGTGGTCAACTGCCCCGAGCACGCGATCGAGGTGACCTGACATGACCGCCGACGAACGGTTCATCTACCAGGCGCCGGAGTCCGACGAGGAGTTCGGCGTCCGCAGCGAGATCATCACGGGGCCGGTCTCGGACTGGGCGACCGACTTCTCCCACCTGGAGCCGGAGTGGTCCGCCGACCCCTATCCGATCCAGGACGACCTGCGGCAGCGGTGCCCGATCGCGCACACCGACCGGTTCGGCGGCGGGTGGCTGCCCACCCGGTACGAGGACGTCGCGGCGATCGCCTACGACACCGAGCGGTTCTCCTCGCGGTCGATCATCATGGGCAACTTCCGGCCGCCGGCCGACATCGCCCCGATCGGCGGCTCGCCGCCCATCTCCTCCGACCCGCCGTTCCACCACCACGCGCGCAAGCTGCTGCTCGGAGCGTTCACCAAGACCGCGATCAGCCGGCAGGAGCCGCCCACCCGGGCGTTCTGCCATCAGCTCATCGACAAACTCGAGGGGCGGGACGTGGTCGACGCGGCCGCCGAGTACGCGCAGCACATCCCGATGCGGGTCATCGCCGACATGCTCGGCTTCCCGCCCGAGGACGGGCCGCGGTTCCGCGAGTTCGTGGAGAGCGTGCTCGAGGGCATCAACCTGCCGCCCGAGGACCGCATCGAGCGGATGGAGGGGCTGTTCAACTACCTGCTCGAGCAGGTCCACGACCACCTCGACCACCCGCGCGACGACATCACCAGCTACCTCATCGGCGCCGAGATCTTCGGCCAGAAGCTGACGGCGGAGCACGTCACCGGCGCGATGGCCCTGCTGCTGATCGCCGGCATCGACACCACCTGGAGCGCGATCGGGTCGTCGCTGTGGCACCTGGCCCGGAACCCGGCCGACCGCGAGCGGCTGGTGGCCGAGCCGGGGCTGCTGCCGACCGCGATGGAGGAGTTCCTCCGCGCCTACGCGCCGGTCACCATGGCCCGGCTGGTCAAGCAGGACATGCACTGGCACGGCGTGGACATGAAGGCGGACGACTGGATCCTGCTGTCGTTCCCGGCGGCCAACCGTGATCCGGCGCAGTTCGACCGGGCCGGCGAGGTGGTCATCGACCGCGAGATGAACCGGCACGCCGCGTTCGGCCTCGGTATCCACCGCTGCCTGGGCTCGCACCTGGCCCGGATGGAGCTGCGGGTGGCGCTGGAGGTCTGGCTGGAGCGGATACCCGAGTTCAGCCTGGCCGACCCGGCCGCGGTGACCTGGTCCGCGGGCCAGATCCGCGGCCCGCGCGCGCTGCCGCTGCGGATCAGTGCCCCTGGGTAGGGCCTCAGGCTAGGGCCTCAGGCCAGGGCCTCAGGCGAGGAGCGCGGCCAGCTGGGCCGGGCTGATGTTGCCGCCGGAGCAGATCAGCGCCAGGTTACGGCCGGCGAAGCGACCGGGATCGGTCAGCACGGCGGCGAGCGCGGCCGCCCCGGCCGGCTCGACCAGGTTGCGGGTTTTCTCGATCATCAGCCGGGTCGCGTCGCGCAGCGTCGCCTCGGTGACCAGGACGAAGTCGTCTAGCAAGTCCCGCCTGATCTGCTGCGGCCGCTCGAAAGC
>Ga0081540_1003435_pt1 | contig 12513 bp, 17 predicted proteins | sample TabmetS2T1R1_FD_71024 | JGI IMG/M metagenome (GOLD analysis project Ga0081540, IMG submission 71024) | Tabebuia heterophylla rhizosphere microbial communities from the University of Puerto Rico - S2T1R1 | ecosystem: Host-associated > Plants > Roots > Rhizosphere ...
AAGACGCAGGGGACGCGCGCCGCGATCAAGCAGATCGGCTTCGCGCTCGACCTCGCGAAGCACGGCAAGGTGCCGCCGCCGTTCCCGCCTCACGTTGCCGACAACGTGCGCGAGGCTCGCGACCTGCACGACCTCGTGCGCGAGCAGGGCCGGGCAGGCGCAGCCGGCATCGTCCAGGGCGAGCACGCGCTGGCGCAGATCGAGCACGTGCTGAGCGCAGACCCCGACAGCGCGCCCGCGAGCCGCATCGTGCCGGAGAAGTCAGGAGGCAAGAGTGGCGGCGATTGAGGCGACGCGGGTCGCGTACTACAAGGGCTGTCTCGCGTCGCTGTCGGCGAAGGAGCTGGACATCTCGACCCAGGCGCTCGCGCCGAAGCTGGGGCTGGAGCTCGACGAGCTCGAGTCGGTCACGTGCTGCGGCGCCGGCGACATCCACGAGGCCGAGCCCGACTACTACCTGCACCTGAACGCCCGCATCCTGGCGTACGCCGAGCAGACCGGGTGCAACACGCTGATGACGATCTGCAATGTCTGCACGCTCAATCTGCGGCAGGCGAACTGGCAGCTGCAGAACGACGCCAACCTCCGCGCGCGGGTCTCCGCGAACCTCGAGACCGTCGGTGCTCCGCCGTACGACGGCACGGTCGACGTCAAGCACCTGCTCTGGCTGATCGCCGAGGGCGACGGCTTCGAGCGGCTGAAGACCGTCGCGCACAAGGGGCTCAAGGGCCTGAAGGTCGCGCCCTTCTACGGCTGCCAGATCCTGCGGCCGTCCAAGCTGCTCGGCTTCGAGAACCCGGACCAGCCGTGGTCGCTCGAGGCGATTATCGAGGCCTGCGGCGGTGAGCCGATCGACTACCCGGCCAAGATCAAGTGCTGCGGCTTCCCGATCATCCAGGCGCGCGAGGAGACGGCGCTGGGTGAGCTCATCCAGCCGATCGAGCAGGCCAGCGAGGCCGGCGCGGACGCGATCGTGACTCCGTGCCCGCTCTGCCACCTCTCGCTCGACGCCTGGCAGTCGAAGCTGCGCAAGCAAACCGGCAAGGACTTCGCCATGCCGATCCTGCACCTGTCACAGCTGATCGGCGTCGCCGCCGGGCTCGAGGAGTCGGAGCTGAAGTTCAAGCGCCACGTCGTCTCCGTCGCGCCGGTCGTCCAAAAGCTCGAGGCCTAGTTGAAGCTCATCAAGCTCGGAGGCGCCGTGGCGGCGGCCGGGCTGGCGTGGGGTCATTTCGAGGCCGGCTGGGTGCGGCTCGAGCTGTTGCGGTGCCCGCTGCCGGGGCTGCCGGCCGAGCTCGAGGGCCTGCGGATCGCGCACCTGTCCGACTTCCACCTCGGGGTTCCGTCACGCGGCGAGACTGCAGTCGAGCGGGCGGTCGAGTGGGTCGAGGACCGCCAGCCCGACCTCACGCTGATCACGGGCGACCTGCTCTCGCGCCGGACCGCCGAAGGACGGCTGCGCGAGCTGGTCGCCCGCCTCCCGCGCTGCTTCGCAGTGCTGGGAAACCACGACTACGCACACACCCGCGACCCCTTCTCGCACCCCGCGGGCCTCGCCGACCTCGAGCCGGCGACGCTGCTCGCCGACGACTCGCGAACGATCGAGCTGCGCGGCAAGCGCGTGCAGATCGTCGGCGTCGACCCGCGTACGTACCGGCGGCGGCTCGCGCGGCCGGAGCGGTTCGCCGACCCGGACGCCGATCTGCGGATCCTGCTCTGCCACTACCCGAGCGTCGTCGACCGCATCCCGGAAGGCGTCTTCGACCTCGTGCTCGCGGGACACCTGCACGCCGGCCAGATCTGCTTCCCCTGGCCGGGCGGCCGCCTGCGGCTCGCGCACATCCGGTGGACGTACATCCAGGGGCTCTATCGCCGGCCCGCGGCAACCCTCCACCTCTCGGCCGGCCTGGGCACGACGTTCGTGCCGTTCCGCTTCCTCGCGAGACCTGAGGCGACGGAGCTCGTCCTACAATCGGAGTAATGGAGGGCAGCGCGAGCGTCGCCACCGACGTGCTCGCCAGCTACGCGGCCGATGCCGCCCGCGAGGTCGAGGGTGTCGCCGGGCTGGTCGAGGGACGCCTGCCCCGGCAGGGTGCGGTACGGATCACCGGCGACGACGCCGCGACCGTGGAGCTGCACGTCGAGCTGGCGTGGGGAGCCCCGGCGCGGGAGGTCGGCCAGGAGGTGCAGCGGCGCGTGGCCGACTACCTCGAGCGCATGGCCGGGGCGCGGCCGCGCGCGGTGGACGTCGTCGTCGACGAGGTCGCGGAGCCATGAGTATCCGCATCGCCGGCCTGACCGGAGCGACCCTCGAGACGGCGCCCTCGGTCTGCCACGAATGCGTGTGGTGGCAGTCGCGCACCGCCGCCCGCGCGCCGGACAAGCAGCGCTGGATCGAGAAGGCCGAGACCGAGTTCGGCGCCTGGGGGACGATCTACTACGACGACGACGGCCACGCGCTCGGCTCGATGCAGTACGGCACGGCGGCGCTGTTCCCGCGCGCGGCGGAGATGCCGGCGGGGCCGCCCTCCGACGACGCGGTGCTCGTGACCTGCGCCTACCTCGTCGACCGCAGCAGCCCGTGGGTGCTGCAGTCGCTCTTCCTGGCCGCGATCGGCGAGGCGAAGGAGCGGGGTGCAGCCGCTCTCGAGGCGTTCGCCTACCACTATCCCGACCGCGAGTCGGACTACGAGCGCTTCCTCGTGCACCGCACGGTCTTCCCGCACGACTTCCTGGCCGACTTCGGCTTCCGGATCATGCGCACGGCCGGCCCCGTCGGCCTGGCACGGCTCGAGCTCGGCGGACTCGTGCCGGTGCTTGAGGAAGGGAAGCGCGCCAGGGCCCTGCGGGCGATCCGCCACGTGTTGCTGCCCGAGCCCGTGCCGGCGCCGCGCCGGCCCTAGCTCCCGCGGCCGCTAGCGGTGCGGGTAGGCGGCGGCCCAGGCGGCGCGCAGCGCCGAGGGCGTCGTCACGAAGAGCCGCACCGGCCGGCCGCCCAGCGCGAGCTTGAGGCTCGGAAGCAGCGAGTCGTCGGTCGGGTCGGCGACGGCCACCGAGACGGTGTCGTCCGGGTGCAGTCGGATCGGAATCGCGCGGAGCTTCTCGGCCTCCCGCCACGACAGCAGCGAGACCGCGCGGATGTCGACCGAGGTGATGCCGATGTCCACGAACTCCACGTTCGCCTGCTCGGCGAGGACGCGCGCGATGTCGTCCTCGAAGCAGATGCGCAGCCGGACGAGCGCCTCGCCGAGCAGCTCGCCCTGTTCCTTCTCCTCGAGCGCACGGTCGAGCTCGTCGTGCGTGAGGAGGCCCTTGCGCAGCAGCAGCGCGCCCAGGTGGGAACGAGGCTCGTTCTCGAAAAAGGTGTGGTCGAGTCGTGCCGGCCGCATGGCCTACGTATCGGCTCGTTGCGGCTGTCTCTTGAGCGTTTCAGGCCGCGACGGCGCGCTGCGCGAGCGCGAGCTCCGCGATCTGGACGCCGTTCAGCGCGGCGCCCTTGCGGAGGTTGTCGCAGGCGACGAACAGCGAGAGGCCGTTTTCGGCGGCGGGGTCGCGGCGGATGCGGCCGACGAACGCCTCGTCGGCGCCGGCGACCCGGCGCGGGCTCGGGAAGTCGTCGACGCGCACGGACGGCGCCGCGGCCAGAAGCTCGCGCGCCCGCGCCGGCTCGAGCGGCTCCTCGGTCTCGATCCAGACCGACTCGGCGTGGCCCACGGGCACCGGGACGCGCACGCAGGTCGCGCTGACCGGCAAACCCGGCAGCTCGAGGATCTTCCGCGTCTCTTCGCGGAGCTTCACCTCCTCGTCGAACTCCTCGCCGTCGAAGTCCCAGTCGGCCTCGAGGTCGTGCTCGGCCTGCGGCTCTTCGAGCAGCCGCTGGAGCCGCTGGGCGCCCTTGCCCGACGCGGACTGGTACGTGGCGACCCGCACCGCTAGCAGGCCGGCCGCGTCGTGGAGCGACTTGAGCACCAGCGTCAGCGGGATCGCGCAGCAGTTCGGATTGGCGATCACGCCGTCGTGCTCGCGCACCCGCTCGCCGTTCACCTCCGGGACGAGGAGCGGAACTCCTGGCTCGAGCCGGAACGCGGCGGACTTGTCGACGCACACGGCGCCGCCGCGGACGACATGGGGGACGAGCTCGCGACTCGCGCTCGCGCCGACGGAGAAAAGGCAGACGTCGAGGTCACCCGCGGAGAGCGCTTCGGGCGTCGCCTCCTCGACCACGCGGCCGCCGATCTCGGTGCCGGCCGAGCGCGCCGAGGCGAACAGCCGCACGTCGTCGAAGCCGCGCTCGCCGAGCAGCTCCACCACCACGCGCCCGACGGCGCCGGTCGCGCCGACGACTCCGATCCTAGGCATGCCGCCGCTCCGCCTCGGGCGTGTCGAGCTCGAAGGCTCGGTGCAGCACGACCACGGCCTCGTCGACCTGGTCGGTGCGCACGTGGCAGGAGATCTTGATGGGCGACGTCGTCACGACCTCGGGCTCGATCCCGGCCTGCGCCAACGTCTCGAAGGCCTTGGCCGCGACGCCCGGGTGGCTCTTCATCCCCGCGCCGATCACGCTGACCTTGCCGAGGTCGTCGCGCGAGCTCCAGTCGACCGCGAGCCCGTCGAGCACGTCCACGGCGGCGTCGCGGTCGTCGGTCGGCGCGGAGAAGACGATCTCGGGCCCCGTCTGCACGATCGTGTCGACGTTCACGCCCGCGTCGGCGAGTGCGGAGAACAGCTGCGAGGCCGTCGTGCCGGTGACGCGGTAGAGCGTCTCCTCGCGCGTGTGCGTGACCCCGGAGATGAGCGCCTTCTCGAGCATCCGATCGTCCTCCTCGCGAACCCAGGTGCCGTCCTCGGACGAGAACGTCGACCGCACGTGCAGCTTGACGTCGTGGTTCCGCGCGACCTCGACCGAGCGTACCTGCAGCACCTTCGCGCCCGAGGCGGCCAGCTCGAGCATCTCCTCGTAGCTGACGGCGTGCAGCTTGCGGGCGTTCGGGACGAGCCGCGGGTCGGCGGTGAAGACGCCCTTCACGTCCGTGTAGATCTCGCAGACCTGCGCGCCGAGCGCGGCCGCGAGCGCGACCGCGGTGGTATCGGAGCCGCCGCGGCCGAGCGTGGTGATGTCGAAATCGGTCGAGACGCCCTGGAAGCCGGCGACGAGCACGATCTTGTCCTGGTCGAGCGCCTCGTGGATCCGCCGCGCGCGGACGTCGACGATCTTCGCCCGGCCGTGCACGGTGTCCGTGACGATTCCGGCCTGGGAGCCGGTGAGCGAGATCGCCTCGGCGCCGAGGTCGTGGATCGCCATCGCCGCGAGCGCGCAGGAGATCCGCTCGCCGACCGAGATCAGCATGTCCAGCTCACGCGGCTTCGGACGCGGCGAGACCTCGTAGGCGAGGCGGACGAGCTCGTCGGTCGTGTCGCCCATCGCCGAGAGCACCGCCACGACCCGGTTGCCTGACGCGCGCGCCTCGACGAGCCGTGTCGCGACGTCCTTCAGCTTCTGCGGGTCGGCGACCGACGTCCCGCCGAACTTCATCACCAGCGTGCCGAGGCTCGGCTCGGCGGCCGCGAGGTCGGGAAGCGGCTCGAACTGGGTGGTCGTCACGGCGGACAGTCTAGGTTCACATTTCTCGGCGCCCGCTCAGCGCCCTGCCCAGCGTCACCTCGTCCGCGTACTCGAGGTCGGCGCCGACCGGGAGGCCGCTCGCCAGGCGCGTGACGCGGACGCGGCCCCGCAGGCGGTCCGCAAGGTAGGCGGCGGTCGCCTCGCCGGTCATGTTCGGGTTCGTCGCGAGCACGACCTCCTCGACCCCGTTCCGCTCGACGCGGCCGAGCAGCTCGTCGATGCGCAGGTGCTCCGGCTCGACGCCGTCCAGGGGCGAGAGCGAGCCGCCGAGCACGTGGTAGAGCCCGCGGTACTCGTGCGTGCGCTCGACCGAGATCAGGTCGGCGGGCTGCTCGACGACGCAGACGATGGTGTGGTCGCGCCGGGCGTCGCGGCAGATCTCGCAGGTCTCCTCCTCGGTCAGGTTCCCGCACTCGCGGCAGAAGCGGACGCGTTCCTTGACCTCCTCGAGCGCGCGGGCGAGCGCGAGCGCCTCCTCCTTCGGCACGCGCAGCAGGTGGAACGCGAGCCGCTGGGCGGTTCGCTGGCCGACACCCGGCAGGCGGGTCAGCTGCGCGACGAGGTTCTCGACCGACGGGCTGAACACCGGCCCATTGTGCCTGGGCTAGTCGTCGGCAACGCCGGCGTTCTCGGCCAGGCGGCCGAGTGCGACCTCGATCAACGAGGCCGCGACCTCCGGGTGCGTCGCCACCAGCCCGCGGAAGCTCGCGCGGTCGAGGGCGAGGCAGCGCAGCGGGGTCTTCGCGCGCACGCGCGCGGTGCGGATCGCGTCCGGCTTCATCAGCGCCAGCTCGCCGAAGAACTGGCCGGGCCCGAGCTCGACGTGGTCGCGCTTGGTCTCGACGACCGCCGTCCCCTCGGCGATGAAGAACATGCCTGTTCCCGCCTGGCCGGGCTGCACGAGCAGCTGGCCGGGCGGCACCTCGACCTCGCTCGCGGCCTGGGCGATCGCCGCCAGGTCCTCGTCGGCGAGGCCGACGAACAGCGGCACGCGGCGGAGGGCGTCGACTCCTGTCTCGGTCACAGGCCGGGCAGCCCGAGGCCGTGCAGGCCGCCCAGCGCGGGTCCGAGCTTCGACTCCATCAGGCTCTGCGAGGAGCGCAGCGCTTCGTTCACGGCGGCGACCACCATGTCGGCGAGCATCTCCGGGTCGTCCGGGTCGATCGCCTTCGGGTCGATCGTGATCTGCTTGATCTCGCCGCCGCCGGTCGCGACGACCTTGACCATCCCGCCGCCCGCCGTCGCTTCGACGGTCTCGTTCTTCAGCTCTTCCTGGGCCTGCTGCATCTGGGCCTGCATCTCCTGCACCTGCTGCATCATCTTGTTCAAGTCCATGCTCACGAGCGGATCCTTTCAACTACGTCGTGCCGATCGGTCATTTCAGACGGCCGCACGGGCGTAGCCCGTCCGGCCTGAGAGCGACACGCAAGCGTCGTCTCAGTCTTCCTTCACCTCGCGGGCGTCGAAGGTGCCTTTCATCAGCTCGATGATCTCTTCCTCGCTCACCGGCTCGTCGGGGGCGGACTCCTCCTCGGCCTCCCCGTTCTCGCCGACCTCGAAGGCGAGCGCGAGGTGCCGGCCGGTCACCTCGTAGAGCGCCTCGGCGAGGAGGGTCGCGTTCTTCGGCTCCTCGGCGAGCTCGCGGTGGAACGACGCGGTGCGCGGGAACTCGACGGTCAGCGTGTCGCCGGCGAGATCCTTGGGGTGCGCCTCGCGCAGCACCGACGCCGTCGGGATCGACTTCTCCTCGACGGCCGGCAGGATCGTCCGCTGCCACGCCTCCTGGAGCTGTTCGAGCTCGAGTGACGACGGCTCGACCGGTGGCGCTTCCTGCTCCTCCGGACGCGGCTCGTTTGGACGCGGCTCGGGGACTGTCGCCGGGACCTGGCCGGAAGGGGCGGCTCGCTCCAGCAGTTCGAGGCGGTGCGCGGTCGACTCGCGCGAGAGGTCGGCGGCCGGCCGGGTCACCTTGACGAGCGCGAGCTCGAGCGGCAGGCGCGGGTCACCGCCCTGGCGCATGTCCTCGACGGCCACGGCCAGCAGGTCGCAAAGCCGCAGCACCGTCGCCTCGCCGATCTGGTTCGCTTGCTCGCGCAGCCGCTCGCGCGTCTCCTCGGTGACCGGCAGCGACTCGGGCACCTCGCCCATGTGCTGGACGAGCAGCAGGTGGCGCAGGTGCTCGAGCAGGTCGGTCACGAGGCGTCCGAGGTCCTGGCCCTGCTCCGAGAGCTCCTCGATGAACGTGAGCGCGCCGGCCGTGTCGCGATCCACCACCAGGTCGCACAGGCGGAACAGCGCCTCCTCCTCGACCGCGCCGAGGAGCTGCAGCACCGACTGCACCGTGACCTGCTTCTCGGTCGCCGCGGCGAGCTGGTCCAGCGTCGACTCGGCGTCGCGGTAGGCGCCGCGCGCACTGCGCGCGATCAGCGACAGCGCCGCGTCGGGCGCTTCGATCTCCTCGCCGTCCGCGATCCGCCGGAGTTTCTGGACCATCTCCGGCAGCCGCGGCCGCGAGAAGACGAACGTCTGGCAGCGCGAGCGGACGGTCGGCAGCATCTTCCCGAGGTCGGTCGTGCAGAAGACGAAGACGAGGTGCGGCGGAGGCTCCTCGATCAGCTTCAGCAGCGCGTTGAAGGCGGCGTCCGTGAGCTGGTGCGCCTCGTCGAGGATGTAGACCTTGTAGCGCCCTTCGACCGGCTGGAGCACGACGCGCTCGCGAATCTCGCGGATGTCGTCGATCCCGCGCTGCGAGGCCGCGTCCATCTCGATCACGTCGAGCGAGCTGCCGTCGGCGATTGCGCGGCATGCGTGGCAGGTCTTGTCGGGGGTCGGCGTCGGGCCCTGCTCGCAGTTCAGCGCCTTCGCGAGGATGCGGGCGAGCGAGGTCTTGCCGGTACCGCGCGGGCCGGCGAACAGGTACGCCTGCCGGATCTGCCCGTGCGCGATCGCGTTCCGCAGCGTCCGCGTCACCGCCTCCTGGCCGACGACCTCGTCGAAGTCCTGCGGACGGTACTTCCGGTACAGCGCGGCCACGTTGCGACTCTAACGATTCCCGGGCCGGGCACACCGCGCGCCTGGGAGGGATTCCTTAGCGCTGCTTCCTCCCGGATCTGACGCGGTTCGGAAGCTCCCACCGCGCGGGTCCCGGCCCGAGGAGGGCGATGGTACCAGCGGCTATTCTGCGTTCCGCTGAGGGCGTGTAGCTCAGCGGGAGAGCGCCCGCTTCACACGCGGGAGGTCACTGGTTCGATCCCAGTCACGCCCATCTAGATCGGGTTGCCTGCACGCGTTTCGCATGATTGCGCGGGTCGGCCATGGCGGAAGTGCCGCAAGAGCTCGTGGCGTGCCTACCTCGTGCCTACCTCGGATCTTGCACGGCCTGGCGACGGTGACCGGGCTCGTCGAGGTTCAGCCGGCCAGTCCCGGCGCCCACTGGTGAGGTGAGGCGATAGGCTCGTTTGGTCCGTCCGGCCCCGGACGAGAAACGGAGGGAGCACGGATGGCAGGGTTTCTCTTTCGCCTCGAGACCGCGGACGGCGCGCCAGCGGATCCACCGTCGTTCTCTGCGGCCGTTCCAGACTGGCCGGTTGGGTCGAGCATCTACTTCGGCGGAGGCCGAACCCTGCGGGTGATCGGCCGTCGGGACAACGACGCCGATCAACCGCCCGTCCTGGTCGTGGAGGACGTTTAGGCGGACGTGCGGGCGGAGAGGTTGACCTCGCGGCAGGGGTCTGACTGCGGCAACCTGGCGCGCGCTTGTGTGGGGGGAAGCCAAGCGCGCACGCCGGTCGCCCTGCCGCTCTTTCTTCCGTTTCCAAGTCGTGACGGACGTCAGATGCAATGGTTTTGGTCGGGCCACCGACCGACTCGGTTCGCGGTCAGGGCGCGGCGTACAGCTTCTCGGCGAGGGCGAAGCTTTGCGTTTGCTCGATCACGATTGCATCCGGGATCTCGTGTCCGAGTGCCGTGAGGTAGCGCCCCGGATCGGAGCGCACTTGCTCGTACGCCTCAAGCGTGAGCTCGAGGCGGGCAAAGCAGTGCCTGTCGGCGCACTCGCACAGAAACGGGATGGGAAAGCGCCAGCCGTGCCCCCGCGCCAGTTCGGCGATTTCCTCGTTCGCCATACGAAACACATCTTCGACCCGCACGGCATCTACCTCCGTGTGCGTCTGCCGGTGCCAACAAGGCGCCTTCCCCATTCGCCGACTCCAAACCTTGCAAGTTCAGACCCTGCGGCGGAGAATCGCTCCGATGGGCGCGCGGGAGGAGCGTCTCGGGGCCAACGAAGCTCTGTACCGGGAGGTGAACGAGCGCGTGGCTGAGGTCGCCGAGCGGTTCATCGAAGGCGGGGACCGCGTCAACTTCAGCTGCGAATGCGGCGATAGAACCTGTGCGGAGCAGATCCCGATGACCGTGCGTGACTACGAAATGGTGCGCGCTGAGGCGACCCATTTCGCTGTGGTTCCCGGTCATGAAGTGCCCGACATCGAGCGCGTCATCGCACGGCACCCCGAGTACTTCGTCGTCGAAAAGCAGGATCCGGCCGCCGAAAAGGTCGCCCGCGAGACGGATCCGCGGACGTAGACACTCACTCAACGGCGGCACCGAGGCAGAGGAGCAACAGCTTCGGGCAGAACTGATGCGGACGCGCAAAGACACCGGCGGTCTCGACTCTCAACTTACGATTGCGGAGGGTTTCCGCACCCTGTCCGTGGCTGGGTGGTGACGTCGATACGTCGATAGGATGAGCCACCCCTACGCGGATGGACGGCCCACTCCTCATCTGCTACGACGGTTCGCCGGAATCGGCGCTTGGGATCGACGTCGCGGCGAAGCTGATGACGTCGCGCCAAGCGGTCGTCCTCAACGTCGGACCGCCGCTGACGGGGTCGGAGAGCTTCGCGACGCTGTCCTCCGTCGTGCCCGGCGATGCTTTCAACGAGCTCAACGAGGCCGACGCGCTCCGGGTGGCGCGGGAGGGTGCGACACGGGCCCGGGAAGCGGGCTTCGCGGCGGAACCGCGGGCGAGCGTCGCCGCCCCGACCTGGCAGGGGATCGTGGACGTCGCCAGCGAGCTGGATGCCGCCGCGATCGTCATCGGCTCGAGGGGCCTGAGCGGACTCCGCGAGGTCGCCCGGGGCAGCCTCTCGCATCAGCTCGCCGAGCACGCTGGGCGGCCGGTGCTGATCGTGCCGCCGCCCCACGGCGACGAGTAACCGCAACGCGATGCCGTCCAGCCCGAGAGTCGTCGAGGAAGGCCAGGGCTGTTGACAGCGATGACTACACCGTCGACTAGGTGTGGATAACTGAAAAACCCTGCAAAGTAGACGACGCCGGGCGACTTTCTCCCCCACTTACCGGGGACGGACAGCCGCCAGTCCCCGGTAAAGGGTCCGCAGTCGCCCGGCATCTTTCTAGATAGGTACCCATTGCCTACAACTCTTGTGTCTCGCCGGTTTTCGCGTCAGCCGCGTCAGACGAGCTTGCCGGCGCTGCGGAGCAGCCGGCTACCTGTCCTGGCGTAGCGCGTGGCCACGCGGGCATGGCCGACCGCAGCTGCCTTCGACCCGCGCAGTCGCGCCCGCCCGCTGAGGACCCACTCCCGGCCGACGACCGCATAAGCGCCGAAGGCGGCGCGCGCCAAGCGCTTTGCGCGTCGCCCGCGGGCAGTCGAGGGATGCAGCGGAGCAAGCGCGCGCGCTGCCCTGAGCGCGTCCGCGCGAAAGTGCTGGGCCCGGTGCATCATCCGCCGCGGATGACGACGGCTGGCGCTGAGCCCGATTCCGCGCGCGTCCGCGGCGATCCGGTCGGACCACCGTCCCATTGCAGCTTTCAGCGTTGCGTCGCTCGCGGACGCGTCGGTTGGAACCCAGAGCGCGAGCGCCGCGACGCAGCCTAGAACGGCTGCGCCAAGTGGTCGACCCCGGTTGCGGTCCGAGGCGCTAGTCGTCGCAGTCGTCGTTCTCGCCCTGCTCGTCGCCTTGCTCGCCGGGCTGGTCGTCGCCGCTCTCGTCGTCGGCCTGCTGCCGTCCGGCCTCCTTGTTGACCTTGGCCGCGGCCTGCTCGACCTGGTCCGCCGCGTCGCCTTCCTCGTCTTCGCCCTGGTTGTCGTCGCAGGAGGTCGAGGTCGTCGCGGTCGTCGTCGATCCTGCCGAGTGCGCTGGGCTTTCGGCGAGCGCAGTTGCGACGCCTGCACCTGCCAGTAGCGCTGCCGCCACCAGCGTCATGATCAGCTTGCGTAGGCTCATGCGCGAAGCCTCCCTTGTTCGTTCCCGGCCTTAGGGCCCGTACGGGTATCGGCAAGCGAGGTCAGGAGTGTAACCCCGCCTCCGGATCGTTGCCGCCGATTGCCAGCGACGCGGCGGACATCTACATTGACCGGCGGATGAGAGCGGGGGCCTTGATCGTGTGCGTCCTCCTGTTCGCGCTTGCGCTCGCCGCGTGCGGCGACAACGAGTCGGCGGCGAGGAGAAACATGGAGGTCAAGTTCGACCGGATGGACTTCGCGATGGGGAACATGGAGAACCTCAACAGCGGGTTCGGTCCGGAGCTCACAAATGCGACGCGGCACTACATCGCGATGGTGCGCAAGTACGCGAATCTGCTCGGCCCCAAAGAGGCCAGGCGCCGCCTGCTGGAAAAGAGGGACGAGGTCGCGGCGTACTGCCTGCCGTGCAGCGCGACGCTCGACTTCGAGGCAAGCAGGTACCGGAGCAGCTAACGGCTGAGCTGCGCCTGCCGCAGAAGCGGAGCGACCTCCTCACCGAAGCGGTGGGCCCGGTCCTCGAGGTCCGGGGCGTCGTGGCCGAGGTTGACGACGAAGCCGTCACAGCCCGCCTCCAGGTACTCGGCGAGCCGCTCGGCGATCCACTCCGGCGGCCCCTCGATCG
>Ga0081540_1003436_pt1 | contig 12506 bp, 12 predicted proteins | sample TabmetS2T1R1_FD_71024 | JGI IMG/M metagenome (GOLD analysis project Ga0081540, IMG submission 71024) | Tabebuia heterophylla rhizosphere microbial communities from the University of Puerto Rico - S2T1R1 | ecosystem: Host-associated > Plants > Roots > Rhizosphere ...
GGTGGACGGTGCCGGCCCGGTCGGGTCGTTCTTCCGGATCACCCTGCCGCTGCTGACCCCGACCATCGCCATCGTGCTGGTGCTGCGCACCATCGAGGCGTTCAAGGTCTTCGACATCGTCTACGTGATGACCGGCGGCGGGCCGGCCAACGGTACCCAGACCATCACCTTCCTCACCTACCTGCAGGCGTTCTCGGCCCAGCGGTTCAGTGTCGGCGCGGCACTGGCCTATCTGACCGTGCTGGCGATCCTGGTGCTGGCGATGATCTACCTCAGACTGCTGCGGCAGAACGAGATGAAGGCGGTGTGACATGAGGGCCAGCCGGCGGTACGTCGTCTTCGTCAACGTCGCGGCGGTCGTGGTGATCGTGGTGGTCCTCGCCCCGTTCGCCTGGCTGCTCTACTCCTCGGTGGTGGGGCAGACCGACCTGCTGTCCCGGCCGCTGCGCTGGTGGCCGGAGCACTGGACCCTGTCGCGCTACCGGGAGATCTTCTTCGGCCAGGGCGAGAACGTGGCCACCGAGTTCCGCAGCGCCATGGTCAACAGCTTCCTGGTCGCCAGCGGCACGGTCGTCGTCTCGCTGACCGTCGGCGTGCTCGGCGGGTACGCGCTGGCCCGGCTGCGGTTCCCGTTCCGGCGCACCACGCTGTTCGCCTTCCTGGTCACCTACATGCTGCCGCCGATCGCGCTGCTGATCCCGCTCTACCTGCTGGTCGCCCGTTTCGGTTTGCTGGACACCAAGACCGGCCTCATCATCGTGTACTGCTCGCTGGCGACGCCGTTCTCGCTGTGGACGATGAGCAACTTCCTCGGCGCCCTGCCGGCCGAACTGGAGGAGGCGGCCCGGGTCGACGGGCTCAGCCGGATGGGCGCGCTGTTCAGGGTCGTGCTGCCGCTGGCCCGGCCGGGCATTGTCGCGTGTGGACTGTTCGCCTTCCTGCTGTGCTGGGACGAGTTTCTCTACTCGCTCATCTTCACCTCGACCACGAACGCGAAGACCATCCCGGTGGCCATCGCCGAGTTCACCGGGCGCAACGCGGTGGACTTCGGGCTGATCGCGGCCGGCGGCGTGCTGGCGTCGCTGCCGCCGCTGGTACTGACCGTGGTGTTCCAGCGGTACTTCATCGACGGGCTCTCGGCCGGGGCTGTCAAGGGGTGACGGCCGAACTGGACTACTTCGAGGCGGTGCGGGCACAGCCGGGGCTGCTCGCCGCCGCCGCGCCGGCCGTCGTCGCCGCGCTTCCCGACGTGGTACCGGCGCTTTCCGGCGTGGGCGTGACCGCCTTCGGGATGGGTGCCAGCACCCACGCGGCCGCCGGATTCGCCGCCGAGCTGCGGACGTCCGGGCGCTACGCGGTCGCGGCCAGCGCCCCGCAGGTACCGGCCGGCCCCGGCGGGTACCTGGCGGTCAGCCACTCCGGGCGCAGCGCGGAGACGGTCGAGGCGGCCGGTCGACTGCCGCGCGGGCGCCGGGTCGGTCTCCTCGGCGCGCCGCAGCCCGACCGTCCACTCAGGACGGTGGTGGACGTGGTGCTGCCCACCGGCTGCCCGGTCGACAGCCGGGTGTCCACCGCGAGCTGCATCGCGACCCTCCAGGCGCTCGGGCTGCTCGCCGGTGCGCTGAACGGCGGGGCGCTGGGCGGCGGGGCGACCGACCGGGCGGCGGGGGAACTGCCGGACCTCGCCGATCGGGCCCTGGCGCGGGACGTGTCCGCGGCGGTCGACGCGCTGGCCGGCGCCCGGGCCGTCGATGTGGTCGGCTCCGGGGTACGGGTCGCCTCGGCCGGCGCGGCCGCCCTCCTGCTGCGCGAGGCGGCCAGGATCCCGTCGACCGCGATGATCACCCGGGAGTACCTGCACGGGCCGCTGGAGGTGGCCGGGCCGGGGCTGGGTGTCCTGGTGTTCGGCGAGGGCGGCTCGGCCGAGGTCGGGCTCGCCGGTACCCTCGCCGGGTACGGGGCGGCCGTCGTCCTGGTCACGGACGGCTCGTCGGCGCCGGACGGGGTGACCGTGCTGCGGGTACCGTCGCTGCCGGGGCTGTTCGGCGCGGTACTGGACCTCCTACCGGTGCAGGTGCTCGCCGGTGAGCTGGCTGCGGGGCGGGAGATTGAGCTTCGCCACATGCCGCCCGACACCAAGCTGCCGGCGCCCGACTTAGGCTAACCTAAGCTGCGTGGAGGATCTCCGGCCGGCGGTAACCCGGGCATCAGCCGGCGCCGGATTCTGCGCGGTCACGGTGGCCCGGGTCACCGCGCTGACCCCGCACCTGGTGCGCATCACGCTGGTCGGCGACGACCTGGCGCAGCTTGCCGCCGAGGGGCCCGCGGCGCAGGTCAAGCTGGTTTTCCCGGCGCCCGGGCAGGACCGCCCGGCGCTGCCGGTGTCGGGGCCGACCGGGCTGGTCTGGCCGGCCGGCGAGCCGCTGCCGGTACTGCGCACCTACACCCCGCGCCGGTTCGACCCGGTCGGCCGGGAGCTGGACATCGACTTCGTGCTGCACGACCGGGGTGGCACCGCGTCGACCTGGGCGCGGCACGCCCGGCCCGGGGACCCGATGGTGGTCGCCGCCGGACGCGGCCGGTACCTGCCGGACCCGGACGCCGACTGGCACCTGGTCGCGGGCGACGAGACCGCGCTTCCCGCCATCGCCACGATCCTGGCGGCCTGCCCGTCGGGTACCCCCGTGCTGGTCTTCGTCGAGGTGGCCGGCCCCGACGACCGGCTGGACCTGGCCTGCCCGGCCGACCCGCTCGTCACCTGGCTCTACCGCGACGGCGTCCCCGGCGCGGCGCTGGAGCGCGCCATCCGCGCCGCCGACCTGCCGCCCGGCGACGGCCGCGCGTTCGTGGCGGCCGAGGCCGCCGCGGCGCGCAGCATCCGCCGGCACCTCCTGAGCGAGCGCGGCATGGCCAAGGAGCACCTGCACACCCGGGGATACTGGACGGCCGGCTGAGCGGCGAGTCAGCCTGAGCCGCTGCTCAGCCTGAGCCGCCACTCAGTCGCCGGGCAGCTCGAACAGCGTGAGCTGCATGCCGTCCGGCGTCTCCACCCGGGCGTTGCGGTGGTTCCACGGCGTGACCACGGGATCGGCCACGCGACGGGCTCCACCGTCGACCAGCCGCTGGGCGGTGGCCGCGGAGTCGCCGACCTGGAGCGCCAACCGGACCGGCCCGGACACGCGCGCACCGGCCTCGATGCGGTCGACGAGCGCGGCCTGGTCGGGGGAGAGGATTTCCAGCGTGGCCCTGCCGGCGTCGAGGACGATCCCCTGGCCGTCCGGGGTGTCCCACTCCTCGATCGCCGGCAGGCCGAGCACGTCACGGTAGAACCGCACCGCCGTGGCGTAGTCCGCCACGGTGACCGCGATCCTGGTCTCCTGTACGGGACTGGTCATGCCTCAGCTTACGTTGACCGCCGTGTCGTCCAGAACGAACGAGGTCTGCTTGGTGTAGTCCTCGGCACCGGTGAAGGTCACCGTCACCGAGCGCCCGATGAAGGCGGACAGGTTCACCGAGTGCTGCCGGTACCCGGAGGCCGCGTCCAGGTTCGAGTAACTGTCCACAGTGGACCCGCCGACCGCGACCGTCAACGTGTCGTACCGGGTGGACGTGGTGGTCTCGGCGGTGTCGACGTGCAGCCAGAAGGAGAGCGTGGCGGTGGCGCAGGAGGCCGGGATCGTCACCGACTGGGACAGCGTGTCCGTGTGGGTGCTGCCGTACCCGTCGAGCCAGGCGTCCCACCGTCCGGCATGGGCCGGCTCGCTCGTGGAGCTGTTCAGCACGCCCGAGCCGGCCGTCCACGGAGCCGCGGTACCGGTCTCGAAGCCCGGGTTGCCCAGCAGTTGCGCGGCCGTGCAGCCGGTACCGCCGCCTCCGCCGCCCCCGCCCGTGCCGCCGGTACCGGCCAGCCAGGCGGTCGCGTTGAGGGCCAGCGCCGCGTCGGTACCCGCGGGGTCGTCCCAGCCGTCGAACAGCGTGTTGCCGGACTGCCCGGTACCGTCGTCGATCGGCGAGCTGTCGCCCCAGATCGCGACCCGGCCGGAGCCGAACGTCGAGGTGCTGAAGAACGCCCCGGTGGTACCCGACTGGTTGGCGCCCGGCCGCCAGACCAGGCCCCGGACGTTCGGGTTGTCCGAGGGGTGCAGGGTCTGCGTGCTGCCGTCCCGGATGATGCTGCCGGTGACGGTACCGGCGCCCCCGCTCAGTACCGGGTTGCCCGCGTCGTGGACGGCGACGGCGTTCTCGTTGGCGATGTCCACGGCGTCCACGGTGAAGCCGAACGGGTCTGTGTTGTCCACGCCGTTGCTGCTGAACAGGTCGTTCGCGATCCGCACGGAGTCCCAGCCGTCGCTGTTCCGGTCGCTGCCGGTGTGGTCGACGATGAGGAAGAACCCGCCGCCGTTCTGGACGAAACGCAGGATCGCGGTCTTCTCGGCCGCGCTGAGCGGGGAGTTGGGCTCGGGCATCACGAACTCGTCGAAGTTGGCCAGGTCGAGGGCTGCCGAGCCGCCGTAGCTGATGGTGGAGCCGGGCGGCAGCGTCTTGAGGCTGTACTGGCCGGTGCGCTGCAGGGCGACGCCCCAGGCCGACAGGGCGCCGGTCCAGGACCGCTCGGTGCTCGGGTTGGCGTTCTGGGCCAGCGGGTCGGGCATGCTGGTACTGATGATCCAGTCGGCGTTTCCTGCGGTTTCGGCCTTGCTGTCATCGAACAACACCCGATGCACGGTCGCCGCCGGCGAGACGGCGGCGGTGCGCGCGGCGGCGGTGCGGACGGCGGCGCGTGCGGCCGGGGTGCCCGGCGTGCCGGCGAGGGCGGCGGCGACGAGGACTGACGTGGCCAGGGCTGCGGTGGCCAGTGCGGCGGTGACCGGCCTGGCGGTGCGCGGTGAGTGCGACATGCCCGCGAGGATATTTTGATGAACTTAAATACTGACGGCACGTAGTGGAACACCGGACGGCGCCCCACGCGCCCGGGCGGCGGCCCGGTCCGGTGATCTTCCTGACATCCGGGTCGTCCGCGGCCGGATCTGTCATGGCCGGTCCGTAGCTTTGACGGCGCAAGCAGGCCCGGGCGCCTCCGGGCCGCAGCCGCAGCACCGGGGGGAAAGATCGTGACCGCAAGCACCGTCGCCGGGGCACCCGGCGCGTCGACCGCGGCCGCCGGCACGACCGGCGCCACCGGGGCCGACCCGCGCCGCTGGTGGGCCCTTGCCGTCATCGCCGTGGCGCAGCTCATGGTGGTGCTCGACGCCACCATCGTGAACATCGCGCTGCCGCAGGCGCAGCACGCGCTCGCCATCACGGACGCCGACCGGCAGTGGGTGGTGACCGCCTACAGCCTCACCTTCGGCGGCCTGCTGCTGCTCGGTGGGCGGATCTCCGACTACTGGGGGCGCAAGCGCGCCTTCGTCGCCGGCATCGTCGGCTTCGCCCTGGCCTCCGCGCTCGGCGGCCTGGCGCAGAACGGCGAGATGCTGTTCGCCGCCCGCGCGCTGCAGGGCGCCTTCGGCGCGCTGCTGGCCCCGGCCTCGCTCGCCCTGCTGACCGTGATGTTCACCGAGGCCAAGGAGCGGGCCAAGGCGTTCGGCGTCTACGGCGCCATCGCGGGTGGCGGCGCGGCGGTCGGCCTGCTGCTCGGCGGCGTGCTCACGGAGTACACGAGCTGGCGCTGGTGCCTGCTGGTCAACATCCCGGTCGCCGCGGTCGCGGTCCTCGTCGCCCTGCCGCTGGTCAGCGAGAGCAAGGCGCACGGGAACACGCGGTACGACATCCCCGGCGCGGTACTGGTCACCGCCGGCCTGGTCAGCCTTGTCTACGGCTTTACCAAGGCGAGCACCAGCGGCTGGGGTTCCGCGGTCACCTGGGCCTTCATCGGCGGGGCCGTCCTGCTCCTGGCGCTGTTCGTCCTCGTCGAGGTGCGCTCGGCCAACCCGCTGCTGCCGATGCGGATCGTGACTAACCGCACGAGGGGCGGCGCGTACCTGTCCTCGCTGCTGACCGGCGCCGGCTTCATCGGCGCCATGCTGTTCCTGACCTACTACCTGCAGGGCGTGCTCGGCTTCTCGCCGATCAAGGCGGGCCTGGGTTCGCTGCCGCTGACCGGTGGCGTGCTCGTCAGCGCCGGTGTGGCCAGCGCCCTGGTGACCCGGATCGGCGCGAAGCCGCTCATGGCGGTCGGCAGCGTCGTCGCCGCGCTGGGCATGGTCTGGCTGTCCCAGATCGGGGTGCAGACCAGCTACCTGACCCACGTCCTGCCGCCGATGTTCGTCATGGGCGCCGGCCTCGGCCTGGTCTTCGTGCCGCTGGGCAACGTGGCGCTGGTCGGCGTCAGCGAGCACGACGCGGGCGCCGCCAGCGCCGTCATCAACGCAAGCCAGCAGGTCGGCGGCTCGCTCGGCACCGCGCTGCTGAACACGATCGCCACCACCGCCGCGGCCGGCTACGCCACCTCGCACGCGGTCAACACGGCCGACCCGGCCGCCGCCCGGCTCGACGTCATGCGCGGCCAGGTGCACGGCTTCGTCACCGCGTTCGGCTGGGGCGCGGCGCTACTCGGGGTGGCCGCGCTGGTCGTGCTGCTGTTCATCAAGGCCGGCCGGCCGGAGACCCCGGCCGCCGGCCCGGCGCATTTCGGCTAAGCGGGGCGACCGGCAGCCGGCTAGGCGCGGTCAGGGTTTGCGCTTGCCGAACAGTGCCCGGATCGCGGCGATCAGCAGCAGCAGGCCGATCACCAGGCCGGCGAGCTTCACGCCGGGCAGGCTGTCGGCGCCGCTGCCCTCGGCGAGCAGCCTCGGCAGGGCAAGGAGGGCGGGCATGGACAGACTGTCCCAGACCGGCGGCCCGCTCCGGTACCCCCGGCCTCTAGTCGCCGGTAGCGCGGCGCTGCTGCTTGGTCTGGCTGCGGTGACGCTTGGCCGCCAGCCGGGCCTCCACCGATCCCCGGGACGGCCGGGTCGGCCGCCGGGGACGGGCCGGCGCCGCGACCGCCTCGGCCAGTACCGCGACCAGCCGCGCCTCGGCCGCCCGCCGGTTCTGCAGCTGCGAGCGGTGCTCGGACGCGGTCACCACGATCGCGCCGTCCACCAGGCGCCCGTCGAGCCGGCTCAGTGCCCGGGCCTTCAGGTGCTCCGGAATCGCCTCGGTGGCGGCCAGGTCGAAGCGCAGCTCCACCCGGGAGTCGCTGGTGTTCACCGACTGGCCGCCCGGACCGCTCGAGCGGCTGAATCGCCAGGTAAGCTCCGCCCGGGGGATCGCGACGGTACCCGTCACCGGCAGCACATCGGCCATGCGCCCAGCATGCCGCATCGACCAGTGGCGGCCGGCGCCGAGCCGGTACCCGAGGGCGCCGGGCTTCCGTCACGGAGTGTGTCGGCTTCGGAACCGAACAGTCCGTTCGAGTCGTTTTCACACAACTTTGATCTGGCTCTGACTTGCGGCGTGAACCGATTGCGGCAAGCTGGGAACTGATGCGCGCACTAAGTCGTTCGGCGGATGCCGATATCGCCCGTTCGGAGGGGGGTTCGGCGCCGGTTCCGACCGCCGACCGGCCCCGACCAGCCCGGTTGCCGCAGATCGATGTCATGCGGTTGTTGATCTGTGCGTCGGTGGTGGCGACGCACGTCGTGTCCAACGCCAACCCGATCCAGAGCGTACCGGCCAACAGCGTGGTCAACGTCCTGCACTACACCCGGCAGGCGTTCTTCTTCATCAGCGCCCTGGTCCTGGTGCACGTCCACTGGTCGGACGTGCGGCCGGACGGTCGGGTGGTCGGCAAGCCGGGCGCGCTGCGCCGCCGGGTCAGCGTGCTGGGCGTGCCCTACCTGCTGTGGAGCACCTTCTACGCCGTCCTCGGGCTGGCGACCGCCTTCTCGCTCGGCGGCATGAAGCACCTGCCGTGGATCTGGTATGCCGGGCTGCTTCAGGGCACCAACGGCTACCACATGTACTTCCTGCTGGTCAGCGTCGAGTTCGCGCTGGTCTTCCCGCTGTTCCTCAAGCTGCTGCACGCCACCCGCGGGCACCATCTGGCGCTGTTCGTCACCTCGGGAGCGCTGGAGCTGGCGACGATGGCGCTGTTCCACTACGTGTACCAGCCGGAGGGCTGGTGGCGCGCGATCGTGGGCGAGTCGAGCCTGACCGCGTACCAGTTCTGGCTGGTCTGCGGCGGCCTCGCGGCGATCCACTTCAAGGCGTTCCACGCCTGGCTGGTCGGCCACCGCTGGCTGGTCGGCGCGAGCCTGTTCGCGATCTGCGTGGTGGCCACCGGCGTCTACTTCGGCGACGTGCTGCGCGGGGAGCAGCCGGAGTTCGCCGGGCGCTCGCTGCAGCCGATCACCGTGCCGCTGAGCCTCGCCGCCATCGGCACGTTCTACCTGGTCTCCCTGTGGATCGCGGGCCGGTCGTGGGCCGGCCGGATGATCGAGACCGGCACCTACCTGTCGTTCGGCATCTACCTGAGCCACCCGGCGATCCTGACCGGCCTGCTGTACGTGCAGCACGCGCTGCCCCGCTCGGTCACCCGGCACGCGGTCAGCGTGACGGTCGCGATCTGCGTGCTCGACTTCGTGCTGGCGCTGGCGGCCGCGGCGCTGCTCAGCCGCACCCGGTGGAGCAAGGCCCTTATCGGCCGACCCCGCCGGCGAACGCGGGCACCGCGGCGTGACGGGGAGCCGGCCGCCGGGCCGGTGTCCGGTGAGCCACCGGCCGGGCCACGCCGGGCAGGTACACCGGCGGCTGCTCGGGCACCGGAGCAGGTGCCGGTCGAGCAGCCGGTGCCGGTCGAGCGTCCCGCCGCTGCCACCAGCTGAACGGGTATTCCGCGTCGGTGGCGCGGTCGGCCGCCGGTACGAGCAGGGACCAGAGCGCGACGGCGAGGCTGTGACTGTCCGGCCGCTCCTGCGGGCGCTTGGCCATGCTGCTGCGACAGATCTCGGCGACCGCGCGCGGCAGGTCGGGTACCAGCAGCACCGGCGTCGGCGCGATGTGCCGCAGCCGGGCGGCGGCCAGGTCGCCCTCGGGCCCGCCCGGGTAGGGCGAGCGGCCGGTCAGCATCTGGTAGAGCACCACGCCGAGGGCGTAGACGTCGTCCGCGGGGGAGGCGGCGCTGCTGACCACGCGGATCGGCAGCGGACTCTCGGCCCGGGCCATCATCGAGGTCGGCTCGACGGTGGTGGCCTCGCCGAAATCGATGATCTTAGGTCCATTGGCGGTCATCATGATGTTCGCCGGGGTGAGGTCGCGGTGCACGACGCCCCGGCGGTGCGCGATGGCCAGCACGTCGGCGACGGTGGCCGCGACCGCGACCGCCTCGCGCCAAGGCAGCGCCCCGCCGGCCAGCCGGCCCGCCAGCACCGAGCCGGTGAGCAGCTCCATCGCCATGTAGGGCACCACGTTGCCGTCGGGCAGCCACGCGTCGCCGAAGCCGAACACCTTGGGCACGCTCGGATGGCGCAGCCGCTCGGTGATCACGGCCTCCTGGTGGACCTTCGTCCTGGCGAACTGGTCATCCGCGAACGCGGGCGCGAGAAGCTTGATCGCGGTCCGCTCGGCTCGCACGGTGTCGATGGCTTGGTACACCACGGAAACGCCGCCGTAACCGATCGGGCCAAGCAGGACGTAGCGGCCGACGATGGCCGTACCCATCCGCAACCACGACACCGCGCCACTATTCCGCACCCGAACATCGACGGGCAAGACTCAACGCCGTGACGCTTCCAGGATTTTCCCGGCCGTGACCAAGCGGCAAACTGGCGTTTGACCGGTACCGCTGGTAGGCGAGGGCGGCCGCCGCGATGACCAGGGTCCACAGCGCGTAGGGGCCGGTCATCACGAGCAGGACAGTGACGGCCACCAGTGCGACGATCGCGGTGCGCCGGGCGAGTCCGCGCCGGGGCAGCAGCCGGACGGCCGCCGCGGTACCGAGCACATAGACGAGCACGAACGCCCCCGTGGTCAGCAGGGCCAGCGGTCGCGGGCTCAACCGGAACAGCGCGACCACGCCCAGCGCGACGGCGGACAGCCCGGAGACCACCGCGAGGCTGCGTCGCGGCACCTCGCCGGCGCTGCTGCCCCGCGCGAACCACTCGGGCAGCGCGCCGTCCCGGCCCAGTGCGGCGCCCAGCTTCGCGGTACCGGCCAGGTACGCGTTCATCGCGCCGAGCGTCAGCAGCACGGCCGCGGCCGCGGCGAACCCGCGCACCGGCCCGCCGATCCCGATCGCGAGCAGCTCGGCCAGGGGCGCGTCGGTACCGGCGGCGGCCGGCCCGAGCACCAGCAGGCTGGCCGCGACGACGCCGAGGTACAGCACGCCGACCACGACGACCGCGATGCCGGTGGCGCGCGGCACGTCCCGGCGCGGGTCGCGGAAGTCGGCGGCCAGCGACGTGACCGCCTCCCAGCCGGCGAAGCCCCAGACCAGCACCGCGGCGGCCGGACCGATAGCCAGCCAGCCATGCGGCGCGAACGGCCGCAGGTTGGCCAGGTGGGCGTGCGGCAGCGCCGCCAGGGTCGCGGTCAGCAGCAGCGTCACCAGCAGCACGGCCAGGCCGAGCTGCACCCGGCCGGAGACCCGCACGCCGCCCGCGTTGGCCGCGGTCACCAGGGCGAGCATCAGGGCCGCGGTGACCAGCGTGGTGCGCATCCCGCCGCCGAGGGCCGCCGCGACGTAGGCGCCGCCGAACATCGCGGCCGGCGGCGCGCCGACGGGCACGGCGAAGTAGAAGGTCCAGCCGACCACGGCGGCCGCCCGGGGACCGAAGGCGCGGCGCACGTAGGTGGACACCCCGCCGGCATCCGGGTACCGGGCGCCGAGCGCGGCGAACGTTCCGGCCAGGGGTACCGACAGCGCGACCAGGCCGGCCCAGGCCACCAGCGAGGCCGGGCCGGCCAGTTGCGCGCCGAGGGCGGGCAGCGCGATCACGCCGGTACCGAGGACGGCGCCGATGGAGACCGCGGCACCCTGGGACACCGTCATCCGGGACATGCCCTCGACGCTATCCGGGTGGTGGCCCCGTGCTCAGGGCCAATCCGGCCTCAGTGGATTGGGCCACTGTGCCGGCCGCTCAGCTGAACGGGCTGCGGGGTCGCTCCTGGAGCGCACCGTCGACGTAGAGGTCGACGTGCTCGTTGTAGAAGCAGGCAAGCCCGGCGATCTTCTGGCTCTCCGGCAGCGGCAGGCGGTAGATCCACACGTAGTCCTCGTACCGCTTGCCGTTCACCTCCAGCGTCCAGTACCCGGCGGTGCCCTTGTAGGGGCAGTGCGTGCTGGTCTGCGACGGGCGCAGCAGGTCCATCCGCAGGTCGCTGATCGGCAGGTAGTAGCGGGGCGGCAGGCCGGTTTCGAACAGGATTCGCGGGCTGTGCGAGTCGGCCAGCGTCACGCCGTCCAGCTCCACCCGGACGTGCCGGCCGCTGGCCAGGATGTCCACCCGCGAGTAGGGGTCGCGCGGATGGGTGTAGACCGGCTCGTCCTCCTCCATCCACTCGTCCATCGCCTGCCACTCCAGCCGTACCGCACCGCGCAGCGCCTCGATCGGCGAGTCCGGGTACCGCCGGGCCGCCCCCGCCGCCGTGCCGCCCCCGGTCACCACGTCCAGTACCTCGGCCTCGCCCCGGCTCGGCGAGTGCTCGGTGACACCGGTCGGGCGCAGTCGCGCGTGGAAGTCCGCGGCCGGCAGGTAGTAGGTGGGGTAGTGCGGCGACTCCCAGACGTACAGGGCGCCGAGCGTGTCCGCCACCAGTTCGTTGTCGCGGTACACGCGGATGCGCTTGGCGCAGGGCTCCACCCGGACCCGCCCGCGAGCGGCCGTCACGTTGTCCGTCATGCCATCGAGTCTGCCTCAACCGGAAGGTCGCCCAGGTCAATGAGATCCACGTCGATGGCTTCGGCCGGCGGTGCGCCCAGCGCGGCGGCGCACACCGGCAGGATCACCCGGAACGCGGCGCCCTCGCCCGGCGCGGTGCGCAGCTCTACCCGGCCGCGGTGCGCCGTCACGATCGCCGCCACGATGGCCAGGCCCAGACCGGTGCCGCCGGCGGACCTGGCGCGGCTCGGGTCGGCGCGGTAGAGCCGTTCGAAGACCCGGGCCGCCTGGTCGCCGTCCAGCCCGGGTCCGGAGTCCGCGACCTCGAGCACGGCCACGGGGGTACCGGACGGGGACGGCTCGCCAACCGACGCGACAGGGTCCGGGCCGCCGGACGGTGGGCCGGAGCCGACCCGGATCGTGACCGGGGTACCGGCCGGGGTGTGCTGCAGGGCGTTGGCCACCAGGTTCGTCACCACCTGGCGCAGCCTTGGCTCGTCGCCGAGCACCGTCACCGGCTCGAACGTGTCGTACGAGTCGTCCAGCGCGCCGATCCCGACGAACCGGGTCGGTACCCGCACATGTGCGTCGCGTACCGCGTCGGCGGCGACTTCGAGCAGGTCGACGGGGTGGCGTTCCAGTGGGCGTTCCTCGTCCATCCGGGCCAGCAGCATCAGGTCGCTGACCAGTAGTGCCATCCGCGCC